>Ga0075026_100000043_pt1 | contig 37996 bp, 39 predicted proteins | sample Str012_2_FD_71392 | JGI IMG/M metagenome (GOLD analysis project Ga0075026, IMG submission 71392) | Freshwater sediment microbial communities in response to fracking from Pennsylvania, USA - Straight Creek_MetaG_SC_2012 | ecosystem: Environmental > Aquatic > Freshwater > Creek > Sediment... | reverse complement strand
TTGATAAAAGTACCGTGCCTGTTGGTACCGCAGAGAAGGTGCATGCGGCCATCAGCGCCAATTACAAAGGAGCTTTTGATGTTGTATCCAATCCCGAGTTTCTGCGCGAAGGCGTAGCCGTTGATGATTTTATGAAACCAGACAGGGTAGTGGTAGGTACTTCTTCAGAAAGGGCACGTAAAATTGTGGGCGATTTGTACAACCCCTTTGTAAGGCAAGGCAACCCCATCATTTTTATGGATGAACGCTCTGCTGAGCTCACCAAATACGCCGCCAATTCATTTCTTGCTACCAAGATTACTTTTATGAACGAAATTGCCCTCCTTTGCGAAAAACTGGGCGCAGATGTAGACATGGTGCGCAGGGGCGTGGGCAGCGATGAGCGCATCGGCAAACGTTTCCTGTTTCCGGGTATCGGGTATGGAGGAAGCTGTTTCCCCAAAGACGTACAGGCATTGGTGAAATCATCCATAGATGTAAAATACGACTTTAAAATCCTGAACGCCGTTATGGAAATTAACGAGAAGCAAAAGCTTCACTTAATGCCCAAAATCAGGCAGTATTTCGGCAACCAGCTAAAGGGCAAGCGATTTGCCCTCTGGGGACTGGCATTTAAACCCAATACGGATGATATCCGCGAAGCACCGGCTTTGTACATGATTGATGCATTACTGGCCGAAGGCGCCACCGTTTGCGCATTTGACCCCGAAGCCATGCCCAATGTAAAACAGGTAGTGGGCGATAAAATTGATTACGCAGAGAACCAGTACGACTGCCTTGCAGATGCCGATGCGCTGATCATTGCCACAGAATGGAATGAATTCCGCACACCTAATTTTTTAAAGATTGTAACCTCATTAAAAAACAAAGTGATTTTTGACGGCCGCAATCTCTTTGATACCAGCGCCATCAAAGAACTGGGTTTTTATTATGAAAGCGTGGGCCGGGCAACCGCCATTCCAACAGGCAGCAAACAACACAAATAATATTGTATGAGTAAAAAAAGGGTTTTAGTAACAGGTGCGGCCGGTTTTCTGGGCTCGCATTTGTGCGACCGGTTTATAAAAGAAGGATTTCATGTAATTGGTATGGACAACCTGGTAACAGGCGATCTGAAAAACATTGAGCACCTTTTTAAACTGGAACAGTTTGAATTCTATCACCACGATGTTTCAAAATTCATTCACATACCCGGGCAGCTGGATTATATTTTAAACTTTGCCTCACCGGCCAGCCCGATAGATTACCTGAAAATACCCATTCAAACCCTTAAAGTGGGTTCGCTGGGTACGCACAATTGCCTTGGCCTGGCCAAAGCAAAAAAAGCAAGGATACTGGTTGCTTCTACTTCAGAAATTTATGGAGATCCACTGGTACATCCGCAAAACGAAGAGTATTGGGGCAATGTAAACCCGGTAGGGCCGCGTGGTGTGTATGATGAAGCAAAACGTTTCCAGGAAGCCATCACCATGGCGTATCATAATTTTCATGGTGTTGAAACAAGAATAGTCCGCATTTTTAATACCTACGGTCCACGAATGCGCCTTAACGACGGAAGGGCATTACCGGCATTTATCGGCCAGGCATTGCGCGGTGAAGATCTTACGGTTTTTGGCGACGGATCGCAAACCAGGAGCTTTTGTTATGTAGACGACCTGGTAGAAGGCATCTACCGGTTACTGCTAAGCGATTATCACCAGCCGGTGAACGTAGGAAACCCCAACGAAATCTCTTTAAAGGATTTTGCCGAAGAAATTATAAAGCTAACCGGTACCAAACAAAAAATTGTTTACAAGCCATTGCCAACAGACGATCCCAAACAGCGCAAACCGGATATTACCCGTGCAAAAGAAGTGCTGGGCTGGGAGCCAAAAGTAAACCGTGCCGAAGGTTTAAAAATAACGTATGAATATTTTAAGTCGCTGCCCAAAGAAGAGCTGGTAAAACAGCCTAAGGAGTTTGTAAGTGTAATGTAAATTTTATGGACAGCAAATAATGGATTGCCAATGAATGATTTTTCAAAAACAATACTGGTTACTGGCGGTGCTGGGTTTATCGGCTCGCATGTAGTGCGGTTGTTTGTAAATAAATACCCGCACTGCCGCATCGTAAACATGGATGCGCTTACCTATGCGGGCAATCTTGAAAACCTGAAAGACATTGAGGCAAAACCCAATTATATTTTTGAGAAAGGAGACATTACCGATGAGGCCGGTACAGACGCATTGTTTGCAAAGTATCATTTTGATGCGGTGATTCACCTGGCCGCAGAAAGCCATGTAGACAGAAGCATAATGGACCCGCTGGCATTTGTAAAAACAAATGTGCTGGGCACCGTGGTTTTACTGAATACCTGCCGGAAATACTGGAAAGATAAAATGGAAGGCAAGCTATTCTACCATGTATCAACAGACGAAGTATATGGCTCTCTGGGCGCCGAAGGTTTCTTTACTGAAAAAACGGCTTATGATCCGCACTCGCCCTATTCGGCATCCAAAGCGGCATCCGATCATTTTGTAATGGCCTACTACGATACCTACGGGCTGCCGGTGCTGATGAGCAATTGTTCCAATAATTATGGCTCGCACCATTTTCCGGAAAAACTCATTCCCTTAATGATCAACAATATCAAAAACAACAAACCCTTGCCTGTTTATGGAAAAGGGGAGAATGTGAGAGACTGGTTGTATGTTGAAGATCATGCAAGGGCCATCGATACCATATTTCACAAAGGCAAAACGGGTGAGAGTTACAATGTAGGCGGCTTTAATGAATGGAAGAATATTGATATTGTGCACCTGCTGTGCAATATCATGGATAAAAAGCTGCAGCGTGAGCCGGGTACCAGCGCCAAACTGATTACCTACGTAAAAGACAGGCCCGGCCATGATTTGCGGTATGCCATAGACGCCACAAAATTGAACCAGGAACTGGGATGGACACCATCGCTGCAGTTTGAAGAAGGTCTTGAAAAAACAGTTGACTGGTACCTTGCCAACGAAGGATGGATCAATGATATTACAAACGGCAACTACCAGCATTATTATGCCGCGCAATATGCAAAGCAATAATGGGTAATGGCCGTTGTATAGCCCTGGTTTGCAAAGCAATTTTATTTTAAAGCATCTTCTTACATGCCTTTTATAAAAACCGATTTTCCGGATTTATTAATTTTTGAACCCGTTGTCTTTGGTGACGACCGGGGTTATTTTTTTGAATCGTATAACCAAAATACATTCTCCGCTTCCGGCGATGTTCATATAAAGTTTGTACAGGACAACCAGGCACGTTCTGTATATGGCGTGGTGCGGGGTTTGCATTTTCAGAACAATCCCTGCGCACAAACAAAATTGATCAGGGCGCTGCAGGGCAGTATACTAGACGTAGTAGTGGATCTGCGGAAAGGATCGCCATCGTACGGAAATGTTTTTTCCATTGAACTGACGGCAGAAAACAAAAAGCAGTTACTGGTGCCACAAGGCTTTGCGCACGGGTATTCTGTACTGAGCGAAACCGCTGAAGTGTTTTACAAGTGCGATGCCTTTTACAACAAAGACACTGAGGGCGGTGTAGCCTATAATGATCCGGCGTTAAATATCGACTGGAAAATACCGGTGGAGAAAATGATTCTTTCTGGAAAGGATTTGGTGCATCCGGCATTTAAGGATTGCCGGCATAATTTTGTCTTTTAACATTAACCTGTAATATGTCTCAGCCAGTTATTCTTGTTACGGGTTCCAATGGACAGCTGGGTACAGTCATTCAATCACTGTCTGCATTGTACCCGCAATATCAGTTTGCATTTCCAGGCAGAGATGAATTGCCAATAGACCATCCTGAAAAATTGCAATTGTATTTTAAGAACCATGCACCTGCATTTTGTATTAATTGTGCTGCCTATACGGCCGTTGACAAAGCAGAAACAGACCAGGATACGGCGATGCGTATAAATGGAACTGCTGTGGGCGACCTTGCGGCAGTTTGTAAGTTATACCATACAAAACTCATTCACATTTCTACCGATTATGTTTTTGATGGCAATGCAACATTGCCTTACAAAGAAGACCATGTTACCAGCCCGGTAAATTATTATGGCGAAACAAAATTAAAAGGGGAAGAGCTTTGTTTGCAGAACAATGCAGACAGTATTATTGTGCGCACTTCCTGGGTGTATTCGGAGTACGGCAATAATTTTGTAAAGACAATGATGCGGCTGATGAAAGAGAAAGAGAGGCTGAATGTGGTAAATGATCAGATGGGGTCACCCACTTATGCCGCAGACCTGGCAGGGGCGATACTTATGATGATTGATGAAGCCGTTAAAGACCATACCCGATGGGCACCGGGTATTTATCATTACAGCAACGAGGGCGTTATCAGCTGGTATGATTTTGCTGCCGCAATTAAGAACCTGGTTAAAACCGATTGTATAATAAGCCCCGTTCCAACTTCAGCTTATCCAACAGCAGCTAAACGGCCGGCCTATTCTGTAATGGACAAGAAAAAAATTCAATCTGTTTTTAATACATCGCTTGTACAATGGCAAAGCAGCCTCACCAGGTGTATCAGCCATTTGCAGACGCAATAACTTTGCGTATTAGTGATTGTTGAAAGGCGGTGTTTATTTTCTATGCATTGTTTAGAATGCATTTTTATCGCCTTTAACAGTGCGGTAGACCGTTAAAAACATGATGCGCATATCCAGCCAAATGCTCCAGTTTTCCATGTACCAGATATCGTGTTCAATGCGTTTCTTTAACTGCTCTTCATCGCGTATTTCGCCTCTGTAGCCATGCACCTGGGCCCAACCGGTAACACCTGGTTTTAAAAACTGCCGCACCATGTACTGGCCCATGATCTTCGAATAGTCTTCGGTGTGCCGCAGCATGTGCGGTCTTGGCCCAACAATGCTCATCTCTCCTTTAAATACATTGATGAACTGTGGAAATTCATCCAGGCTGGTACGGCGCATAAATTTGCCAATACGCGTAAGCCTGTCATCGTTGCGCTGGGCCTGTTTGGTATTGGCTTCGCTGTTTACCCGCATGCTCCGGAACTTTAAGCAATTAAATGTTTTATTGTCGCGCCCGGTTCTTTGTTGTGCAAAAAATACCGGTCCCTTTGATTCAAGCCAGATGATCAGCCCCAGCAAAGGTATCAGCCATGATAAGATGAAAACAATTACCAGGAAGCTCACCACCAGGTCAAAAAAACGTTTGCGGCCACGGCTGCTTACATCATCCAGCGGTTCACTGCGCATAGACAAGACCGGCATATCCCGCAGGTAATTGATATGTACCGGCTGGTTGATAAAAAAGCTGAGATCGGGTATGATGCGGAAGCGGATACATTCCTGGTCGGCCTGCTTTATCAAATCATAAATTACTTTTTCCTGCTCGGGAGCAATGGTTGAATAAATTTCATTGATGTCCATCTTTTTTGAAACCTGCATGGCATTGCTGATATTACTCAAAATGGGGTAGGTTGACAGTTCGTGTACCCGGCTTTCGTCTTCGCAAAATCCCATTATTTGTGTGTTGAGACTTTCTTCTTCGAGATAGGTAGCCAGTTTTTTGGCAATGTCATTGTAGCCAAGAATGAGCACTTTTTTGGAAAGGTGTTCGCCATGACGGAAATAATGGCGCAACAGAAGATAGATAAACCGGTTTACCAAAAGGAATGCGCCACTTGCCAGTATCACTGAAATGATAAAAATGCGCGACAATTCGTTTTGCTGGAAAAAGAAAAGGTACATCATAACCACCGCCACCCATAAGATATATACCCGCATGGTTTTTCTCGCAAAAATTTCGAAAGACATGATGTGGTATTCGTTATAAATAGCCGTTGCCCAGCAAATCAGCAGCCACGAAGTATTCAGGAAAAGCCAGAACCTGAAATAGTAATTGACATATTGTGTCGGTATATTGGTTATAAAAACCAATGTCAGCGACACAGCCAGGTTCAGCGTTAACAGGTCAAGACCTGCAATGGAAGCCTGTAAGAATCGGATAAAGCGACGGTTCATAATGAAATAATTAAAATAAGTTCGGATCTTTTATACTTGTTGCAGGGTTGTTTTTTGCCGCATAATTCTAACGCGGATAAATTCTCTTGCAATCAAAAGGACAAACAAGGTGTTGGTAACAAGGTAACGGCCAAAAAGCCGTTTGGGTTCCTGGCAAAGGCGGTAAAACCATTCAAGCCCGCTTTTCTGCATCCAAACGGGTGCTCTTTTCTGCATGCCAATTAAAACGGGTAATGCACCCCCTACGCCAATCATTACGGTGTTAACTTTATTTTTCATGGCATCCATCCACTTCTCCTGTTTGGGGCAGCCCAATATTACAAATACCATCTTTGCTTCTGACTGATTAATGCGGGTGGCAATTTCCTGCTCTTCTTCGGTTGTTAGTAACCGAAAGGGAGGACTGTAAGTGCCTGCAATTTTCAACAAAGGATAACGTGTGGCCAGGTACTTGCAGGTGGCATCCAGCATGTTATTGGTGCCGCCGTAAAAATATACTGGAATGGCTGCAGTTTCTGCAGCCTGCAAAAGGTCGGGCAGCAAATCCATCCCCGCCACACGCGGCTGTTTAATGGCCATCAACAGGCGCAGCGCCCAGGTGAGCGGTAGTCCGTCGGGAGTTACAATGTCTGCGTTTTGTACCACCGCGGCAAATGATTTGTCCTGGTAAGCCGTTACAACCATGTGTACATTGGCAATGCATACGCCGGATGACTTGCCTGCATGGCTACGTTCAATAATTTCATTCAGCATTGCTGCATAAGTACCGGTACTAACCGGAAATGAAACAAGCTTACCAGATTTTTTTATTGACATTTCACGGGTGTTTTGTGATACAAATCTCTGCAGCGCAATGTTGCTGCAACTGTTTATTATTTTTCAGTGATAAACGCTTCATACTTCAGCAGGTGTTCCTGTAAATCATCCGGGGTTTCAAACCGGTCTTTTATTTTTTTTGCGGGCACGCCGGCATAAATACTGTAGGGTTCAACATCCCTGCTTACTACTGAGCCGGCAGCAATGATACTGCCCTGTCCTATTTTTACGCCGCTCATGATAATAGAGCCATAGCCTATCCAAACATCACTTTCAATAACTGTAAGATTGTTCAGTCCTTTCCAGTTGTAGTCTGCATCGCGTATTTGCGAAGCAAGCCTGACAGGCATTCCTGTTTGCTGGTAATGATGATCGTATCGGCCAACAATGGCAACCTTATTGCCGGTGATCACATAGTCGCCGATGATGCAATCGGTTTCTATCTGCGAGTCGCGGCCAATGTAAAACTGCTTGCCGATGACCAGTTTGCTTTTGGCCCATAGCCTCACCCTTGCGCCCGCATGAAAGCCGGGGCCAATGCTGTACCGGTGCCATTTGATTTTGGCCAGGTAAAGGTTTCTTATTTTTTTAAGCCATTGAACCATAAATGCTTTTCTGATATGATGAATGACCGGCTGTGCTATTGCTTGGCCGGGTAATGCTTGTTTACGATGCTGTCAATTTTTGCATTCCAATTTTGTTGGCGCGAAAAATTATGCGCGGCAATGCTCATATTGTAAACAGTGCCGGGTTGTTTGTACAGTTGCAGAATGGCATCTTTTAATGCAGCAATGGCTATCGCGGGCGTATCGCATGCACAACGGATCCCTGTTTCGTCATTTACAATCAATGCCTGGCCATGAAGGTTTAGTGTTACAACGGGAAGGCCGTATGCCATCGCTTCTATCAGTTGCACACCACCAGAGTCCCTGAGGGAGGTAAAAAAGAAGGCGTCATGCTCACTGTATATTTCTTTTACCGCTTCAAAGGTTACAGTGCCTTTCCAGTGCACAGTTGCTTCCAGCTGGTATTCTTTTAGTGTATTTAAAAATATGTCCCTCATTTCCCCATCGCCCACAACCGTAAGCGTAATGCCGGGATAGGATTTTAATTCTTTCATTACATCCAGCAGCAGCAACACGCCTTTGCGTGGCATAAAGCGACCCACCCACAAAAGTTTTAGCTGGTTGGGCCGTGGTGTACGCGGCATAAAATGCACCGGGTAAAAGCTTTCCGGCAGTGCTGTATCCAGCGTAAGAAAAATATTTTTTGCGCCCGCTGTTTTTGCCAGCTGCAAAGTGTCGTCGTTTGAAACAAGTACGGCATGCGCCTGCCGCAGCATTTTTTTACAGGCGGAACTGTACTTCACCAACCAGTCAGATATTTTCTCCCGTTTTTCCTCAGCTGCCCAGTGATTAAGAAAGTATTTTTTAAACTGTACAGGTGCTTTCTGGCCGCCACCCGCTGGTCCAAAAATAAACGGCACACCTAGTTTGTACAAAAACGAACCCATTTGCAAACTGCCCCAGGTAACATGGTGGGCCAGCGAGAAAGCAGCATTCTTATGAATTGCCTTTGCTTTTTTATAGGCAAACCACTGCCAGGCCAGGTAATACAAGTACATGCCGGCAGTTGACTTGTAATACCATTTTTCCATTCCAAACGGCAGCACCACATAATGAAAATGCAGGTTGGAGGCGGTGCTGTTTTTTTCAATAAATGGTTTGCCTTCCTCCCTGGTAAAGCAATGCACTTCGTAGCCTCTTGCGGCAAGGCCGGTAGCCCAGTTCCAGCCATAATTGGGCTCGGAACCTTTTGATGGATCGCAGGCGAAAGCAAATAGTGCAATTTTCATGGGTGTGCTGGCCTTTGGATTTATTTTATACCCAGCATTGAAAATGCGCGGGTTTTTATCCGGTTAAATAAATTGTTTTTTCTAAGAAAGGCTTCATTCAGTTTCTTATTTACGGCACTGTCTGCCGCAAAGGAAAATGTTTTCTTCCCGGAGCTGTCCAGTGTAGTCTTATAACGGTTATAGCCAAACGTATTGTGGCCCTCACTGGTAAAGCCGATGTTGTTTACTTTACTGTAAACCGGGTAGAGTGTTACCATCTTTTGTTTAAACTGGTAATAAAACAAACGAATGTCCCAGGCCCGTATTTTGCCCTGCATGGTTTCGCGGAGCATTTTTGTAAGATCGCTGCCGCCGGCATTGTTGAATGACTGCTGCATGGATTTGTCTTCAATGAATGTTGAAAAATCTTTTACGTCCCAGTCAATCTTTGCGGCTTTGGCGCCCCAGGTTCCCCAGCCCCAGCTCCAGGAGCGGCGGGTAAAATAACCATCGTTTGCATAGCCGGAGGGGATGCTGCTTACAAATGAAAATCCGCTCACACTCAGTACATCGGGGTGGTTTTCATAAAATGCCAGTGCCTGGTTCATAAACAACAGGAAGTTTTTTGAAAAAACCAGGTCGTCTTCAAGAATGATGAATGTGCCAAAACTGGCAGCGGCTTCCTTAATGCCATTGATGATATTGTAGTCTACACCCATGTTCTCGGTACGTTCTACCACACGGAGCGACTTAAAGTAATCCACGCTATGCAGGTATTGGCGCACAGCCATTACTTTTTCCCGGTCTGCTTCGTTTCGGGGTGCATCAGAATATACTACCAGGTCCGATGCAGCCGCAAGATCGCAGGCCGCCAGCGATGCCAGTGATTTTTTGAGGCTGTCTATTCTTTTGTAGGTAAATAAAATAACAGGAACTGTTTTCATATCAATAAAGTGAATGTGTTTAGTTTAGGTGTTTGTGCAGTATTTTACGGTAAACAAGGCTTTTAACAAAGCCCATAACCAGTATAGATACGTCTAATGGATAATAGATCAAAGGGATGCGGGCATTTTTTTTTGCCCAGTTCCACCGGATCGACAAATTGTTGGTTGAAAGCAGTGAAAAAAGTGATCGGTAAAATTTTGACCAGCTAACCGCGTGTATGGTATGGTCGTAGCCGGTATTTTCGCGGTTGTTATACACCAGGGCCCGTGTTGAAATGTATACGTTGATGCCTTCTTTGCGGCAGCGCAGTGCATAGTCTTCATCCGACCGGTATTGCGGAAAATTTTTTTCATCCAGTAAACCTACCTGCTGAATAACATATCCCGGAATCAGCAATCCCCTGGCAGAAATGGTGTCTGATTTCAAACAATCAACGTTTTCAAGTTTTGAAAGCGGTATTTCTTCTTCGCGGTAATTCTTACGCACCAGGGGCCACCAGGGGCTATAAAAAATACCCAGATGGCTTACCATTTTACTGGAGGGATCACAAGCCAGCGACCCAACAATGGAATGCGGGTATTTTTGGTGAAATGCCAGCAGATCTTCAATATAGCTATGTTCAAAACTGGTATCATTGTTTATGTGTAATATAAAATCTGTGTCCTTCAGTTGGGGCAACACATATTCAATGCCGGTGTTTACAGATTTTGTCCAGTAATAATTGCCGTTGCCCTGCAGGAGGGTGCATGCAGGAAATGCAGCCTGTATCTGCTCTTTGCTGCCATCGGTAGAGCCATCGTCTACAACAATCACCTGGCAATCCCTGTACGACTGGCTGGCTACGGCCTCCAGGCATTTCAGGGTAAGTGCCACCCGGTTAAACACAGGAATGATAATAAAAACCATAATCGTTGTTCTTTTTCTGTTGTTCCCCGGAGCTATCTAACGGCAATGTTTAGTGCCGTAAATAAACCCCGCTTTTGCTGATTGTATCCAACCTGTTTTTCAGTACAGTTTTGGTATAAGCCTCCGGTTTGCCGGAAAATCAAAATAAGTTTTAAGATCAGCATCCGTTAATGCCCGGAAGTCTTTGGAAAGACAAAGCCCGATGGCCATCCACAAAAAATAGTAATTCATATCGTACTGAATAAAATCTTCGATAAAAAATACCACCCACCTGAACGCTAAAAAAACAGCCAGCATTTTACAAAGGAAATTGCTGGAGTAATTGATGCCATAATAAATGGCTGAAAATAATACCAGTGCGTAGAGCACCACGCCAATGATGCCTGAATACAGCAAGGTGTTTAATACACCCACTTCTGATCCATACCTTCCGGAAGTTTGGCCGGGCTCATCATCAAAATAGGCAGTTTTGTATTTGGCTGTAGCGCCTTCTCCCAGCCAAAAAGAATGGTTTTGCTGCATAGATGAAAGCACTTCCTGGTAAAGAAAGGTGCGGGTGTCTTCTGCAAGATTGCCTTCATCGGTACCATTGTTGTAATCGAATGTGTATTTATCAATGTCTTCTGTTGGTTTAAAAATATTGTACTGGCCGCTAAGACCCAAAAAGAGAAAAATCAGCGGAGCCGTCAGTAATGCCAGGCAGGTAAGTTTTAACATACTGCTTGTTATAAACCTTCTGAAGTAATACATGGTCATAATACCGGTGGCCGCAAAAATCCGGATCAGGTTAGACCGGAATCCCAGTGCAATAAAAACCGACACAAATGCAACGCAGGCAACTACTATCCGCCATTTGGGTTTGAGATAAGGAATAAAAAGAATAAAAAAGCAAACCGTGATCATGAGTCCGCGGGGAAACAATTCCCTTTCAAGATCCATTTTTAATGTAAGCGGAATAACCAGGAAGCCAATGATGAACAAGCGGGTTACCATGGCATTGAAAAGGCTGGCTGTATAGGTATACAATGCCCCGGTTATCACCGCGTAAGGAATCAGGAAAGTATATGCGGTATTCAACAGTAGGTATTTCCAGTCCCAGTAGTCTTTTGAAAGTAAACCGCCCCGTACAATGGTGATTACATTCCAGATAATCATCAGTGAAAAAAGCAGGTTGGGCCAGGCCGGAAATTTTAATTTCCATTTAAGCCTTGCGCTCATGGCCAGCAGGCAGGAAAGAGAAATTAGTTTGAGTGTAAGTATAAAATAAGTAGCATCCATACTGATACGCATGGATACAGACATGTAATAAATGGCATCAGAAAACAATGCACAAAAAAAGGATACAATTATCAGTAGCCGGATGTTCATGTACCTGGAAAATTTGACTCGTGTCTGTTCAACACAATTGTTTTAAAAAACCACTTACTTCATCAGTTCTTCAAGATTGCTGATATGGTGCATGTCTTTGAAATGTTCTCTCAGCCATGCCGGATCTTTATTCCACCATTGCCAGTTTTGCAATTGCTGTACCTGTTCTTCCGGAAACCTGTACCGGATAATTTTTGCCGGTACGCCGCCCGCGATGGCATAGGGCGGAACGTCTTTGGTAACAACGGCACCAGACGCAATTACAGCACCATTGCCAATACGTATGCCACCTGGTATCACCACATTGGCCCCAATCCACACATCATTTCCAATTTCGCTGGGCTGGTATTCGGTAAAATATTGCTTGTCTGCAAAACTAACACCGGCTGCCTGGCCCCGGAGCGAATAAAATACCGGGTGGATAGAAATAAAGTCCTGCACCGGGTGAATGCCCAGGCCAATTTTTACATGCGGGCCGATACAGGTGAATTTGCCAATTTTTACATTTTCAATAAAGCTGGCATCTGCGATGTATGAAAAATCACCAATCTCTGAATTAAGAATGGTAACCCCATCGCCCAGGAAATTGTGTTTGCCAAACAGGGTATTGCCGGCGCTTATTTTTCCCCCTAGTTTTAACGTGGGATTTTTTTGGGTGAGCCTGATAAAATGATAGACCCGTTTCAGGTACCCCGTCAGCGGCCCGAAAATAACCTGTAAATATGATTTTACTTTTTTCACCCGTATTGTTTAAAAAATCGTTTAAATATGTGCGTTATGAGATATCACCAATAACAGGCCCCTTCTACCACATCGGCATTTTTGGGCCTTTCTTTATCGCCGGGCCTTACCCAATAGCTGTTGTATAAATTGGCATACGGATAAACAACGTATTGTTCCCAGCGGCTTCCTTTTATGCCAAATAAAAGTTGTGTTACGCCACCGAGGTGAATGGCTTTTTTGCCCATGCCTTTTATAAAAGCTGCCAGTGGAAAACCATAGGCGCCGCATCCCAGTATACAGATGTCGAAATCGGTTGCTGCAATTTGTGTTTTCATGGAATCAAGTGCTTCAAACCAGTCGGCAAAAGCCGTTTTTTCTTTTGCGATGCTTTGTACCGCTTTTATGGTCAGTAGTTCAAAATCGGGCAGCAGTTTATTTTCAAACAGTTTATCTTTTACGGTAAACTGGTGCTGAATGGTATCTGCAAAGGGATGCAGCACCAAAACTTTTTTTCCGGCCAGTGCTTTTGTCCATGGGTCATTTGTAAAAAAAGGTTCCAGGTCTTCCAGCATTATTTTTTTGGAGGCGGCCAGTTCATTTTTAAAAAATGATTCTTCTTTTAGCCAGGAACCAAGGATATCAACTTTGGGCATATCGGCCAGCATCAGCTCGCAGAATTTTTCAATGTGCGGTTGCGATACAGGGAAAAAACCTGACCAGTCCTGCATTTGCTGCATAATGCCGTTGTCCCACCACCATTTGGGGGTTTTGCCACCGATAAATCCTTTAACAGATTTAAATTTCTCCGGTTGTTTTACGCCCAGGTAGTTGATCACACAGGCAAGTTCTGTTGAACCGAGCCGGGCAATCATGGTTGGTTTTTCTGCCATCAGTTCTTTGTAAATAAGATCAGATGCATATTCCTTGGCAGGAAACAGGGTCCAGTTTCTTCCAAAACCCGAGGATTCCGGGTTTATTTTCAGGTTCAGTTTTCTGAGTAGCTGCAGTGAAAATTTTAGCATGATGGCTGCTTGTATTCCGGTGATTGGTTATTGTATCTGTGTGTTCAAAGCCATGGCGCTTTCTATGCACTTATCCATATTGTGGTATTCCCATTCTGCAAAGCGGCCCAATAAATATATATGATAGCCCGATAATAACTTTTTTAAATGTTCTATTTTATCCCTGGTGCCTTTCTGCTGTATGATATAAGAATTGGGTTCATAGTTAAATGCCAGTGGTGTTAAGTTGCCGGGCAGGTTTTTCAGTTCTTCCAGCATCAGCTCTTTTTCCTGTTTGCCCGAGAACTCTACTACACAGGTTTTTCGCCGGCTGCCTTCATTGTTAGTACTGCTGAAATTGCCGGTATAGATGATACGGTGTGCTTTAAATTTTGCTTCAGGCAAATACAGCCAGGAGATATCGTTGTCATCAGTTTCGCACAAAACATTGGAAGTGCCATTGGAAGGCAAATCCGTTACTGCAGACAGTGCCTGTTGCAAAGCTTTGTCTTCAATATTGATGATAGAAGCCAGCTGCCGTACATCTCCGCAGTATACCAATACATCAGTTTGCAGGGAGCCGTTCACAGCAATGGCGCCGTTTTTTTCTTTGCCGATGCTGGAAACAACATAAGAAAGCTGTATGTTTTGCTGTTCTGCCAGCCTGTTGATGATAAACTGTGAACCGTCTCTTTTGGCATAGTAAAAAGAAGCATGCACCATTTGCGATTCTTCTTTCTTGAGGATATTGCTGATAATGGTGTCTTTAATTTGTGGCATGGGTAATTTTCCATCCAGCCATTCAAGGGGCACTTTGCTGATATCTGTATTCCAGATTTTTGAATTGTAGGGTCCAAAATAAAGATCATACAGGCTCTTGCCAAAATTGCCGGCCAGGAAATCTTTAAAGTTGTCGTATTCTGTTGCGTTCTTTTTTTCTTTTGTCAGCAGATCCAGCAATTCATCCACAATCATCCGCATCTGGTTTTCCGGTAGTTGGTACAAATAGTTTTCAAGCGGGTAACCAATCAGTTTGCCGTTCATTAATATCCGGGCATTGCGTTTTGCTTTTAAGAATTCAGTATCGCGGTCAAAATGTTTCCAGAACCAGTCAAGCACTACCTGGTTCTTGCTGTTGAACACGTGGCCACCGACCCTGTGAAAAAGATTGCCGTCAATCCGGTCGCATTTAATCAGGCCGCCGGCTTTATCCGCCCGCTCCAGTATGTTTACGGTAAACCTGTCTGCTAACATTCTTGAAATACTCAACCCGGAAATACCCGAGCCTATAACTGTTGCTTTTCTCATGTGTTGCTATTGTCCTGGGGTATAAAACTTATTTGTTCAACCCGGCGTTTAATAATTGCTGGTGATCAAAATTGCCGTCGTTGCCGGCTTGTATAAAATCGGGCGTGTTGGGATATTGGTGCCAGAAAGTGGCCGGGCAAATTTTGATACCCTTCGACATCAGTGCTGGTTTGTACGAAAATGAACTCTTGCTGCTGATGAGCAGGTCGGCTTCTGTCATGTGCAATACAGATTCTACCGGGCCCATCTCCATACAATAGTGCATGTTCGCAAATTCCCTAAACTCCGGAAACTCTTCTTCCGTTCCCTGCGAGAAGAGATAGATATCTGCTTTTTTGCCCGTCTTCTGCAAGCTCAGTACCTGGCGCAGTACGTTTGAAAAGTAGGTGTTTTCAAGTCCTCTTTCCTGCCATACGGGCAATGTCTCAATCTTCATCCGGCGCCGGATGTGAATGGCAATATTGAAACTGTCTTTTGAAAACTTAGTGGTTTCGTTTTTACGGGCGGCTGCCTTAAAAAACTTGCGGGATAATATTTGATACGTATCAAACTGGCGCATATAGCCCTGGTCAGACTCCAGGTAAAATAATATATTTTTCTGCTTATAAGAACTAACAATATTATTTACCAGCGCAATCTCCTCCGCGTTGGTAGAATCAAACCTTGGTAGTTTTACAATTTTATACTGGCTGTTTTCTTCCAGTTCGGTGGCCAGTGTTTCGCCTTCGCCAAAGCCCAGGAAGTTTTCCCATTTTTGGGTAGAGAAAGGATAGTGGGCAAATTTGAGATTAAAGTAACCGGCAAAATACAAACCCGCATTCCAGTTGGCCAGCTGGTGACCAATACCGGCACCATAGTTCGGCTTTTCTGAGAGGTAATGGGTTTGCTTTATTGCTGCAAGATCTGCAGGCGGCTTGCTGCCAGACAGTTTGTAGTGCCAGTAAGAGCGGTACCACCGGAACTTTAATGGGGTGTTTTCAATTTTACCAACAATGATGGAATTTATTTTCCGCCTGGCTTTTTTCCATTTGGATTCTTTTCCATAGTTGGGGCTTGCAACAAGGTTTGTTTGTATAGCAGGGTTGCTCATATCAGTTGTTTTCCTTTGAAAGTTTAAACCGGAGTTTCAATAAATCGATATTGCTGGGCAGTTCTTTGGGAAATCTTTTGAACCGGCCTTTTATTTTTTCGATTAGGCCCGGTTCTTTGTAATGCCGGAAACCCCTTATTGAAAAATCCATTTTTATATAGTGCTTCGCAAACAATTCCACCACTTCTTCTTTCCACTGGCCCTGTATGATACCGGTTAAAACGTAGGGTATGATACTGTTGGTGCTGGCCGCTGCCACATCCAGGTTAAAGAAGCTGTCTTTGATGAGATGGGCCCTTTTGGTGCCAAAGGTTTCAAACTGCCAGGCGCTTTCATACCGGCGGATGTATTTGAACATGCTTTCTTTTTTCCAGAGAGCAGCCTGGCAACCAAGCCGGCAATGTGCCTGCTGTCCTATTTCTTCAATGCCGGGATATTTTGACGGAAAGAAAGGGCCGTTGCCGCTGGCATGTGTGAGGTGCAGGCAGCTGATGTTTTCTTTGCGGATAAATGCTGCATATTTTTCAATCTCGTCGTTGTTTACAGGAGCATTAAAAAAATAGTCTTCCTGCATGTACAATATAACCTCATTGTCAACGGCAGTCCAGCCTCGGTAAAGGCATTCACTCCAGGTGGCTTTGTCAGCATCCTTTGTTGTTTCGCAATTTTTTATGGACACAATATCCAGCCCGGGGTACTGGTAAGTTTTGTATTCGGTGTTCAGGTATATTTTTCCTTTAAAACCGGGCCAGTAAACCGAAAAAAGTTTGAAGAAGGGTTCCCAGCAGTCTTCAAACCGGTCGGTGGTATTTACAAAAATGGCGAAATTGTTCATTTGTAGGGTGTTTAATTGGTTTCAGTATCGGGGGCTGCAGTATCATCTTCTGCAAATACCCTGTTCAATTGTTTAACAGCTGCGGCACGCGAAAAATTTACAGCAGCAAACTGGTAGGCGTTTTTACCCAGCGTTTCTCTTTTTTTGTTGTCTGCCAGCAGCTCCTGGATATAACGGGCAAATACAACCGGATCGTCTGTTTTTAAAAAAATGGTACCGGTGTGGCCACTTTCAAATCTTACGCCGGCCGTAGTAGATACAATGGCGGCGCCCTGGCACATTGCTTCCAGCCCTTTTATACTGGTGCCGGTACCTTCCGGAATGGGTATAATCACCACACGGCTTTGCGCATAAAATACGTCCACACTTTCTACTACGCCCAGTACGGTAATGGCAAGCTGCGGACTGGCCAGGTTTTGCTTTTGTATATACTGGCCAAGAGAACCGGCTACCGCCAAACTCAGTTTATTTTGCAGGTGTGGTGCAACTTCTTTTACCAGCCATTCAAAACCTTTTTGCGTACCCGAAAAATTGCTGCCCACCATTAATAAATCGAAATTATGTGTATTGCTGAGTGCCGATGCCTGCGGGGGCGAAACAATGTCTGCCGATTCAATCTTATACAGCTGGCTGGTTAAACCCGGTATACTTTTATATTTGCGGTAGTCGATTTCTGAAATAGCGATTATCTTTTTATAGGTTTTCAGTATTTCAATTTCTGACTGTATAAAATCACCTTTTTCGCGGTAGCCGGTTAATATTTTTTTTAGCAGCGGGTTGGTAGCAGTAACGCTGTATTTTCTGAAAATATCGGTATATATATCCTGTGTATCAATAACAGGGATCATGCTGTCCGGAATATATTTAACCAGGCCTGCATAGTTGTGCCGGGTGTTCAGAAAGTAAGTGGCTTCGTTTTGTTTGATTGCTTTCTTAAAACTTTTTATAACCAGCCTGTCGAGGAACAAACCTGAATAAAAAGCCACAAAACGCCCGGTAAGCAGCCTGCGGGCAAAATTAAATGCCGAATCCAGTCTCGATTTAACCGGTCTGCTAATGATAAGCGATAACTGATCGCAAATTTGCAGGTGAGGCTCTAATATTTCAGCAGCAATGTTGAAATCAGTAACCGGAATAATAATATTTATTTTTTCAAAAAACTGGTTGGCCCAGAATAAAAGAAGCGCTGCCCGTTTCAGGTAACCGGTATTGGCCGGGTAAATAAACGATATCAGGAAAATGGTAACTGATTTACCATTTCTAACCTTCTCATTTCTTGTACCATTGTATATTTTAACTAACTCCATTGTTTGCTTGGTTACAAAAGAACGTCTTCTGTATTTTTTGCGGCGCCAATGGTGTTGCCGGCGGGCTGGCGTTTTAATTTTGATAGTACTACGGTGATCGCTTTTTTCGTAAAATCCCTGAACCTCTCAGATATTACATATAACAGCGCAAAGAAGCACAGGGTAAAAACCATACCATAAAAAATGAGCATTGCCCAGTTGGTGATTTTAAGGTGCAGCAGGTTAAACAAAATGCAAAGCGAGAGACCGGTAAGAATCAGTTTTACGTTTTCCCTTCCTGCATCCCGGAGTGTTGATTTATCCAGGTTGAGCAGGGTGATAATTTTCTTTGGATAGTACCAGGCTTCTGAACAAAGTACGGCCAGTATTGACGCAATTAAAAATCCATAAATACCCCAAAAATAACCCAGCGTAAACATCAGTGCCACATAAGTAACGCTCTTTACTATATTGATAAAGCTGTTGCCTTTGATATTGCCCAGCGCAAATGTAAAATTGGATAAATTATAGGTGTACGAGGTAATCAGCAGCGAAAGGCAAATCAGGATATTCAGCGGATTGCCGATAAAAACGGAGCGGCCTGCCCATACAGACAACAGGTCTTTGTTAAACGCAACAAAACTAAATATGATAAACATGGAGGCCCATGAAAACAGGAAAATAAAGTTCATGAAGACTTCTTTTACCTTGCCAATATTTCCTTCTCCGTGCAGGTGCGCCAGCGAAGGCATAAACGAAACGGATATGCGGTTGGTGAAATTTTGAATGATGGATACGGGCCTGCGGGTTAGTTCCAGCATGGTCACCGTTTCGGGGTTTACAAAACGGGCAACCAGTACCAGGTCTAGGTTATTGACAACCGTATTGGATATCTTACTGAAAAAGGTGTAAGAAAAAAGTTTTGAAAAGCTGGTAAAGAATGCCCGTTCAAACCGCAATGCAATGTGTTCTTTTTTTAACCGGCTGGCCAGGTAGAAAACATTGCCGGCCACCATTCCAACACCCCTGAACAAAGTGGCGTATGCAATGGATAAGAGCCCAAATCCTTTGAAGAGCAATACCAGGTTAAGCACCAGCGAAAGCGTATTGGAAATAATAAAAATAAGGCCAATGCCAAGGCTGGATTGCAAACCCTGGTTGGAACCTACAAATGCATAAGACAACATGATGAAACCGGTACCAATGGCGGCTATCTTAAACGCCAGCAACAGCTGTGCTGCATCAATAGTGGGTGCAAGGTTTAAAATGCCGGGTATGAGGTATTGAAAAAGAAAACAGGCAATGATGACCAGGATTGAAATGAATATACTAACGGTGATGCCTGAACTGATATAAAGCCCCACTGTTTTAAAATCTTTTGCCCCGTAGGCCGAACCTACTTTTTGCTGCAATACATCGCCCACGCCCGGTTCTATGATGGTAAGCCAAACCAGTATATTTCCGCTGGCAAGCCAGGCGCCGAAAAGGGCATGGTCTATAAATTTTAAATAGAAAGGAACGATGACCAGCCCGTTGATAATGGCCAGTACAATGGAAGCGTAATTAAAGACTAGGTTCCATTTGATTACCGAGTTTCTGGATCGCATGAATAGTATGGGTTAGCCGGAAATTTAAATCAATCGTTGTGTGGTTCAATAAATGAATAAGCGGCATTCATCACTAAATACCGCTTATTCAACAGGTTGTTTCCAGTCTTATTCAAACTGGTTTTTGATAATATAGCCGTTCTCTTTGAGGAGTTTTTCTTTCAGGAAATGATCGGTATCTACCGCCACCATTTCTTTGATTAGCATGGCCAAATCATATTTGGGTATCCAGCCAAGTTTGGTATTTGCTTTTGTAGGGTCGCCAATCAGCAGTTCCACTTCTGTAGGGCGGAAATACTGCGGGTCTACGGCCACTACTTCAAGCCCTTCTTCCAGCTGGTATTTGGGGTTTTCGCATTTGGCAACATATCCTTTTTCTTTTACGCCTTCTCCCTGGAATATAACGGTAATGCCCAGCTCTAAAAATGCCAGCCTTACAAACTCGCGCACGCGGGTGGTTACACCGGTAGCAATTACAAAGTCTTCCGGGGTCTCCTGCTGCAATATGCGCCACATGGCTTCAACATAATCTTTTGCATGGCCCCAGTCGCGTTGCGCATCCAGGTTGCCCAGGAAAAGCTTGTCCTGCAGCCCAAGTGCAATCTTTGAAACGGCACGTGTAATCTTACGGGTTACAAAAGTTTCACCGCGCAAGGGGCTTTCGTGGTTAAACAAAATACCATTGCAGGCAAACATGCCGTAGGCTTCGCGGTAGTTTACCGTAATCCAGTAAGCATACATTTTTGCGACTGCATATGGGCTCCTCGGATAGAACGGAGTGGTTTCTTTTTGCGGTACTTCCTGCACCAGCCCGTACAATTCAGAAGTGGAAGCCTGGTAGATTTTGGTCGTTTTTTCCAGGCCAAGAATGCGGATAGCTTCCAGCAAGCGAAGCGTACCGATACCATCTGCGTTGGCAGTATATTCGGGTGTATCGAAACTTACTTTTACATGGCTCATGGCGCCAAGGTTGTAAATTTCATCTGGTTTTGTTTGCTGTATAATACGGATAAGATTGGTAGAATCCGTCAGGTCGCCGTAATGAAGGGTAAAACGAAGGTTTTTTTCGTGCGGGTCCTGGTAAAGATGGTCTATACGGTCTGTATTAAACAAAGAACTTCTTCTTTTTATACCATGCACTATATATCCTTTTTCCAATAACAATTCTGCCAGGTAAGCGCCATCCTGGCCGGTTATACCGGTAATCAACGCTGTTTTCATGTAAAAGTCTTTTGGTGTTAAAATAATCAGGGAAATCCCTAAAATACATATTTGTAGCCTGTTCTGCCCATAATGTTTACCGCCAGGAAAACGCAGGAACAGCCATTTTTATTTGAATGATAAAAGCAATGGTTTATAAAACGCTTTCTTTTACCCTTTTTTGGTTGTGCAGAAAATCCTGGTAAGCCTCTACAATGCCCCCGGTAAGTGCTGTCTTGTGTTTCCAGCCAAGCGAGTGGAGTTTGGAAACATCCATCAGTTTACGGGGCGTGCCATCGGGTTTTGAAGTATCAAACACAATATTGCCTTTAAAACCGACCGTGTCTTTTATGATTTGGGCAAGCTCGGCGATGCTGAGGTCTTCGCCGGTGCCGATGTTTATCAAATCGCGTTTGTTGTATTCCTGCATCAGAAAGAAGCAGGCATCGGCAAGGTCATCTGCAAACATAAACTCACGTTTGGGCGTACCCGTACCCCATACCACTACTTCGTTGTCATTGTTTTCGGTGGCTTCATGAAAACGGCGGATAAGCCCGGGCAACACATGCGAATTGCTGGGGTGATAATTATCGCCTTTTCCGTACATATTGGTAGGCATAACGCTGATGAAGTTAGCGCCATACTGGTCGCGGTAGGCTTCGCATAATTTTATACCGGCAATTTTTGCGATGGCATAGGGTTCATTGGTGGGTTCCAGCAAACCGGTAAGCAGGTATTCTTCTTTTAGTGGCTGAGGTGCCAGCTTGGGATAGATACAGGAGCTGCCGAGGAACATCAGTTTCTTTACGTCATTTTTCCATGCGGAATGAATAATGTTGGACTCAATCAGCAAATTGTCGTACAAAAACTCAGCCCTGAATGTATTGTTGGCAATAATGCCGCCCACTTTTGCAGCGGCCAGAAAAACGTAATCGGGACGTTCTTTTTCAAAAAACTGTGCAACAGCCGCCTGGTTACGGAGATCCAATTCTTTTGAACTGCGAACGATAAGGTTGTTATACCCTTTGCTTTCGAGGTTTCGGCGTATGGCCGACCCTACCATACCGCCGTGTCCGGCGATATAAATTTTCTGATTTTTTTCCATCATTAAGTAGTGTAGAAATGAGTTTATCCGGTTTTTTTATTGATAAAAGTAAACGGGGCATCACTGTGTTACCGGAGTGAATAAGACCAGTGCTGTTTATGATAAAGGGTGCCTGTTTCTTCCCTTAAGATTTCTATGTTGGATGCAGCCACTTCGGCCTGCATCATATAGCCAAGTGAAGGCAGTATTACTTTTACAGTTTTGTTTTTTATAGAAATCACCTGGCCTACCTGGGTTACCAGCGGGCCACCTATCACCCTTACTGTATCGTTGAGGTTTACATTGGTTTTTTCGAGCTTTACATCTTTGTAGTCGTTCAGAAAATTCCGGATGGCCTGTATTTCATCGTGGCGTATCTCGGCAGGTTTGCCCAGCCAGTAAACAAAATTTATGATGCCGTCTGTAAGGCGTACCTGCAGGTGTTCCGGTTCGCTGATGCAAACAAATACGTAAGCGGTAAACAAGGGCTCGGCCACTACTTTTTTCCGATCGCTCCATTGTTTGTGCACCCTGTTTAAGGGGCAATAATGTTCAATCTTTTTCCGGCTCAGCAGTTCGGCTACCTTCTTTTCCCACCTGGGCCGGGTGTAAACAACATACCATTTTTTTGTAAGACTGTGCATAAGTGCTTCTTTGCGTTTTACTTTGTTTTTGTTTATAGCTTCGCCAATCCGGTTACATACAACGGTTCGCAAAGGTGCTCACAAATCCAACCTGACCATTTTTCTGCAATACAACACCAATCTTTCGCTCCTCTTATATTATTACGATAAAATACGCTTAAGCGTTTATTTTATTTTTCCTTGTTTCTTTGGCCTGGCGGTACCTGTAGCCATAATCGTAATCGTAACCATAACCGTATCCAAAACCATACTTTCCAATACCTCTTTTCTTAACGCCGTTAAACACAATGCCGGTATTTTTCAGCCGGTGCAGTGCCGCGTTATCATCCAGCCTTTGTACATGTATTTTGGGGGTAAAGCCATGCCTGATAACGTAGATGCTGGCATCGCACCAGGATGATATGGTATAAGCATCTGTAATGGCCAGTACGGGTGTTGTATCAATGATAACAACATCGAAAATAGTAGCCAGATAATCCAGCAGTTTGTGGGCTTTTCCGTTCAGGAGCAGCTCAGAAATGTTTCCATCGGTTTTATCACCAGCCGGTATTACAAAAAGGTTTTCGCTGGCCGCTGTCTTTTTAATGATATGGTCAGCATCTTTTTTACCCGCCAGGTAATCGCTGATGCCTGCTTCATTGGAAACTTCAAAAATATGGCTGATTTGAGGCAGGTACAGGTCCATGTCTACCAGTACCACCTTGCGGCCAGTGGCAGCGATGCTAAGGGCAAGATTGGCGGCTACAAAACTTTTTCCTTCTCCCGCAATGGAAGAGGTAACCATTATTTTTTTGGTAGTAGCAGGATTGCCCAAATGAGACAGTGCCGTTCTTATCTGGCGGAACTGCTCTTCTGCAAAACTACGGCCGGTAGAAGAACCCACCAGCAGCGATTTGCGCGATTTATCGTATACAATTTCGCCCAATACCGGAAGGGTGCTGTAAGCTTCAATATCACTTCTGAATAATATTTTGCCGTTGAATACTTCTTTGATAATTATCAGTAAAAAGCCCAGCGCAAAAGCACCCAGCATAGCGCCGAGCATAATGGCCGTTTTCTTGGGGCTTACCGGGTTTTTGGAAGATTCCGCCTTATCTACCAGCCGGCTGTCTGCTACCGTAGCGTTGAAAGATAGTGCGGCTTCTTCTCTTTTTTGCAGGAGAAAAGTATAGATATTGTTCTTAATGCCCAGGGGGCGGTTCATTTCTGCCAGTTCGCGTTGTTGTTTGGGAACACTTTTTAATAAAGCTGAATACTTGTCAATGGTGCTGTTCAGGTTATCCCTTCCTGCTTCCAGGCTTTTGCGCTGGTTATTGATCACCTCAATAATATTGGGTTTTATCTTGGTAATTTCATTTTGCAGCGACACCATGATGGGGTTGTTTTCCGGCGTATTTTTCTTCAGTTTTTCAAACTGAATTTCACTGTCGTACAGTTTTGTAACCAGTTGAGACAGCAGCTGATCCTGAATACCAAAAGAAGCGGGTACAACGCCGGGTTCATTGTTTTTTGAGAGTACGTATTTTTCAACTTCACTTAGTGCTGCCAGCTGCACGTTTAAGTCGCTGGCTTTTTGCGTGCTTTCGCCCACACTTTTTAAGTACAACTGGCTCTGTTCGGTAAGGTCTACAGCGCCTTTTTCGGTACGGAACTTTTGAATACCGATTTCTGCCGAATCCAGCTGCGGCTCCAGGAATTTCAATCTTTTTTCAACAAAAGCCAGGGTATTGGCAGCCAGCTGGGTTTTATCTGTGATGGAAATTTTATTGTACACAAACATCAAACTGTTTAGAATGGCTTCACCTCTTTCGGGGCTGGAATCTTTAATTTTTAGTGCAATAACGGTAGACAATTTGCTGATTGGGGTTACTTCAACCGCGTCTGAAATACCAGTAGCTACGGCTTGCACGCTCACCAGCGAGAAATAAAAATTGCCGGGTGTACGGGAAGGGCGGTAAAGCGGATTTTCATTAAACCTGCAGGTGCCCCAGGGTGTTGTTATCCAGGTTGCTACCGGGTAACTGTTGTTGTCGATGGTCACCATTTTATTAACGGGCGACCAGGTAAAGTTTATCAGTTTGGTTTCTGTAAGCGAGTCGGGATTTTTTAATTCAACCACGATGGGGCTGCTGGTGTAAGCAGATTTGGTTACAAATCCGTCTTTTTCAGTGATGGGGGCATAGAGAAAAAGTTCCTTTACCACTTCACTTACCAGGGCCCTGGAACGCATGATTTCGGTTTCGTTCTCAACAATTTTTTTAGAAACCAGGGGGTTCAGTGATTCTATGAATTTTGAATCATCCAGCCCTTTCTTTTCATCTTTGATAAGTATGGTGGCTGTAGATTCGTACATGGGCGTAGTGGTACGCAGGTAAAAGTAGGCGGCCCCGCCCCCGATTGCCATCAGGATAATAAACAAAGGCCAGTAGGGCCAGTAGCGAAAGAACAGCTGCTGCAATAAATTATTGTCAGCTGTTTCTATGCCATTGTTTGCGGAGACCTGCATTTTTTTCATTTTCCCTGCATTTTTATTTTATATACCTGTCTGCCACCACAACCAGTAAGGTTAATGTGGCAATATAGGCGGGCAACAACTGCCTGAAATTACTTACACTGGCAACTTTATCCCGGTTGGGTTCCACATAAATAACATCGTTCGATTTTAAATAATAAAACGCCGAGGTTAATGTGGAAGGATCATTTAAATTAATACGCCGTACTATTTTCTTGCCTTCTTCTTCACGTATCAGCAGCACATTGTCACGCTTGCCGTAGATAGTCAAATCGCCGGCAAGGCCAATGGCTTCCAGCACACTTATCTTTTCATTGGGTACCGTAATAACGGTGGGCCTGCTAACTTCTCCCAGTACGGTAACCCTGAAATTGAGAAAACGTATGGTTACCAGAGGGTCTACCAGCAATTTCTTGTTGGTAAGGCTGTCCAGGATATTATCATTGAGTTGTTTTACTGTTAAGCCTTCCACCTTCATATTGCCCAGCACCGGGAAACGGATATTGCCTTCCTCATTTACAAGATACCCTACGTTTTGCGACATACTTCCGTTGGCCGTACTGGTAGTTGTTGATGGAATGCTGGGGGCATTAAAAATCATAGAGGCATCGGCGTTGAGGCTGGTGACATAGATACTCAACAGATCATTTTTATGAATGATTGGTTGCGCGGCATCATAAGAAGTTTTGTACACACCATTCTGAATATCGTTAAAATAGGTCGTCTTTCTTGTGTTTACGCAGGATACAGCCGTTAAGAAAAATGCGGGCAAGACAAATAAAAATAGACGCTTAATGTTTGAACACCGGACATGACTCATAGTATAAGTAAGTGAATTTATCAATATAGTTATGGCTGCAAAATGTTAGGAAGGCTTTCCGTAGTAAATTAAAACGGCAAACTAATCAGGGATAGTGGATAGAGCCTGATATTTAGATAGATAACCGTAAGGCTGCACAAATGTATATAATAATCTCTTTAGAACATAATGACAGGGCGGATTTTTTATTCTTTGTAGCGCTAATAAAGCAGAATATTTTTTTCAGTGATCGGTGGCCCGGATTTTATTCTCAAAAACCTGGTGAAAGCGGCTTTGAAGCCGCTTTTTTATTAAGAAATTGTAATAATTGTAAGAGGCTGTATGTTAGACGATTAAAAATGTTTAATGGGTATTTGCGGGCATGTTTTTTTTTGCGGAATAATTGATGCCAGTAATTGGCCTGGTTGAATGTGTAAAAACCAGGCTTATTTTCTTGTTTTATTCAACCATTTTACACTGCCGGCAGCAATCTTACCGGCATTGTTGGCCACCACTTTTGCAACACCCAGTTCTACTACAGTTCCAAGTGTTTTTCTCACAATGCTGGAAGAGCCCATCACAAATATCTTCTTTGACAGAAAGCCAGCCGCCAGGCCAAATGCGCCCTTAAGCAAACTTTTTCCGGAACCGGGTGCCAGCACCGTACTTTTAAAAACATCCTTTATCAGGTTTGCTGGTTTCAGGTCTTCCCGTAGCCCGCTGGCTGTAATTTTTAAGCGGGCTTCCTGTTGCAACGAGAGTGCTTCCAGTTCGGCAATGCGCAGTTGCAGGTTTTCGGTTGTATAGATCTTGTTTGTCATTCCGGCTTGTTTAAGAATTTATTGATGATAAAATTACTTACCGGCGTTTTTACCAGGCTTTTGCGGTAAATATGAAAAACAATACCGGCAATACCATAAATACCAGCAACGATGAAAAAGCCAATATAACTTTTCCCGGTCCACACACCTATCAATAAAGCCAGACCAATGCTAAGGCAAAACAGGAAAGCACCTACAAACAACAATACCACCAGCGATGAAGCTGCGTCTGATACGGTATCAGATGTTTTATCTGCCACTTTAAGTTTAAATAAACCTGCTTTTGTGGCTGCATATGCGCCTGCTTCTGCAATAAACGATTCAAAATGATTGGATGCTGTTTCCATGTTTTTTATTTATGGTATGCCGGTAATTGAAAATGTGTTTAAGACAAGGTATTCCTTACCTCGTGTTTCAGGGAATTCATTTTAAGCCTGCCTTTTTCTTCCACGTCTTCTGCTTCCGTTTTTACGCTGGTATAAGATTCTTTTACGCCGTCAATAAAATCATTGAACGAGCTTTTCAGTGAGTCGCCCCAATCGCCTGTTTTACGCGATATTTTTTTTCTTGTTTCTGAACCTTTGTCTGGCGCCAGTAATATACCTGCCAGTGCCCCTGCTGCGGCGCCTGCTAAAAATCCTAACAATGTTTTTGTGTTAGCCATAATTGTAAGTTTAAATTGGTTTATAATTTCTTGCCTTTGCTATTCAAACCCAAAACACTGCCAAACATTTACTGTCCCCTTTTTTACCTGTATTTTAAAACTTGTTAAAAATTGAGGCGTTTGCGCTGCTATTTTTATTGCACATGGTCTCCGGTGCTGTGTATTTTCTTCCACACTATCCGCTGCTCCCAAAGTACTTTGTTTAAAAAAAATCCGATACTGCTGCCAGCACCGCCATTTTTCCCTGTATTCCGGGTGCTATTAAAAGTGGCACAGTTATATAAATGGTAAAATGTTTTCAGTTTAAATAAAAATACTTTCCCCTGCAAACACAAGAAAATAACGGGGGCCTGTTTAAAGAAACAACTATGCAGAACGGAACCATGATGCAATACTTTCACTGGTATTACCCGCAGGACGGAAGTTTATGGAACAAATTAAAAAAAGATGCCACTGCGCTGGTAGCAATGGGCATAACGGCCGTTTGGCTGCCACCCGCTTTTAAAGCCAATGCAGGCGGAATGAGCGTAGGCTACGATGTGTATGATTTATATGATATCGGAGAGTTTGATCAGAAAAATTCTGTGCGGACAAAATATGGAACCCGGCAGGAATACATTGATGCCAGCAAGGCAGCACATAATGCCGGTCTGCAGGTATATACAGATATTGTGTTCAATCACCTGGCAGGGGCCGATGAGACAGAAAAAATCCGGGCCCGCAAAGTAGATCCGGAAAACCGCAACGCGTTTATTTCTGAATCGTATGAGATTGAAGCCTACACAAAATTTACGCACCCGGGCCGCAAAGGAAAATATTCTTCTTTTGTATGGGATCACAATTGTTTTACAGGCGTGGATTATGACAACAGCAAACAGGAAACCGGTATCTACAGTATACAAAATGAATATGGCGACGGATGGGAAGACGTGGTAGATGATGAAAAAGGGAATTATGATTACCTGATGTATACCGACATTGAATTCAGAAACCCCGCAGTAAGGGACGAACTGAAAAGATGGGCCGACTGGTATTACAACGAAATAAAGTTTGATGGAGTAAGACTGGACGCAGTTAAACACATCTCGCCTGATTTTTACAAAGACTGGCTGGATTACGTACGCAGCAGCACCAAAAGAGAAATATTTGCCGTGGGCGAATACTGGGCGCCGGGCAATTTGTTGCAGCTGCTGAAATACATTGATGCCACAGATGGAAAAATGTCTTTGTTTGATGCCTCCCTTCACCACAACCTGCACGAAGCGTCTCGGAGTGGCAAAGACTTTGATCTTAGAAAAATATTCGACAATACCCTGGTGTCTGCAAAGCCAGAACTGGCCGTTACGGTAGTAGATAACCATGATACACAACCACTGCAGGCACTGGAAGCACCGGTAGAACCCTGGTTTAAACCCATTGCATATGCGCTGGTATTGCTGCGCGAAAAAGGATATCCCTGTGTTTTTTACCCCGATATTTTTGGCGCCACGTATACCGATAAGGGAAGTGATGGCAATGACTATGAAATTTACCTGCCCGGCTGCGAAAGCATCGATAAACTTTTACAGGCCCGCAAGCTGTTTGCTTATGGTGAGCAGCATGATTATTTCGACCACGGAAACTGTATTGGCTGGACAAGAGCGGGAGAAGAACAAATGGAAAAATCAGGTTGTGCGGTCCTTTTGTCAAATGGCGACGAAGGATTTAAGAAAATGGAAATGGGCATGACACACAAAGGAAAAACATTTGTTGATTACCTCGGCAAGCGAAGCGAAGAAGTTATCATAGATGAGGAAGGTTTTGGCGATTTTCATTGCATGCCCGGATCGGTATCGGTGTGGATTGAAAAATAAATGTTCTGATCAGTCTCATCAATATTTTTTAACCCATAGCAGTATGCAGCACATTCTTTATTTAAAAATTGAAAACCAGGTGCATTCAGCAACAATTACAGCCATTAACCATCCGCAGCAGCAGCTGTACCACGTATTGTTTGAAGACGGTTATGAGAATATTTTTTTTATGGATGCGGAAACCGGCGGGTGGATTGAAGAAGACATGGGTGAAACGGAACTGTCAGCCAGTTTTGGCGCCCGGGTTCGTTTATTGTTCAATACAGGCTGCCGGCCCAACCGGTCACTAATCTGGTGCCGCGCAACCATTGCCGGTAAATTGGTGCTTTTTGGTTTTTGCAGCCATACTGTGGAGGGGCTTACCATTTTTGAAGTGTATGCCGGCAACCGTAAATTTTTGTGCAGTCTCACGAAGCATACAAATGGCCAATGGCAGATAGATGGCATGGAGCGGCCCGAAACGAAACAACGGTATACCAACCTGGTGCAAATCATCATCAGCATATTAGAAGGCATGGCAGATCGCCATCAATAATTAATTACAGTAATCTCCTGGTAACACAGGTACTAAAACAAAAAACATGAAAAGAAAAGAATCAGCGCTTTACCTGTTGCTGCTACTGCTTGGCTGCGGCCTCAGCAGTTGCGAAGCCATTGCCGGCATTTTTAAAGCGGGTGTTTGGTCGGGCGTATTACTGGTGGTGGGCTTCATTGTGCTGGTCATATTCCTTATCTCCAGGCTGGGCGGTAAGAAATAGCTAGCGCAGCAGGCGCAAAAAAAGAGGATACAGGCGTATCCTCTTTTAACCCTAAAACCAAAACCCTCTACCTGTGAAATGAAGTGTTCAATAATTTTAATTGCATAAATGCGGCAGTAAGCCCGTTCAGCTGGCAACGGATCAGCTTCCGGAGATTATCATGCAGAAATGGTTCGTTCAATATCGTCCGGTAAGCAACTATCATTTTCTTTTCACTTACTTCGCATGATTTCATGATATCATCTTCGCCGTCCATCATCATTGAAAGGCCCGATGCACGGCTGTTTGCGCCAGGGGTGCCGGATTCAAACGGGCTCAAATCATGACCCGCCATCGTTTTTATCTGGCTCGACAGCTCGTTGGCATACTGGTTGGTTTCCTGGGCCAGCGTTAAAACAGTTCTTTTCAAGTTTTTGTCATTTACCTTTCCGGCAAATGCTTCGTACTCATTTTTTCTTTCTTTTAACAGCTTAAAAAGAATGTCCAGTTTTTCCAGCACAAAAGCCGGAATTTTGTTTACAGTTGAAAATATCATGGCAAGCTTTTTATAGTATTAAAGTAGCACTGAACCATATCAGCTTAATAGAAAGCTCAATTAATATACCAGTTTTCAACTGTGCTGAACAGCCCATTTGATTTGTGATTTTGTGTGGATTTTTTTATTAATTGCGGGAAATCTTTCCCCAGATACCGGCCTTAAAACAGCAATTGAATGAAGCGAATCATCGACAAGCTAAAGATCCACAACCGCATCAGGGTTGGATACGGAACTGCTTTTTTTCTTTTATTAATTTCTTACCTGGTAACGCTTATCAGCAACAATGGTTTGTCTAACCAATCCAAATGGGTAGATCATACCAACAATGTAATCATGCACCTCGAAAAACTGATGTCTGATCTAAAAGACGGCGAAACGGGCTTGCGCGGATATGCACTCATGAAAGATCCGCATTTCCTGGATTCTTATTATACCAGTAAATCACGCGTAGAAGCCACCTATGAACAGTTAAAAACGGAAACTGCAGACAACGCTCTGCAACAGGCAAGGCTGGATACATTGGGCGGCCTGATAACCGGTAAGTTTGCCGTGATGAACTATGGAATGGAAGCTTTGCGCGACAGCAATTTTGAATTGACAGACAGCATCCGGGCAGCTACCTACAAGGGAAAATTATCCATGGATCTGATACGCTCCCTGATTATACGCATGCAAATACGTGAAGAAGGTTTCTTGAAAGAACGCAGGGCAGGGGTGGAGTATAAATTCCGGTTGCTCAATGTCGTTATCATTGTTTCGCTCATTATTGCGTTTCTGCTGTTTGTGTTTGCTTTTTTTACCTACATACGTGAAAACAAAGCCAGGCGCGAAGCCGATGAAAAAGTACAGCAATACCAGGAACAATTAAGGATGCGCATTATGGAACTGCGGAGTGTAAACAAAGAATTACTGCAGATGCGCAGTATAGAAAAATTTGCCGCCACCGGCCGCATTGCCCGTACCATTGCACACGAAGTAAGAAACCCGCTTACCAATATAAACCTGGCCATGGAACAACTGAAAAGTGAAATAACGGATGGTGAAGACAGCGGTATTTTATTTGATATGGTAAACCGGAACAGCAACCGTATCAACCAGTTGATAACCGACCTGCTCAACTCCACAAAATTTGCAGAGTTAACTTATGGAAAAACATCTATCAATACCCTGCTGGATGAAGCGCTGGAGCTGGCAAAGGACCGCATTGCTTTGTACAATATCGGCATCGTTAAAAAGTACAGCGCCGATATCTGTGATGTGGCAGTTGACAAGGAAAAATTGAAAATTGCTTTTTTAAATATTATTGTCAATGCCATTGAAGCCATGGAGCCCGGTAAAGGCTTTCTTACGGTTACCACAAAAGGAGAAAACAATAAGTGCGTGGTAGAAATTGCAGACAATGGTTCGGGGATGGACAAAGAATCCATGGGCCGTTTGTTTGAGCCCTATTTTACCAGCAAGCCCAAAGGCAACGGACTGGGCCTCACCAATACACAAAACATCATTCTCAACCACAAAGGCACCATACAGGCAGAAAGTGAAAAAGGAAAGGGTACTACTTTTATTATTACGCTCGATTTTATTCAATAAGGTTTTGTTATTTGATTGTTTTAATGCCTTCAAACAAAAAAGCCTTCATTTTTTTGAAGGCTTCTTTGTTTGTCAATACTTGCATTTATAACCGCTCAATCCATTGTATTACTTCTTCTTTGGTCTTTCCTATTTTCATTTGGATGCGTCCTGCCAGTTCATCTTCTTTTCCTTCTTCGTATAAAAGGTCATCGTCTGTAAGATTTGCGTATTGCTGTTTTGCCCTGCCTTTGATATCATTCCAGGCGCCATTTAATTTTAATTTCCAGCTTTCCATAAAAATAATTTCAGGTTAAAAAATATTGTACAGCTTGTTTTAGTCGCTTGCACCGCGTATTACCCTTAATAAAACGGAAATAATGGCAATGACCAATAAAATATGAATCAGGCCGCCTGCATGGTATCCCAGAAAACCGATTGCCCATACAATAACCAGTACCAGGGCAACGAGGTATAATAGATTTCCCATTGTAAAAAATTTTGAGGTGAATAATGCTGCTGTTACAACAGTATGTATGTAAAATGTTTGCCAGAATTTGGTCCCTGTTTTTATGCCATCTGCCCTTAGCAGGGTGCGGACAGATGAATACATTGGGAAAGTGTGGGGAATTTTTTCTACAACCTGTGGAGAAATATGCTGTACTGCTGCAACCGCTTTACAACAATTCTTTTATTGCATAATCAATTACTTCCCGGGTAAAGGGTTTGCTGATGAATAAGTCGGCGCCTTCTGACTGCGCTTTTTTGCGCTCCGCCATACCATCATGCGCTGTAATCATCACAATTTTAATCTCCGGATAATTCGATTTTACATAGCGGATAAAATCAAGGCCAAAACCATCTGGTAAATGATTGTCGAGAAAGAGAATAGAAGGAGTGTCCTTTTGTAAAGACTCCTTTGCGCCAGCAAGATTGTTGACAAAAGAGGGCTTGAGTTGTTTCTGTCTCAGTATGCCACTGAGCAAAAAACAAATGTCAACTTCATCGTCTACTATAAGCGCTTTCAATGTGTCATAGGTTATACTGCTGAATGCTTCCACTGGTTACTGAATTTAATACAAATCTTGTTCACAGTAGGTATGCAGCAATTTATCTGCCAGTAGTTGGCTCGCCTGCCAACCTGCAACCGCTGTTGATTGGATAAACATGGCAAGCTATTTTAAGTACAAGGATGGAAAACCACCTGCAATGTAAGTTATAAAAAAATGATACATTTATTTGAGGGCTTCTGGCTGTAAGCCGCTTTCAATGTAAGATTCCGAATTATGATCCATCACATTCAAAAGGGTTACGCTTTTTTAAAACAGGTATTGAATCATTTTATTGATGATAAGGCTTTGAAATTCAGCGCATCTCTTTCTTATTATACTATTTTTTCGATTGCGCCATTCCTGGCCATCATCATTGCCTTTGCGGGTTTCTTTTTTGGGCGTGAAGCCATTCAGGGAGAATTGTACCCGCAGATAAACAACCTGGTAGGGCATGATGCGGCCCTCCAGATTCAGCAAATGATTACCAATATCCATTTGTCAAAAAACAGCGGTTTTGCCACTGTGGTGAGCCTTATTGTTTTGGTGGTGGGTGCAACCGGCATTTTCAGTGAGATACAGGATTCCATCAACCATATCTGGGGATTGAAAAGCAAACCCAAACTCGGCTTGCTGAAGATGGTGCTAAACCGCCTGCTTTCATTTTCGCTGATCATCAGCCTGGGTTTTCTGCTGATGGTGTCTTTGTTGCTGAATACACTGGTTGATGCGCTGAGCCGGCAACTGGCCACACTATTGCCTGGAAAAAGTGTGTACGTAATAGATGTGCTGAACAATTGCCTTATGTTTCTGCTGCTATCCCTTCTTTTTGGCATTATTTTTAAAGTTTTACCAGATGCAAAGATTAAATGGAAAGATGTGATGATTGGCGCTTTTGCAACGGCTGTGCTGTTTATGCTGGGCAAATTCTGTATCGGCTTTTACCTTGGTCACAGCAACCTGGGCATTGTCTTCGGAACTGCAGGTTCTATCATCATTGTAATGTTGTGGGTTTATTATAGTGCAGTCATCCTTTATTTAGGAGCGGAGTTTACCAAGGTTTATGCAATGCTGTATGGCGGCAATATTCATCCAAGCGACTATGCTGTTTGGGTAAAAACAAAAGAAATTGAGCTGCCAGCAGACAGCACAAAATAAGACCGGGATTATTCTTTAATTTCAAATACTTAAAACAACCACTTATGAAGCGCATTCTTCTGATAGACGATGATATGGACATGTGCACACTGCTGGGCAGGTTTTTGCAACGCAAAGGATTTGAAACGGATGCAGCATACAGCGGCAACAAAGGCATTGCAAAATTTAAAGAACAGCATTTTGATGTGGTACTCTGCGATTTCAGGCTGGGCGACAAGGAAGGAAGGGAAGTGCTGAAAGAAATCAAAGCCATCAACCCGCATGCCGTGGTAATTATTATTACGGGTTATTCAGATATCAAAATAGCAGTGGATGTGATCAAGCACGGCGCTTTTGATTACATTACAAAACCATTGATACCCGAAGAAGTATTGAATGTGATCAACAAGTCTTTGCAGGAACCGGTTGCAAGCAGTAATAATGGAATGACTGTAGCAAAGGCAACAAGCGGGGGTATTGCTGACGGCGGATTTTTAAAGGGAAAAGCCGGCGCCACCAATGAACTGTATAAGCAAATTGAACTGGTGGCACCCACCAACTACAGCATTATATTGTATGGCGAAAGCGGGACCGGTAAAGAAGTAATGGCCAAAACCATCCATCTTTCCAGTGCAAGAAAAGACAAACCTTTTGTGGCGCTCGATTGCGGCACTTTGTCAAAAGAACTGGTGGGCAGCGAATTGTTCGGTCACATGAAAGGATCTTTTACGGGTGCGCTGAACGATAAAGAAGGTCTTTTTGAAGTAGCCAATGGCGGAACCCTCTTCCTGGATGAAGTGGCCAATCTTTCGCTCGACATACAGGCTTCGCTATTGCGGGTAATACAGGAAAGGAAATTTAAAAGGGTAGGGGGCAACAAAGAAATCAATGCCGATGTGCGCATCCTGGTAGCATCCAATGAAAACCTGCAGGATGCCTATCGCAGGGGCAAATTCAGGGAAGATCTCTACCACCGATTCAATGAATTTTCCATCAACATACCGCCTTTGCGCGAACGCCGTGAAGACATACCGCTTTTTGCTGCCTTCTTTCTAAAACAATCAGGTGCAGAGCTGAACAAAGAGATACCCGGTTTTGAAGAAGAAGTGATGCAGATGTTTATTAATTATTCATGGCCGGGCAACCTGCGCGAATTCAGGAATGTAATTCGCCGGGCCGCATTGTTAACCAATGAAGGTTTAATCGGTAGTAAAGTGCTGCCCTGGGAAATGACCCAGCACAATCTCTTAAAAGATGAAACCACTGTTTATACCAACATCCCGGTTTCGCAGGCTTCAAATGCGCCGCTTCCAAAACAGCAGCCATTTGATCTGAAGAATGCAGCTTCACAGGCAGAATATGAAACCATTATGAATGTACTGAAGCAGGTAAATTTTAATAAATCAAAAGCAGCTGACATTTTAAAAATAGACAGGAAAACACTCTACAATAAACTGAGGGTATATGAATCGCATCAGCACAATGGGGAATAGGCTCTACAGGAAAGATTCACCGGAAACATAGTATTTTCAATAAACCCCTGCCAGTCAGGGGTTTTGATTTTTACCGGCATTTCCGGATAAAGGTATGGGCTTTGCCGCTTATCTGTATTCGGATACGGCATCATTAACCTTAAAAACATTTGATATGACAACAGCACCCGGAATAATGACAACATTAAGTTATGTCATTGAAAAATTGCGTTTAAAAAGACAAGACAATGAGTTTATCATTTCACCCGAAGGGTTTGGTATTGGCAACGGTAAATTCTATCAGCCGGAAGATCTGACCATTATCAAAACCTATCGTTTTGAAGGCGATTCAAATCCTTCAGATGCTTCTATTCTTTATGTGCTGGAAGCTGGTGATGGTCTCATCGGGTACAGTATTGACGCATATGGTGTATACAGCAACCACGATGATGATGGGTATGATGATTTTATTAGAAAAATAAAAGTAGAAGACAGGGACGAGCAACAGCTTTTTGAATAAGCGTTTATTTCCGTTTTTATAGATTGGCAAAGCCACCCGTTTTTACAGGTGGCTTTTTGTTTGCAGCAAAAAGCTGGCATCCCGCTGCCGGAATCATTGCTATCTTTATGCATCATCAATCAGCAAAAGCGATGCAGCCGTTTTCCAACCGTATTACAACACTTTTTGGTATTCAGTATCCCATTATACAGGCCGGCATGGTATGGGCCAGCGGATGGCGGCTTGCCGCAGCTGTTTGCAATGCAGGGGGGTTGGGTATTATTGGCAGCGGCAGCATGTACCCGGATGTATTAAGAACGCATATACAAAAATGCAAGCAGGCCAGCACAAAACCTTTTGCAGTAAATGTGCCGTTGCTGTACCCCGATATTGAAAAACACATCGCCATCATCATAGAAGAAAAAGTACCGATTGTTTTTACATCGGCAGGCAACCCCGCCAGCTGGACCGGCATTTTAAAAAAAGAGGGCATCATCGTAGTGCACGTTGTGAGCAGCAGCAAGTTTGCAAAGAAAGCCGAAGGTGAGGGTTGTGATGCGGTGGTGGCCGAAGGCTTTGAAGCCGGCGGACACAATGGAAGGGAGGAAACCACCAGCCTGGTATTGGTGCCTGCAGTTGTGGCGGCCGTACAAATTCCGGTGATTGCAGCCGGTGGTATTGCCAATGGCCGGCAAATGATGGCTGCCATGGTGCTGGGTGCTGAAGCGGTGCAGATGGGTACCCGTTTTGTGGCCAGCGAAGAAGCTTCTTCGCATGCGGCATTTAAAAACCTGGTGATATCAAGCAATGAAGGCGATACCCTGCTGAGCCTTAAAAAATTAGTACCGGTAAGGCTTTTGCGCAATTCTTTTTTTAAGGCCGTGGCCGAAGCGGAACTGCGGGGTGCGGGGAAGGAAGAGCTATTGCAATTGCTGGGCAGGGGCCGTGCAAAAAAAGGGATGTTTGAAGGCAACCTGGAAGAGGGCGAGCTGGAGATAGGCCAGGTAAGCACCCTGGTAAAAAGCATCCAACCAGCGGCGGAAATTGTGCGGCAAACCTGGCAGGAATTTGAAGAAGCACTTCGCAATCCGTTGGGAAAAGCCTAACTTCATTGCAGCGCATGCGGGGGTGGTTTGTGTTTCTTTACAACTAAACTGCTTTTATGAAAAATAAAATTCTTCCCATTTTTTTATTGCTGATGCTTACGGGGCTTTTTTCTTTTGCCAATAGCGGCGGAAAAGAAAAAAAAGAAGACCCGGATATGAACGGCCTTATCATTGAGGCCGAAACCGGTAAGCCCATCAAAGATGTGAACATAACGGCCTACAACAATTCCAGGAAAGAAAAATCTGTTATCAGCAACGCCAGCGGCAATTTCTCGCTTATGGATTTGAAGCCAGGCATCTATAAATTTGTATTTGAAAAAGAAGGTTTTGAAAAGGTAGTGCGTGAAAAAATGGTACTGAAAGTTAATGAAGGCTACCAACTGACCATTCAAATGTTTGAAGAAGAAAATATTTTTGATTTAATGCCATCGCCCCTCCGGTTCAACAATGGCGGGGATTGAGCGGGCGGATAAACTTGTAAAATAAAAAACGGGGCAACTGCCCCGTTTTTTATTTTACATACCGGTTATGGATGGTTAAAATT
>Ga0075026_100000042_pt1 | contig 38123 bp, 32 predicted proteins | sample Str012_2_FD_71392 | JGI IMG/M metagenome (GOLD analysis project Ga0075026, IMG submission 71392) | Freshwater sediment microbial communities in response to fracking from Pennsylvania, USA - Straight Creek_MetaG_SC_2012 | ecosystem: Environmental > Aquatic > Freshwater > Creek > Sediment... | reverse complement strand
CTTTTAACAGATTCTAATTTTTCTGCATTGGCAGGGTTGTTTACCTTGGTAAGGTTGTCTTTTATTTCTTGCAAATCCTTTGCTTTTTGGTCTAAATCTGTTTTAATATCTTTATTGGATGGTTGTGGGGTTTGATCCATTTGTTTCAGCTCATCACAGTCTGTTCCCAATTTGTCTTGTAACCATTTTTTTAGATGGTGTTTTGCAACAATTTTTGCTAAAGGGGCTAAGTCATCTAGGGTGTTTTTATATTCTTTTGTAGGACTAACTGTAAGTGGGGCAAGGTCATCATCTTCTTGCGCCTTTAGGTTTTTTGCACTGGCAGGCAAAGCACCCGCATCAGGTTTTGTGATTGCTTCTGGTACTGGCTTTACCTCATCATTCTTTGCTGCTTCAATTTCACTATTTGTTTTTTCCTGGGCAACTGCATTTTCAACGCTCCCATATGTGTCCTGCTCATTAATTCCTGTACTACACGTCTCTCCCTGGCTGGAACTTACAGAGGGTGTTCCTGCTTTTCCGGGTTCTGCTATCCCTCCTTCAGTGGAGCCGATTGCTACTGTGGCATTGGGTGCCGTGCAGGTGGCAGATTTACTGATATTGGTATTCGTATTATTAGAAGTCGATTGGGCGTTTATATTTACAGGACAAAGTAATTTGGGCAATTGGCGGTCATCTACTTTAGTTATGGCATTTTGATTGTAGGATTGATGGCCACAGGTTGGTGACAAATTTTTTAGCTCAGCCATTAAATCGTCTTCGTGCCCTATATACTGCCTCACATAATATATTACGCTCAGCAGGTGTTTTTTATATTGGTGATTGGTAAGTAAAGAATAGGTAATGAACGCATTTATCCAAACACGGAATTCTTCCTGTTTTTTTAGATAAAATTCTTTTATAGGCGGATTTACATCCTTGAGATAGTTATTCCAAAGGTCATGCTCGAGTTGGCATCTGGCGGGATCATAGGGATCAATTTTTCCCGATTGTTTATAAAAATCTTCTTCCACACCTTTTACATAATCCGCCAATGCAGCTGCGTCCTCATTATATTCCCCTATAAACACGCCAAAATAATTACTGATTACAATAAGAATACGCCCATTAACAGCCCCTTTGTTAGTCGGAATAAACAGGTCTCCATCTTTTGCATTTTTAATTGAATCTTCAATCGCTGTCAACTTATCCTGAAGATTTTCAAACATTTGGTGGTACCCATTTTTTATGGCAATATCAGATTGATAGCCGTCCACACTGTTCGATAAGTCGGGATATGTTATCCAATCTTTTTTAAAATATTCATAAATGGTTATTTTGCTTTTAATTTCATCAAAGGTTTTATTGTCGTAAGGATTGGCTCTGCCAGCATTATCCAATAAATTTAAAATAAATGGTGATGGAGCTTCCACAATTGCTTCTTCATATTTTTTGCCGGCTTCTTCTTTGTTTCCTTTTTTCTCTTCAATAACACCTTCGCCCACCTTGGTTTCTGCATTTTCCGGATTTATCTTGCCGGCCGTTCTTAAAATACGTTGAGCACTATCCAATTGCCCCAAATTGAACCAGGTATAACCCAGGTTGTTTAACACCGTACTGTTGTTGGGAACCTGCTGCAGCAGCGTATTTAAATAAGGCATTGCATTTTCGGGGTAGCCATTTTGGTTTAACAGGGCTGCCAGGTTATTCTGGCAGTTGAGGTCGGCGGGTTTTGCAATGACCGCCTGCATGGCAAGCCCCATTGCTGCCTGCGGGTGCCCCTGCAACATAGCAGTAACCGCTGCACTGTTTAGTGCACCGGCGGCCGTTTGCTGGGCTGTAACTGTACTAATAATGGTTTTTTCGGCGGCGGGTATTTTAGCCATCAACTTGCTGTACAGCACATGGGTGTTGCTCAGCATTTCGGCAGTAGAAAATATTTTTTTTGAAATACTGTTGATGCGTTTTACATCCAGTGCCGGTACCAGCGATGTATTGCTGGTAAAATAACCTTCAGCAGCCGGCGGCATATTGTTTGAATTGGCCATCATATCGCCCACCATCTTTTGCCCCTGCGCTTTAAAATCAGGGTGCTGCCCATTTTGTTTCATCTGCTTTATTTGTTCCGCCGCCTTTTTAGGGTCGGTGGTATTAATGCCCATTTGTTTCAGCATCTTCATTTGCTGAGGCGTCAGTTGCACCTGCGGGTTTTTATTTGGCGAAGTTTGTTGCGCATTTGTTTGTAATACGCCAAGCGCCAGCAAAATGAAAATACATTTTTTCATACTTATTTTTTAGTTGCTTATTTCAGTAAAACATTATTTGTAGTGGTTGATTTTTTTGCTTTATTATTTTTAATGCACAATCAACAACGCTTTTTCTATACTATAATTTTATAAATTCCACCCGGCGGTTATTTGCTTTTCCTTCCGGCGTACCATTGTCTGAAATGGGTTTGGTATCGCCCAATCCTTTGGTAGTAAGTCTTGATTCATCAATGCCCAATGCTGCCATTTGCTTTTTTACCGCATCGGCTCTTTTTTGCGAAAGGCTAAGATTGCTTGCTGCATTGCCACTGTTATCGGTATGACCCTGTATCTCAAATTTTAATTCGGGATTGTTTTTTAAAATGCCCACAATGGCATTGATGGTACCCATACTTTCCGGTTTTATATCTGCTTTGTTGATGTCGAAATTGATGCCGTGGGTAACAATTTTTGTATCGGTAAATTTGGTGTCCGCCGTTTTAATGCCTGCGCCTTGTGCCAGTTTAAAATTGGCTACCATTACGGGTTTTTCGGGTGAGGGATCATCTGCACGAACGGAGATTGCATTTGCATTCAAGGCTATTTCAGGAATAGATACTACCCGGTATTCATCCACATAAATCTTCAGGCGTTTATTTTTATACGCAATGGCAATATGGTGCCATTTATTATTGTAATTGTCAGATGAGATGGCGGGTGGATATTGAAATATCATTTGGTTCTTACCATCCTTAGGTATTATTCTTAGGCTTCCATGACGGTCATCTAAAACGATTGAAAGCAACTCTGTATTATCACCCTGTGCATCGCCTTCAGCAGTATAAAACCCAATGGCAGGACGAAAATCTTCCCTGGAGTAGGTATCAAATTCCACCGTAAAACTATCTGTTAAATAGGCTTTTGTTTTGATGGCCGGCGTTGCTTTGGTTTGCCTCGCTGTTAGTAAAAAAACCTTGTGGTTATCAAAGGTATTTACGGTTCCCTGCCCCTGCGATAAGTGCCAGTGCGTTGGAAATTCGCCTTCCTCATCCGTATCAAAATGATCTTCAAAAATGATTTTATCGCCTGGTACAAAGTCGTAGTTTTTGTAAGCGCCAATGGTTGGTCCGGCTGCCGGTGTTGATGTGGAAGCTGTGCTGGTAGCTGGTTTGCTGTCTGTTTTATTGTCTGAAGGCGTAGTGCCGTCTTTCCCCAGGGCTTTATTGACGGTATCATCAACTTTTTTATCGGCGCCATTAACCGTATTGTCTACCGCCTTATTGGTTTTATTATCTATTGTTTGGTTAACCTTGTCTTTTAATTTTTTAAGCAATTGTGCGTGTAATACAACGGGATGACTTGCTGCAATCAATACAATTATTGAAATGTGGCGGATTTTTTTAGCAAATGGCATGTTATGTATTTTTAAGTTTGTTGATTGAATTTTTTTTTGAATTGATTACTGCACAATCAGTGGTTTTAATTTTTGGGTAAGTAGTTCAAATATGTTCATATCCTCCAGGGCCTTGTAAAATTTTTCATCTGAATAAGTTCTATTACCCTGATTATCGACGCCCATACGATAGATCTGACAAATGGTGATTACCTGGGGACTATTCTTTGAGACTTTGTTGTTATAGTAGGCTAAATTGGGTTTAACGATATAAGCCTTATAAACCGAAGCTTCGAGGCTTTCGAAGTAGAGCCCTTCCTGTTCGCCTTCATAAGCAGGCTGAGCAAGCTGTTCAGCAGATTTTGATTTTAAAATACCATCCATCTTATTTATGTAATTTTGGTCAATGGCTATATATTGATCCTGTTGCTTTAGTATACCTGGCAAAAGCGCATTACCCGCCAACTCCTTGGTATAATTTTTTTTTCCTGTTTCCAGATCTCTTATTTCGGCAAGGTTTTTCTTTTTCCACTTTTCATAAAATTCCTTCTTGCTCATCAGGCTATACGGAAGCTTTCCGGGCTTTATAATCGTTCGGTATCGGTATATTAAACCAGGTTTGGTGCCCTTTCCATCAACAGCATCTTTTATATAATCAAAATAGCTATCCTTAACATCGGGCAGCCAATGAAGGATTTCATATTTGTCAGTTTCGGGGTCTTTATCCACGTCAGTAGAATTGGGACCAGAATCATAAAAACTATGTTCAAAATGGAATGGCAAGCCATTAAATTTGATATCCAATTCACTTTGTCCTTCTTCAATGTAAATCTTGCCAGTATTGCAACCATAGGCATTAAAATTGATATCAGCATAATAGTCGTTGCATATTTTTTGGATAGGAATAGGCCGGCCATCGTCTGCCGACCCAAAAGTTCCATAAGCAATGCGTCCACCTGCCACTGACCAGGGAAAGTTCTTTCGAATGGTTTCCATTATTGCATCTGCAATCGGTTTCTCTTTCAATATATCACTCCTGGTATCACTTGAAGATCCCCAACTGCTATTTAATTCCCATTTTCCGGGTAAACTAGCTACATTGGCATCGGTACAATTCTGGGCGTGGTTGGTGCAACAGCACAATACCAATAATCCGGTAAGCAATATTTTTTTTAGGCGGTTAATAATATTGAGCTGTTTCATGATTTAATTTTAGTCCCTGTTCTTTGGTATCGTACAATGATAAATGCTCATTCCATGCCCTATATTTCTGGTTATGATGATTTTTTTTTGAGTGAATTGATTACTGCACAATCAAGGGTGTTAATTTTTCGGTGAGAAAATCAAATATTTTCATTTTTTCCAGAGCATTGTAAAATTTTTCATCGTCATATATTTTATTGCCATCATTATCTAAGCCCACACCATATACCTGACAAATGGTGATTACCTGGGGACTGTTCTTGGAGATGTTCTTGTTGTAGTAGGCCATATTGGGTTTTACAATATATGCTTTATACGGAGTGGCTTCAACGCTTTCGTAGAATTCTCCGAGCTCATCTCCTGCGTAAGCAGGCTGAGCCAGTTCTTCGGCTGATTTATTTTTTAATAGTACATCTATCTTATTAATGTAATTCTGGTAAATGGCTATTAATTGAACCTGTTGACTTACCATAGCAGGTAATTGCGGATCACCTGCAAAGCTTTTTTCAAAACTCTTTTTCCCCGCTTCCTGAACAGCTATTTCGGCAAGGTTTTTCTTTTTCCAGTTTTCATAATATTCTTTTTTGCTCATCAGGCTATACGGGAGTTTTCCGGGCTTAATGATGGTGCGGTATCTGCGTAATAAGCCTGTTGTGGGAGGAGGTGCTCCACCCCCCCCTTCTTTTTTATATTCAAAATATCCGTCTTTAACTTCGGGTAGATAATGAAGCGTTGCATAGGTGTCTGTTTCGGGATCCTTATCCATGTCAGTAGCATTGGGGCCACTCATATAAAAGCTATGATCAAATTCAAAAGGCAAGCCATTGAAATTGACATACAATCCGCTAGGGCTTTCTAAAATAAAAGTCTTGCCGGCACTGCAACCATAAGCATTAAAACCGATTCTACCAGAATAGTCTTTGCATAATTTCTGAAGTGGAATTGGCCTACGATCATTTGACCCAAAAGTTCCATAACCAATACGGCCGCCTACCACAGACCAGGGAAAGTTTTTTCGAATTGCTTCGATTATTGCATCTGCAATGGGTTTCTCTTTCAAAACATCACTCTTTGTATCTTGTGAATCATGCCAACTGCTCAATAATTCCCATTTTCCGGGTAAACTGGCTACATTGGCATCGGTACAATTCTGGGCATAGTTAGTGCAACAGCACAAAATCAATAATCCGGTGAGGGCTGTTTTTTTTATATGGTTCATTTTACTGGACTGTTTCATAATTTAGTTTTATCTCCTGGCTGTTGGTATTGTAAAATGATAGGGTCTTACAGTCATTCTTTGAGGATCTATTGAAGTAATTACAGGCAGCACCTGTTTGCCTTGTACAGACGCTCCGGGTGCAGCGTTTTGTATAACCAGCTACGCACAAAGAGATGGGGATGGCTGTATAAAACAGCTTTTGCATAAGGTGAACAACCATAAATTACTTGGGCAATTAATACTTGTGTAAATGTAAATAGCCGGCCCATGTGATTAAATAGGCCGAATGTGTAAACAGAATAGGTATTTTGTGGGATGGCTAAAATCGCTTGCCGTAGACTTTGTTGATGGCTTCGGTCTTATTCTGTACGTGTAATTTTTCGTAAATTTTGCCAATGTGCTGGCGCACAGTATGAAAGCTGATGCCTAATTCATCTGCAATTTCTTTATACAACATTCCTTTGGAAAGCGAATCCAGTACTTGTTTTTCCCTGGGAGAAAGTGCTGCCGCTTTTTCAGCCAGCCGGCTCTGATCGTCCTGGAAAATGCTCACCAGTTTACGCGCAATGGTGGAGCTCATCGGCGAGCCGCCTTCATGCAATTCTTTTATGGATTCTATTATTTGCAGGGGCGGTGTTTTTTTAAGAAGATACCCGCTGGCACCGGCTTTCAGGGCTTCCAGTACCTGGTCGTTATTTTCGTACACTGTAAACATCATAAACTGTATGGCAGGGGCCACCAGTTTTACTTTTTGGATACATTCTATGCCTGTCATGCCCGGCAGATTAATGTCCATCACCACTATATCCGGCTTTAAAATAGGCAGCTCCAATGTGGCAGCTTCTGCTGTGCGGTACACCGCGGTAAGCTGCAACGCGTCGTCCTGTATAATAAATGCAGAAAGGCCTTCAATTACTTCTTCAAGGTCTTCAACAATGACCACTTTAATTTTTGGCATAATGCAATATACGCGCTGGGGTTATAAAAGCATATAGGTATTTTGTTATACCGGACACTCCAGTTTTACGGTAGTTCCGTATTTGCTGCAAATCTCCATTTTTCCATTGATACTTTCCATACGTTGCTTCATATTGTGCAACCCGTTGGCAAAAGGCCTGATATTATTTAAATCAATCCCTTTACCGTTGTCGGTTACTTCCACATACAGTTTGTCTTTTTGCACAAATGAAATAATAACGTTTGCTGCCGCAGCATGTTTAATAATATTATTCAGGCATTCTTTTACTACCAGGAAAATATTGCGGCGGATCTCTCCATTCAATTGTATATTTTCAACAATAGTGGAAGAGAAATGACAAGCGATATTTTTTTCCGAAAGTAATTCCTGCGCATAAGCACGGGTGAAGCTAAGAAGATCTTCCAATGAATCGTACCGTTGATTTAAGGCCCAAACAATTTCATTCATTTTTTCTGCCATCTCATCGCTGTAAACAGAAATTTTAACCAGGTCATTTTTTAAATTGTCATCTTTCCGGACAGTGAGCTGTATCTTTTCACTGATGAATTTAATACGGCTCAGATTGGCTCCAAAATCATCATGCATATCGGTGGCTATCCTTGTTCTTTCTTTTTCAACAGCCTGTTGTTTTTCCAATACCAGCTTTTCTTTTTCTAGTTTTCTGCTATAATAGGAGCGTATTAACAGCCAGGTAATGATTATTGCAAAGGCCATCATCAGCAATTTAAACCACCATGTTTTAAACCAGGGCGTTTGGATAATAAAGGAAAGTGGTACAGCTTCACCCCACTCATTATTTCCTTTGTGCCGGGCCCTTACCAGAAACTTGTAATTGCCGGGGTTAAGATTGGCATAGGATGCCGTGCTGATGTTGCCGGCATTTAACCACGAAATATCTGCACCCTGAAGCTGGTAACTGTATTCAATATCTCTGCCGTTATTAATATCTATTGCCGTAAAGCGAAATTGGAAATTATTTTGTTCCGGCGCAAAATTGTTAGCAGAATCAAATAACGCCGGATAAGGTTTGCCATTTACACTGATCTCGTCAAAATACACCGGTATCTTTTTATCCCTTAATTGCAGCAATTCGCCGGGATTAAAACGCATCAATGTATTTTTTGCCCCTATCCATAACATGTTGCTGCTGCTGTCATACAATTTACATCTTTCATAAAAAAAATCTTCCGGCAAGCCATCATCAGTGGTGAAAGAAATAAATTTATTTTCTTTTACCAGCAAACAACTCATACCCTTGGTGGTACCAATCCATAGCCTGTTACTGCCATCAAACTGAATTGCGTTAACGTAGTTTGTTGGTAAGCCATCAGTTAAAAGGTATTGCCGGGCAATGTGCATTACAGGATCGTATTTTAAGATGCCCGCGCCTTCGAAAGCTATCCAGATATTGTTGGCGCTGTCAATAGTAAGGTCAGCTATGCCGGTCAGGAAAGGATTGGTCATTCCTTTCACTGTATCAAAAGCAATCTCTTTGAAATGGTCTTTTGCATGATCCCAGTATAATAGTTTTTCCGACTTATTTACGCCAAACCATAGATTTCCATTTTTGTCTTCAACGCTGTATGCGTAATAGCTTATGGAGAAAGTTCCATTGGTGCCATCTTTTTTATAAGTATGTACAGCGCCATCGGTTGCACTTACCCTTACAAAGCCACCTCCTTTATTTCCGCTGTACCATTCATCACCATTGCGTTGTTTAAATGCAAGGATGACTACTTCAGATTCCGGGAAATATTTTTTTAGAAAGTCATTTTTTTGGTACGTGCCTGATACAGGATCATAAGTGGTGACCGATGTGCCACCTCCTGTGAATATGATTTTATTTCCCATCCTGTTCATACACCATGGGTTGGGCAACTTATTTTTATCCAGCATTGTAATGGCATCGGCTGTTGGATGAACCACGTAACAATAAGGAAGCCCATAAAATGAAACGTATAAACTGTTATCGGAGCCTTTAACCAGGTTAAGCAGGGTAGACGAAGCGTTTGCAGGTTCAAACTCCTTACGCCAACTTTTGATAGTGGCGGCATTGGCATTTAATTTACTTACACCTTCCGAAGTGGCGAGCCATTCATTCTGTTCATTGTCTGTATAGTTGTTTACCACCGTATTGCTCAAAAGTGATGTCGGGTTGCCGGCCTTATTGGCCACCTGTTGCACCAGGTTTGTTTTTGTATCAAGAATGGTTAAACCTCCGTCGTAGGAACCTATCCATAACAGGCCATTCTTTTTTGGTTTAATGAAGCTGATATTGGCACCTGGCAACCGGGTGGGCGGCAAACCAGGCTTCCATTGAAATAATAATTGGTGATTGAGGTTGAAACGAAATAAGCCAAGATAAAAATTAGAAAAATATAGCCACTTGTTTTGTGGGTCATAATATTGAAAAATGAAGTTTTCCTGTTCCGTAGAATAGTCTGCGGCTTTTACAAAAGATGTATAATCTTTGGTGATTGAATTATACAAATAATATTCCTGCAAATTACCCACCAGCAGATGGATGCTGTCTAATTCATTGACCGTAATAGTGAGGCTTTTGTTTTTTATTGGAGGAAGCAATGTGTGTTGAATGGTGAGTTGTCCGTCTGCAATAAAACAGGTATCGGCTTTCGTGATAAAATATTTGTTGTTTGCTCCCGGAGACATCCAGTACACCGTTTTATTAAGAAAATCAGTTGGCGAATAGAATGTGCCGGTGAAAGTATTCATACAAGTTAGCTTCCCTGCACTGATGAATAACAAATGGCCGGGTTTATATTCATTAAGGTAACTGATGGCATTTCCCTTTAATGAATTATTGTTTATAGTTCCTGAAAAAAAATTTTTAAAAACCGAACCATCAAACCGGCTCAGTCCTTCTTTGGTGCCAAACCACATAAAGCCCCGGCTGTCTTTAATAATGGATTGAACATAATTGTCAGGAAGACCATTGCTGGTATTGTAATTGGTAAAATTATACGATCCAGGTTGTGCATGGGATGGGAGATGATAACAGGTGATTGAAAGGATAATAAATGCTGAAATTTTAAACAATCTTAAAAATGACTGTATATATTGCATCGATAAATTTTAAAAGTGTTGATTTTAATAAGACAACGCAGGTTCAGATTTGTATGGCAATGAACAAATTCGTTGTTTTTGCTGAATTATTAAATTTAATGAAATTCTGAATGGTATGATACCCCCCTTTTCGTCTTTTATAGCTATATACTGGCAATTCAGTATTGAAGCCTGCTGGAGTGCTATGCTGATAATTGTGATTTCAAGAGCGGTTTTTTTCTGAGGGCATGAAAGTAACCCTTTATTTTTTTATAACCCACAGTTTTTATGCTTCTGAAATGCAGGGAAGTTCCATTTTTAATTTGTTAGAAAAGGAGGTAGCAGCTCATGTTTGTCTCATTTGCAGACCAGCGTAGCTTGATTACGTATATGATTGCACTAGTGTCAGTTCTATTCAATCCGGGGATCGGTAATTTTTGCCAGTAAGGTTTGTTTGTGCGCAAATGCCAGAGTTGTAAAGATAAGTGCAGGGTTTGTATAACGCACTAATTTGTCAGTACCTGATATTGTGCTGCATGCATAGTTCTGCCAGCGTCCTGAAATTGACGGTACCTGTTTTTATGAAAATTCTTTTTTTATAAGTAGATACGGAATTCATTTTGAGGTGCAGGGTTTCTGCAATTTGTTTGGTGCCCAGGCCATTTAACAGGTAATAGAGCACTTCCAGCTCTCTTGGTGTAAGGTTAAAAAAGGGCCGGGGTTTTGAAAACGTGTCGCCCGTATGGCTGCTATCAGCGATGCCCGTTGTAAAAAAAGCCCTGAGCATTTTCACCAGCTCAATGGGCCCGGCTGTTTTTGACAGGTAAGCAGGCATGTTCAGCATTTGCGAACTTTCGCGGCTGATTTCGGGCCGCTGAATGGAATAAAACAAAAGCTTCAGCGATACGTGTTTATTTTTGATCACGTGCAGGAACGAAAGAGCAGGGCCATCCCTAAAAACAGTGTCAAGCACCAGGTGGGTAAAGGCGTGTTTGTCCAATGCTGCCAGCACCGAAGCACAGCTGTCCGCCTGCACAATTTTATAGTCTCCAATTTCTGTTTGTATTACCAGGGCCGTTGCCCGCCTTGTCATTTCCTGGCTATCTCCGATTAATATGACAGGTTGTATCAGTTGCATATCCGTATATTTATTACAGCAAAAAAAAGGGCCTTAAGCCATTTTTGCCAATAATACAACAAAGGTGTTCAGGATTGGAGAACGGAGACGGACGATTCAGATTTTTAAGTATTTCTACATAGATTTTCAGTCGAAATTTTCAGGAGGCATAATGTTCAATTATAATATGTTCCCGCTCCGTAAAATACGGGCTCAATAATACAATATGATTGCAGTACAATATTTACAGGTAAGAAAATCAACATTGCCGGGTGTAGGCATGGGTTTGTTTACACGGGTATTTATCGAGAAAAGAAGTTTTATTATAGAATACAAAGGCACCATTACCACCTGGGAAAAGGTAATGGAGGGCACCGCATTCAATGGCTATGTTTTTTTTCTGAACAGGGATTGTGTAATTGATGCTATGGCAGATATTACAGCTATAGCACGGTATGCAAACGATGCCAATGGGGATGTGCAGATTCGTGGATTGACAAACAACGCAGAGTATGTGGTTAAAAATAAAAAGGTATACATGCGGGCCACGGCCGATATACATGGCGGGGATGAAATACTGGTTGATTATGGAAAAGCTTATTGGGAAATAGTAAGGCGCAACCAAAGCCTCCACCAGCAGCAAAAGCAAAAGAAACAACCGAAGAAACGGGGTTAGCACCGGCGCTGTGCACTTACAGCCCAACCGGGGCCTACTTTTGCTTATTTTGGTTGGGGCAATAAAAAAGGGCTGGATAGAAATCCTGCCCCGTTTAAAATCCAATATCCTATGAAAAACCGTTACAAATATAGGTTTCCCGGCCATTCCATTCAGTAGTTTTCGACGAATGGACAAAGAAATCTGTTGTAAAGACCTCAATGCCTTTTGAAGTAACCCGGCAACGGTCTTATTTTATTTTCAACTGCGTAGAATCTGCTACAATTATCTGCGGTTTGTCCTTATAGGTCTTTATTTCGCCGGTTACGCAAACCTGTTTATTCAGCAGGAATTCTTCAGGCACATAACTGAACTTTTTCCGGTTTTCTCCAAAAATCACGAAAGTAAAAGGGTTATTGGGATAAGCATCGCCCATATTGATAAGGGTAGGCTGACCATTTGCATTTTCCAGGAATCGTCCGCCAAAAACCTTGTCGCACACGGTGATGGTTTCACCCACGTGTTTTCCTGCATCTGCAGCCGGTACGCTGGTTTGAGAAAAGCCAGGCCCTGCGGCCACTAACAATACCAAAGACAAAACTATTTTATTCATATTTGCGCTTTTATACAATCAATAAAGCTACAAATTATGAATAAATGCAATATCAAAAATGGCCGATTAGACCTGGAAATAAAAGGCCGGCTTTGGGGCGGTTCAAATCGGTCATAAAATATAGTAATGGTTATTACAAGTGAAAAATCCGCGACGAGCCTTAAACTGGGCTTCTTTTTACTGTCATAACCGGCAATTAATGAAAAAACCTGTAGCACAGTAGAGCAGGTAACAAAGGATTGTTTACCTCTTTGATTGCCGGCTATCCGGAAAATTGATCATTGAACAGTCGGCAAAAAATCTATAAATTACCGATCATTATAAAGCCGTTTATTGTTATGAAAGATAAAATTGCATTTGCCATCAACCACTTGCAGCATACCGGTATACCTGTAACCGATATGGCTGTTTCTGAAGCTTTTTACAGTCGCCTGGGCTTTGTAAATGTGATGAAAGCAGGGTTTGCCATCAATGGAGCCCCGGGCACCTGCATAATGATGAAAAACAATGCCATCATCATTGAACTTTACCAGATGCCCCCTGCAGAACTGGATGAAATACGCAAAAGGAAAAACGGGCACATAGACCATATTGCATTTGATGTAGATGATATTGATGCGGCTTTTACCGACCTGACAAAAGCAGCATTCCAGGTACAGGAAGCGGCACCAGTATTCCTTTCCTTTTGGGAAAAAGGCTGCCGGTATTTTAATATTCTGGGCCCCGATGGAGAGCGGCTGGAATTTAACCAGGTGCTGAAATGAGTAACCGGTATGTATAAAAATAAAAATCGTATGTGCAAGGCTGTTATTAGTGGGTTACTGTTCCTGCTCCCTGTTTTTTTGAAAGCGCAAAAGGTCGCGCCGGGCATCACTCAGGCAGATGTATGTGTGTATGGGGGCAGCGCTGCCGGCGTAATTGCCGCATACACTGCGGCTGGTATGCACAAAAAAGTAGTGCTGGTTGAGCCAGGTTACCGTTTGGGTGGCCTGTCTTCTGGTGGATTGGGCTATACTGACATTGGTAATAAATATGTAGTAACAGGCCTGGCCCGCGATTTCTACCGCCGGGTGGGCCGGCACTATGGAAAATTTGAACAATGGATTTTTGAACCGAAAGTGGCCGAGTCCATTTTCCTGGATTATATTGAAAGAGCCCATTGCCCGGTCCGGTATGGCACCCGTTTAAAAGCGGTACACAAATCAGCGGCCGCCATTACATCCATTGATTTGGAAGATGCACAAGGTAAACCCGCAGGAAGCATCCGGGCCAGGGTATTCATTGATTGTACTTACGAAGGCGATCTGATGGCAAAAGCCGGCGTGGGTTATACAACGGGGCGGGAGGCCAACAATGTTTACAACGAAACCGCCAATGGCGTGCAGTTAAAAGAGAAACACCAGTTTCCCGATAATATTGATCCCTACCGCATACCCGGCAAACCGGAAAGCGGCCTTTTGTGGGGCATCAGCAATGAAGCGCTTGCGGCCATGGGCAGCGGCGACAAAAAAATTCAAACCTATAATTTCAGGATCTGCCTCACAAATGATGCTGCCAATCTTATTCCCATTACAAAACCAGAAGGCTACGATGCTGGCCGCTATGAACTGTTGTTGCGCTTTCTTGCGGCCAAACCCGCCAAAGACCTGGATGGTTTTATGAAAGTAGACCTGATGCCCAACCACAAAACAGACATCAACAACAATGGCCCGTTTTCTACCGATATGATTGGTATGAATTACGATTACCCGGATGCAGACTATGCCACGCGGCAGGCCATCATTAAAAGCCATGAATGGTATACCAAAGGCTTTTTGTATTTTATTGGCCACGATGAACGTATGCCGGAACACCTGCGAAAGCTGATGCTTCAATGGGGCTATCCGAAAGACGAATATGTAAAAACAAACCACTGGAGTCCGCAATTGTATGTGCGCGAAGCAAGGCGGATGCTGGGCGCCTATACAATGACCGAAGCCAATTGTACCGGAAGGGAAGTAGTACCCGATGGCGTGGGTATGGGCGCCTACAATATGGATTCGCACAATGCAGAGCGCATAGTCGTAAACGGTATGGTGAAGAATGAAGGCGATGTGCAAATCAACGGCATCCATCCTTACCCGGTGGCCTACCGTTCTGTAACACCCAAAGCCGGCGAATGCAGCAACCTGCTGGTGCCGGTCTGTTTGTCTGCCAGTCATATGGCTTATGGTTCCATCCGGATGGAGCCGGTGTTTATGGTGCTGGCGCAATCCAGTGCCATGGCGGCTTGTATGGCCATTGATAAAAAAACAAGTGTCCAACAGGTAGATGTGCAGCAATTGCAAGCCATGCTAAAAAATAATCCCCTGGCCGATAATAGCATACCAGAAATATTGGTTGATAATGACGATACTGCCCATGTGTTGTTAAACGGGCCATGGCAAAAAGAGACCAACGGCGGTTATGGCCCATCGTTATATTATATTAAGGCAACAGAAAAAGCGCCTGCAACATTCAGCTTTGTTCCCGGGATCAGGCACAAGGGCCGGTACCAGGTATACTTTTACTGTCCGAAATTGCCCGATTTGGCATCCGTTATCAGTGTACAGGTTTTTGACGGTGTAAAGAACATCAATGCAAGCATTCACAAGTCAGCCGTCAATGTAACCGGCCAAACTTCCGGAGAATGGGTGCTGCTGGCCTCAGCTGTTTTCAATGCCGGTAAGAAGGCACGGGTTACCGTAACCAACCAGGGCGCCGATGCTGTTGTGCCGGCAGATGCGGTGCTGTTTGTACCCGTGCGGTAGCGCCGGCACAATACCATCATTATATTATAAGTCATGGTTTTTGGATTGGTTTATTTTTGGGGGTAGCAGGTATTGGCAGGGCATCCGGATCGGTACCGAGCTCCAGTATTTCCAGCGGCAGGCTGCGCAGTTTTAATTCCTTTGCCACCGGTACAAAAATATTTTCGATGCGAAAGCCAAACTCGTAGGTCTGTGGTTTCAATACAATGCTATACTTGTTTTTATCCAGTACTTTTTTATACGCCAATGCCACTTGGTCATAAAGCGGTCTTGCCAGTTCATTTCTTCGGAGGTTCGACTTGTTTTGTGCCTGTTGCTGCCAGTACACAATGTTAAGCCCCATTTTTTCACGCTGGCCGGCCGTATAGTCCAGTACTTTTTGCGACTTTTTTCCCGCAGCCACCAATACGGAATCGTTTTTATAAACGCTGTCCAGCCTGATGTATTCCGACTGGTAGATTTCGTACTCGGGTGCCAGGGAGTCTTTTTCATATATGCGAACCATGCTGTCGACCTGCCGGTAGGCGGGCATGGCCTGTACCATCACATCCATGTCGAATACACCTACTTTAATTTGCTGGGCTTGTAAAGGCGCATTGTGCAGCAATACCATTAATGCCGGAAGGAGGAAAATAGTTTTTTTCATGAGGCAGTTATTGGTGAGATAATTATTTGGCAGTAGTAAGCTAAGCCTGTATTTTTTGACACAGAGCCGCTGTTGACTCAATTAACATTATTTTAGAAAGGAAAACATTTTAACATTTTTGCCAAGCAGCGTTTTATAAGTTGCAGATTATTTGCATTTCTTTCATAACTTAAAGTCATACATTTTTACGATGATAGCAACTGTTTTGGATAACCCCGCCTGGGAAGCGCTCAATTCTATACATGCCGGCTTTGCGCAGGGAACAGATGCTGCAAAGCGGTACCGCGCCGGCATACTTTCTTTTACGGGCTGCAGGGGAGGAGATGAAGGCAGTATGGAAGAACTGGACCCGTTTATACAAACCGGTGAATCTTTTTATATCATTGGCAATACGCTTCCTTTGCTGCCGGCTGGCTGGACGGTTGAACTGGAATTGCCCTGCGCCCAGATGCTGCTTGAAAACAATGAAAGCTTGCTGGCAGTTAAAGAAAACAATGCTTCAGTTGTGGTGCAATTGGGTGAAACCGATGCAACGGATATGTTTGAACTGATCAACCAGGTACAGCCCGGTTATTTTAGCAGGGATACCCGTCTGCTGGGCACTTATTTTGGTATCAGAGACAAGGGGCGGCTGGTAGCCATGGCGGGTGAGCGGATGCGGATGAACGGCTTCAGTGAGCTTAGTGCCATATGTACGCTGCCTGATTATACCGGTCGTGGTTATGCGCAAAATTTGGTGGCAGCGCTTTGCAGCATGCACGCAAAAAACCAGGTGGTTTCTTTTTTACAGGTAGCACTCAGCAATCACCGCGCCATCGGCCTGTACAAGCACCTGGGGTTTTTGCAAAGAAGAACCATTGTTTTCAGGAAAATAAAAAAGCAATAACCTTGTTTTATTGATCGGTGTTTGGATATGATATTACTTTAATGTGTTGCAGTCTTTGCCCTTCTCAAAGCTTGCCAGGTGGTCTTTTTATTCCTATTGGCCATCACTACGTATAGATTATGGCTGATACTACTAAAGCGTCTTGCTTGCAATGTCTTATAGCGTTTTATTTTATACGTTTTCTTGCAACGTATTCGAAACTTGTGCCATCTATCTGAAAGCATTGTATGAGCAGGTTGCTGCTGTCTGCGGGCATAAATTAGCTCTGCCCGTTATTATGGTTGACAGATACAGCTTGTCTTGGCAATGTTTCAATATACAAAGAAAAGCATGCCTGCAAGTACGCCATATTCTTTACAATTTTTGATTGATGCCGTTGCTGCCGCACCAGTAATACAAGATCCGGTATTACTGGCCGGCAATTTTCGCAAAGACAATGCGCGGCACACGGTATATGTAACGGGTAAGCGTGCGGTTGTATTTGCCTTCCGGCTTCAAAAGCAATCAAAAGCAATAAAAATATGGCCATGGGCGCAAAACGATGGATTACGCAAACGGTACAGCATTGCCGGGCAATACCTGGAACGCCTGGCACCCGGGTATTTTGTGAAGATGGAATACCTGCAAGAGGCCATTAGATTAAATGAAACCAGTTTTGATGTGTTGCTGATGGACTGGGTAGGGCGGCAAAATGTAAAGGAATACATTCATGCCAATATTGAACATCCGGAAAACATTCATGCGCTGGCCGAAAAAATACGCAGCCTCCACAAGCAACTAAACGAAGCCGGTCTTTCTCACGGGCATTTGCATGCCGGAAATATTTATATTGATGCCAACAATGAACTAAAACTGATAGGCTATGATGCGCTTTATATAAAAGATGTGCTGGAAGAAGTGCCTGCTACGCAATTGTATCCCGACTATTCTCATCCTTCCGGTTTGCAGAAAGGCATGCAGGCAGATTATTTTGCGGCACTCTTATTATACCTCGGTGCAAAAGCCATTGCGCACGAAGCCGTATTATGGGGCCGGTATAAAGTTGCTTTTCAGGAAGGAATCCTTTTCAATGCTGCTGATTTTACGAATATCAAAAGCGCTCCCATTTACAAACAACTCCGCAAAATACAATCCCCCGAAATACAAAAGTTGCTGGATGTATTGCTGCTGTACTGCGAAGAAGCAGACCCGGCCAATTTGCAGGCTTTCTATACTTACCTGGATTTGCCCCTTCCGGTTTCCGAATTAACGAATGACAAAGCGGCTGAACGCAAAGAAAAAGGCAGGTTAAATACCTATGTCTCTCTTCCGGCCGCCACTTCCATAGCAACGGGTATCAGCACAGATCAGTCACAATCGGTTGTTGCTTCAACTGGCAATAAGGATACCCATACAATTGATATTTTAGCTGTGGGACAGGCGCAAACGAATACCCATCCCGAAACAACAGAAAGTTTATATAATGAAGAAGCCGCGGTGAAAAAGATGTCTTTTCCAATAAAAGCAACGCCACCGGCCAGTGCCCCGGAAAAATTTGTTTCCATACCCACCATCGGTAAAAAAGAAGCTGCCGGTAAGCGCAAAAATAAAAGAGGGTCGGTTGACCATGCTGCTGCGCCGCAGCAAAAAAAAGCATTGCTGGGCGGCATCGCTATTCTGTTGTTTATCCTGGCGGCGGGGTATTTTTTTGGCGAGCTGGGCGATCAAATAAACTCGTTCTCTTTTCAACCTGAAAATCCATCGGTGAAAAAGTCATCGAAACCTATACAGGGCAAGGATGCCGTATTGCTGCAAAAAAAACTTGTGACACGGGCGCAGCAAAAAACGGAAACTGCAATAGTAAAACAACAGGCGGTTGCAAATTTAACGGCAACCAGCAAATTGGTGGATACATTGCCCGGCAAACAAGCGGTATCCACGAAAGTTGTGAATACAAAAGCGAATCCGGTTACAGATACAGTGCATAAACGTTCTGCTGAAATGGCCAATACAATGCTTGCAAAGCAGAAAGACCACAAGCCGGCGCCAAAAGAAAGCGCGGATGACGCGGCCGCGCACCCGGCACCATTCAGCATCGGCGCTCCACCCAAAGAATAAAAAAACAATTATAAATTTTATGACCAGGCATTTTTTACCCATGGCAATCGCCTTAGTGTTTCTTTCATCATGTTATAGCAACCGCAAAGCAAAAGTAAATAAAGCCATTCAGCAGACTACTATACAGCAGGAGCAGGAGCTGGCCAGCATCGGCAGCCTGGAGAAAAGCAAAAAGGAAAAACTGGAGGCAGGAAAAATTGACAGCACCATTGATGGAAAAATTATGGGCAACCTGGGTGCACACAAATCGAGGATTGATTCAGTGAAAAAGATGATGAACGATTTAACTGCCAGTATCAAAGACCCCGTTACGCTTCGGAAATCGTACAAGAAAATTATTAAGTCAAAACTGGTCTACCTGAAAGCAGACAATTTGATGTTTCAAAAAAGGATTGTGAATTATGGATTGATTATGGATGTGCTGAACAATGCAAAACAGGCACAGTTTGACCTGGCCACGTTTTTTGGCCCCGGTGAATTTGTAATTCCCCCCGACAAGATGGAATCTGCAAGAACTGCATTTACACCCATTGTAGATTCCATGCTGCAGTTTGCGGGCTATTATCCGGCTATCTCAAAAAACAGCACTATTGTATTAAAAGGATATGCAGATGCAACCGGCATAAAAGCCGGTACACCGCTGTATTACCGCCTGGTGAATGAGCTGAAACAAAATTTTGCCAGCAATGAAGAATTAAACCTGGCCATCTCTAAACTTCGCGCCGCATCCATCAGTGATATTGTGAATAGCCTGGTACAAAAAAGACAACCTGATTTCCTGCAGCAGCAAATCGTACACATTGAAGTAATACAGGAAGGCCGCGGCGAGGAAAAGCCCAACCCTAAAATAATGGATTATACGGACAACGACCCGCGCAGAAGGATAGTTTTGTTTTTCTGGACCCTGCTGCCGGTTTGATGCCATTGCCTGCAGTTGTTACCATTGGCTTTGTTTACTGCTTTTTCTTCAAAGTAATTATATTTAGCAAACAATCAGCCATAGCAACAAAACAGCAGCGTATGAAAATAGTAGTTACAGACGGGTATGCCCTCAACCCCGGCGATATCAGCTGGAATGCCGTGGCCGCACTGGGTGACTTGCAGGTATACGATCGTACGCCTGTGGAATTAATTGTAGAAAGATGCACCGGCGCAGCTATTGTTCTCTCTAACAAAACGCCCTTTAGCAGGCAAACCATTGATGCACTGCCCGGGCTTTCCATGATTGGCGTGCTGGCAACCGGTTATAATGTGATTGATACAAAAGCTGCAGCAGAGAAGGGCATCGTTGTTTGCAATTGCCCTGCTTATGGTACGGCTTCTGTGGCGCAGCACGTGTTTGCGCTATTGCTTGAACTGGTAAACCATGCCGGTTTGCATGCGGCGTCGGTTGCAGCCGGCGACTGGCAGCGTTGTGCCGACTGGTGTTATACAAAAATGCCGATTACAGAACTGGCAGGCAAAACCATGGGTATTGTGGGGTTTGGAAATATCGGTAAACAGGTGGCCGCCATTGCAACGGCTTTTGGCATGCAGGTGATTTACAACAGCCGCACCAAGCAGCAAGGCACAAACGCAGTTTATTGTGATATTAAAACGCTTTTTGCAGAAAGTGATGTGGTTTCGCTGCATTGTCCGCTCACAGCCGAAAACACCGGTTTTGTAAACGCGGGCCTTATTCATTCCATGAAGCCATCGGCCCTGCTCATCAACACCGCAAGAGGACCATTGATCAATGAAAAAGATCTGGCAGCAGCCTTAAACAGCGGTATCATTGCTGGTGCCGCGCTGGATGTGCTTTGCAAAGAACCACCGGAAGCAGAGAACCCCTTGCTGCAGGCTGCCAATTGCCTGGTAACCCCCCACCAGGCCTGGATAACACGTGAAGCAAGAGGAAGAGTAATGGCCATGACGGCTGCCAACATCAAAGCTTTTCTGGAACACAAAACGATAAACCGGGTAAACTAAAAAAAGACCCAAATTAAAAGTCGTTGTTAGGTATAGGAGTCCTTTTTTATTCTTCTGTTTGCCTGGGTAAATGCACCGTAAACACACTTCCTTTACCCATTTCACTTTCTACAGTAACACTTCCCTTTACCTGCTCAACCAGGTATTTAACAATGCTAAGGCCCAGGCCGGTTGACAATTCGCCACCGGTAGGCCTTGCCGACAATTTTTGAAAACGCTGAAACAACAGCGGCTGGTCTTCTTTTTTTATTCCAGGGCCCTCATCTGCAATCAATATTTTCACTTCCTGCTCATTGCCTGTGATGTCCACGGTTACATTTTTGCCCGGTGCCGTATATTTAACGGCATTCGACAAAATGTTTTCAATGATCTGCGAACAGCATTCGCGGTCGGTAAACAGCAAAAAATTTTTGTTGTTCTTAAATTGCAGTTGAATATTTTTTTTATTTGCGATGGGCCGGTAGCGGGCAACAATATCACTGGTAAGTACATTGATGTCAATCTCACGGATAAAAAGGTCCATATTGCCGGTTTCGGAAAGACTTGCAGAAAGATAATTGGCCAGCAGCGATTTCATCTCCCGCGAAGCATCGTGGATCATTTCAATAACCTGCTTTTCTTCTGCCGAACCGGATGGAATATTGTGTTTCAGCAGCGTTTCGCTCAGCATTGAAATGGCCACCAGGGGCAATTGCAAATCGTGCGTGGCAATGTCCATGAAATGACTTTTTTCAAGGTTCATGGTGAACAAGTTTTCATTGGCAATGGTAAGCGCATCGTTCTTTTGCTGCAGGTCGTAATGTGAGAGCCGCAGATTCTGTTCCATTTTTTTATGCGAAGAGATATCCAGCACAACGGAACGGCTCATCTTGTAATTGCCGTCTTCATTATACAAGGCCGTGGCGCTCAGCAATACCGGAAAACTGCTGCCGTCTTTGCGCACAAACCAATATTCTTCTTCGTGCAGGTGGCCCGATTTAATAAATAGGGGATAATTTCTGTAAAATTTTTGCCTGCTCTCTTCTGTAAGAATGTCAGGAAATTTTCTTGTGCCGGTAAAGCCTTCCCTTGTTTCGCCCAGCCAGCGCAGTTCCGTATCATTGATGCGTACAAAAACAGCATTTTCATCCAGCGAATGATAGCCACAGGGCGCATTGTTATAGATGTCTTCAATTTCTTCAAATGCAGTCTGCAATGCTTCTTTTCTTTCTGTCAGTTCGCGGGTAGAATTTAGCAACTGCTGGTATTTTGTTTTGAACTCAAGTTTCAGCAGCTCTATGTTTACAGAACTGAGTGTGCTTTTGTTACTGGTATTTTCACTTTTCATGAATGCGCAATTGGCTTCGGGGGCGATGAATTATAACACACTGAATATCGCATTTTTTTGGCTCAGAAGTACATGATAATTGTCATCTAAATGATAACACTTATCAATTCTTTGGTTTTGCAGGATCCGTGAAGGAGCAACCTCTAAAACCTGTGATGGTTTTGGGACGGTATTATTGTTTGGGAGCTGCTGGCAGCGGGCGTTTTCCTATGGCGGATTTTAAAGCGGTTATGGAACAGCGTTAGCTATAAGCACTTTTTATTTGTTTAGTTGCTGGCGCAATTCTGTCAGTACAAGAATGGCCATGGCTATGTTCTGCCATTTGAAGGTATCCGTTGTCATCTGCCGTACGCTTTCAAGCTGGCTGATAATTTTGTCGATAAATGATTTGATGGTATCTGTCGCCAGGTTCTTTCTTTTGAGTAAGAGAACAGTCCGTTCAATGTATTTTCCGGCTTCCTGAGCAGGTAAAGAATAAAGAATGCGGATAACTAGTTTAGCACGGTATTTATCTAGTGAAATTGGCATACGCATATTTTTAGGTTGTTAGGAAGAATGGATATTCAAATGTAATAAAATTATGCTAACACTTTTTCATGGGGATAAAATGTAAGTATCCTCCCTGCGCACATCGTCTTGCTTACAACGTTTCAGCAAGCTGCTTTAGTATCGGAGGGTTGAACTGTGGAATATTTTGCCGGGTTTTGGGTAAATATACGCTGAAGTCTACTTGTTTTGTATGGTATTCCGCAGCTGTTCAGGGCCGGCAGCAGGGGCAATCATTAAAAATTATGGTTTTTGGTATCGGATGGCCGGTTATGCCAGAGGGTTATCTTGTTACTGTTTTTGCTTGCAGTTCTTGTAAAAGTTTCGCCATTGACTGCACAAGTTCCGGGTATTTTGCCGCCTGGTTGTTTTGTTCACCCGGGTCTTTGCTCAAATCATACAACTGTGCTGTTGGCAAATTGCCCAATAAGATGCGGGTGTTTTGATCGTATGCCGGCCCGTCTCCGGGTGCTATGTATTTCCAGTTTTCTTTCAGCAAACTCAAAACGCCGGCTTGCTCTACCAGGTAAGGCCGGTTTTTTATAGAATTTCCAAGCAGCTGGTCCAGGCTGTTAAAGCTATCGGGTGCATCATCATGGGTGAGGGGCTGTTGCACCAACGCAGCAAGCGATGCATACATATCTACCTGGCTGAACAATGCCGGAGAAACCATACCCGGTTTTATTTTACCCGGCCAACTGGCAATCAGCGGAACCCTGGTACCCGCTTCAAATGCACTGTACTTACCACCTTTGTAAATACCCGCGGGTGTATGACCGTTTAATTTTTCTACAGCATTATCGAGGTACCCGTCGTCTACCACGGGGCCATTGTCGCTGCTGAAAATAATAATGGTATTACTACTGAGCTGGAGACTGTCGAGTGTATGACTGATGCGGCCAACGCAATCATCCAGTTGCAATATCACATCGCCACGGGAAGCAAGTCCGCTCTTGCCCGCAAAACGCATGTTGGGTGCACGCGGTACATGAATATCGTGCGTGGCAAAATAAATAAAAAAAGGTTTGTCTTTATTGGCTTCAATAAACTGAATGGCTTTGCCGGTAAGAACATCGGCGATGTCTTCATCTTTCCACAAAGCTGCTTTGCCGCCGCTCATGTATCCAATGCGGCTGATGCCGTTTACAATGGCCTGGTCGTGCCCGTGAGAAGGATGCAATGTCAGTGATTCGGGATGCTGTTTACCTGTGGGTTCATTGTCAATGGGTGCCTGGTAACTAACAACGATAGGGTCATTGGGATCGAGGTTTACCACGTGGTGGTTTTCTACAAATACACAGGGCACCCGGTCGCCGGTTGCCGGTATGATATAGGAATAACCAAAACCAAGTTCCTGCGGCCCGGGTTTTATTTCATGGTTCCAGTCGGGCCCGCCCGCGGGGCCCAGGCCCAGGTGCCATTTGCCGATGGCCGCCGTGCTGTAACCGGCTTTTTGCAGCATTCCGGGCAGTGTTGTTTTGTTTGTGGGCAAAATCAGCGCTGCGTTACCGGGTGCAATGCCCGTTCCTTCCCTGCGCCAGGCATATTGCCCGGTAAGCAATGAGTAACGTGAAGGGGTACACGTAGCTGAACTGGTATGTGCATTGGTAAACCGGATGCCATTTTTGGCCAGTGCATCAATATGGGGTGTTGCAATTTTGCTGGCGCCATAGCAACTGAGATCGCCATAGCCAAGATCGTCGGAATAGATAAAAACGATATTGGGTTTTTGCTGTGCTGTAAGGGTGGAGGTATACAGCAGTAACAGCAGGGGGAAGCGCCATCTTTTCATACCGGTTGGTTTGCCAGGTTAGTGTAATGAATACCAAATATACGGGATGCGCATGCCAATAAAAAAACAACAGCCGGAACTGTTGTTTTACTGCATCGGATTTGCAGGCACGGCCGGGATTACAAGATTAAAAGAAGGATGGTTTAATGGTGTACTGGTGTTTGTAATTTTTTCAACAAACCGGCACTATTGTATCAGCGGTGAAAAAAGTACCACGCAGGCCACCGCATGAATGAGGGTCGCCAGCAGGTTGTCTTTCTCCACTTTTTTAGTTACATAAATATTTCGGAAGAGCAGTATTACACTAAGGGGCAACAGCAACAGGAAAAACAAAATGCCAGGGCCAGGATTGCAGGGACCGGATGGGTATGCATCATTGAGTAAATAGAAAACAGTAATGGTAAGCACGTAGTAAGAAATGCTGAGGGCGGTTCTTTTGAACATACTGCAGAAATTAAGGTGATGACTTAAATACGGCCACACAGGTATTGTATGACTAAGTAATTCATTTATTTCTTAGCAGCGTGTTAAACCGGCTGACTTTAACAATTAATAAATAAATTGAATTTTGCTTGTGCTGCTGCGGTAAAATGATGGAGAGATAAGTTGATATGTATACAGCATTGGTGCCGGGCGCTTTTGCAATGTTACTTGCTGATACGTTCCAAAAATTCATGTTTGCTTCGCCTGGAGACTTCTACCTCGGAGCCATCGGATAAGATAACGGTACCGCCCTCGCCCTTGATGTATTGGGTTATATAATCCAGGTTGATGATAAAGGATTTGTGGACCCGCATAAAATTCCAGCGGCCGAGCATTTTATCGGTTTCCTTTAATGTGCGTGATACAACCAGTTTACGGCCATCTGCCAGGTAAAATACCGAGTATACATTTTCGGCCTCCACTTTTATAACAGCCGTAATGTCTATAAATTCCAGCCCGTTTAAAACAGGCAGGGCAATTTTTTTTGGGTTGACGCTACCCTGTTGTTGCTGTAAAAAAAGCTGCATTTGCTGTTCCAGTGATTGGCGGGGTGTATTTTGCAGGCTGCGTTTTGTTTCCAGCCTTTCCACGGCGGCCACCAGTTCTTTGGGGTCAATTGGTTTTAAAAGAAAATCCAGTGCGCTGATGCGCAAAGCCTCAATGGCATACTGACTGTAGGCCGTTGTAAAAATCACTTCAAAATTTACGGGGCTGCAATGGTTCAGGAAATTAAAGCCATTCATTTTAGGCATTTCAATGTCCAGGAATACCACATCGGGGTTCAGCTGTTTTATTTCGCGAACCGCTTCTGCTGCCTTACTGAAGAGCTTTACCACTTCAATGCCGGGGCAGTATTGATTTATTTTTTCGGCAAGGCCTTTGAGTGCTATTTCTTCGTCGTCTATTATCACTGCGCGAATCATACTGGTAATTTACATTTTCTTATTCAAATTTCAGGTGCATGGGCAAAGTAATAACAACCCGGGTGCCGGTTTCCACCGCAGTGCCTGCATCGCTTATTTGTATCTGCACCTTGTTTTGGTTCATTTGTTTTAGCAGGCTGATGCGTTTGCCGGTAACTTTCATACCCATTTGCTGGTGCGGCTTCCTGTTTTCTTCGTTCAGCTGGTTGGCCTTTTTTCTGCCAACGCCGTTGTCTTCAATGCTGGCAACTATTTTATCGCCCTCCTTTTTTAACGATACCAGCAAATGGCCTTCGCCGTTTTCTTTATTGCGCAGCCCGTGTACAATGGCATTTTCAATATAGGGCTGCAATAAAAGCGGTGGAATTTTACAATCATATTCCAGCAGTTGCTCGTCTACCAGGAATGTATAGGTGAAATGATGGTTACTCCGGATGGCTTCCAGCTCTGTATAAAGTTGCAGCGCCTGCAGATCCTGCTGCAGCGGCACCTGCTGGTACTGCGAGTTTTCGAGCACCAGGCGGATGAGTTTTGAAAATTTTTGCAGAAAATCCTGCGCTTCTTCCCTTCGGTTGCCAGTAATCAGCCCGTCAATAATATTCATGCAGTTGAAAATAAAATGAGGGTTCATCTGTGCCCGCAATGCCATCATTTCTGTTTCTGCGATTTTATTTTTCAATAACGATTCACGCCTGATATTGTGAATTCTTCTCCTTACCAGCAAGAATATGACGGCTGCAACAGCCGCTGCCAGCAACAAAATAAACCACCATTTTTGCCAGAAGGGCGGCTTTATAACGATAAGCACGGTTGCGGCGCGTAAGGATACCGCCCCGTATACATTCACTGCTTTTACCATAAACCTGTATTCGCCAGGCGCGAGGTTTAAAAATGTAACATGATTGGAAGAAGAAGGACGGCTGCTTTTATTCTGATTGCTGCCGGTAAGCAGGTAGGTATACCGGATGCTTTTCTCGTTGGTAAGAGAGGGGGATGCATAAAATATACTGATGCCATTGTTTTTATAAGGAAGTTCAATGGTCTCTCTTACAGCGATAAAACTGTCCGGGTTCTCGAGCAACTGAATGGCTGAAATAGCAATGGGTAGTTTTTGCGAGAGACTTTTTTCAATATCAACGGAAGGCAGTTGCAGCAGCCCGGATTCGGTGCCCAGGAAAACAACACCAGATTCATTTTCTCTGACACTGTACACCGTGTTTGAAAAGTTATAATATTCGTTGATGTTGTGTACAGTAAATGTGCTGCCTTGCGAAGAGAAGATAATTTTGTCGAGCCCGTTTCCGGTACCCGCCAGCAGTGTACTGTCGTTGTGCCAGGCAAAACACAATACATTGTTGCTGCTAAGCCCCGACGAAGTATTGATAACAAAAGCCTGCAACAGTTTATTTTTTACAGGAACCACCGCAATGATGCCGCTCTGGGAACTGCCAAACAGCACTTTTTTTCCCAAACCGTTTACAACACACTGGAGGATGTCCTGCGGTCCAAGGGTAGCTGCCGGGTAATGATACAGGGGCGATGCAGTAACTGTTGTGTGATTTTGGTGCAGCGGATAGGCATTGATGTTATTATTCATATCGCCTGTCCACAATATGCCCATGCTATCGGTCATCATGCAGGAGATGTGGTGAACACTGTCTTTGCTGAGCGTTGTAAGTTTGCCTTTGTATAGCAGGAGTATACTGCTGTCGCCCCCCAGCAATAACTTGTCCTTGTCAAACAGCGTCATACTCCTGAAGTGTTCGGGCAGGGGGTATAAGTGCTTTGCGGAAACACTGGCTGGCTCAATAGCAAGTTCTGCCAGTTTCCTGAGCGATAAGGCAAAATACCGGTTGTTAAAAGAGGTAAAAGAAGAAAAATATTCATCTTCTAATGGCGGTTGCCAGCTTTTTATTTTTTCGGCAGGCTGGGTAAGGTACCCAACACCATAATAGCCGGTTGTAATAATATTGTTGCCGGGCAATGGCCACGCGTCCAGCACCAGGTCTGCCGGCAAACCCTGTTTGGAAGAATATGAAGTCATGTAATGAGGCGGTAGTTTCTGCAATCCGCGGTTGGTGCCTATCCAGGTATTGTCTTCTTCATCGCAGTACAACGCAAATACGGTGTTGCTGGCAAGGCCCTGCTCCGTGGTAATGTGTGCAAATGTGCCGGTCTGTGGATTGTACCTGATTATACCATTGTTGATACTGCCCATCCACAGGTTTTTGTTTTTGTCTTCCGCCAGTGCCCTGAACTCTGCTTGCTGAAAAGGGGCAAAGGCGGCCGGTAAAGATTCAAAATGCAGACAGCTGTCCTGCACACTGCCAGGTTTTAAAAGCATCATACCTGCGCCAATGGTTGCTATCCAGCAGTTGCCGGCTGCATCGCTGCACATGCTTCTTACAAACAATTTTACGGATGAAGAGGCCAGCTTTTTCCAGGTATGTGTATTGTAAATATCAAGCGGTTCAAAACTTCGCCCCACTATCAGTAAACTGTCCTGCCATTGCTGCACGCAGTTGATACCCGTAAAAGCATTCCCTTTGCTCCATGGCAGGGCGGTCAATTTACCGTTATTAAAAATATACAGGCCACTGTATGTACAGGCATAGCGGCGGCCGTGGCTATCTTCATACATGTTTTTGATAGCAATGTGCTGCCCGGCAGAATCCAGGTGAAGCTGCTGGTTGATAAGCCGGTAAAATTGATTGCTGCGCGTAAATAAAAAGGTTTCCTCCCCGTTCTGGTAAATGCCGGACACTATATTGTGCAGAAAGCCTTTGTGAAGATCATAATTGGTAAACGACGCTCCGTCAAAAATACTCAGGCCCGAAGGTGTTCCAAAATACATAGAACCGTTTTTTGCACGTACTATACAGTGCACTTCATTGTTTACAAGTCCGTTGCTTTTGTTGTAATAATCAAAACTCAGCTGCTGGCCTGTGGCTGACATGCCATAAAACAGCAGCAGGGCGAAGAGTTTTATGGCGTTACAATTTTGCAAAGCAGTTTAATATTCCTGACAATTTAATGTTTTTCTGGAGGGATGAAAAATCCTTCCTTATTACGAATTTGCGAAAACTTCAAAAAATGGCCTGCATTTATAGCGGCGAAAAATATATTGATATGGGCATCGCCCTGCTGCATTGTACCGCCGCTGATAAATACCAGCAATAAATATAAGGTTTGTGTTTTGCCTGCTGGCAGCCAGTTAGGGAATGGTTGGTTTTTGAAAGACAATGGCCAGTGAGGTTTTAAGAAAGCCCGCTGGTATACCGTTTTCTTGTCAATACCGCCGTTGCCTAATTCCCGTTTTACACAGCCGTCAACAAGTTTATTTTCACGGTGAAATTTTTTCATACATCATTCATTCGTTTTTTATGAAACCTTATGCTATTTATGCCTTATTATTTTGCGGCCTGTATTTATTACCAGCCTGCAAAAAATCGACCAACAACCCTACACCGGCTGCGGCCACGCCGTCTGTGACCTCCATTGCACCCTTATTGGGTCCCAAAAATACACTGGTAACTATTACAGGTAGTAATTTTGGAACCGACCCCACCAAAGTTACCGTTACGTTTAATGCTGTTGCAGCAACCGTTCAAAGTGTCAGCAACACACAAATAACAGCACTGGTGCCGGCAAAAGCAGGTACCGGAAAAGTAACGGTGACCATCAATGCACAAGCAGCCGACGGTGCCATCTTTACATATACGCCTTCTTATACTGTGAGTACAGTGGCTGGCAACGGCCTTAATGGCGTGGTAGACGGAGCAGGTAATATTGCTGAGTTTTCTTCAGCCGCAGGTATTGTGGTAGATGCGCAGGGCAATTTGTTTCTTGCCGATCAGCTGAACAACCGCATCCGGAAGATTGTACCCGGCAACCCCGCTACGGTTAGTACGTTTGCCGGCAGCACCAATACCAACAGTGCGCATGCAGATGGCATTGGTACAGCCGCCAGGTTTGCTTTTCCAACAGCGCTGATACTGGATGCACAGGGCAATATGATAGAAACGGACATCTCGGGTACTTTAAGTTTAATCCGGAAAATTACACCAGCAGCGGCGGTATCTACTTTAACCGGTCTTGCCAATGGCCAGGGTTCGGGGTATACCGATGGCAGTTTGAGTGTTGCACAGTTTTATGGCCCCTGCGGTGTTGCGCTGGATGCACAGGGCAATATGTATGTGGCCGACTTTAACAACAAATGCATCCGTAAAGTAACTACAGCAGGTGTGGTGTCTACACTGGCCGGCAACGTAAACGGCGGCTATGCTGAAGGCACAGGAACGGCTGCCAGTTTCCGCAGTCCATATGGTGTGGCAGCGGATGCCCAGGGGAATATTTTTGTAGCAGATTGCGACAACCGCAGCATCCGCAAAGTAACACAAGCGGGCGTGGTAACCACTTATTGCGGTGGCGGCCCCAATGTTGGCGGAACTACAGACGGAGATATTAGCGTTGCCCGGTTCTCTGTACCACGAGCCCTTGCATTCGACAGCCAGGGCAACCTGTATGTAACCGATATTGGCAATCACCGCATCCGCAAGATTACAGCGGCAGGCGTTGTAAGCACCGTTGCAGGAAGCACCCAGGGCTATACAGATGGTGACGGCGCTACTGCACAGTTCAACTACCCCAATGGTATTGTGGTTGACGGACAGGGAAATATTTATGTAACAGATGCCAACAATTACCGCATCCGTAAGATTACGCAGGAATAACAATGTGTTGCTGTTGGCCTTTAATGCAAAAAAATAAAGGCTGAATACCCGATCAGATTCATAAGCGGCTTACTTTTAGCTTTCTTAAATTGAAGCATGAAAAGTAAGCCCTTATTTTGCTGCTGTACAGCGATTGCCCTTTGCCTGTCTTTTAACCATCTTGCTGCACAAAAAAGTAAAGCGGAGCTGAACATTGAACAATTCGGCGCCCGTAAAGACAGCCATGAAGATGCCACTGCGGCTGTGCAGAAAGCCCTTGCTTTTATCCGGAAAAATAAAATCAGCAAGCTGGTTTTTCCAAAAGGCCGGTACGATTTTTATCCCGAACGCGCCGCTGAAAAATACATTTTTACCAGCAATAATGATGAAGGCCTGAAACGGATTGTTTTTTTGCTGGAAGGCTTCAGCAACCTGCTTATTGACGGCCATGGCGCTTCTTTTGTGTTTCATGGTTATGTTTCTCCTTTTATCATTGAGCACTCAGATCACATCACGCTAAAAAATTTTTCTGTCGACTGGGATCGTACTTTTCACAGCGAGGGAAAAATATTGTCGGCAGACAATGAGGGAATAGTGCTTTCCTTCGCTGAACAATTCCCCTATAAAATAGACAATGGCGTGCTTGTATTCACAGACAAGCAACACAGAGAATACCCGTACGGCAGCCTGCTGGAATTTGATCCCATAAAACATGAAACGGCTTTTATGGCCAGTGATTACTATTTTGGCCATGGCCAGCCTGCACGGGAAATTTCTCCTGGCATTGTCCGCCTGCTATCGCCCGGTATCAAAGGCAATCCCGGCAATGTGATGGTGTTTAATGCACTCAAAAGGCTTTGTTCGGCCATTACGGTGTCGGATAGCCGCAATTTATCTTTCGATTCACTGAATATTTACCATTGCGGGGGCATGGGCATTGTGGCCCTGCGCAGCCGCGATGTCAGCATCCGCCATCTTGCGGTAACCAGGAGCCCCGGTACCGGCAGGGTGCTGAGTATTACCGCAGATGCCACTCATTTTGTAAACTGTGGCGGAAAACTGCTGATAGAAAATTCATTGTTCGAAAACCAGATGGATGATGCTGCCAATATACACGGTATTTACGTGCAGGTAAACAGTTTGCTGACGCCGTCTAAAGTAACCGTACAGTTAAAACATGAGCAGCAGTTGGGTTTTGATTTTATAAAACCCGGCGGTAAGCTGGAGCTGGTACACAATACAGACATGGAAGCCTATGATACATTAACCGTAAAATCGGTGAACCGGATCAATAAAGAATTTACCGAGGTTGAATTTACAAAAGCCCTGCCGGCCGGGCTGCTAACAGGCAAAGACGTGCTGGCATCGATTGATGATTACCCCGAGGTAACGATACGGCATTGCATCATTCAAAAGAACCGGGCACGCGGCATGCTGATTGGTTCTCGTGGAAAAGTGCTGATTGAAGACAACCTTTTCCATACTTCAGGCGCCGCCATTTTATTTGAAGGAGATGGCAGCTATTGGTTTGAACAGGCCGGCGTGCGGGATGTAACACTGCGTAACAATTTATTCGACAATTGCAATTATGGTGTTTGGGGCAATGCGGTGATACAGATAGGTTCGGGTGTGCAAAAAGAATTTCGCAATGTGAGCCGTTACAACAGGAATATAAATATTTACAACAACACGTTTAATGTATTTGATCCGCGGTTGCTGAACGGATATTCGGTGAAGGGCCTGCGTTTTACCGGCAATACCATTAAGGCATCGGATGCCTATCCAAATAAATTTGCCGGGGCAAAGCCTTTTGATGTAACGGATTGCAGCGATTTGAAAATAGACGGATTCTGAGTTTTATCGGCGGATCTTCTCTACCTTAGAAACCCAATGGCCGGTTTTATTACCCGGTGCTTATTTTTAAAAACAACTTTTTATTTACTTATAGCAAAGCATTATGGAAACAAAGGGATTCAGAAGCCAGGGATGGTTTGGCCGCAAAGGCAAGGATGGACTTATTTACAGGTCGTGGTTTAAAAAACAGGGTATACCGGCCGACGAACTGAATGACAAGCCCATTATCGGCATCTGTAATACCTGGTCGGAGCTTACGCCCTGCAATTCTCATTTCAGGGAACTGGCGGAATGTGTGAAAAGAGGTGTACTGGAAGCCGGCGGTTACCCGGTAGAGTTTCCGGTGATGTCGCTGGGAGAAACGATGATAAAGCCAACCGCCATGCTGTACCGCAACCTGGCCAGCATGGATGTGGAAGAATCCATTCGTGCCAACCCGATGGATGCGGTGGTATTGCTGTGTGGTTGCGATAAAACAACGCCTTCGCTGGTGATGGGTGCCTGTAGCGTTAACCTGCCTACCATTGTTGTGTCTGGTGGCCCGATGCTGACCGGAAAATACCGCGGCCGCGATATCAGCACCAGCGATGTTTGGCGTTTCAGCGAAGAGAACCGCAGTGGCAATATGTCCGATGAAGAACTCAGCCTGGCGGAAGCCGGCATGTGCCGCAGCGATGGTCATTGCGCGGTAATGGGTACTGCTTCCACGATGGCCTGCATGGTAGAATCGCTGGGCATTTCATTGCCCCAGAATGCCGTCATTCCGGCACCCGATGCTGCAAGAAAAGTAATGGCGCATATGTCTGGCCGTGAGATTGTAAAGATGGCACACGAAAACCGCCGCTTGTCTGATGTGCTGACCAGGGAAGCATTTGAAAATTCCATTGTGGTCAATGCCGCCATTGGCGGTTCCACCAATTTTGTAATTCACCTGCTGGCCATTGCCGGCCGCATCGGTGTGCAGCTGGACTTGCCCGACTTTGATAAATATTCTGAAGGCATACCACTGATCGCCAACCTGCAACCTTCCGGAAAATATTTTATGGAAGACTTGTACTATGCCGGCGGACTTACAGCAGTGATGAACCAGTTGCTGCCCCACCTGCACAAAGATTGTATTACCGTAAACGGTAAAACCATTGGCGAGAATGTAAGCAACCAGCCCAATTACAATGATTCGGTGATTGCTCGGGTAGAGAAACCGTTCAACCCCATATCGGGCATCGTGGTACTGAAAGGAAATCTTAGTACAGACGGCGCCGTTATAAAACCATCGGCTGCCAGCACACACCTGATGAAGCATACCGGCAAAGCCGTGGTGTTTGAAGACATTGATGATTACAAAATAAAAATTGATGACCCCAACCTGGATTGCGATGAAAACAGTGTGCTGGTATTAAAAAATGTTGGGCCCAAAGGTTATCCGGGCATGCCCGAAGTAGGTAATATGTCTCTGCCGGCCAAGCTGCTGAACAAGGGTATTACCGATATGGTGCGTATTTCAGACGGTAGAATGAGCGGTACAGCATATGGCACCGTGGTGCTGCATGTATCGCCCGAAGCTGCTGCAGGGGGCACACTGAATATTATTGAAGACGGCGACGTGATAACCCTGGATGTGCCCAACCGTTTGCTGCACGTAGATCTTACCGACGAAGAAATAGAAAAAAGAAAACTGCATAAAAAACAAACCGTAAAATTCCAGGAAAGGGGCTATGTGCATTTGTACCAGCAGCATGTGGAGCAGGCAAACCTCGGCGCCGATTTGGATTTTCTGCGGGGCGCTTCCGGCAGTGAAGTAACAAGGGATTCGCATTAATTGCCCTGTTAAATTGTTTGCTACAAATGTTTAATTCAAAATTCAATCCCGGAAAATCGGGACAAAATAGCCAACGATGTCTTTCAAAAATAAAACAGCTATCATCACCGGCGCAGGGCAGGGGATAGGTTTTGAAATAGGCAAACAGCTGGTAGCAGCGGGTGCAAATGTTATATTGAACGATCTTGACCCGGTACTGGCTGCGGGTGCTGCAAAACAACTGGCGGCCAATGGTGTTTGCATGTCCGTTGCCGGCGATGCAGGTTCAACAACCTGTATTCAGCAGATGGTTGACCGGGCAGTTTCAACATTTGGTTCGTTGGATATGGTAGTTGCCAATGCCGGCATTACTTTGTTTGGCGATTTCTTTACGTATACCCCCGAAGCGTTTTACAAGGTAATGGAAGTAAACCTGGGGGGCACATTTTTTCTGGCACAAGCCGCAGCCAAACAAATGATGCAACAGGTCGGTGGCGGTGCTTTATTGTTTATGTCATCAGTAACCGGCCACCAGGCACACAAAAACCTGGCGGCTTATGGCATGACGAAGGCCGCTCTTGAGATGCTGGCAAAAAACCTCGTCATAGAATTGTCGCAGTATAATATTAACGTCAACGCTATTGCTCCCGGCGCCACATTAACCGAACGCACCCTGGAAGACAAAGACTACCAAAGAATATGGTCGGGTCTTACACCCATGGGCCGGCCGGCAACAACTGAAGACATTGCCGCTACTGCCTTGTTTTTAATTTCTGATAAAGCAAAACACATTACCGGCCAGAGTATTGTTGTAGATGGTGGCTGGACCTGTGTAAGCCCATCACCTTTTTAAACTTGCAGGCGGTAAAAACTTGTGGCCGTTACAAATGAATCGGCCACAAGCCGTTTCCTTACTGATTTATAGTTCCATGCCCACCAGTTCTCTTACTTCCACATTGCCACCGGCAAATAAAATAGGGCAGCCTTTAGCAATCGTAGCAGCGTCTGTCAGGGATGCGGCTTTTACTATGCTGTAGCCTCCAATGGCTTCCTTCATTTCAATGTATGGCCCGTCTGTAACCATGCTGTTTGATTTTACAACCTTGCCTTCCGGTTGCAACCTGCTGCCGGCACTGGTCAATTGGTTCTGTGCAGCAATACCGCCCAGCCATTCTTGCCAGCTTTTCATGATGGCCTGTCTTTGTTCTGCGGTGGCCTGCGGATTGCCGGATGCATCCATTCTGTAAACGAAAAGAAATTCTTGCATGGTATAATGTTTTGAATGTTAAAAATGAATGACGATTCAACAACGCCGAATTGGACAGGATTTTTAAATTTTTTATTGGCAATGCCGCCTTTAAAGATACACCCTGAATAATTTATGCAACGCAGCGGCAAATAAGATATGGAAGATTGTCTGCCCAAACTTACATTTGTGCTCCATCATTTCTATTTATTATACAGCAACGGCATTTTAAAATCTGTCAACAACGCACATGAAAAAAATACTTTATTTTTTGGTCATCATTTTAGCAGCAAATTCTTTAAAAGCCCAGCAGAATGGAAAAATAAACGAGCCCGCAGAATGGGCGAACCCGTTAATGGGCACCGCTTCCAATCATGCGTTGTCCAATGGCAATACTTATCCAGCCATTGCATTGCCCTGGGGAATGAATTTTTGGACACCGCAAACCGGCAATATGGGCGATGGCTGGCAATACACGTATGATGCTACTAAGATTGTGGGTTTTAAGCAAACCCACCAGCCCTCACCGTGGATGAATGATTATGGACAGTTCTCCATCATGCCGGTAACCGGGCATACTGCTGTAACGCAGGATAAAAGGGCCAGTTGGTTTTCGCACAAAACAGAGATATCGAAACCTTATTATTACAGCGTATACCTGGCCGATCATGATGTAACGGCCGAGATTGCGCCAACGGAAAGAACTGCGCAACTGCGGTTTACTTTTCCGGAAACGGACAGTGCCTCAATTGTTGTTGATGCGTTTACAAGGGGCTCCTACATTAAAATCATCCCGCAGGAAAATAAGATCATCGGGTACTCTACCCAGCATGCGCATGGCGAATTGAAAAATTTCAAAAACTATTTTGTTATTTATGCCGACAAAAAAATCACCAGCGCACATACCTACAGCGATACAGCATTAACCGAAGGGCTGGAGCTGAACGCCAATCATGCGCTGGCAGTCATTGGATTTAAAACTGCCAAAGGCGAACAGGTGCATTTGCGCGTGGCTTCTTCTTTTATCAGTTTTGAACAGGCACAGCTGAACCTGGACAAAGAAATTGGCAGCGATAATTTTGATGCCACCCGCGATAAGGCAAAAGCAGTTTGGAATAAAACATTGTCGCATCTTGCAATTGAAGGCGGTACGGTAGATCAGGCCCGCACATTTTATTCCTGTCTTTACCGCATGCTGTTTTTTCCCAATAAATTATACGAGATCAATGCGCAGGGAAAGCCCGTACATTGGAGCCCCTATACCGGTGAAACGCTTCCCGGCTATATGTTTGCAGGCACCGGTTTCTGGGATACATTCCGGGCTTTATATCCCTTCCTCAACCTGGTATATCCTTCCATAAGCAAAGAAATGCAGGAAGGGTTGGTGAACGATTACAAAGAAGGCGGATGGTTGCCGGAATGGTCGAGCCCCGGTTATGCAGATGTAATGATTGGCAATAACTCTGCTTCAATTGTTGCGGAAGCTTATTTGAAAGGCGGCCGGGGGTATGATATTGAAACATTGTACCAGGCTTTGCTGCACGGCGCCAATAACGAGGGGCCAAAAGGCACTGGCCGGCGCGGCGTTTCTTTTTACAACAATTTGGGCTATGTTCCGTACGATGCAGATATCAATGAAAATGCTGCACGCACATTGGAATATGCATATGATGACTATGCCATTTACAAATTGGGAAAAGCACTTGGTAAACCTGCTGCAGAAATTGAGCTGTATAAAAAGCGGAGCATGAATTACCGCAATTTATTTGATCCTTCCACCAACCTCATGCGCGGAAAAAACAAAGACGGTAGTTTTCAATCGCCTTTCAGTCCGTATAAATGGGGCGATGCGTTTACGGAAGGAAATAGTTTGCATTATACCTGGAGTGTGTTTCATGATATAAAGGGCCTGGTAAGACTAATGGGCGGCGAAAAACTGTTTGCGGCCAAACTGGATTCCGTGTTTACACTGGCCCCGGTATTTGATGCCAGCTACTATGGCGGTGTGATACATGAAATACGCGAAATGCAGATTGCAGGTATGGGCCAGTATGCGCACGGCAACCAACCGATTCAGCACATGATATATTTATACAATTATGCCGGTGAACCCTGGAAAACACAGTACTGGGTGCGTGAGTCGATGCGGAAATTGTACAAAGCAACACCAGACGGCTATTGTGGCGATGAAGACAACGGCCAGACTTCTGCCTGGTATGTTTTTTCTGCCATGGGCTTTTACCCCGTAACACCTGCCAGCGATCAGTATGTGCTGGGAACGCCTTTGTTTAAAAAACTTACATTGACACTCGAGAATGGAAAGAAGGTTGTTATTAATGCCGCCAATAATGATGAAACAAAAAAATATGTGAGCAGCCTGCAGTACGATGCAAAACCATATGGTAAAAACTGGATAAGCCATTCGGCCCTGCAAAAAGGTGCTGTGCTCAACTTTATGATGTCTGCCACACCCGATAAAAAAAGAGGAACCAACAAAGCGGATTTTCCGTATTCGCTTTCTGATGAAAAATAAAAGCGGTTGTTATTAAAAAGGAATTTTTTGTACGATAAAGCGGCCCGGTCTGAAAG
>Ga0075026_100000041_pt1 | contig 38594 bp, 34 predicted proteins | sample Str012_2_FD_71392 | JGI IMG/M metagenome (GOLD analysis project Ga0075026, IMG submission 71392) | Freshwater sediment microbial communities in response to fracking from Pennsylvania, USA - Straight Creek_MetaG_SC_2012 | ecosystem: Environmental > Aquatic > Freshwater > Creek > Sediment... | reverse complement strand
GCGCGAGGGTGGGGAGCCAACCGTGCGAGTGGATCGACGGGCGGGCGAGGGGGACCCTTCCGGCGACCGCACCCATCACGAAGAACGGCGCGCCGAGCACGGAGGCAGCGGCTTCGACGCCGACGACGTGGGGCACCGGTACCGCCGATCCCGCGAGTCCGGTGAGCACGTGTGCTTCGCGCACCACGTCGGGCGTGCGGAAGATGAAGTTGTCGGTCGGCTGGCGACGCAGGACCAGGGTCTCCTGGTGATCGGGCCAGCGGGCTTCGAACAGCCTGGTGTCGTTCGAACGGCCGCCTGCTGGTCGGGTGAGGGCGGTGATGCGCACCTCGTCGACGGCGAAGCGGTCGGCCAGCCACGATGCGAGCGGCGCCCTCAGTGTGTCCGCGGTGTCGGTCACCCGGCCGCGAACGCCGTCGCGAGTCCGCCGAGATGCTCGGCGGTGCTGCCGTGGAGCACGAGCTCGTCGGCCCCGGCGGCGAGGTACTCGTGCAGGCGGGCCGCGCACGCGGCGGCGTCGCCCGTCGCCGACGCCGACGGCAGCCAGTCGCCGGGCATCGCCCGGCTGAGCGTGATGAGCTCGTCACGCGTGAGTGACTTGTCGGCTGATCGTTCGCCGAGCGCGACCAGCGTTGGTTGCGCGCGGTAGCGCGCGAGGTCGTTCGGGTCCCATTCGTTCGCCGCTGCGAGCGCGTCGCCGAGACCACGGAGTTGGAAGTAGCCGGCGGCGCGCGCCCCCACCGCGAGCGCGGTGTCGTCGTCGGTGCGGTCGGGCGCGATCACGACGGTCGCGTAGCACCGCACTGCGCCGGCGTCTCGTCCGGCGTGAGCGGCGGCGTCGCCCACGATGTCGACCGAGCGGCGCACGGCCGCGGGCGTCAGGAACGGGTGGAGGATGACGCCGTCGAACGCTTGCCCCGCGAGCGCCAACGTCTTCGGACCGACCGCCGCGAGCAGAAGCGGTGGCGGCGCGCAGTCGGGGCGCTGCGGGAGCCGCAGCTCGGGAAAGTCGCCCGCGGGTCCGCGGTAGTTGACGGTTTCACCCGCCCAGAGCCTCCGCAGGACGTCGGCCGTGTCCCGCAGCGACGCGAGCGTGGGCGCGGGAAGGCCGTACTGCTGCCAACGCCACGCCGCGGAGCGGCCGAATCCGAGCAGGAACCGTCCACCGCTGAGTGCCTGCAGGGTCTGACCCATCGACGCCAGCACCATGGGGTGGCGCACGCCGGGCACTGTCACCGCGGCGCCGATCCGCACCCGGTCGGTGACCTGACTGATCGCTCCCGCGAGCGAAGGCAGGTCTTTGGTGTCGAACCGCTCACCGATCCAGACCGTGCCCAAGCCCAACGCCTCGGTGGCGCGCGCTTGGTCGAGCGCGGCGCGCGGGTCGCGCACGCCGCCGGGCAGCACGTAGCACCCGAGGGCGCGTCGGCCGGGCGCGTCGTTCACCGCGGTGAAGCGAACAGGTGCTCCAACGATCGGAACATCGTGATGGGCGTGTACGGAAACGCCTGTTCGTCAACGAGGTGCATCCCGGGCGCGTGTTCGGTCAGCAGCTCGAGCGCGATCCGCATCTCCATGCGCGCCAGCGGAGCACCGAGGCAGAAGTGCACGCCCTTGCCGAAGCTGAGGTGGTCGACGGCGTTCTCACGCGTCACGTCGAGACGATCCGGTTCGGGGAAGTGTGCGGGATCACGGTCAGCGGACGCGAAGAGCAACACCAACTTCGAGCCTGCGGCGAGCGGTACCCCGCCGAGCTCGGTGTCGCACGCCACGGTGCGGCGGTGACCGGAGACCGGGCCGTCGAACCGTAACGCCTCCTCGACCGCGTTCAGGATGAGCGACGGGTCGTCGACGAGCGCGCGCCATTGATCTTGGTGCGCGAGCACGTGCCGGAGCATGCTGCCCATCGCGTTGGTGGTGGAGTCATGGCCGGCGAGGGCCATCGCGAACACGATGTTGACGACGTCGTCGATCGTCACCTCGTCGGGTCGCTCGCCGTGGTAGCGGAGGAGGTCGCTGGTGAAATCGTCGCCCCGGTCGGTGTCGCGGCGCGCGACGTACTCCTCGATGTACTGCCAGAACGCGATCACGTTCTTCGCCACCGGCACCTGCTCGTCGTCGGGAAGGTGGCCGTACGTGAGCAACACGCGCCGAGCCGACCACGCCTTGATCTGGTCGAAATCCTCGACTGGGATGCCGAGCAGCCCGAGACCCGCCCGACCGGGGAGCGGGAACGCGAGATCGGTGATGAGGTCGCTCACCGGCTTGTCGACGATCGCGGCGACGAGATCGGCGGCGTAGTCCCTCAGCTCGGGTTCGAGCGCCGCGAGCCGCGCCCGCGACATGCAGGTGAACACCGCCTTGCGCATGGGCCCGTGGCGCGGCGGGTCGGCGTTGTTGAGGGTCGGGACGCGCTTGGCGCCGTGCTCGGTGAGGACCCGTTGCGCGTCGGCGATCGGCGGCCACACCGGCGACGACGCGCCCTGCGCGAGGAACGTGGTCCGGTCGGTCAGGCACCGCTCGATGTCGGCGTACCGGGTGACGATGTAGTACCCGAGCTCCTCGTCGAAGTGCACCGGCGCTTCGTCGCGGAGCGCGGCGAGCTTGGGGTACGGGTCAACGAGGAAGTCTTGCTCCAGCCAACCGACGTCGTGGGTCACCGGACATCCTGGAGCCGTCACTCGTGTCCTCCCCCTCGGTGCTCAGTGCGCCCCCGCACCATAACGAGCCGGAGACGTCGGCCGAGTGTCAGGCTCCGCCGACGATGCGGCGCGTCGATCGCGACGACTGACCGTGCTCTCCCGCGGACCGCAGGACCAGGGTCTGGGTTGCCGTGCCGATCAGCACGCCGGCGTCGCTCCAGAGGCGGGCGCTCGCATGTCCGTAGCCGTCGGAGACGGCGTCGATCGTGATGTCGACGAGGATCCAATCGGTGGAGGTGCGTTCGACGACGCGGATCGTGTGGTCGAGGCTGTTGGCCGTGCACGGCATGCCGAGCGCGTCGGAGAGCCCGAGCATGAGGAGGTCGCCGACGAGCGCGACGTCGCCCGCGCCAACGCGCCGCGGTCCACCCGCCATCCGACACCAGATCGCAGTGCGCCCGGGTCCGGGCGAGCCGTCGAGCTCGTCGCGGGCGCGTCCGGTGGCGATCCGGATCTCGTAGTGGTCGAGCAACGACTCGACGCCCGGCGGTGACGGCGGTCGCGTCATGGCGTCGTGCGGTCGGGCCACGTCGGGGGGGTCGATCCAACGCCCCGCGCCCGGGAAGTCGCGGGAACCGAGCGACGCGACCGCCAGCAGGATCTCGGCATCGCCACACGTGAGTCGCGCGCGTGCTTGGGTGGTCTGGTTGCCCTCCACCTCGATCGACACGCCGACGGTGAGCGTGCCCGTGGGTCCGGCGTGGGTGAGGTAGTGCGCGGTCGCCCAGACGAGCGGCCGTCCGGTCGTCGCCTCGAGCGCTTCGACCGCGGCGGCGAGAGCGGCGCCGCCGTGCATCGCGCCCGCGGGCGTGAGCACTCGCGGTGTGAGTTCGAGCGTCCATTGCGCGGGGTCGTCGGTCGGCTGGAGCCCGAGGTAGTCGCGCAGGATCACGCCGGCACGGTCCACTCGGTCAGCGCATCGAGCGCGGTGTCGAGCAGGTCGGGCTGACCCTCGAAGTAGTGCGTCGCGCCGGGGACCATCAGCAACTCGCGTGGTGCGCGCGCGGCGGCGTCGTACATCTGTTGCGCCATGGAGGGTGTGACGACCGGGTCGGCCGTGCCGACGATCACCATCACCGGCGTGGTGAGCTCCGGCAGCCAACGCAACGAATCGCCGAGCGTGTGGTCGAGTGACCACTGGTTGAGCCAGGAACGCAGCGTCGTGCAGCGGCCGATGCCCGCCGGCAGGTAGTTGGCGATCGCCGGGGGCCCCCACAGCGAGGTCCCGACAACGCGGTCACTCGGGTCAATGGCACCGTCGAGGAACCGCAGATCGGCGGTGGTGCCCTGCACGGTGAACGCGAGGTCGTCGAGTCCGACAGGCTGGTGACCGGGCGCGCGCAGCACGCGGAGTTGCTCCTCAGCCCACGCCGAGATTCGGCGGTTGCGGGCCTGCTGCTCGGCGCGGTAGCGCGCGATGAATTCGGCCGAGTACGGCGGACCGTTCGCGGGGTCGTACATGTCGAGCGTGGCGTCGCGTTCGAACGGTTGGTGTTCGTCGACGATCGCGGGATCGAGCCACTCCGTACACAACCGCGCGCGGGCCGGGTGCGCGTTGAACATCACGATCGCGTCGACGGGCGTCAACCCGGCCTGGGTGAGGTCGGGACCGCCACCGGGAGGATCGGTCACGCTCGGCGACAACGCCTGCGCCTGGTAGTACGGCACGATCGACGCGCCACCGGAGTTTCCGACCAGCACGATCTTCTCGTACCCGCGATCGCGCAGGTGGGCCACCATCGCGCCGATGTCGAGCAGGCAGTTCTCGAGGATGAGCGCGGTGTCGTTGCCCACGTACCGAGTGGTGAGCCCGACCGCGCCAACGCCGCGCTCGGCGAGCACCGGCAGCGAGTAGTGCCCGAGGAAGTTCGCGGTCGGGTGACACCACACCACCGCGGTGGTCGGCTCCGAACCCGCGACGCGCACCTCGCTGCCCCAGACCGTGCGGGCCAGGCGCGCCACACCTGAGTAGATCTCGACCTTGGTGTGCGCCTCCTGCGGTGCCGCCAGGAGGTTGCGTTCGAGGGTGACCGCCATCGCTGCACCGTAACCAAGTCGAGATGTCGGCTCGGTGTCGCCGGGTGCTTGGCCCGGCGGCCGGCCGTTCGGGCGTGGTTCGATGAAGGGCATGAACGTGGGGCAGATGCTCACCAATGCCGCCCGGCGCCACCCGGCGCGGCCCGCAGTGTCGTGGGGTGACCACCAGCTCGACTACGCAACGCTCGATCGGCGTACCAACGCGCTCACCCGCGGTCTCGGCGAGCTCGGCGTCGTCCCGGGCGATCGGGTCGCGGTGCTCATGCGCAACCGGCCGGAGATGCTCGAAGCGATGTACGCGTGTTTCAAGGGCGGGTTCTGCCTGGTCCCCCTGAACAGCCGCTTCACCGAAGACGAGATCGCGTACCACCTGTCCGACGCCGAGGTGGCCGCGGTGCTGACCGACGCCGAGGGCGCCGACTCGGTACTCGGCGCGACCGCGATGGGGCGCGCACAACTGCCGGTGATCGTCGCCGGTGGCGTCGCCGCGCCTGGCGGCGCGCATTCGCACGACGACGTCATCGCCGGGTCCGACGACGCCCCCGCGACGGTCGCTGTCGATCGCGACGACCTCGCGTGGCTGTTCTACACGTCGGGGACGACCGGACACCCGAAGGGTGCAATGCTCACCCACGGCAACCTCGCGTTTGCCACCGCCTCGTGGCTCGCCGACCTCACGCCGATGAGCGAGCACGACGTGGTCCTGCACGCGGCGCCGCTGTCGCACGGCGCCGGTTTCCACGCGCTGGCGGCAACCGCGCGCGGCGCGCACCAGGTGATCCCGGTGGGGACCCGCTTCGATCCGGCGGCGATCATCGAGTTGTTGGCCGAGGCGAGGATCACCAACACCTGGATGGTGCCGACGCAGATCGTGATGCTGCTCGACCACGTGGGCGACGAACCGCCTCCGCTCGCCGACTTTCGCGCGGTGGTCTACGGCGGTGCTCCCTTCGCACCCGCCGACCTGCGGCGCGCGCTGGAGGTGTTCGGGCCCGTGTTCGTCCAGCTGTACGCGCAAGGTGAGACGCCGATGACGGCAACCGTGCTGCCGCGAGCCGATCACGCGGCCGCGTTGGCCGGCGACCGACCCGAGCGGCTCGCGTCGGCCGGGTACGCGCGACCGGGGATGGACGTGCGTGTTCTGGGTGACGACGACCAGGAGTTGGCGGTCGGCGCGGTCGGTGAGGTGTGCGTGCAAGGGCCGACGGTGATGGCGGGCTACTGGCGTCGACCGGAGGAGTCGGCTGACGCGTTGCGCAACGGCTGGCTGCACACCGGCGACCTCGGGCGGTTCGACGAACACGGGTACCTCTTCCTCCTCGACCGGGCCAAAGACATGATCATCACCGGCGGCTCCAACGTGTACGCGGTCGAGGTGGAAGCCGTGCTCGCCGCGCATCCCGCGGTGCACGAGGCCGCGGTCGTCGGGCTCGCCGATCGCACGTGGGGCGAGTTGGTCGTCGCGGTCGTCGTCGGTGATGCAACCGACGAGCCGGCGATCACCGAGCACTGTGCGGGCGCGCTGGCGGGGTACAAGCGCCCCCGGCGTTACGTGTTCGTCGACGAGCTTCCGCGCAACGCCTACGGGAAGGTGCTGAAGCGGGAGCTGCGCGACCAGCTCAGCTGAGATCGAGCCGGAGCAGCTCGATGGCGTTGGTCCTCGTGATCTTGCGGATGGTGGCGTCGTCGAGACCCGCGAGGAGCTCGGTCATGATCGCCTTGGTGTCGGGCCAGGTCGAGTCGGAGTGGGGATAGTCGGTCTCGCAGGTCACGTTGTCGACGCCCACCTCGTCGAGCGACGCCAACCCGTGCGCGTCGTTGATGAAGCAGCCCGACACGCCGCGGTAGTAGTAGGTCGACGGGGGCTCGGGGATGTGCTTGGTCTGCGCCCAGCCCTGATTGTCCTCCCACACCTGGTCGACGCGCTGGAGCGCGTACGGGATCCAACCGATCTGGCTCTCGGCGTACATGAGCTGCAGCGTGGGGTGGCGGACGAGGACTCCCGACATGAGGAAGTCGATCAGCGACGACATCGCGTTGCCGAACGCGAGCGTCGCGCTCACCGATGGCGGCGCGTCGGGCGACGCGGCCGGCATCTTCGACGAAGATCCGATGTGCATCGCGACGACCGTGCCCGTGTCCGCGCAGGCGGCGAAGAAGGGTTCCCAGTAGCCGGTGTGGATCGTCGGGAGCCCGAGGTGGTACGGCAGCTCGCTGAAGCACACCGCGTGCACGCCGCGCGCCGCGTTCCGTCGCACTTCGTCGGCCGCGAGGTCGGCGTCCCAAAGGGGGATGATGCCGAGCGGGATGAGTCGACCACCCGAGTCGCCGCACCACTCGTCGACCATCCAGTCGTTGTAGGCGCGCACGCACGCGAGTCCGAGCTCTTTGTCGTGACCCTCGAGGAACGTCTGACCGCAGAAGCGGGGCAGCGTCGGGAAGCACATCGACGCCTCGACCCAGCCCGCGTCCATGTCGGCGAGGCGCGCCTTCGGGTCGTAGCAGCCCGGGCGCATGTCGTCGTAGGTGATCGGCGTGAGCGTCTGCTCCTCCTTCGGGTATCCCGCGGCCGCAACCATGCGCTTGTGCGTGTACACCAGGTCTTCGTAGATCCAGCAGTCGACTTTGGTGGGCGCGTCGTCGTCGAAATGCTCGACGTAGCTGGCGGTTCCCACGTAGTCGATGGTGTGGATGCCGCGCCGCACGATCTTCGGGCCGCGCTCGCGGAAACGCTCGGGGAGCCAGCGTTCCCACACGTGCGCGGGCTCCACCACGTGGTCGTCGACGCTGATCAGCCGGGGGAGTTCCATGACAGCCGCGACCTACGACGAACGCCGGTGGCTGCGTTCGCGGGTGAGGTTGGCGAGCACCGCGACCATGTCGTCGCCCGACGCCGCGGCTCGGTCCTTGACCGTCTGCCAGTCGGCGAGACTCGCACGCGCCGCCGCGACGTTGTCGTTCCACGTCGACGACGTCGGCGTGGTGATCTCGAGGCGAAGGCCGTTGGGGTCGTGGAAGTAGATGCTGTAGATGATCTTGTGGTCGACCGGACCGAGCACTTCCACCCCGCATTCCCCCAACCACTCGTGCCACCGGTCGACGTCGTGGGTGCTTTCGACCTGCAACGCGAGGTGCTGGAACGTGTCGTACGCCGCATGCGGCGGGGGAGCCAGCGGTGGGAGCTCGGGGGCCTCGAAGAACGCGATCGTCGAACCGTCGGCCAGCCGGAAGAAGGAGTGGAAGTAGGGGATCGGCTCACCCGTCGACGGGATGGCGTCGTCGAGCACCGCATTGACCAGCTCCATCCCCATGACGCGGGTGTAGAAGTCGGCGGTGGCGACAGTGTCGAGCGTCATGAACGCCATGTGGCTCAGCATCCGCGGCGGACCGGGTGGCGCGTCGGTCATGACGTCGAACCTACGGGTTCGTGCGCCATCGTCGCCGGGCGCACGGCGTTGACCATTTCCCACACGAGCTCGTCGGGTCCGGCGACGAGCACGAGGGACTGCTGCTGGATCGATGCCAACCACGACGCCCGCTCCGCGTCGGCCGCGGTGGCCGACGACCAGCCCGCGTCCTCGAGCCAGGCGGCGATGCCCGACTCGTTCCACAGCGCTTCGGGCCCGGCGAGGAGCACCGGGCGCTCGGGACTGACCGGGCGGAGCAGCTCGTCCGGAGTGGTGGGACGGTGCGCGCTGACACCCCGGGCCGGGCTGGTCTCGGTCATCGGATCCACCTCCCCCGATCGCTCACGCGCTGGGGCGAAGGGTACCGTCACCCGTCGGCGGCCACGAAAAGCGCGTCGACGGCGATCACGCCGTCGCGGGTGACGACCAGGGGATTGAGGTCGGCGCTGTGCAGCCAGCTTCCGTGGCGGCGCCAGAGTTCGGCCATGCCGTCGACGGCGGCGACGAGCGGCGCGACCGGCCATTGCGTCTGACCGCGGAGGCGGGCGGTCGCGTCGGCGCCCGCGACCGCGTCGACCAGGTCGTGGCCTGCCCCTGGCGCGAACGGAACCCGCCGGCCGTGCACGCCTCCTGCGAGCTCCACGAGCACCCCGCCGCGTCCGAAGAGCACGATCGGCCCGAGGTCGGTGCGGCCCATCAGCCCGATGAACGCCTCGCCCTCCCCGGACACCATCGACTGCACGGCCACACTCGTCGGCGCGTCGTGGTCGTGCGCGATGCGTCGTAGTTGGCGTGCGACGTCCGCGACGTCGGCGCGGCGGACACCCAATCGCACCGCGTCGAGCTCGGTCCGGTGGGGGACATCGGCGAGCTTCACGACGAGCGCGTCACCGAGCGCGTCGAGCGCGGGATCGTCGTCGCGGTCACCGGCGAGCACTACGAACGGCGCGACCGGGATGCCGACGGTTTCGAGCATCCGCATCGCGTCGCCGAACCCGACGATGGGACCGGCCGGGCTGGTGATCAACGCTGGCGCGGGCGCGCCCGCAGCCCCGGGCTCGGATGGCGGCGCTGCGACGACGACCGAATCGGGTGCGCGCGCGACGTGGTCGAGGGCGTGGAGCGCGCGGAAGGTGGATTGCAGCCCGCGACAGAACGCGACGCCACGGTCGTGGTAGGCGCGGGTCCATTCGCCGAGCGTGGTCGCCTCGACGGGGCTGACGATGAGCGGGATGTCGGCGCGCGCGGCCACCTCGGCGAACGGCTCGAGCAGCGTCTGGCTCCACGCCTCGTCGCCCTCGCCGGCCCACCAACACAACACCAACGCGTCGACCGCGGCGGCGTGCGCGTAGCGATCGAACAGCTCGCGCAGGAGCGCGGGGTCGCGCATCACGAAGCCGGTCATGTCGAGTGGGTTGAGCAGGCCGTCGCCGGGAATCCGCTCGCGTACCCAGGCATCGAGCACGCTGAGATCGGCGAGCGGCAACCCCGCATCGGCGAGGGCGTCGGCGGCGACACCCGCGACCCCACCCGACGACGCCATCACCGCCACTCCGCGGACTGGGCGCCGTCGCGCCGGCGGGATGTGCGCGACGAGTTGGGCATGGTCGAGCAGCTCGTCGATGTCGCGCGCGACGAGGACGCCGACCTCGTGCAGCACGAGGTCATAGACCCAACTCTCGTCGGCGATGGCGCCGGTGTGCGAACGCATGATCTCGCGCGAGCGTTCGGTGCGGCCGAGCTTCAGTGCGATCACCGCGGTGTCGTGCTCGTGAGCGTGCGCGACGGCGTGCAGGAACGCGTCGGCGTCGCGGATCTTCTCGATCACGAGACAGATGGCGCGGGTGGCGGGATCACGCGCGAGCAGCTCGACGTAGTCGTGGAGCCCGGCAACGGCCTCGTTACCCGACGACACCGCGATCCCGAAGCCGAGTTGGCGCTGCTGGCCGGCCGCCAAGGCGGAGCGGAGCAGGAAGCCACTCTGCGAGACGACCGCGACCGCGCCGTCGTGCAGCGCGATGCGCCCACCCGTGAACAGGTTCACCCCCTGGCCGACGTTCATGAACCCACTGCAGTTCGGGCCGACGATCGCGAGCTCACCTGCCGCGGCGACAAGCTGCGCCTGAAGGTCGCGGCCTTCGTCACCCGATTCGGCGAACCCGCCCGCGGCCACGACGACGCCGCCGCAGCCGAGGGCGCGCGCTTCCTCCACAACGCCGATCGAGCGAGATGCGTTCACGAGCGCGAGCACGGCATCGACCGGTTGGTCGAGGCTCGAAAGGCTGGGCACCGTCGGTCGGTCGTAGACCGTGGCGCGGTTCGGGTTGACCAGCACGACATCGCGCCCGGCCTCGAGCATCGGCAGCACCGCGTTGTTCGACATGCCCAGGTTCTCGCTGGCGCCGACCACCGCAACCGTCGCGGGCGACAGCAGTCGCTCGAGGTTGTTCGGGTCCACGGAGCGGGACTGTAAGCCGCCGGATGGTTTCAGGTCGGTGTCCGGCGTCGATCCGGACCAGGTCACCGACGGCGCGGCGCCCGACATCGGCTAGACCGGACCGCGGCGAACGGAGAATGGTGGAGCTCGACGAGATCTCGTACGCGACGGCCGGCGGTGTCGCCGAGATCGCCCTGCAGCGGCCCGACCGGCTCAACGCCATCTCGGCCCGGGCCGGGGGTACGCGCGACCAGCTCGTCGACGCGCTCACCCGGGCCGAGGACGACGCCGCGGTCGGGGCCGTGCTCCTGCGCGGCGAAGGTCGGGCGTTCTCCGTGGGGGGTGACCTCACCGGCAACGCGCGGCGCGAGACGCTCGCCGAACACAAGGCGTTCCTCCAGCAGGCGGATGCCTTCCACGCCCGCTGGCGCGACTCGCGGTTGCCGATCGTGGCTGCGGTGCACGGACACTGCCTTGGCGCCGCGCTCGGCCTCGTCGCGTCGTGCGACTTCGTCATCGCGTCGGAAGGGGCGTCGTTCGGACTGCCCGAGGGTCGCCTCGGCCTGGTGGGTGCCGCGCCGCTCGTGCCGATCGTCGGCCGGCAGTGGGCCAAGTTCCTGATCCTCACCGGCGAACCGATCTCGGCCGCCTTGGCGCGCGATCTCGGTCTGGTGCTGAGCGTGGAGCCCGACGATGAGTTCCTCGACCGGGCACGAGAGCTGGCGCATCGTCTCGCTCGCCTGCCTCGCCAGGCCGTCGCCCTGAACAAGCGATCGGTCGACGCGATCGCTGACGCCGCCGGTGATGCCGACGGTCGTCGCGTCGGGCTCACTCAGGACGCGCTGACTCTGCTCGCCAGCGCGTCCGCCGCCGCGCCCGACGGGCGCACGTTCCGCGAGATCATCGACACCGAAGGCATGGACGGGCTCAAGCGAGCCCGCGAGGGACAGTACGCGGACGCGTGGTTGCGCGACGGGAGTGAGGAACGATGAGCGTGATCGGTGAAACCGTGCTGCACGTGATCGACGGCGGCGTCGCCACGATCACGATGAACCGACCCGATGCCGGCAACGCGCTGTTACCCGAGCAACGCGACGCGATGATCGACCTGCTGGGCGCCGCGAGCAACGACGCCGCCGTCCGCGCCGTCGCACTCCGAGCGCAGGGCCGGCACTTCTGCACCGGCGCCGACGTCGGGTCGATCCGCGACGCTTCGGGCGGCGACCCCAAGGTGGGCGACGGCATGCGCCGCATCCAAGCCGGCGCGCAACGGCTCATCGCGGCGGTGCTCGACTGCGCCAAGCCCGTCGTCGCGGTCGTGCAGGGTCCGGCCGCCGGGCTGGGTGCGCATCTCGCGTTCGCGTGCGACCTCGTGGTTGCCGCTGACACCGCCTACTTCCTCGAACCGTTTCTGTTGCGCGGCCTCGTCGTCGACGCCGGGGGTGCGTACCTTCTCCCCCGACTGATTGGCTTGCAACGGGCCAAGGAGTTGGCGTTCCTCGGTGACAAGCTCTCCGCCGCCGATGCCAAAGACCTCGGACTGGTCAATCGCGTCGTGCCGACCGACGACCTCGCCGACGTCGCGTCGGAGCTTCTCGAACGGCTCGCCGCCGCACCCACGAGCGCGCTGGCCTTGACCAAGCAACTTTTCAACCGATCGCTCGACGGCGATCGGGCGGCGGCGTTCGTCGCCGAGGCGATGGCGCAGGAGCTGCAGTCCCACAGCCACGACGCCAAAGAAGGTGTCACCGCATTCGTCGAACGCCGATCACCCGACTACCTCGGCTACTGACCCGCCCGCAACGCGCGTTTGTCGACCTTCAACATCGCGGTACGCGGGAGCTCGTCGAGTACGACGATGCGGTCGGGCGCCTTGTAGTCGGCGAGCCGTTCCTGGCACCACGAGCGCAACTCGTCGAGGGCGGGTGCGTGACACCCTGCGGCCGCAACGACGAAGGCGACACCGATCTCACCGATCACGGCGGCGGGCACGCCGACGACCGCGACTTCGGCGACTGCAGGATGTTCGCCGATGACCTGTTCGACCTCCAGGGGGTACACGTTGTAGCCACCGCGGATGTAGAGGTCGGTGGTGCGGCCGACGAGCACGAGATTGCCGGTGTCGTCGAAGCGACCCAGGTCGCCGCTCCGCAACCACCCGTCGGCGTCGACTGTGTCGGCGGTGAGCTCGGGATCGCCCCAGTAGCCGCGCATCATGCACGCGGCGCGCACGTGGACTCGACCGACGTCTCCGGCGGCGACGACCGCGCCGTCGGCGTCGCGCAGCTCCACCTCCACACCGTCCTGCGGTCGGCCGACGGTGCGGAACAACGTGTCAGGAGGGTCGCCGGGCTCGGTGCCGGTGACCGACGGCGACTCGGTCATCGCGTAGCGCACGACCAACGCGCAGCCGAGTCGTTGGGTCACCTGCTCGACGAGTTCCGGCGGCGCCGGGGCAGTGGCGGCGACGCCGATGCGCAGCGTGGTCGTGTCGAGCTCGTCGAGCTCGGGTGACTCCAGGACCTTCGCCCACTGCGTCGGCACCGCGCCGGCCACGGTGATGCGTTCGGTGGCGATGAGACGAACGGTCTCGGCGGCCGACCACGGCGTGGGGCTGATCACCATCGCGCTGCCCCACGCGACTTGTTCCCAGAGCTTGGCCATGTAGCCGGCGTGCGCGAACGGGGTCGCCGCCAGTCGCCGATCGAAGGGCGCGCTCAGCACGCCGGCCGTCGTCACCGCCGCTCGCAGCGCGTCGTGGTCGAACCACGCGCCCTTCGGTTCGCCGGTCGTGCCGCTCGTCCAGATGATGACGACCGGATCAGACGCGTGCGCGCGGTGCAGCCGTGCACCGGCGCGCGTCGATGCGTCGGCCAGTGCGAGTCGGGTCATCTTCGGGACGTCGTCGGGCAGCCCGGCGAGCACGGCACGCTCGTCGACGAACGCGAGCGTTGGTGTGGCGCGCGCCGAGATCGCCGCGACTTCGCGCCGCCCCAGCCGGAGGTTGATCCCCGACGCCACCGCGCCCGCGCGCACGACGGCGGCGTAGGCAACCGCGTAGTCGATCGACGACGGAAGCGCGATCGTTACCACGTCACCCGGTCGTACGCCGCGTTCGGCGAGTTCCGCGGCAACGCCGTCGGCCGCCGCGATCCAGCCCGCGAAGGTGAGCCGGTGCGCGCCCTCGACGTACGCCTCGCGCTCACCGAATGCGACCACCGCCGCGTCCATCGCGTCCGCCAGCGTTTCGTGATGGCCGGCGAGCGGGGGAGTGTGCAAGATGCTCGTCGGGTCAGCGCTTCTTGCCGCGTTCCATGAACGAATTGACGCGGTCGCGAAACTCGTCGGAGGTGAACAACAGCGTCTGGGCCATGCGGTCGAACTCGCGCGCGGCGCGCCGGTCGACGGTGGCCGCAGTGTCGATCGCCATTTTTGCGAGCCCGAGCGCCTCTCGCGGCGAGCCGGCGAGCCGGCGAGCAAACGCGTCGACCCGCTCGGAGAATTCCGCGGCGGGATACACCGCGTGCACGAACCCGATCTCACGCGCGGTCGGCGCGTCGATGGTCTCGCCCGCCATCACCAACCACTTTGCCCAATGGGGACCGACGAGACGCGTGAGCCGGCTGATCCCACCCGATCCAGGAATCACTGCGAGGTTGGGGACTTCCGGCAGTGCGAACGTCGCGATGTCGGCCGCGAGCCGGAAGTCGCATGACGCGCCGAGTTCGATCCCCACCCCCATGCAGTGCGACTGGGCGGCCAGGATCACCGGCTTCTCGATCTGCTCGATCTCGTCGAAGAGATCGTGGTGCGCTTCGGCGCGGTATTGCCGGCGGATGTTGGAACCCCGGACCGTGCCGTCGGTACCCGTGCCCACATCGAGGCGCAGGCTGGACACGTCGAGCCCGGCGGTGAAGAACCGACCTTCAGCAGTTATCAGGAGAACGCGGAGGTCGTCGCGGTCGCCGAGATCTCGGACTGCATCCTCGATGACGTGGAACATGCCCGGCGTCATCGCGTTCATCTTGTCGTCGCGCGTGAGGGTGAGGGTGACGACACCATCGCGGTCGTCGCGACGAATCTCCTCGGTGGTCACTCGGCCGCACCCTTCGACGCGACGGCCGCGAGCTGCGCGGCCAACGCGCCGGCGTCGGCGTCGGCTTTGCGACGCCCCATGCTCTTGACGCTGATGTCGACGTCGGCCGCCTCGGCGCGCAACGCCCGCACGGTCGACTGCTCCCGCGGCCGGTGCGGGAACGGGTCGAACGAGAACGCGTTCAGGGCGTTGCGGTGGGAGATGCCTTCGATCTCGGCGTCGGGGAGTTCGCCCAGCGCCTTCCAGAGCTGCTCCGGCGCGTTGGGCCAGGTGGAATCGGAGTGTGGGTAGTCCATCTCCCACATGATGTGGTCGACGCCGACGCGGGCCCGTGCTTCGAGCCCCGACGCGTCGTCGATGAAGCACGTCCAGAAGTGCTCGTGGAACAACTGGCTCGGGAGCCGGTCGCCCAGGTCGGTGCCCGTCCACGCGTGGTGATGCTGGTACACGTAGTCGGCGCGCTCGAGCGCGTACGGGATCCATCCGATCCCGCCTTCCGACATCGCCATCTGCAATCCGGGGAAGCGGGTGAACACGCCCGAGAACAGGATGTCGGTGATGGCCATGAGGCTGTTGATCGGCGTCAACGAGATCATCACCTCGGGCGGCGCCTCCGGCGCCGTCGACAGCATCGACGACGATGAGCCGATGTGGAGGCACACCGTGACCTGCTCGTCGACGCACGCGGCAAAGAACGGATTCCACGCATCGCTGTGGTAGCTCGGGAGCCCGAGCTTCGACGGGTTCTCGGAGAACGTGACCGCGTGGCATCCCTTCGCGGCGACGCGGCGGATCTCCTCGGCCATCAGTTCGGGGCTCCACAATGGCGGGATCGACATCGGGATGAAGCGATCCGGATGTGATCCGGCCCACTCGTCGATGCTCCAGTCGTTGTACGCGCGCACCGCGGCGAGCGCGACATCCTTGTCGGTGATGCGACCGAAGAACTGGCCGCAGAAGTGCGGGAAGGTCGGGAAGTTCAGGCCCGCGAGCACACCGGCCGCGCTCATGTCGCGCACGCGCTCGTCGGCGTCGAAGCAGCCGGGGCGCATCTGCGTGAACTCGGTGGGATCGAGGTTGTACTCGTCGGGTGGGCACCCGGCGACGGCGTTGAGACCGACGTTGGGCGCCCGTTCCCCTTCGAATTCCCAGACGTCGCCGCCACCGTCGGCCTTGACGACGCGGGGCTCGCGTCCCGCGTACTTCGCCGGCCAGTGCTCGCGAAACACGGTGGGTGGCTCCACCACGTGGTCGTCGACGCTGACGAGGATCAGATCTTCGAGTTCCATGTGGGCCCCCCGGGTCGTGATGTTGCCCGAACTCTAGGGACACCGTGGCTTCACTTGCATGTCCCTGTGGGAGCCGGTGCGTAGGATCCCGCGCATGGCACCTGTCGCGCTCGTCACCGGCGCCAACAAGGGGATTGGGTACGCGGTCGCGACGGGGCTGGGGCGGCTCGGCGACACGGTGTTCCTCGGCGCGCGTGACGAGAGGCGCGGCCGCACCGCGGAGGCGGCGTTGCGAGCGGAGGGGCTCGACGTCCGGTTCGTTCCGCTCGACGTCGACGATGACGCGTCGGTGACCGCGGCCGTGCGCACGATCGCCGACACCGCCGGGCGCCTCGACGTTCTGGTGAACAACGCGGCGGTGAAACTGGAACGTGCGCCATCACCGCCGAGCGGGTGCTCGCTCACGATGGTGCGCGACACCTTCGAGACCAACGTGTTCGGCGCGATCCGCGTCTTGCTCGCGACGTTGCCGCTGCTCCGCCGTTCCCGGGCGCCGCGCGTGGTCAACGTGTCGAGCGGGTTGGGGTCGCTGGCCCTTGCCGCCACGGAAGGCAGCAAGTACCAGGCCACGCCGCTCTTGAGCTACAACGTCTCGAAGGCGGCGCTCAACTCCCTGACCGTGCAGTTCGCCAACGAGCTGCGGAACAGTGCGTTCAAGATCAACGCGGTCGATCCGGGCTTCACCGACACCGACATGACCGACGGCGCGACGCGCACGCCCGAGCAGGCCGCGACCGCCATCTTGCGCGCCGCCACGCTGCCCGCCGACGGCCCGACCGGTTGCTTCATCGACGAGCACGGCGAGCTGCCGTGGTGACCGGAGGGAGACTCGCGTCATGAAGTTCGGTGTCCAACACGGAGCCGGCGACCCCAACTGGGGACCGGGCATCCTCGCGCCGACCGCAGTCGCCGGTTTTGCGCGCGCTGCGGAGGAATGCGGTTACGCCGCGCTCGCGTTCACCGATCACCCGGCCCCCTCGACGAAGTGGATCGAGGCCGGTGGTGAGGGCGTGGCAGATCCGTTCTCGTCGCTCGGTTTCTGTGCCGCAGTGACGTCGACCATCCGCCTCCTCACCTACGTGCTCGTGCCGCCGTACCGGAATCCGTTCCTCACCGCGCACCAGGTGGCCACGCTCGACGTCCTGAGCGACGGTCGGTTGACGGTTGGCCTCGGCACCGGCTATCTGCGCGGTGAGTTCCGCGCCCTGGGGGTGCCGCTCGAGACGCGCCGCGCCGCGTTCGACGAGCACCTCGCGGTCATGCGCAAGGTGTGGAGCGGCCAGGAGGTCACGCAGGACACCGCCACCTACTCGGCGCCGGGAACCCAGGTGTTGCCGCTCCCGGTGCAACAGCCGCACCCACCCCTGTGGATCCACGGCAACGGTCCGTGGGCCCAGACGCGCGCCGCTCGCGAGCTTCAGGGCTGCATGTTCATGGTGTCGCCCCCCGAGCTCTTCCGTACGATCCGTTCGCTCCCGATCGCCGACCTCGACGCGCTGGCGCGCAGCATCGACGGATTCCGAGCGCTGGTCGTCGGGCACGGCCGCGATCCGGCGGATCTCGACATCGTCGTGCACGGCACCTGGCCGATGCTCGACGTGCGGAAGGGATGGTCGGCGGACGAGCGGCTCGAACACGTCGCCACGTTGGAAGGAATGGGCGCCACGTGGGTGGTGTCGACGTGCTGTGGCGACGACCCGGTGGCGGCCGAGGAGACGGTGCGGGCGTTCGGAGAGCAGGTCGTCCTCGGTTGTTGAACGCGCGCGACGACGATCTTCAGGGAGTGCCATCGACGACGAACATGCGCGCGTTGCACGCGGATTCGCGGAGAACCCGCGCCGCGCCGTACTGCTCGCTCCGGTACCACGCCGTGGCCGCATCCATCGACGGAAACTCGAGGAGGACGACTCGCGCCGGGAGCGCGCCCTCGAATGCTTCGACCTCGCCGCCGCGAGCGATGTAGCGGCCACCGGCCGCGGCCACCGACTCCGCCGCCGCGGCCTTGTACCGTTCGTACTGCTCGGCGTCGGTCACGACTACCTCGTAGACGACGTACGCGGTCACGGCTGCAGCTCGGCGCGGATGCCGCTCAAGATGATGTCGAGGCCCTGCTCGAAGTTGTCGCGCAGCTCGCTGGTGAGGCGCTCGTCGCCGAGGTCGGTGAACCCGCTGACGAGCGTTCCCGCGACGTAGAAGAACAGTGGGTAGAGCGCGGCTTCAGTGGCGTCGGCGTCGAAGCCGGCGTTGGCGAGCATGCCGCGCATGCGGATCATGATCTCGCTCGGTGCGGCATCGGCGAAATTTGCCAGGACCCACGCCGCGAGCTCGGCCTGACCGGTGAACACGTTGGTGAGACTCAAGAGCACTTCCCGTACCTGGACGCTCCAGTCGCGCGGGTCGTCGAGCGCCGGGATCTCGACCTGGGCGAAGCGCGAGCGTGCGACGAGAACGAGCAGCGCGTGCTTGCTCTTCACGTGGTGATACGTCGCGCCGAGGGCGACGCCCAGGTTGCTCGACAGCCGCCGCATGGTCAGCCCGTCGATACCGTCTTGTTCGATGAGCTCGAGCGCGGCGGCGAGGATCTCGCCTTCGCTCAACGTTCCGGCGCGCGTCGGCTCCGCCGAGGTGATGGGCATCGCGGCAGTGTAGAGAGCGTCAGGCGACGACGACCCGAACCTGGCCGAGGTTGGGGATGCGGCGGGCCGTCGCCGCGACGTCACCGTCACGATGCGAGTGCACGAGCGCGGTGACGAAGTAGGTGCCGGGCGCGTCGTAGGAGTGCGACGTCGACACCTTCACCTCGCGCGCCGAGCCGTCGATCTCCTCGTGCGCGAACGGGAACGCTCCCAGGCCGTCGAAGTCCCATTGCACCGCGATGATGGTGCCCGCGCCTTCGGGTACCTCGGCGTGTGCTTCGAGGTGCACGGCTTCACCGACTGCAGCGTGCACATACGTTGCACCGTTGGCGGTGACCGTCACGACGGGCTGAATGCCGCCGCGTTCCGCCGCCGTGCTCGGCAGGGTGACCTTGCCATCGTGGTAGCTGTACGCGGTCGCGGCGGGCGCCACGCCCGATTCAGCCCAAGTGGTGAGATCGAGCAGAGACTGTTCGATGATCGGCTGGTAGTCGACGAGCCAGGTGTTGGCCGACCGACCGAGCGACGACGAGATCATCATCGGTGGCACGTGCTCGGCGTGCTCGCTCCACCGAAGCCGGAATCGATCTTGCGCGCCCTGCTGGCCCTGCGCGCCGAGCACCGCACCTTCGTAGATGACTCCCTGCGGGGGCCACAGCGACGCGTCGTGGGTGTGATGCACCCACAAGAGCTTGCCCTCGAACTGACCCGAGTACGAGTTGCCCATGAGGGGCGACATCACCGGGACCGGGTGTTGCGTGTACACCGGCTTGCCGTCGACGCGCAACGAGTCGAACTGCAGGTCACCCATCACGTGATGACGCGCGAAGTAGCAGAACGCGAGGAACCGGCGATTGTCGACGTGGGCGGTGTCGCCCGCCGCGACACCGCTGAAGCGCAGAAGGTTGGCTTCGGCGCGTCCGTCGCAGAACAAGACGTCGGCGGCGGCCGACATGCAGTAGAGCTGGCGTCCCGCCGCCGTGCCGCTCACCGGTGACACGCCGGCGCCGAGCGTGTACCCGCTCGGCGTGCTCCCGAATTGCACCGCCAGTGGGATGTCGGCCGCAGTACCGCCGGCGCTGCCCATGAGCATGGCGAGGTTCCTGACCCGCGCGTACTCCGGTCCGCTGAACGCGTCGTCGGACATCAGATCGGCGACGGTCAACACGCGCTTGATCGGCAGCTCGACGTCGATGAGGTCGTCGGCGACGAGCTCGGGGTGGTCGTGGCCGATGTAGCCGGGCTTGGTCCAGAAGTCGTCGAAGTAGGTGGGGTCCTCCTCGTAGAGCATGTCGGCGATCGAGGTCCACAGCCACATCTGACCCATGGGCTCGGCGATCATGTGCTCGTCGCCGCGGGGATAACCCTGGCGATACAGGCTGGCCAGTTCTTCGCGCTCGTGGGTCGTGAGGCCCGCATACGGGTCACCGCTGCCACCCGGCGCCATGGCGTCGATCACGGCCTGGATCTTCGTGCCGAGCAGGCGCTGCACGTTGAACATCGACGCGAACGACATCACCTGTGCGCCGCCGATGCGGTTGTTGTTGCCGTGCTCGGCGACGTCGCCACCGCCCATGAACGGCAGCGCGCCGTCCCACGCGTCGGGCGCGTTCTCGAGGCACAGCGGCGATCGCCGACCCCCGCCACTGCCACCGAACACGTAGGAGTGATGTGGAGCCGAGCCGTAGACCTGTGCGGCGACGTGCTTGGAGAAGCGCGCCACCTCCGCGCTGGCGCGCCAACCGTAGAGTCCGGGGTCGTCGCCCGCGCGCGCGTCGATGTCGTCGCCGATGTGGCCCTGGTTCGACTCGACCATGTAGCCGCCGAGGCGGATGCACATGCTCAATCCACCGATCAGCTCGCCGAAGGGACCGCCGAAGAAGTCCTCGGTGCCGCCGTGCGCGCCCGACAGCGGATTGAACATGCGGCCCTCGTAGCCGTCGGCGGGGGGGAAGTAGAAGCGGAACCGCGTGTCGGTGTTGGCGAACCCGCCGTGGACGTGGCGATGCGGGGTCGGTTCGGTGCGATCCTCGTCGGTGTCGATGTAGGGCGCGCCGAAGTAACCGTCGGTGACCACATAGCTGGCGACGTCGATCATGGTGTGCTCCCGCGTTCGTGGTGGGCCGCGTGGTGGGCCTGGCGGCGGCACGCTACGCTCCCCGCGCGCCGGAGTCAACGGTGTTCAAGCCTAGGGGCGCGATGCTCGAACTCCACGACATCGTCGGCGGGTACGGGTCGACCACCGTGCTCCGAGGCGTCTCGATGTCGGTGCCCGCGGGGAGCGTCGTCGCCCTGCTCGGGCCCAACGGCGCCGGCAAGAGCACGACCATGCGGATGGCGTCGGGGTTGCTGCGTCCGGCTTCGGGCCGCGTCGTGTTCGACGGCGACGACGTCACCCGGCTCAGCGCGACGGGCCGCGCCCAGCGCGGCATCTGCCACATCATCGAAGGGCGCAGCATCTTCCCGTCGCTGACCGTGCAGGAGAACTTGCTGCTGCAAACACCTCGTGGTGTGTCGCGCGCCGACGTGATCGAGCAGGTGGCCGCGGCGTTTCCGGTGCTCGCGCAGCGGCGCCGTCAGGTCGCAGGGACGCTCAGCGGCGGCGAGCAACAGATGCTCTCGCTGATGCGCGCGTACTTGGCGAAGCCCAAGGTCGTGCTCGTGGATGAGGCCTCGCTCGGCTTGGCCCCGCTGATCGTCGACAGCATCTTCGAGTTCCTCGGCCAGATCGCGGCGTCGGGCGTGTCGTTGCTCATCGTGGAGCAATACGTGAACCGCGCGCTCGCGCTCGCGGAGACCGTGTACCTGCTCAACCAGGGTTCCATTGTGTTCAGCGGGCCGAGCAGTGATCTCGACGAAGACCAGATCTTCGCGCTGTATGCGGGTGAGGTGACACCCGCCTGAAACAAAAACCTGGCCGGGGTGCCTTGTCGGGCCCAGGTGCCGTCCGTACACTCGCTGCTCAACAGCGTTCGAATCTTTGGGGGGATCACTGATGCACGGTCCGGGGAGCTTCACGCGAGCAGCGCGTGCCACAACGGCCGGAGCCATGGCCCTCGCCACCATGGCGGTGCTGCCCCTGATCAACTCGACGCCCGCCGCCGCGCAGCCGGCGACCGGCGCTCCGATCGTGCTCGGCAACGTCGGGAGCTACAGCGCGCCCAATTCTGCGAACGGTGTCGCGGTCGGTCAGAAGGCGATCGTTGCGTGGGCGAAGTGGGTCAACGCCCACGGCGGCGTCAACGGCCACCCGATCAAGCTGATCCAGAAGGACAACAAGGGAGACCAGGCCCTTGCGGTGTCGCAGGTCAAGGAGCTGGTCGAACAGGACCACGTAGTGGCGTTCGTGAGCAACCAAGACGGATCGCTCAACGCGGGGTATGCCGACTACCTCAAAGAGAAGAACATCCCGGTTCTCGGCGGCAGTGTCTTCACCATCGACCCGTGGGTCGGGAACCCGGTGTTTTACCCGCAGGGCATCACCGCCATCCCCGACATCAACGCGTTGATCGCCATCGCGGCGAAGGCGGGCTACAAGAAGATCGGCAGCCTCGCCTGTTCGGAGGCGTCGCAGTGCGCGGCCGCGAACGCGCTGGTCAAGGGGCAGTCGACCAAGGGTGGGCTCGACTACGTGTACGGCGGGCTGGTCAGCTCGACCGCGCCCGACTACACCGCAAACTGCCTGGCCGCGAAGGATGCCGGCGCGGCGATCCTGATGTTGTTGATCCCTACGGCAGACGAGGGCAACAAGATCGCCGACGACTGCGCGCGCCAGAACTACAAGCCCGCGTGGATCATCCCGGGTGAGGCAATCGGTTCCGGCTACCTCAAGACCAACGCGTTCAACAACACATTCAACGCCGCCGGCGTGTTGCCCTGGTTCGCGAAGGATCCGGCGATGAAAGACTTCAACGCGGCAATGAAGAAGTACACCGACATCAACTTCAAGACGGCTGAGGAGCCATTGCTGGCCGACGACGCGTGGGTCTCCGGGCTCATGCTGCAGAAGGCGGTCGAGTTGAGCGGGTCCACTGGGGTCCCGACGTCGGCCGACCTTCTCGCCGGGCTGGCCAAGTTCAACAACGAGACCCTCGGCGGCCTCGCGGGCGGGCTCACCTACACGAACCTGCAGAACAAGAACCAGGGCTGCTACTTCACGATCAAGATCAAGAAGCAGAAGTTCACGCTGCCCAACGGATCCAAGCCGGACTGCGTCCCCACGCCTTGACGCCATCCCGACCGTGAACGAGTTCCTCCCGTTCATCGTCATCGGGCTCTCGGTCGGCTCGGTCTACGGCCTCGCGGGCACCGGCCTGGTGCTCCAGTACAAGACGTCGGGCATCTTCAACTTCGCCTATGGCGCGCTGGCGACCGTGTCGGTCTTCGTCTTCTACTGGTTGCACGTGCAGAACGGGTGGCCGTGGCCGCTGACCGCGTTCGTGTGCGTGTTCGTGCTCGGCCCGCTGATGGGAGTGCTGCTCGAGCTGCTGGCGCGGCGTCTCGCCACCGTCGACCACACGTTGCAGATCGCGTCGACCGTCGGGCTGGTGCTGTGGGTCGTCGCGGTCGGCAGCATCTGGCTGAGCGACGTCAGCGAGAGCTTCCCGCCCTTCCTCCCCACGTCGACCGTCGAGATCGGCGGCGTCAACGTGGAGTGGCAGCAGATCATCGTGGCGATCATCGCCCTGGTGTCGACCATCGCGCTGTTCGTCTTCCTGCGCTCCACGCGCCTCGGTACCGCGATGCGTGGCGTCGTTGACGATCCGGAGCTGCTCTCGGTCATGGGCGAGAGCCCGGTGCGCGTGCGGCGGTGGGCGTGGATCATCGGCTCGTCGTTCGCCGCGCTGTCAGGGCTCCTGATCGCGCCCAGCCTCCCGGTCCAGGCATTGATCCTCACGCTGTTGGTCGTGCAGGCGTTCGGGGCCGCTGCGATCGGTTACTTCTCCAACCTGCCACTGACCTATGTGGGCGGGCTGCTCATCGGTGTCGCCGGTGCGCTCGCCACCAAGTACGTCGTCGATGTGCCGTGGCTCATCGGCCTTCCGTCGGGTCTGCCGTTCATCGTGCTGTTCGTCGTGCTGCTGGTCACGCCCAAGTCGAAGCTCGCCCCTCGCCGGTTCATCACCCCCCGCACGATCCCGCCGAGTTGGCATGCGCCGACCCGGATGCGGGTGCTTGCCGGTGCGCTGTTTCTTGCGGCGCTCTGCATGATTCCGTCGTGGGTCGGCACCAAGCTCATCGTGTACTCGAGCGCGCTGGTGTTGGTCGTGCTGGTGCTGTCGCTCGGACTGCTGGCCCGACTCTCGCGCCAGGTGTCGTTGTGTCAGTACGCGTTCGCGGCCATTGGCGCATCGTCGATGGCGCACTTCACCACCGACCACGGCTTCCCGTGGTTGATAGCGCTCGTGCTGGCCGGGCTCGTGGCGGTTCCAGTCGGAGCGATCATCGCCATTCCCGCGATCCGGCTCTCGGGCGTGTTCCTCGCGCTGGCGACGCTGGGATTCGGCGTCCTGCTCGAGCAGATGATCTACACGCAGGACTTCATGTTCGGGCCGACGGCCGAAGGGCTCAAGGCCGCGCGCCCGTCGTTCGACCTCGGTCCGTTCCATGCGGGAACCGACACCGGGATCTACTTCGTCATCCTCGCGGTCGTCGTCGTCATCGCGGTGGTGGTCGCGGTGCTTTCGGCGACGCGCTTGGGCAAGCTGTTGCGCGCGATGGGCGATTCGCCGCTCGCACTGGAGACGTCGGGGCTCAACGTGAACGTCACCCGCGTGATCGTCTTCTGCATCTCGGCGTTCATCGCCGCCATCTCTGGTGCGCTCACCGCGAGCCTGTACACCTACGCAATCGGGAGCAACTTCCCGTCGTTCAGCTCGCTCACGCTCGTCGCGGTCGTCTTCGTGATCGTCGTCGGTGAACCGTGGTACGCGTTCATCGCCGCGGCGATCCTTGTGCTGCTGCCCGTCTACGTCACGTTCGGGAAGAACGTCGAGCTCTACATCACCGCGACCTTCGGTCTCGTGGCCGTGCTCTTGCCCGCGTTCCGCGACAAGATCCCGGGCACGCCGAGGCCAGTGCGGGAGTTTGTCGACCGGCTCGGTGGGCGACGACCCGCGGCGTCCGACGCCCCGGACCCGGAACCCGTGGTCCCCGTCGTCGACATCGCGGCCACGGCGGCCCGGGAGATGGGGACCGGTGGCATCGAGGTGCAACACCTCGTCGTTCGCTACGGCGGCGCGGTGGCGGTCGACGATGCCTCCCTGCGCGCACCGTGTGGGGAGATCACCGGCCTCATCGGTCCGAACGGCGCGGGTAAGACGACGACCTTCAACGTGTGCTCGGGTCTGCTGAAGCCGACGAGCGGGCGCATCCGGCTGCACGACCACGACGTCACCCGGTCGAGCTCCGCGGCGCGTGCTCGCCGCGGCTTGGGTCGCACCTTCCAGCGTGTGCAGCTCTTCGAGTCACTGAGCGTGCGCACCAACATCGAGTTGGCGCGTGAGTGCGCCATCGCCGGCGGCAACCCCGTCCGCCAGATCATCCCGCGTCGGCACGACGCCCGTGCCGTGCGAGCGGCAACCGACGAGGCGATTGAGCTCACCGGTATCGGGGCGTACGTCGACGCGCCCGTGAAGTCGCTCTCCACCGGGCAGCGACGACTCGTCGAACTCGCGCGCGTGCTGACCGGCCCGTTCGACATGATCCTCCTCGACGAGCCGTCGTCGGGCCTCGACCAAGGCGAGACCGAGCAGTTCGGCCAGATTCTGCGCCACGTGGTGACGGTGCGGGGCACGGGCATCCTGCTGGTCGAGCACGACATGTCGTTGGTGCAACAGGTGTGCGATCGCGTCTACGTGCTCGACTTCGGGCGCATGCTGTTCGAGGGCACCGCGCAGGAGATGGTCGCGAGCGACGTCGTGCGGACCGCCTACCTCGGGTCGGAGGGCCTCGGGTCGGAGGGCCTCGGGTCGGAGGGGCTCGACGTCGACACTCCTGTCGCCGGCGTTTGACGGCCGCAATCTGAGAACGCTATTTTCAGTCGATGAGCATCAAGAACCAGGCCGCGGTGGTGGGTGTCGGCGCAACGCCCTACTTCAAGCGGGGCCGTTCCTTCCCCGAGACCGAGCTGTCGATGGGGTGCACCGCCATCCTGCTGGCGCTCGAAGACGCCGGCCTCACCGTCAACGATCTCGACGGCTTCGCCATCTACTCCTTTTCGTGTGACCCGGCCGAGGTGGCGTCGGTGCTCGGGGTGCCCGAGGTTCGCTTCGCGGCGTCGCTGACGTCGGGTGGCGGCGGGTGTGCCGGCGCGCTCGGGTTGGCGGCGGCCGCGATCCATGGCGGCATGGCGAAGGTGTGCGTCACGCTCATGACGCTCCAGCAACTCCACAAGCGCCTTGGCGGTTCCGAGATCGACGGCGTGCTCGCCTACGCGACCATGTCGGAGGGGGGTAGCCCGTACGGCGGCGGTGGCGGACTGCCGCCGAGCGCGGCTTTCTCAGCCAATGCGGGCCTGCTGTCGCCGGGCCACAGCTTCTCGGTGCTCGCCCAGCGTCACATGCACCTCTACGGCACGACGCGCGAGCACTTCGCCGAGATCGCGATCTCGCAGCGCGCGAACGCGATCCGTCGCCCGACCGCGCTCCAGACCCAGCCACTCACGAAGGACGAGTACTTCGCGGCGCGGATGATCTCCGACCCGCTGTGCCTGTTCGACTACACGCAGGAGACCGACGGCGCAGTCGCGGTGATCACGGTGTCGGCGGACCGGGCCAAGGACCTGCGGCAACCACCCGCGTACATCCTCGCGTCGGCGAACGGCGGTAGCGGGCGCTGGGGGCCGGCGATCTTCCGGTACTTCCAGGCGCCCGACGACGAGTTCGCGTCGTCGGGACACCGACCGGTCGGCAAGCGGTTGTTCGAGATGGCGGGTGTCACCCCCGCCGACGTCGACGTTGCACTGCTCTACGACCACTTCTCGCCCCTGGTGCTGATGCAACTGGAGGACTACGGCTTCTGCGGCATCGGCGAGGGCGGACCGTTCGTCGCCGAGGGCAACATCCGCTGGCCGACGGGCAAGCTCCCGGTGAACACGCACGGCGGCAACTTGTCGGAGGCGTACATCATCGGCATGACCCACGTACGCGAGGCCGTCGAGCAGATACGCGGCAGCGCGGTCAACCAGGTCGAGGGAGCGGAGATCGCGCTGGTGACCGGCGGCCCGGCGGCGTTGCCGGTGAGCGGCACCCTGTTGGCGAGGAGCGCAACATGACCGACGTGACCGCAGGCGCGCCCGGCGTGTTCCCGACCATCCTCAAGCACAGCTACGCCGACGATTCGACCCAGCCGTTCTGGGACGCCGCGCGTGACGACCGGCTGGTCGCGCCGCGCTGCACGAACTGCGGTACCTTCCGGCTCCCGCCGACCCCGTTCTGCTTCGTGTGCCAGCACCGCGACGTGGAATGGGTCGATCTCCCGGGCACGGGGATCGTGTTCAGCTTCACCATCGTTCGTCATCCACTCGCGCGCATGCTCAACGACGCCGTCCCCTACGCGGCCGGCATCATCGAGCTCGACGGTACGCAGGGCGCAGGTGCTCGGATGATCGCCAACATCATCGACTGCGACGTCGACACGTTGAAGATCGGCGACCGCGTCCAGATCGTGTGGGAACACGTGAGCGACGACATGTCGGTCCCGCGCTTCCGTCCGCGGGCCGGCTGACGGGCGATGAGCCGCGCGGGCGATCGGGAAGCGCTGCACGAGTTGCTGGCGGCCTACTGCATCAAGATGGATCGCCGCGATGCGGAAGGCTGGGCCGACCTCTTCACCGACGACGGCCAGTTCTTCGCTTTCGGCCGCAGCTTCGACGGTCATGAGGGCCTGCAGAAGCTCGCCGCCACCTCGCCCGGCGGGATCCACATCGCCGGGCACGCGGTCATCGAGCTCGCGGGCGACGAGGCGACCGCGCAGTCGACGTTCGTGTTCGTCGATCAGAAGTCACACGACATGCGCATCGGCTTCTACGACGACGTGTTGGTGCGGACCGCGGTGGGCTGGCGCTTCCGCACGCGTCGGTGCACGTTCCAGTCGGCCGACGGGCCGTCCGACCGTCCCTGATCCACACACGTCAACGGTTTCCGAGACCGGCGTCGCGCAGCGCGCCCAGCGCATCGAGGTCGTCGAGGGACGCCTGGGCGCGGGCGAGGAACGCGTCGGCGAACACGCGCCGGCGCTCGGACATCCCGGCCGGGAACGTCACCACCTGGCACGACGCGGTCACGTTGTACGCCGCGTGGATGCGATGAGCCCGCCACGCGTCGGCGAAGGTGATCTCGGTGGCACCGGCCACCTTGCGCACGTCGAGGTACAAGCGCAAGAGGTCGCGTTCGTGCGCTCGGCGGTCTTCGATCGACATCGCCATCGTCATCAGGTAGCTGATGTCGCGCATCGGAGTGTTGACGTTGATGATGCCCCAGTCGAGGAAGCCGACACGCCCGTGGTCGAGGAACAGGTTGCCGATGTGGACGTCGCCGTGAATGATCGTGGGCGGACCTTCGTGCCAGAGGCGCTGGAGTTCGTCGTGCTGGTCGAGGTAGAGCTCAGCGATCTCGACGAACGCGTTGGTGAGGCGGTCGCGGTGGTGTTCGATCCCGAAGCGGAGCATCGGCGCGGCGTAGTCCGACGTCGGCCGGCTCACCTGTACCCACGGGGCTTCTGCGGCGCGACGGACGGCGTCGTCGTAGCGAATGTGGAGCGCGGCGAGATCCTCGATCGCGCCGGCGGCCGCGTCGGCGGGGATGGTCCAGGTGCCGTCGGAGACCTCACATCCGGTGGTCACGAGGTCTTCGAGCAGGATCGCGAACATGCCGTCGTCGGCGGTGAGCGTGACGTGGGCATCGGGGACTCGCAGCGCGATCGACGGCGCCATCTCAGCGTAGAAGCGCGCTTCGCGCCACCCCATGCCGGTCGCGATGATCTGGTCGCGGCGTTCGTCGGTGGGCGGCAACTTGCAGAACAGCATCTCGGGCGCGCCATTGCCGTCGTGATAGCTGACGCGCAACCGGGCGTGGGCGTTGGTGAGATCGTGCCGCTCCACCACTTCGATCGCATACACCTCGACACCGGGGTACCGCGGCGCGAGCGCCGTGGTGAGCCACTCCGGCGTGATGTCGTCGGCAGTCGTCGGCCAGTTCATCGGGCCGGTCACTCTTCCGGCGGGCGTCGCTCGAGCCACACACTCGTGATCCGCATGTGCGCTCCCCGGTACGACAGGTAGTCGTTCTTCAGGTCGAGCGCTTCACACGCTTCACCCCGTTCGCATTCACCGACCCCGGGGCGGGCTTCGATGAGCGGCCCCGGACACGTCACTCGCTGATTGGTCACCGACACGCGCGAGAGCGTACCGATCAGTCGAGTTGGGTGGCGGCGCCGGCGAATTGGCTGTTGTAGAGGCGGGCGTACGCGCCGCCGCGCTCGAGCAGATCGGCGTGGTTGCCCTGCTCGACGATGGCGCCGTCCTCCATCACGAGGATGGTGTCGGCGTCGCGGATCGTCGACAGGCGGTGCGCGATCACGAAGCTCGTGCGGTTGGTGCGCAACGCGGCCATCGCTCGCTGGATCAGCACCTCGGTACGGGTGTCGACCGAGCTCGTGGCTTCGTCGAGGATCAGAATGGTCGGGTCGGCGAGGAACGCGCGCGCGATCGTGAGCAACTGCTTCTCGCCCGCCGACACGCTCGTACCCTCGTCGTCGACGACGGTGTCGTAGCCGTCGGGGAGCGACCGCACGAAGTGGTCGACGTGGGTGGCCTTGGCCGCCTCGATGATCTGCTCCTCGGTGGCGTCGGGGTTCCCGAACGCGATGTTCTCGCGGATGGTCCCCTCGAACAGCCACGTGTCCTGGAGCACCATGCCCACGTTCTCGCGCAGGTCGCGGCGGCGCATCTTGGACACGTCGTTGCCGTCGAGCGTGATCACACCACCGTCGAGCTCGTAGAAGCGCATGACGAGGTTCACCAGCGTGGTCTTGCCTGCGCCGGTCGGGCCGACGATGGCGACGGTCGCGCCCGGCTCCGCGACCAGCGACAGCGCCTCGATGAGCGGCTTGTTCGGGTCGTACGAGAACTTCACGCCCGCGAACTCGATGCGACCTTGCGGGTCGTCGTCGGTGAGCGGATCGGCCGGGTCGGGCGTCTGCTCCTCCACGTCGAGCAGTTCGAACACCCGCTCCAACGACGCGATCCCCGACTGCAGCACGTTGGCCATGGCCGCGAGCTGCGTGAGGGGCTGGGTGAACTGGCGGGAGTACTGGATGAACGCCTGGATGTCGCCGATGCTCATCGTGCCCGCCGACACCCGGAGCCCACCGATCACCGCGATGGCCAGGAAGTTCAGGTTGCCGAGGAACATCATCGCCGGCTGGATGCATCCCGAGATGAACTGCGCGCCGAAGCTCGACTCGTAGAGCTCCTCGTTCTGCTCGTCGAAGCGGTGCTGCACTTCGTCCTGCTGGCCGAACACCCGCACCAGCGCGTGGCCGGTGAACGCCTCTTCCACCTGAGCGTTCAACGTGCCGGTGAAGCGCCATTGCGCAATGAACTTCTTCTTCGATCGGGCGGTGATCAGCTTCATGGTGAGCAGTGAGATGGGCACGGTGAAGATCGTGATCAGCGCCAGCAACGGCGAGATCGAGATCATCATGATGACGACGCCGATGATCGTCAGCGTCGACGTGAGCATCATGCTCAGCGTCTGCTGAAGGCTCTGGGCGACGTTGTCGATGTCGTTGGTGACCCGGCTCAGGAGGTCGCCGCGCGGTTGGCTGTCGATGTAGGCGAGCGGGAGGCGGTTGAGTTTGTCTTCGACGTCGCTGCGCAACTTGCTCATCGAACGCTGCACCACGCCGGCGAGGATGAAGCTCTGGGTGTAGGAGAGCAGCGCGGCGCCGATGTAGATCATCAGCGCCCGGAACAGCACGGTGTGGAGCTCGGAGAAGTTGATGCCACTCGGGCTCTGGAGCCCGGAGACGACGATGTTCGTGGCATGCCCCAAGATCCGCGGGCCGATCACCGTCAGGGTGACGCTGACCACCGCGAACAACAGCACCGCGATCACGCGCAGCCGTTCGGGGGCCATGCGGCGGAAGAGGCGACGGACGACGTTGCCAAAGTTGTCCGAACGTTCGACGGGCATCCCGACGCCGAAACGCGTCCCCGAGTTGACTGCGACCCGCTGGCCGGCCTCCGGGATCTCCTCGGTCTCCTTCCTCCGCCGCTTGCCGTTCGGCGACGCGCCGCTGCCGTTCGTGCCGTTTCCGTTCGTGCCGTCGCCGCTCACGCTCATGCCGGCACCATTGGGCATTCGCTACTCGCCGGGATACCCGGCTCGCTCACGCTCATGCCGGCACCATTGGGCATTCGCTACTCGCCGGGATACCCGGCTCGCTCACGCTCATGCCGCCTCGTCATCGACGAATTGCGATTCGACGATCTCCTGGTAGGTGGCGCAATGGTCGAGCAGCTCGCGGTGGGTGCCGAGGCCGACGATGCGACCCTCTTCCAACACGAGGATCTGATCGGCGCGCACGATGGTCGAGACGCGCTGCGCCACGATCACGGTGACTGCGTCGGCGGTCACCGGCGCGAGGGCAGCGCGCAGGCGCGCGTCAGTGGCAAGGTCGAGGGCGGAGAACGAATCGTCGAAGAGGTAGATGGCGGGACGGTGCGCGAGGGCGCGGGCAATGGCGAGCCGTTGGCGCTGGCCGCCGGACACGTTGGTACCGCCCTGGGCGATGGGGGAGTCGAGCTGGTCGGGCTTGGCCTCCACGAAGTCGCGCGCCTGGGCGACCTCGAGCGCGTCCCACACCTCGGCGTCGGTGGCCGCCGGGTTGCCGAAGCGCACGTTGCTTGCGATCGTGCCCGAGAACAGGAACGGCCGCTGGGGGACGAACCCGATGAGCCGTTCGAGCAGCTTGCGGTCGAGTTCCCGGACGTTCACACCGCCGATGAGGACCTCGCCCTGGGTCGCGTCGAACAGCCGCGCGATCAGGTTGAGGAGCGCGGTCTTGCCCGATCCCGTGCTCCCGATGATGGCCAGGGTCTGACCGACATCCACCCGGAAGTTGATGTCGCGGAGCACGGGCTGCTCCGCGCCCGGGAATGCGAACTCGGCATGGCGGAGTTCGAGCGACACCGGGCCGGTGAGCTCGCCGACACCCTCGGTCGGCGCGACGACCGACGACGACGTCTGCAGCACCGCTTCGATGCGACCCGCGCACACCGCTGCGCGCGGACCCATCATGAGGACGAACGTCCCCATCATCACCGCCATCAGGATCTGGATGAGATAGCTCAGGAAGGCGACGAGCGCGCCGACGGTCATCTGGCCGGTGCTGATGCGGTCGGCGCCGAACCAGACCGCAGCGACGCTCGACACGTTGATGGTGAGGAGCACCGCCGGGAACATGATGGCCATCATCCGGCCGGTCGTGAGCGACGTCTCGGTGAGGTCGGCGTTGGCGCGCCCGAAGCGCTGCGCTTCGTCGGGCTCACGCACGAAGGCGCGCACGACGCGCATGCCGGTGATCTGTTCGCGCAACACCTGGTTCACGCGGTCGATCCGGTCCTGCATCTTGGTGAACTGCGGGTGCATTCGCACTGCCACGCTGCCCACGCTGAACAGCAGCACCGGGATGGCGACGAGAAGGATCAACGACAGGGCGCCGTCTTCGCGGATGGCGAAGAACAGACCACCGATGATCATGATCGGCGCGGTGATGAACAGGGTGAGCGACATCAGCACGAAGACCTGCACCTGGGTCACGTCGTTCGTGATGCGCGTGATCAGAGACGGCGCGCCGAACTGCCCGACTTCGCGGGCTGAATACCCGATGACGGTGTGGAACAGATCGCGACGCACATCGCGCCCGAAGCCCATCGCCGAACGGGCGCCGTAGAACGTCGCCGCAATGGCGAACATCACCTGGATGAACGTGACGCCGAGCATGATCGCGCCGACTTTCCAGATGTAGCTCGTGTCGCCTTTCAGCGCGCCGTTGTTGATGATGTCGGCGTTGAGCGTGGGAAGGATCAGCGTGGCCGTTGCCTGCACCGTCTGGAAGAGCAGGATGAGGGCGAGCCAACGTCGGTACGGGCGGAGGTAGTCGCGTACGAGCTTGACTAACAACGCGCCTCCCCGAAACCGGGGCGGCGGATCCCGTCGAGCAACACCGCGACGATGTCTTGTGAGCTGAGTGGTTCGTCGGTACCGAACGCCGGGTGCACGCACGCGAAGGTGAGCCCGCGCAGGACGCGCGCGGCGTCGGCCGGTGGACGCGACAATTGGTCGGCCGCGGAGGTGAAGATCGCGGTCAGCGCGGGGAGGTCGGTGCTGCGCGAGTTGGTGCTCCCGCGCGTCGTGCCCGACGCCGCGCTCATCACGTGGAACACGTAGAGCACGCGTTGGCGCAGGATCTCGACCGCGGCGATGAGGCGGTCTTCGAAGGAGAGCGAGGCGTCGATGGCGCCGATGGCGAGCTCGGTGGGCGCGGGGTCGAGGGCGGCTTCGATCACTGCGTCGAGCAGCGCGGTCTTGTCGTCGAAGACCCGGAAGATGGTGCCTTCGGCGATGCCCGCGGCCTGAGCGATCTCGCGGGTGGTGACCGCGCTGCCATGTTCGAGGAACAGCGGGAGGGTGGCGGCGACGATCGCGGAACGGCGCTCCTCGATCGGCAGTGCGGCCGCCCGGGTGCGGCCCTGGATCTGGGTCATCGGGTCGCAGCATAGCTGAGTGAGGACTCACTCAGTGGAGATTTTGGGGCGAGACGGCGGGAGCCACGCGCCGGCATGGCAGCCTGTCGAACATGGGCGACGTGCGGTGGATGTTCCATGCAACGGCGATGGGTCCCGACTACGACGCGATCTTCAGTCCGCTCGCGCGCCTGTTCGGGTGCCGGGTGCTGCATCGCCAGCAGATCGAGGCGCCCGTCGGGCGCGACGGCGGGATGACCTGGATCGGCGACAACTCGATCGAGATCGGTTCGCCGTTCGGCGCCGATTCTCCGGTGGGCTCGTTCGTGGAGCGCTTCGGCGGCGGCATGCACTCGGTCGCGGTGCAGGTACCCGATCTCGCGGTGACGCTGCGGCGGCTCGAGCCGCTCGGCGTGGAGGTGGCGACCCGCATCGGGCCGGAGATCGTGTTCACGCGTCCGGGCGCGACCGCCGGTCTGGTGGTCGAATGGGCGAGCCACGTGCAAGACGACGACCCCCGGTGGGGCGCGCCGCTCCCGCCGTTCGTCGAGCCGCCGGTCGTGGTCGTCGAGCGGGTGGCCTTCGTCGCGGCGCTGGTGCGTGCCCCGGCCGTCGACGGACCACGCCTGGCTGAGGTGCTCGACACCGCGCTCATGGTCTACGGCGACGGTCTCGGCGACGACGTTCCACATTGTGCGCTCGATCTGGGCGACTGCATGCTCGCGCTCTATCCCGTGCCCGCTGATGAGAGGTCGAGCCGCGCGGTGTGGGGCGAGCATCATCAGAAGCCGCGATGTATCGCGTTGGCGCTTTCGGTCGCGGACCAGGACGTCGCCGAACGCGCGCTGGCGGCCGAGGGTGTCGCGGTGCACCACCGCGCGTCCGATGCGCGTGCGATGCTCGTCGACGGACTGCCGTTTCCGATCGTGCTCACTGACACGCTGTTGCCGGGAGATCCGCGCGCCGCGGCGAACCCAGAGGAGGAACGATGACCAACGCCGACGAGCGACTCCGGGCAATCCTGGAGCCGTCGACGACCGCAGTGTTGACGATGGAGCTGCAGGAAGGTGTTGTAGGGGAAGGCGCCCTGATGCGCGCCCTCGTCGACGAGGTGACGGGATCGGGCGTGCTCGACAACGTGCGGCGCGTGTGCAACGCCGCGCGCAGCGCCGGTGCACGAGTCGTGCACTGCACCAAGGTGTCGCGCGCCGACGGCGCCGGCGAAGTCGTGAACTGCAAGATCTTCGCGTTGGGGGAACGCCAGAAGCGTGATCAAGGATACGGAGCGACTGACCTCGGCACTGCCGGAGCGGAGCTCGTCGCCGGGCTCGAAGACCCGCGCGACGTCGTGGTTCCGCGTCTCCACGGCATGACGCCGTTCACGTCGACCTCGCTCGACCAGATCCTGCGCAACCTCGGTGTCCGTACCGTCGTCGCCACCGGCGTGTCGGTGAACCTCGGCATCTTCGGCATGGCCCTCTCCGCGCTGGATCTCGGGTACCAGGTGGTGATCCCGCGCGATGCGGTCGCCGGGGTGCCCCGCGAGTACGCCGACGCGGTACTCGACAACTCGCTGTCGCTCATCGCCACGCTCACGACAGCCGACCAGCTCCTCGACGCATGGGCCGGCGCGCCGAAGCCCTAGTCTCCGCCGCCATGAAGCAGCTTGAAAACCAGCTTGACGGAAGGCGAGCGTTGATCGTCGGCGCGTCGTCGGGGATCGGCCAGGGGATCGCTGAGTCGCTCAGCGCAGCCGGGGCGCACGTGGCGTTGGCCGCTCGCCGCCTCGACCGGCTCGAACAGGCCGCGGCCGCGTGCGCCGGGCCCGCCGTGTGCCTCCGCGCCGACGTGACCGAGCCCGGCGCGCCGGCCACGCTCGTGGAGCAGGCCGTTGACGCCCTGGGTGGTCTCGATGTAGTCGTCTACTCGTCGGGGACGACCGCGTTCGCGAAGATCGAGCACGCCACCGCCGACGAGTGGCAGACCACGCTCGCGACCAACGTCACCGGCGCGGCGCTCGTACTCGGCGCGGCGGTGCCGCACCTGCGCGCGACCGAGGGTCACGCCTTGTACCTCTCGTCGGTGGCGGCACGGTTCTACTCGCCCTGGCAGGGCCTCGGGCTCTACGTTGCGAGCAAGCGCGCCGCCGAATCGATCCTCGAGTCGTTGCGGCTCGAGGCACCCGAGGTTGCGTTCACGACGCTCGTGGTCGGCCCCACCATCTCCGAGTTCGGTGCCGACGCGGGCGACACCATGGTCGAGTTCGTGCCCCGTTGGGGTGAGATCGGCCAGGTCGGCCCGGGCATCCTCGAGCCCGCCGACCACGGCACCGCGGTGGTCAACCTGCTGACGATGGACCGGCGTGTGCTCGTGTCGGAGATGGTGGTCGAGCCCCGTCGCACCTGATCGCGAGGCGAACTCCGATCAGATCGGGTACCACTCCCGGATCTGGCCGCCCTCCTCGAACACGCTGGTCGGGATCTGGTACTCGCTGCGGTCGTTGATCTGGTCGAGGTGCTCGCGCACCGCTTCCGCCGTCGCCGGTGCGTCGAGTGGCCCGTACCAGCCGCGGGTCACCCCGACGAACACGCGGGCGAAGCGACCGTACGACGTCGAGAAGATCTGCTGCGTGAACGTGCACGCCTCGCTGGCGAGGAACACCACCATCGGGGTCGCGAACTCGGGCCCGGGGACTTCCTCGGGCGCGTGTGCGCCGCGCGCCACGTGTGCGAGATCCTCGTCGGCGATGTCACCGGGGCGCATCCCCGCGACGATGCGCGTCGTCGCGGTGGGCGCGACGACGTTGGAGAGGATGCCGTGCGCGGCTCCTTCGAGCGCGACCGCGTTCGACAGGCCGGCGATGCCGGCTTTGGCCGCGGTGTAGTTCGCCTGGTGCCGGGCGCCGAACAGGCCCGACCCCGACGACGTGAACACGAAGCGTCCGTAGCCCTGCTCGCGCATCGCCCGGTAGGCCGGCTGGCTCACGTGGAAGGCACCGAGCAGATGGGTGTCGAGGACACCGCTGAGCTGCTCCCACGTCATCTCGTCGAAGTTGGCGTTGCGGAGGATGCCGGCGTTGTTCACCACGATGTCGAGACGACCGAATGCCTCCACCGCCGTCGCAATGATGCGCTCACCGCCTTCGGCAGTGGCGACGGAGTCGAACGACGGCACCGCGCGGCCGCCCGCCGCGGTGATCTCGGCGACCACGTCTTCGGCTGCACGCGAGGAAGTGCCGGTGCCGTCGACGGCACTGCCGAGGTCGTTCACGACCACCGCAGCGCCCCGACGCGCCAGCTCGAGCGCGTGCGCGCGCCCCAAGCCGTTGCCGGCGCCGGTGACGATCGCCACTCGACCTGCGAACGTGATGTCGTCGTCTGCGGCTTTCATGATTGGAGCGGCCATGGTGGGAGGGTAGGCCGGAACCGGTTGGACGCGCTCCGGTCCGGTCTCCGTTGGCGTGGAAGGCGCGATCCGGACCATCCTCTTGCCATCATGGGTACCAGCAACGACGTCGAGACCCGCGAGTTCGACGCGCTGATCGTCGGCGCCGGGCTCTCGGGTATCTACGCGCTGTACCACCTGCGCGAGCTCGGGTTCACTGCACACGTGGTCGAGGCGGGCCAAGGCGTCGGCGGCACGTGGTACTGGAACCGGTACCCGGGCGCCCGCTGCGACGTACCCAGCATGGAGTACTCGTTCGGGTTCTCGCCCGAGCTGGAGCAGGAGTGGGACTGGTCCGAGGTGTTCCCGCCCCAGGAGGAGCTCGAGCGCTACTTCAACCACGTGGTCGACCGCTTCGACCTCCGCCGCGACATCCAGCTCTCGACCCGCGTCACCACCGCGACCTACGACGAGGACGCGGCGCAATGGGGGGTGGAGACCGACGTCGGCGACTGCTTCCGCGTGCGGTACCTCGTGATGGCGACGGGTTGCCTGTCGGCGCCGCTCGAACCGCAGATCCCCGGGCGCGACGCGTTCAGCGGTACGTCGCTGTTCACGAACCGGTGGCCGAAGGACGGCGTCGACTTCACCGGCGGGCGGGTCGGTCTCATCGGCACCGGCTCGTCGGGCGTGCAGGCCACGCCCGTGATCGCCGAAGCCGCCGCGCACCTCTACGTGTTCCAGCGCACGCCCTCGTACGCCTGGCCCGCGGGGAACCGGCCGCTCGATCCCGATCTGCAGCGCGAGGTGAAGCGGCAGTACCGCGCTCTGCGGGCCGAGCAGCGCCGCAACCACGGTGGGGTGGTCGGGACGAGTGGCGCAATCGCGGTACCGCTCCCGCGCGACGTGAAGATCCTCGAAGCCTCGGAGGAGGAACGGCGCGCTGCAGTCGACGAGCTGGGCTGGGCAGCGTGCCGCGCGTGGTCCGACGTGCTCTCGGATCTCGAAGCCAACGAGGCTGGCGCGGAGCTCTACCGGGAGATGGTCAAACGGGTCGTCGTCGATCCCGATGCCGCCGACGGCCTGTCGCCGCGCAACCTGCCGATCGGCTGCAAGCGACCCATCCTGCACACCGACTACTACGAGACGTTCAACCGCGACAACGTGACGCTGGTCGATCTCCGCCGGGGTGGTATCGAGAAGATCACGCCGAACGGGATCAGCACCGCGCAGGGCGACTTCGACCTCGACGTGATCGTCTACGCGACCGGATTCGACGCGATGACGGGCGCGCTCGACCGTATCGACATCGGGGGCCGCGGCGGCCAACGGTTGCGCGACGCGTGGGCCGAGGGCGCGCGCACGCTGCTCGGTGTCCAGACCGCCGGCTTCCCGAACTTCTTCACCGTCACCGGGCCTGGCAGTCCTTCGGTGTTGGCCAACATGGTGGTGTGCGCCGAGCAGCACGTCGAGTGGATCGGTGACTGTCTGGTGTACCTCCGCGAGCACGGCTACAGCACGGTGGAGCCGACGCGCGAGGCGCAGGACGCGTGGGTCGCGCGGGTCAACGAAGTTGCGCAGGGCAGCATGTACACCGCGCCCACCTGCAACTCGTGGTACCTCGGCGACAACATCCCCGGGAAGGTGAGGGTGTTCCTGCCGTGGGTCGGCGGCCTGCCGGCCTACATCGAGCACTGCGAGCAGGTGGTGGCCGCGGGCTACGAGGGGTTTGTCTTCGCGTGACGCGGGAACCGATCATCGACTTCGACCTCTTTGCCGCAGTGACGCGAGCGGCGTCTGACGAGTCGTGGCGAGACGCCCGTTCACGATGTCCGGTGGGGTGGACCGAGCACC
>Ga0075026_100000040_pt1 | contig 38602 bp, 29 predicted proteins | sample Str012_2_FD_71392 | JGI IMG/M metagenome (GOLD analysis project Ga0075026, IMG submission 71392) | Freshwater sediment microbial communities in response to fracking from Pennsylvania, USA - Straight Creek_MetaG_SC_2012 | ecosystem: Environmental > Aquatic > Freshwater > Creek > Sediment... | reverse complement strand
GGCCCGCGCCCGGGGGCCCGCGCAATTCGCCTCTATTCAATGTTTCGATCTGCAACGTGGGCAGCTGAGTATTCAAACTCGGCATCGCCGCACAGGACGTACGCAACTTCGGATATGCACCGGACTCGTTGACGTTCGTTGCTGCGCCAGGAGCGACAAGACTAAGGAATCCTGGCCCCTGGGCCCCTGGGCCCCTGGGCTCAGACTGAATGGCCCGAGATGACCTGAGAAGGCTTGAGACGCAGTGAGACGCCGTGAGATCTTTCGACTCTCCGGAATCATAAAAATCTCGGCGGATAATCTCGTAAGATATTGATATTGATAGAGAAAATTGGCGGAGAGAGAGGGATCCACATCACCCGCCAAGTACCTGTTTTTCAATGACTAATTGCTGGCATCGATTTAAAGCACCATCACACGTACCAACAAAATCAGGGACTGAAACTGGGTGATTTCCCGGGTTCAGCGCAGGGCCGCGAGCACCACGGCTCGGTCATTCTCTCCCGGAAACCAAGCGGACCGGAGAGCACCCTTGGATCCAAACAGTGCATCAAAGTAATCGCCCGCGGCCGCAGCCGCCGCCAGCTCTGCCTTGCGCGGGTCCTCGAGCGGACCGTTGCAGCCCCGCAGGTGGCGAATCCAGGCAGCGAGGCCCTGAAGGATCGCCGGGCAGTCCCGCCCCATGGCCTGATTGGAGGCCAGCGTCTCGAGCCAGCGCTGCGGGATCTTCTGGCTTCCGTCCATGGCGATCTGCAGCAGCCGATGATTGAGCGCGGGATTGGCAAAGCGCTCGAGCAGTGCGGCAGCGTATCGGACCAGGTCCTGGCCTGGCGCCTTGGCGATGGTGGGCGCGGCTTCATCACGCATCAGCCGTTCAACCAGCGGACGGATAGACGGATCGCCGACGGCCTCGTGCACGAAGGCATACCCGCGTGCCAAGCCGATGTAGGCGAGCGCGGAATGGGCGCCATTGAGCATCCGGAGCTTTGCCGTCTCGTATGGCGCAACGTCGCTCACCAGCTCCGCGCCCACGGATTCCCATCGCGGCCGGGGACCCGCAAAGCGATCCTCGATGACCCATTGGCTGAATGGCTCCGTGACCACGGCAGCTTCGTCGACGAGTCCGATGCGCGCGGCAACACCAGCGCGATCTTCCGCAGTGGTGGCGGGCACGATGCGATCCACCATGGTCGATGGACAGGCGCATTCGCGCTCGAACCAATCCACCAATGAGGGATCATGACGGGCGAGGTATTCGCCCATGATTCGCGCCAGCTGGTGGCCATTGCCGGCCAGGTTGTCGCAGGACAGCAGCGTCAGGCCACGCGATCCGGCCGCGCGGCGCGCTCGCAATGCCGCGGTGAGCAGCGCGAACACGCTACCCTCGCCCGCCAACGCGGGATCGAGCCTGCCATCGGCAGCGCGGCAATAGCCCTTCTCGGTGATCGTCAGGCTGGCAATGTGCGTATGTGGCTGCGCGAGCAGCGCGATCGCTCCATCGCGTTCGCGCGGTGCCACCAGCACGGCACGCACGGCGCCGACGAGCCGCGACTGAATGCCGGCGCCAGAGCGCTCGGTGAGCGTGTACAGGCCGTCTTGCGGATTCAACTGCGCTGCCACGTCGCCTGAGCGCAGCGAGATCCCCGCGATGGCCCAGTTGCGATCGCCCGCCGACATCGCGCGGTCTGTATACCAGGCCTGGTGCGCGCGATGGAAGGCGCCGATGCCAATGTGGACGATGCCGGTTTGCTGCCCCTCGCGATCGTAATCGGGCCGGATGACATCCTTGCCCAGGGAGGCGAGCGTTGCCTGCGCGAGCCTCACATCCGATACGCCTGCTTCACGAGGTCGTAGGCCAGCGCCCGCGCCAGTTCGGCAGCTTCCCAGTCCTCGATCCGGTGCTCCATCACGAGTTCTGCCAGGAATCCGCAATCGATGCGCCGCGCGACGTCATGGCGGGCCGGGATCGACAAGAAGGCGCGTGTATCGTCGTTGAAGCCAACCGTGTTGTAGAAGCCCGCGGTCTCGGTGGTTGCGCGCCGAAAGCGGCGCATGCCCTCGGGGCTGTCATGGAACCACCAGGCAGGCCCGAGCTTGAGGCTGGGGTAATGGCCGGCGAGCGGTGCCAGCTCACGTGCGTAGGTGCTCTCGTCGAGCGTAAAGACGATCAGCGATAGGCGCGCGTCGTTGCCGAAGCGATCAAGCAGTGGCTTCAGCGCGCGTACGTACTCGGTGCGCGTCGGGATGTCCGCACCCTTGTCCCGCCCGAAGCGCGCGAACACGCCGGCGTTGTGGTTGCGGAAGCTCCCCGGATGCAGCTGCATGACCAGGCCGTCATCGACACTCATCGCCGCCATCTCGGTCAGCATCTGCGCGCGGAACAACTCCGCTTCCTGCGCCGTGAAGGTGCCGGCGCTGACCTTGCGGAACAGCGCCTCCGCCTCGGCGCGCGACAGGTCGGCGGTCTGCGCACTGGCGTGGCCATGATCGGTGCTGGTCGCGCCCATCTGCGCAAAGAACGCGCGGCGTTGCCGGTGTGCGGCGAGGTAGCCCGCCCAGGTCTGGCAATCCTGCCCCGTCAGCTCGGAGAAGGCCTGCAGGTTGGCGCGGAAGCCCTCGAATTCCGGATCGACCACCGGATCGGGCCGGTAGGCCGTGATGACCTTGCCTTGCCACCCACTGCGACGGATCGCAGCATGGTGCTCGAGGGAGTCGAGCGGACTTTCGGTCGTGGCGATCGCCTCGATGTTGAAGCGCTCGAAGAGCGCACGCGGCCGGAAGGCATCGCTCTTCAGTGCGTCCGTGATCGCATCATAGTAATGGTCCGCGGTGCCCGCATCGAGCCTGGCATCGATGCCAAAGGCCTCCGCGAACACCCAATCGAGCCACATGCGCGAGGGCGTGCCGCGGAACAGATGGTACGCACCGGCGAACAGCCGCCACGCCTCGCGTGGATCGAACGAAGCCTCGCCGATGCCCAGCGCCTCGAGTGCTACGCCCTGGGAATAGAGCATGCGGAACACGTAGTGATCGGGCACCAGCAGCAGTTCGGTGGCGTTGCCGAAGCAGGCATTGCCCGCAAACCATTCTGGATCGGTATGCCCGTGCGGACTGACAATCGGCAGGGCACTGACGGATGCGTAGAGCTCGCGCGCGAGCGAGCGCGTCGCGGGATCAACCGGGAACAGGCGATCCGGGTGTAGCGCGAGCCTGCGGATCATGCGGTCGCCCTGGCATAGCGATCGCGTCGGGCCTGCGCAGCACTGCGCGCCTCGGCGATCTGCCGTTCCTCGGTGGCAAACAACAGGCTGTCGATGACCTGCGAGAGGTGATTGCGCATGGCCGCACGTGCGGCTGCAGGATCGTGCGCGCGCAAGGCCTCGAGGATGGCCGTGTGCTCATCGACCACAGGCTTGATGTTCGCGATGCGCGCCTTCTCGTGCAGCAGCGCGGCTTCGGGTGAAGTGGAGCGCAGGTCCCACAGCCGCTCGATGGCCTCGTGGATGGCACCATTGCGCGTGGCGCGCGCGATCGCGAGGTGGAAGGCGCGATCCGCCTTCTCGGTGCCGTGCGGATCATTATTCTCGCGGGCGATCTCGCGAACCAGGCGCTCGATCTCGGCGATTTCCTCTTCGCTGACCTGCGTGGCGGCCAGCGCGGCGGACTCGCCCTCGAACAGCAGGCGCGCCTCGGTGAGTTCGAAGGCACTGATGTTGAACCCAGGCAGGTCCTCTTTGCCCGGCAGGCGCCGCACGTAGGTGCCCGAGCCGATCTTGACCTCGACCATGCCCTGCACTTCGAGGGCGATGATCGCCTCGCGCACGGTCGGACGACTGACGTTGTACTTCTGTGCCAGCTCGCGTTCAGCCGGCAGGCGCACGCCGACTGGGTACAGGCCGGCCGCCAGCTCCCCGAGCAGCTGGCGGGCGACATCCTGGTAGAGCCTCTCTTGCCCGCTGCCCACTTCCTCGCCCATGATGCTCTCCTAACTGGCCTTACCAATTATCTTGACAGGTCAGGCTACTTTGGTCAATGCTCGCATTTCAGGTTCGGCATACAAGCTGCTTGAGGAACAAGTATGAAGGTCACCGCCGCCCGCGTCATTACCACCTGCCCGGGGCGCAACTTCGTCACGCTTAAGATAGTGACTGACCAGGGTGTCTACGGCATCGGCGATGCCACCCTGAACGGACGCGAGAAGGCCGTCGTGGCCTATCTCGAGGAACACGTGGCCCCCTGCCTCATCGGCATGGATCCGCGTCGCATCGAGGACATCTGGCAGTACCTCTATCGCGGCGCCTACTGGCGGCGCGGCCCTGTGACCATGCGCGCGATCGCCGCGGTCGACATGGCGCTGTGGGACATCAAGGCCAAGATGGCCAGCATGCCACTCTACCAATTGCTCGGCGGTCGCAGTCGCGACGGCGTCATGGTCTACGGCCACGCCAACGGCAAGGACATCGCCGAGACCGTGGCTGCCGTGGGCCAGTACATCGACATGGGCTACAAGGCCATTCGCGCGCAGACCGGCGTTCCGGGCATCAAGGACGCCTACGGTGTTGGCCGCGGCAAGCTCTACTATGAGCCGGCCGACGCGTCCCTGCCCTCGGTCACCGGCTGGGATACACGCAAGGCGCTCAACTACGTGCCGCGTTTATTCGAGGCGCTGCGCAAGGCCTATGGCTTCGAGCATCACCTGCTTCACGACGGCCATCATCGTTACACGCCCCAGGAAGCCGCGAACCTCGCCAAGTCGTTGGAGCCCTACCAGCTCTTCTGGCTCGAGGACTGCACGCCGGCCGAGAACCAGGAAGCCTTCAAGCTGGTGCGCCAGCACACGGTCACGCCGCTGGCGGTGGGCGAGATCTTCAACACCGTCTGGGATGCGAAGGACCTGATCCAGAACCAGCTGATCGACTACATCCGCGCCACCGTGGTGGGCGCCGGCGGCATCACGCACCTGCGGCGCATTGCGGACTTTGCGGCGCTGTACCAGATCCGCACGGGCTGCCACGGCGCCACCGACCTGTCACCGGTCACGATGGGCTGTGCGCTGCATTTCGACACCTGGGTGCCCAACTTCGGCATCCAGGAATACATGCGCCACAGTGCAGAAACCGATGCGGTCTTCCCGCACGACTACCGCTTCGACCGCGGCGAACTGTTCTGCGGCGAAGCGCCGGGCCATGGCGTCGATATCGACGAGGCCCTCGCCGCGAAGTACCCCTACAAGCCCGCCTACCTGCCGGTTGCAAGGCTCGAAGACGGCACGATGTGGAACTGGTGACATCATGATCCGCCAAACACTGCTCGCAGGCGCAACACTGCTCATCACGGGCGCTGCCGCCGCCACGCCCGCGCCCGCTCCGTTGGGCCTCGCCGCGCTGGCCAGGCTCGGCTCGGTGAGCGAGCGCTATCAGGCCTACAACATCGAGATGGTCGAGGTGACTGGCGGTCGCTTCTGGGCGCCCTATGGCGGCCCGCCCGGCGAAATCTATCGCCAGCGACCGCCCATCGACCTCACCGACCCGAAGCTCGTGGCCCTGGCCCGCAATCTCGGACCCAGCCTGATGCGGGTCAGCGGCACCTGGTCCAACAACACCTACCTCGAAACACCTGGCGAAACGCTCGCGACGCCGCCCGCAGGCTTCATGCAGGTGCTCAAGCGCTCGCAGTGGACGAACGTGATCGCATTCTCCAAGGCTGTCGATGCGCCCATCGTCACCAGCTTCGCAGTAAGCCTGGGCACGCGCGGACCCGACGGCCTGTGGCAGCCCGAGCAGGCGCAGCGCGTCGTCGAGCTGACGCGCGAGGCCGGTGGCCGCCTCTACGCCGCCGAGTTCTTCAACGAGCCCAACATGCCGGGCGGCGCGAAGGGCATGCCAGCGCACTACAACGCCGCCAACTACGCCGTTGATTTCCGCGCCTTCCGCGACTGGGCCCGCAAGGCAGCACCGGGGATGTTGATCCTCGGGCCCGGCGGCGTCGGCGAGGGAGGCTTGACCCGGGACATCCCGGTCAACGCCTTCGGCGACGCCGTCAGCAGCGAAGATATGATGAAGGGCAATCCGGGCAGCCTCGATGCCGTGAGCTATCATTTCTACGGCTCGGTATCGCAGCGATGCGAGGCGCTGAAGATCGGCACGGCTGACAGGGCCGAGGCGCTCAAGCCGACGTGGCTCGACCGCACGCTCGTGGATGTCGACTTCTACGCCCGCCAGCGCGACAAATACGAACCGGGCAAGCCGCTGTGGAACACCGAGACGGCGCAGGCTGCCTGCGGTGGCAGCCCCTGGGCCTCGACCTTTCTTGACAGCTTCCGCTACCTCAACCAGCTCGGTGCGCTGGCGCAACGCGGCGTGCAGGTCGTGATGCACAACACACTCGCCGCATCCGACTATGCCCTGATCGATCGCGACACGATGACGCCACGACCCAACTACTGGGCAGCGGTGCTGTGGCGCCGGATGATGGGATCGACTGTACTGGCGGCACCGCACTCCCCTTCGCCCGAGCTGCGCCTATACGCACACTGCCTGCGCGACGTGCCAGGCGGCGTGGGGCTGCTGGCGATCAACACGGGCACTGCGCCGCAGGAGCTCGCTGTCGGGCGGCGCGCGCTCGCCTGGAGCCTACAAGGCGAACCGATCGACACGCGTTCGATCACGATCAATGGCCGCGCGCCGGCACTCGACGCCAAGGGCACGCTCACGGGCCTCGATGGCGTCCCGGTCCGCGGTGCGCTGCGGGTTCAAGGGTCGTCCATCTCCTTTGTCGCCGTGCGCGATGCCGGCAATCCAGCCTGCAGGTAAGTCCCTTGGCACGGATAGTCCTGGTCGGCGAGGCCATGCATGAACTCTTGCAATCGCGAAACGCAAGGAATTGGGCACTCGGCTATGGCGGGGACACCCTGAACACCGCCATTCACCTCGCGCGTGCGGGGCATGACACGGCCTACCTGACAGCCATCGGCAGCGACCCCTTGAGCGCCACCCTGAAGGGCGATTGGGCCGCGGATGGACTGGACACTGCATTGATCCTGACCCACCCGCACCGCAGCTCCGGCCTCTATGCCATCAAGACCGATGCGGCCGGAGAGCGCAGCTTCTCCTACTGGCGCGACACCAGCGCCGCGCGGGACATGTTTGCACTTCCGGGCATGTCCGAGGCGCTGGCGATTGCAGAGCAGGCAGACATGCTCGGCTTTTCGCTCGTGTCGCTGGCGATCCTGCCGCCGGATGGGCGCAGCGCCTTGCTGGCGCTGGCCCGCAAGGTCAGCGCGCGCGGCGGCAAAGTGGCCTTCGACGGCAACTACCGCCCGCGGCTTTGGACCCACCCCGAAGAGGCCCGCAAGGCTCGTGATGCCGCGATCGCCTGTGCCGACATCGGCCTTCCGACGCTCGAGGACGAGACCTTGCTGTCCGGTGAGGGGGACGCTGACTCGGTCGCCGCCCACTGGATCGGTCTCGGTTGTACGGAAACCGTGGTCAAGCTCGGCGCCGCCGGTTGTCGCCTGGCCCACGGTACAGTCATTGTGCCACCCAAACGCCTGATCCCGTTCGATACGAGTGGCGCAGGCGATGCATTCAACGCCGGCTATCTTGCGGCACGCCTCCAGGGCCTCCCGGAAGCCGAGGCCGCCGCCGCCGGCCACGCACTGGCCGGATGGACGATCATGCGGCCCGGCGCCATACCGGCCCGCAACGAACGCTGAACGCGTAGCGTTCGATCAGCGTTGGATCGTTCCGGCCAATGCCAGATCGTGCGCATCAGATGACCGCCCGACCCAGACCTTGAACAGTCCCCTCGGACTCGACCACTGCCTCGTCGCGGTATTCCATACGCCCAGCGGATGGTTGCTGGCCGATGGGTCGATTGTCACGCCGACTTCTCCGGAGGCCCCGGGAGCCAGCTCGATCTTCCCGAAGCCAACGAGGCGCTTGGGCGGTTGACGCAGGCCGATCGCGTTGGCGGACGGCGGCAGCGAGAGGTAGACCTGCACGACTTCGGCGCCGGACCAGATGCCCGTATTGCTCACGCGCAATGTCGCGCGCCAGCGCTGGCTCGAAGCGTCATAGGCGAGGCGCGGCTTGCCGGTCGTGAAGCTCGTGTACGAAAGACCGTGGCCAAACGGGAATGCCACGCAGGGATTCTTGCCCTGCATCCGTACACAGGTGCCGCTGGCATTGGCATCGTACCAGCGATAGCCGATCGCGAGCTGTTCGCTGTAGGTCACGGTCTGCGATTTGCCGTCGGTGCCCGTGACTCCCGGGAACTGCGCAGCCGTAGAGTGCTCGAGAAAACCCTTGCCCACGAAGGGGATCGTCACCGGCAACTTGCCTGAGGGATTCGCCCCGCCGAAGAGCAGGTCGGCGACGATATCGCCATCCTCCTGGCCCGGGAACCAGGCTTCGAGGATAGCGGGACCGCGCGGGCCCACAAGCATAGCAGGCAGTGCAACGCCGGCATTGTCCTTGAGCACCAGCACCGATTTCGCCGCCATCGGACGACCGGTCGTCGAGTGCGCGGCAAGCAACGCGGCGAGCATCTGCGTGGTATGGCTGTCGCGGGCCTGGTTGGCGCCCGCAGTTGTCGCAATGAGATTCGAACGACCGGCATACCAATCGAGGCCTGCGCCCAGGGCTGCCCCGCTCACAAGCGTCGTGCCACTGGCATCGGTGAAGGTGGCGCGGTCGGCGCCTTCCTCGGAGATAGTCCCGGCCATCACGACCACCGCATCGGCATTGGCGGCCGCGGCCATCGCAGCCCGAAAATCCACCTCACGGCCGTCGATCGTCACGGCCCGATTGTCGTCATCGACCAGGATGAGTCTGACGGAAGCCTGGTGGTTGCCGAACTCCGTCAGTGCCTTGCGCAGGCCTTCGATGGGGCTCACGGTATGGCTCGGCACGACGTCTGACGACCCGCCGCCAGCACCCATCGGCTCGCCCACCACCGCTCCACCGGCGACGGCTTGTTGGGCATAGGCCTGGCTTGTCTTGCCGACCAGCACAAGCGAGTGCAGGTCGCGGCGAAGCGGCAAGGCGCCGTTGTTCTGGAGCAGCACCGCCGAGCGCGAGCCGATCTCACGCGCCCTGCGGGCGCCTGCGTCGAAGTCGATCGGAACCTGTACCAGCGGACGGTCGAAGATGCCGGCCTTGATCATCTGGGTGTAGCGGCGCTCGAGCGCGGTATCGATCTGGGCGATGTTCAACTCACCGCGATCGAGTGCCGCGGTCAGCTTGTCCGGGGACCAGTATTGCGCGGTCGGCATCTCGTGATCCAGCCCGTTGGCCAGGGTTGCCACTGTGCTCTTCATTGCGATGAAGTCCGTCTGGACATAGCCGGTGAATCCCCAGTCATTGCGCAGAACCTCGGTCAGCAATTCGCGGTTCTCGCACGACGACTGGCCGTTGACGTAGTTATATGAGCACATGATCGCCGCGGCCTTGCCGTCCTTGACCGCCATTTCAAAGGGCAGCAGATAGAGCTCGTGCAGCGACTGGCGGTCCACGGTCTCCTGGATCGTCTGCCGGTTGGTTTCCTGCTCATTGGCGGCGTAGTGCTTCACCATGGCAATCACGCCCTTGCGCTGCACGGCCCGCGTCTCCGCCGTTGCCATCACGCCGCTGAGGTAAGGATCTTCGCCAAAGTACTCGAAGTTGCGGCCGAGCACGGGCAGGCGCGCGAGGTTGACTCCCGGCGCCTCGAAGACGTGCAGGCCAAGAGCGTTCATTTCGGTGGCGATGACATCGCCGAACAGGGCGGCCACCGCGGGATCGAAGGAGGCGGCAACGGCCATCGCTGAAGGCAAGGCTGTCGCCTTGGCCGAACTCGGGTCGGTATAGGCGGCGGAGATCGACACCGTCCCCAGGCCCTGCAACAACTTGTCCTTGATCGCAACCGAGACACAATCATTCTGGCCGAGGCCGACCGGTCCGTTGGTGATGCGGAAGGTCGGAATATCCAGCGCCGCAATGCCGCTGACATGACGCGCGCCGAAACACTGTGGCAGTTCCGGTAGGATCTCGGGCCTGGCGCCGGTGAGCTGCTGCATCTTCTGCGGCAGACTCATGGCGGCAATGAGCATCCGGGCGCGACGATTGGCGACCGCTTCCCGCGCTGCATCGCCCTGGCTTGCAGCCTGCTCGGCTACGACCGGGAGCGCCATCCACGGGTTGACGCCAGCTTGCTGGGCGCGGACCGGAAGCTGCCCGGACTGCAACAGGGCTACACAACTGGTATACAAGACAGACTTGACATTTCGAGGTGCGCGCATGGTTTCACCCGGGCAGGATTGTTGATACGGACTTGCGCAGCCGCAGCATCTGCCACAGCACGAGCGCGCCCACGAGGTCGAGCGCGGCGAGCGCCACGAACAGCGGGTTGTAGCCATAGTGATCCGCACTCTGGCCAATCAGCAGCGTGAACAGCATGCCGCCGATCCAGGCGATCGTACCGGCCATGCCACTGGCGGTGCCGACCGTCCTGCTGTCGAAGACATCGGCGCACAGTGTCAGCAGGGCACCGCTGAGCATCTGGTGCGCAAAGCCACCGACGCAGAATAATGCGATGGCCAGGCCCGGTGACCCGGCGAGCCCGATGCACGCAGGCCCAATCATGCACAACGCACCGATCGTCATGGTGATTTTGCGACTCGACAGCAAGCCGCTGCCGCGCTTCATCAGCCAAGGGGGCAACAGACCCGCGGCGAGGCTGCCGAAATCCGCGGCCAGGAACGGCAACCAGGCCCAGAGTGCAATGCTCTTCAGGTCGAGTTTCCATGCCGCCACGAGGTACAGCGGGATGAAGAAGTTGAAGGTCTGCCATGCGGGCTCGGCGAGAAAGCGCGGGATTGCGATCGCCCAGAATCTGCGCGACTTGAGCACATCCTTACGGGTCGCAGGCTTCGCACCGACGTCATCCGGCGCACCTTGCTCACCGATGTACGCCCGTTCGCTGGCGCCGAGCCGCTTGTGCTCGGCCGGCGTGCGATAGCCCCACCACCACAGTGCCACCCAGGCGAGGCTCAGCGTGCCGGTGACGACGAAAGCTGAGCGCCATCCCCACCACAGGATGCAGAAGGCGACCAACGGCGGTGCCAGGATGTTGCCGACACTGGTGCCCATCTGGAACACGCTGGTGGCGAGCGGCCGCTCCCGGGGCGGGAACCACTCCGACACGGCCTTTGATCCTGCCGGAATCGCTGCGGCTTCAGTTGCACCGAGGAGTGCTCGGAACATCGCGAGGCTCAGCGCGCCGGTGGCCAAGGCGTGAGCCATGTTCGCCAACGCCCAGCCGAGGGCGAAGATCGCGAAGCCCACGCGCGTACCAAGGGCATCGAGCACCGCACCCGCGACCGACTGCATCACCGTGTAGCTGGCCTGGAACGCCAGCACGACCCAGCTGTAGTCCGCCGTGCTCATCGAGAACTCGGCCTTGAGCGTCGGCGCAGCGACCGACAAGGTCGAGCGCGCCAGGTAATTCAGGACGGTGCCCAGGGTCACCAGGCCGATGATCCACCAGCGCAGCCTGCCTTTCATTGGAGAGACTCCGCGTGGATCATGGAAAAAAGGGCCGGTCAGCCGCTGTGAATGACCGGCCTCGTGGATTGAACCCAGAAGCGACTAGTTGCCGAAATTGTACTGGAGCTTGAGCCCCGCATAGCGCTGCGAATCACGCGGGTGCACCTGGTAGATCACATGCGCGGGGTTGGTCGCGCTGCCGCCCAGGTTGCTGAAGCCGTCGGTCAGGAACGAGGCATAGTGCGTGTCGAAGAGGTTGTTGACGAACAGCGATATCCTGAACGCGCCGAGCTCGGCGGCCACGCCGCCATTGACGATGCCATAGGCCTTCTGCTCCGTCAGCGGATTGCCCAGCAGGTCGAAGTTCACGTCACTCTGGTACTGGTACGCGAGCGTGTAAACCAGCTTCCTGCCGGTTCCGATCCCCTGCTCCACGTTGGCGCCGACGTTGAACTTGAACTTCGGCGAATTCGGCAGTGCCGCGCCGCTGCGATCCTGCAGCGTGCACAGTCCGCTTGCGGCCGGCCTCGTGCAGGAAGGGTTCGTGGCAAGCTGGCCGGCAAAGCCCTGGGCGCCCGGGAACGAGGTCATCACCGCGTCGGTGTAGGCCACCGACGAATCGAGACGGAACCACTCGACCGGCTTGACCGAGAGCTCAGCTTCCACGCCCTTGGTCTTGAGCTTGCCCACGTTGTTGAGCACGAGCTGCGGGGCGTTGTTGACGAACACTGCAGATTGGGCCTGGAAGTTGTTGTAGTTGGTGAAGAAGGCTGCCACGTTGACCTGGACGCGGTTCTGGGCGAAGCGGCTCTTCAGGCCCAGCTCATAGGAGGTCGAGTCCTCGGCCTTGATCGGGCCGACGCCGACCAGACCCGCACCGGTGCCGCTGAGGCTCGCGTTGATGCGCGCCGGGTTGAATCCTGACGAGATGTCGTAAGCGTAGCCCTTGTAGCCCGTTGCCACGCTCACGTAGGCCATGACCGCGGGCGCGAGCTTCTGCGCAACCGAGGCCTTCCAGGTCACGACACTGTCGCTGTGCGTACCCACGCACAGCGGATTGCCCGCTGGGCAGGTGTTGGCGGTAGCCGTGGGCAGGTTGTTGACGAACGAACCGCCGATCTTCTCCTGGTTGGCTCGAGCGCCCACAGTCAGGGTGGTCTCGGAGGGCAACGTATAGTCGAGCTGGCCGAAGGCAGCGTAGCTCTCGGTCGTGGCCTTGCCCTTCCAGTCGGCCCGCGCGATCACTGGGCCGCGCTGGAAGGCGCGGTCGGTGGTTGCGTTGGCGTAGAACACACCGGCCACATACCTGAGCGGCGAATGCCCGCTCGAGACTAGGCGCAGTTCCTGCGTGAAGTCCCGCGAGTGGTACGGGCCGCTCTGTGCAATGCCACCATTGGATGCACCACCGGTGAGCGCACCGAGCACGTTGAGGTCAGTGCCATCCACGTCGTTCTGAAAGTTGTACTTCCAGTCCTGGTAGCCGGTGACCGCGATCAGGCTGACCGAATCGAAGTCCAGCACGCCGCGGCCCGCCACGCTAAGGGTCGTGTTGGTCGTTGCGCCCAGCGCATCGATGCGGGCGTTGTAGTTGCCCTCACCCGGCGTGATTCCGACCAGGCTGGGTACGAGCGGCACGGAGGCGGCACCAAAGGGCGCCGGCCTACCTGCCGGATCGATGTAACGGATGGATGTGGTGGTGCCATCCTGCGTGGCCTTGGAATAGGCGCCGCTGAAGGTGTAGTTGAAGCGGTCCGTGGCCACGAGCTTGAGCTTGCCTCGCAGGCCATAGTTTGATTGGTCGTTGAGCTTGTCGCCCGTGCTGAGGTTGCGGATGTTGCCACCGTAACTGTGGTCGTAGGCGCTCAGGCGGAAGCCCGAGCCGCCAGAGCCGATCGGGCCGGAGATCGCGGCCTCGGCGCGCAGGTCCGAGTCACTCGCGACCGCGAGCGCGACACTGCCCGACAACTCGTGCGTCGGGTTCTTCGTGACCACGTTGACCACGCCGGCAGAAGCGTTCTTGCCAAAGAGCGTGCCCTGCGGACCCTTGAGAACCTCGATGCGCTCGACGTCGGCGAGGGCATCAAAGGCCTGCGCCTGCTGCGCGACCGGGAGGTCGTCCACGATGACGGCCACGCTCGGCTCGACACCAATCGAGAAGGCAAACGTGCCGATGCCGCGCAGGATGATTGCGTTGTTCGGCGAGGAGGTCTGCTGCGTGACGGTCAGCGAAGATGCCGCGCGGGTGAGGTCAGCGAAGTCCACGATGTGCGCGCTGGCCAGGGCCTCTGCACCAATGGCCGTCACCGACACTGGGACGGACTGCAGGTTTTCCTGACGCTTCTGGGCCGAGACGACGACTTCTTCGAGCTCGGCGGCCGGCTCGGCGGCGGCCGGCGCTTCCTGGGACAGCGCCGGCTGAATCAGTAATGAGGTGCAGATCCCGGCCAGCATGAAGAATTGTTTTGACATTGACTCCCCCGTACCTGTGGACAACCAAATTGGTAAGACCAGTCACGAGTATTGGTCAATTCATATTGCCTGTCAAGTATTGGAGATGGGGAGGCCAAAAGAGAGGCCCTAAAGGCGGCCATTCGGAGTGGGGCGCTGGGGCAGGCCCCGAGGGCGCGCGAGATTCACTAGGCGGTTCTTGAGATCACGGTACCTGCGGGACGAAGCCACTCGCCGTAGTCGGTGCGGCCGAGTGCTTGTCAACTGGCAGAGCTAGGTTCCAAGCCACAAACCCTTGTCTGGGCGCCTCTACCTGGTGGAGTCGCTGGCGTACGAGCGCGCTCCACCCATCAAGCTACACCAGTGTGCCAAGGAGCTGTACCGCCGGAGCAACGCGAATGCCCTCGCGTGACACATAGTCCTTGGTGCCGGTCGCTGAAATCTGCCATGCATCTACCTCAGGGAATCGCGCTTTCAGATATCTCAGACCCGGTGCGATATCGCCATCGCTCCATTTCGCCTCAATGATCCGCAGGGGCTTGCGATTTTCAGTTAACACAAAATCAGTCTCGCGACCGTCTACGTCGCGAAAGTACCGAAGCTCGATTTCGCGACCTTTGGTGTCAATCTGGTGGTGGATCCACTTAAGTAGATGCGAGGCCACCATGTTTTCGAAGCGAGCGCCCTCGTTGGGAACGATATTCCAGTCAAAGTGATAGTGCTTGAGCGACTTTTTTATGGCCCGAATCCGCGGCGCACCAAAAGGCGCAAGTCTGAACAGGGCGTAGATTCGTTCCAGAAGCATCAGCCAACGCGCAATGGTCTTGTGACTGATCTGCAAGTCCTCGGTAAACGAGTTGATCGACAATGGTGAGCCCACGAGCTCTGGCAGGCGCAGCATCAGCAGTTCAAGTTGCCCCATGTCGTGCACGGTCTCCAGATCGCGCAATTCGTCCTGCAGCAGAAACTCGCGATGCTCGCGTGACCAGCGGCGCGCCTGATCGAGTGAGCCCGAGAAAAAGGGCTCTGGAAATCCGCCGAGCGCTATCAACGAACGCAAGTCCTGCGACTTTGATATTTCCAGCTCGGCGACCGAAAGCGGATGCAGTCTCAAGTAGTGATAGCGACCCTGCAATGAGTCGCCGCCAAACCGGTAATAGTCGAGGCGTGCACTGCCGGTCACCAATATCTTGAGTCGCGATTTCTTGACGTCGTATAGCCCTTTCAGGTAGTTCCGCCACTTTCGATACTTGTGCAGTTCGTCGAATACCAGCAAGGGCAGATTCGGGAACTCCATGGTCAGAATCTTCTGCCGGTGTTCGCCGAAATCCCAATTCAAGTAGGCGGCCTGATTGCGCAGCAAGCCTTTGGCCAGTGTCGTCTTGCCAACCTGACGCGGACCGCCCAGAAAAACCATCTTGCGTTTGAGATCGTCGACAACCTGAGACTTGAGGTATCGATCCATTTGTCGATAGTACAAGTGTTTTGGACCATATTCCAATAACAACGCTAGTATTCTGGATAGTGCTCCAAAATGACCGTTGCCATTCTTGGTCTCTCAACGGCATGTTCGTGTCCAAAGTGGCGAACCACGTTGTGGAGGTGTTGAGATTCCTCAGCGACCGCGCCGCTACCCAACTCCAATCGGCGACTGATCAGGCGGAAAATGCACCTCTGCCACATGCCCGGTTTGTGAGGAAATCGTGTCTGGAATGCCACCCTGGTTTCGTGGGTCGCGACCGGCAGCGAACATGCGTCGCAGATTGGCCAAACCGGAACGCGATAGGGCGCGTGGGGTGGACCGGGCGATTCAGAGCAGATGAGCGACAAGGTCTAAGTCACCGCGAGATCGAGTGCTTCTTAGAATTCCTTGAATTGCGGCCAATAATGTCGTAAGTAATTGATATTTAATGAGAATATTGGCGGAGAGAGAGGGATTCGAACCCTCGAAGGGCTTTTGACCCTTACACCCTTAGCAGGGGTGCGCCTTCGACCACTCGGCCATCTCTCCGGTCTGCGCAGAAAACCAATGGAAATCAACAGGTTGAGGTGATCAAAGCCCCGGCTGCACTTGCAGCGGCGCCATGATACTGGCGGCCCCGTGCCAGGTAAAGGCAGAGGCGCCGCGGCTACTGCGCAATCACACCTTTCAGCGCTACGCTCCCGGCAGCCGTGTCGGCGTCTTCATGCTTGATGCGCTCGAAAATTTCCTCACGCTGTACCGACACCGTGCGCGGTGCGTTGACGCCGAGTCGAACCTGATTGCCTTTGACTCGCAGTACGGTAATGGTGACGTCTTCACCGATCATCACCGACTCTCCGACCCGACGGGTGAGAATCAACATCTGCCACCTCCAGACTGCGGGGCCACCCTACTCCGTCAGTCCTTAACTCCGTCAGTCCAAAACTCAGTCAGTCCAAAAATCCGAAACTTGGTAGCAGTATGCCACTGTCAAATGAAATTTCCCGCGCTGCCGGCAGAAAATAATTTTGCGTCTCAGCCGCCCAGTTTCTCCCGCACTCGCGGCAGCACGCTCGCCAGTGCCGCCTCAAGCGCCGCCGGGTTGTTGCCGCCGGCCTGCGCGAAATCAGGGCGGCCGCCGCCCTTGCCGCCTACTTGGGTGGCAATCGCGCCTACAAGTTCCCCGGCCTTGATTTGCGCAGTGCGATCAGGCGTGACACCGGCGACCAGCAGCACCTTGGTGGGCGACTCGACCGCTGCGAGCACGACAATCGCCGAGCCCAGCCGGCTCTTGAGCTGATCTACTGCACTGCGCAATGAATTGGCGTCGGCGCCCTCGACCCGCGCCGCGATGACCTGCGTCCCCGCGACCTCAACGGCCGAGGCCGCGAGATCGGTGCCCTGGCCTGAGGCGAGCTTGTCCTTGAGGGCGCGGATTTCACGTTCCTGGGTGCGCACCCGCTCGAGCGAGTCGCGCACCTTGTCCGCCAGGTCCTCGCGCGAGCCACGTACCAGCGCCGCCACATCGCGCAGCAGTGTTTCACCGTGCGCGAGGTAGTCGAGCGCGGCTTCGCCGGTCACCGCCTCGATGCGACGCACACCCGCCGCGACGCCCGACTCACTGACAATACGCAGCAGGCCGATATCGCCACTGCGGCTGACATGCGTGCCGCCGCACAGCTCGACCGAAAAATCACCGAACGAGAGCACCCGCACTTCGCTCTCGTATTTCTCGCCAAACAACGCCATCGCACCCGCGGCCACCGCCGTGTCGTACGGCATGAGCCGCGTCCGAGCCTCCGCGTTGGCGCGGATCTGTGCATTGACCAGGCGCTCGATGCGCGCCAGCTCATCATGGCTCACGGCCTGGAAATGCGAGAAATCGAAGCGCAGGCGGTCGGGTGCGACCAGCGAGCCCTTCTGCGTGACATGCGCGCCCAGCACTTTTCGCAGCGCCGCATGCAGCAGATGGGTCGCCGAGTGATTGAGCCGGATCGCGCCGCGCCGCGCCGCATCGACGCGCGCCTGCACGCTATCGCCCACACGCAACGTACCGCTGAACAGCTGCCCGCTGTGCAGGATGGCGTGGCCGTTTTTTTGGGTATCAGCCACTACCAAGCGCATTGCATTGCCGCCCGTCAGCTCACCCGTATCGCCCACCTGACCACCGGACTCCGCGTAGAACGGCGTGCGCGCCAGCACCACTTCGCCGCGCTCCCCGGCCTGTAGCACCGGCACCGCGACACCCTCGCGCAGCAGCGCCACGACCGTGCTGTCGCACTCCAGCGTTTCATAGCCGGCGAATTCAGTGTGCGCATCGACCGCCGCCGAGCCGCGCTGGTCGACGCCGAACTTGCTCGCGCCGCGCGCCCGCGCCCGCTGGGCCTCCATCGCCTGCTCGTAGCCGGCCATGTCAACCTGGAAGCCGCGCTCGCGCGCGACGTCCGCGGTGAGATCGGGCGGGAAACCGTAAGTGTCGTGCAGTTTGAACACCACTTCGCCCGACAGCAGCGGGCTGCCGGCACGGAATTCGCTTTCCAGCAGTGCCATGCCCTTGGCCAACGTTAGCGAAAACTGCGCCTCCTCGGCCTTGAGCACACGTTCGATCTGCGCCACGCGCTCCACGAGTTCGGGGTAGGCCCCGCCCATCACGCGCACCAGCTCCGGCACCAGCTTGTAGAAGAAGGCCTGCTCCTGCCCGAGCTTGTAGCCGTGACGGATCGCGCGCCGCACAATCCGGCGCAGCACATAGCCACGCCCCTCGTTCGACGGCACGACACCGTCGCTGACCAGGAACGTGCAGGCGCGGATGTGATCAGCGATCACACGCAACGATGGCGAATCCAGATCAGTGGCGTCGGTGACCTGCGCCGCAGCGGCAATCAGATCGCGGAACAGGTCGATGTCGTAGTTGGAACGCACGCCTTGCATCACGGCGGCGAGTCGCTCCAGACCGGCGCCGGTGTCGACCGAGGGTTTGGGAAGCGGAGTCAGCTTGCCATCGCTGGAACGCTCGTACTGCATGAACACCAGGTTCCAGATTTCGACGTAGCGATCGCCATCTTCATCAGGCGAGCCCGGCGGACCGCCGGCAATCCCGGGGCCATGATCGTAGAAGATCTCGCTGCACGGCCCGCACGGCCCGGTGTCACCCATGGACCAGAAATTGGATTTCTCGCCCATGCGGGTGATGCGCTCGGGCTTGACGCCGGCTTCACTCACCCACAGTGCGGCAGCCTCATCGTCGTCGCTGTACACGGTCACGTAAATGCGTTCGGGGTCGAGGCACAGCGTGCCGGTGACGAATTCCCAGGCATAGCGGATCGCGTCGCGCTTGAAATATTCGCCGAAGGAGAAATTGCCGAGCATCTCGAAGAAGGTGTGGTGACGCGTCGTGTAGCCGACATTCTCGAGATCGTTGTGCTTGCCGCCGGCGCGCACGCAGCGCTGGCTGGTGACCGCACGCTGGTACGGGCGCCGCTCCTTGCCCAGAAACACGTCCTTGAACTGCACCATGCCGGCATTGGTAAACAGCAGCGTGGGGTCGTTGCCGGGCACCAGTGATGACGAGGGCACGATGGTGTGGCCGCGTTCACGGAAAAACTCGAGGAAGGCGCGACGCACTTCGGCCGCACTCATGTAGGGCACACTTTTTGGGTTCATGAATCGACGTCTGGATCGGGTCCCACAGCGAGACGGATATGATCGTTGGAAAAGCCTCGGTATTGCAAAAATCTGCTCTGGCGGCTCTTCTCGGCCCAGTCTGCCGGCGCCACGGCGCCAAAACGGCGGCGCCGTACCTCACGCGCCAGAGCTTGCCAGTCGGGGCCCGCGGCGAGCGCCTCGTCGATCACCGCCGAGGCGACGCCGAGATCAGCCAGTTCGCGGCCAATGCGTGTCGGGCCCTGGCCGCGACCGGCCCGGTAGGCGACGAAATGGCCGGCGAAGCGCGCGTCATCGAGTAGCCCGCGTTCCTCAAGCGAGGCCAGCAGCGCGGCAATGACGGTCGCATCGTAGCCGCGCTCGCGCAGGCGCTGGCCCAGTTCCCGGCTGCCAAAATCGCGGCGCGCCAGCAGCGCCACGGCCGCGAGTTCCGCGGCTGTGGCGTCGTCCGGTTGCGAGGCGGTGCGGCGCCCTTTAGGCGCTCTTTTCCTGAAGCTCGACACGCGGCTTGGCGGGCAGCAGCTTGGCGCGGATTTCAGCTTCGATCTGGTCGGCGAGATCCTTGCGGCCCTTGAGGAACTCGCGGGTGTTGTCCTTGCCCTGGCCGATGCGCTCGCCCTTGTAGCTGTACCAGGCGCCCGACTTCTCGATGATGCCGTTGTTCGAGCCGATTTCGATCAGCTCGCCTTCGTGCGAGATGCCCTGGCCGTACATGATCTCGAACTCGGTCTCGCGGAATGGCGGCGCGACCTTGTTCTTGACCACCTTGACGCGCGTCTGATTGCCCACCACCTCTTCGCCATTCTTGATGGCACCGATGCGGCGGATGTCGAGGCGCACCGAGGCGTAGAACTTCAGCGCGTTGCCGCCGGTGGTGGTTTCTGGGTTGCCGAACATCACGCCGATCTTCATGCGGATCTGGTTGATGAAGACCACCATCGTGTTCGAGCGCTTGATGTTGCCGGTAAGCTTGCGCAGCGCCTGGCTCATCAGGCGGGCGTGCAGACCGAGCTGCATCTCGCCCATTTCGCCTTCGATTTCGGCTTTTGGGGTCAGTGCCGCGACCGAATCGATGACCACAACGTCGACCGCGCCCGAACGCACCAGCATGTCGGTGATCTCGAGGGCCTGTTCGCCGGTATCGGGCTGCGATACCAGCAGGTCTTTGATATTGACGCCCAGCTTCTCGGCATAGGACGGGTCGAGCGCGTGCTCGGCGTCGACGAAGGCCGCCGTGCCGCCACGTTTCTGCACTTCGGCGACCACTGCGAGCGTCAGCGTGGTCTTGCCCGAGGACTCAGGCCCATAGATCTCGATCACGCGGCCGCGCGGCAAGCCGCCTACGCCTAGCGCGATATCAAGCCCCAGCGAGCCGGAGGGCACGGCTTCGACATCCCAGATGGCTGGGGCATCGCCCAGGCGCATCACGGAACCTTTGCCAAACTGCTTCTCGATCTGCCCGAGTGCGGCGGCCAGCGCCTTCTTGCGATTCTCGTCCATGCCTGGGAAACCTCCGGTGGTGTGCGAGTAATTATCCCACATCGCGCCGCCGCGGCGGGTCGCAATAGGCACACGCTTGCAAAGATATTCAGCGTGGGGCGGCGGCCGCGCCGATGATCAGCTCCAGCGCCCGCTGCACGGCTGCCAACCGGACGGCGGCGCGATCGCCGCCAAACTGCCGAGCTTCGCTGTGCACCGGGGCAGTGCGGCTCGCCAGCGCAAACCATACCAGTCCCACGGGCTTGGCCGCCGTTCCGCCATCCGGCCCGGCCACGCCGCTGACGGCAACGGCCAGATCCGCGCCGCTGGCGTCGAGCGCGCCGGCCGCCATCTCGACGACCGTCGCCGCGCTGACCGCGCCCTGGGCTTCGAGGGTGGCCGCGCCGACGCCCAGATCCTGCTGCTTAGCTAGATTGGAGTAGGTGACGTAGCCGCGCTCGAACCACTGCGAACTGCCCGCCACGTCGGTCAGTGCGGCGGCCACTCCGCCGCCGGTACAGGACTCGGCCGTGACCACGCGCCATTGCCTGACCAGCAGGCAGTGTCCTGCCCGCTCGGCGAGGTCCAAGGTTCCGGCAGCGGCAGCGACATCGCTCATGTGCCCATTATGGCACCTGTATGTCCTTGAATGCGTTTATGATTCGCGCGCCATGCCGTCCCTCTCCACCGCCCTGGCGGGCACTCACACGCCGGTGATGCAGCAGTACCTGCGCATCAAGGCGCAGCACCCGCACACGCTGCTGTTCTATCGCATGGGCGATTTCTACGAGATGTTCTACGACGACGCGCGTCGCGCCGCCGCCCTGCTCGACATCGCGCTAACCACGCGCGGCCAGTCGGCCGGCGAACCGATCCCGATGGCAGGCGTGCCGGTGCACAGCGTCGAGGGGTATCTGGCCAAGCTGCTGCGCCGTGGCGAGTCGGTGGCGATCTGCGAGCAGATCGGCGATCCGGCGAAATCCAAGGGACCGGTGGACCGCCAGGTAGTGCGTGTCGTCACACCTGGTACGGTGACCGACGAGGCACTGCTGGACCGGCGGCGCGACACGCTGCTGGGAGCGGTGCTGTACGACGCCAGCACGGAGCGCTTCGGCCTTGCCTGGCTGGAACTGGCTTCCGGCCGTTTCACGGTGCTGGAGTCCCAGGGCCCCGCGGTGCTGGCCGCCGAACTCGAGCGGCTCCGGCCGGCTGAACTGCTGCTGCGCGAGGACCAGGCCGGCAGCCTGAAAGCGCTGTGCGGCGCGGCGGTGCTGCGCGAGCGAGCGCCCTGGCAATACGATCTTGCGGCCGCCTCACGCACGCTGACCGACCAGCTGGGCACGCTCGACCTGCGCGGCTTCGGCGTTGACGAGCTGCCGCTGGCCATCGCTGCCGCCGGCGCCCTGCTGCAGTACGTGCGCGACACCCAGCGCACGGCCCTGCCCCACGTGCGTGCTCTGCAGGTCGAGGAACACGGCGACGCACTGGCGCTCGACGCGGCCACGCGGCGCAACCTGGAGCTCGACCGCAGCCTGACCGGCAACGATGAGGCCACACTGCTGGCGATCCTCGATGCCACCGCGACCGGCATGGGGGCGCGCACCCTGCGCCGCTGGCTGGGGCGGCCGCTGGGCAACCGCGGCGTACTGCGCGGGCGCTACCAGGCGATCGGGGCCCTGTTGCAGACGCGCGCCTTCGAGCCGCTGGCCGCTCAGCTGCGCACGCTCGGTGACCTGGAGCGCATACTCGCGCGCGTGGCGCTGCGCAGCGCCCGGCCGCGCGACCTGGTGCAGCTGCGCACCGCCCTGCTAAGCCTGCCGTCGCTCCGGCGCGCACTGGCCGAACTCGACTCACCGCTCCTGCGCGAGCTCCATGCCGCGACGGCCGATCACGCTGCCGAGCAGGCACTGTTGCACGCGGCCATCGCCGTCGAGCCTGCCACCTTCCTGCGCGATGGCGACGTAATCGCCGCGGGCTTCGATGCCGAGCTGGACGAACTTCGGCGCATCAGCACCCATACCGATGACTTCCTGCTGGAACTCGAGCAGCGCGAACGTGAACGCACCGGGATCGCCAACCTGAAGCTCGGCTACAACCGCGTACAGGGCTTCTTTATCGAGATTGCGCGCGCCCAGGCCGAGCGCGTGCCGGCCGATTATCTGCGCCGGCAGACCGTCAAATCGGCCGAGCGCTTCATCACACCCGAACTCAAGGGCTTCGAGGATCGGGTGCTCGGTGCGCGCGAGCGTGCGCTGGCGCGCGAAAAGCAGCTTTACGAGGAGCTGCTCGCGCAGCTGATCGCAGGCGTTGGCCCCCTGCAGGCCACCGCGATGGCACTGGCTGAGGTCGACGCGCTAGGCTCACTGGCTGACCGCGCCGCGTGCCTCAACTGGAGCGAGCCGCAACTGGTCGATGAACCGGTGCTGCGCCTGCGCGCTGCGCGCCACCCGGTGGTCGAGCGTTTCAGCGCGCCCTTTGTGCCCAACGACCTGGAGCTGCATGCACGCCGCCGCATGCTGATCGTTACCGGCCCGAACATGGGCGGCAAGTCCACTTATATGCGCCAGGTCGCACTGATCGCGGTGCTGGCGCACATGGGCAGCTACGTGCCGGCCGCCGCGGCCACGCTCGGTCCGCTCGACCGGATCTACACCCGCATCGGCGCCGGCGACGACCTGGCCGGCGGCCGCTCCACCTTCATGGTGGAAATGACCGAGACCGCAAATATCCTGCACAACGCCACCGAGCGGAGCCTCGTGCTGATGGACGAGATCGGCCGCGGCACCAGCACCTTCGACGGCCTGTCGCTCGCCTGGGCCGTGGCCCGCCACCTGGCCACGGAGGTGCGCGCCTTCACGCTGTTCGCGACCCACTATTTCGAGCTCACCGCGCTGGCCGCCGAGATCGACTCCTGCGCTAACGTGCACCTCGATGCCACCGAACATGGCGAGTCACTGGTGTTCCTGCACGCAGTCAAGGACGGACCCGCCAATCGCAGTTACGGACTCAGCGTCGCCGCGTTGGCCGGCGTGCCGCGCGCCGTGATCGCGCGGGCGCGTGAGTACCTCAGTGTGCTTGAGAGCACGCGCGATGGCGGTGCGCAGCATCAGCCACCGCCAGCGAGCAACGGCCAGGCGGAGCTGCCGCTGTTCGCGCCGGCTGCGCTCAGTGCCGTCGAGCAGCGGCTGGCGCAGGTGAATGCCGATGAACTGACGCCCCGTGAGGCGCTGGAGCTGGTCTATGAGCTCGCGCGGCTGCAGCTGGCAGCGCGCTCGGCGTCGTGAACGCCCTGGCAGGCCAGAGCAGACTATCCCTGGCCCCTGTTCACCCACTGCCGGCTTCGGGGAGCAGCCGCTCACGGGCCACCTGGAATGCGCGTGGGGCCGCTAGTTGTTCTGCCAAACGGCATCAAACAAATCACCCTGACGCAGTCGCTCAAGGCTCCGATAGACAACGCATACCTCGGTCGGTCGTCGACCTGCGTCGCCAGCCCTTCAATGACCACACAGGCCTGTGTGCCGAGAAACTCTGTGCTGGCGTCGGGATTGAACCAGAACGGCCATAAGTCCGCTCAGGAGCGGAAAGCGATTTTTCATGGTATGCACCTGCCGCTGCTCGCGCGACTGCGCGGGATAAAAGACCGTGGCTAGTGTCGCCAGGACCTCACCCGCCCGGCAGTCAGCCGCGCGGAAGTTTCGAAGTCAATTTCCCGAACGGCACTGCTACGGCTTGTATTCGAGAACACGAATTGTCTGCAAGGTAACGGCCGCATTATCTACGGTATACATGACCGCAGCCTGGCCAGACTCGTTGATCACCATTCGGTCAAAGTAGTACCCGGATGCCGAGCTGCTATCGAGATTCTTCGGCGCTGACCAAGTGCCAGCGGTTGATGCGCGCGCCACCGCGTGAAAGCTGACCGGCAAGCCCGTGTTGTAGTTGGACTCGTAGGCAACGACCGCCGCACCGCTGGAATTCTCTGCGACAGTGAAGGACGCCGTTACGTCCAGCCCCGACAAAATGTGGATGGGCGACCAGCTGTTAGCGCCCAAGTTCCCGTCAATCACACCGATGGAGGCGTTGCCCGGTATATTGTTATTGCTCGCGGCACCCGCAGTGGATACCACAATCGTCGCATTGCCGACGCCATCGAGTAATAATCTAGGCTCGCTTCTGTACCACGAGGTTACGGCGGCTGGGAATGCGGTAGCTGGCGCACTCCACACACCGCTGCGCCGCACCAACGCCTGGCCGGTGCCGTCAGAAGTTCGACGTACCAGGAAGACTTGGTTCCCAAAGGCGTCCGCAGCTACGTCGACGAATGAGTTGCTGGAGTCATTGAGCGGAGCGGGCAACGCCGCAACCTCCGTCCACGGCGACTTTCCGGGAGCACGGGTGGAGACGTGACGCACATAGTTCGTGTACTTGCAAAACCGAGCACAGGTCGCGGTATGAGTCATCCAAACAACAATGGCCGATCCGTCAGCGCCGACCGCCGCGTCCTCGATCACGGCGTCGTTGCCAGTCGCCACCGTCTCGGTACTACCCCAGGCTGCGCTCCCGTGGCGAAACGTCGCAGTGACCGGGGTGGAAACATTGCCGCGCGATATCAAGACGCCCGTGCCCAATGCAGCCACCATGTGATCACCAGTGCGGTTCGCGAAAGTCGATCCACCTTTAAAGTTGGGGCTGACCAGCACGCCGGGTGTCCAGCCACCGCCCACCGTGTGATCGGAACTGACGAGGCCGGCGCTGGTAAGCAGTAGGGCGGTAGAAAAGCCGTCGCTGTTACTGGTCACCGATAGCAGATCGCTCACTGTTCCCGTAAAGGTCAGATTAATCGGTGCCGCCCAGGCTCCCAAAAAGCTCGCTGCTGTGGCCAGCGCAATATTCGGCGGAATGTTGTTATACCCTGACAGCGGTGCCCAGGCGGCGACTAGGTTGCCGTTGCCGTCGATGTCCGTTTGCGGAAATACGGTCCCGGTGACATTGTCATAGGGAACGACAGCCACTGTGGTAGGTGCAGACCATGTACCCGCAGTAGCCAGCGGCATGAATGCGCAGTTGACGATTCCTACCAAGGTCGCACAGATGGCCAGACGGATTTTCATTGCAGCGTCCCCCAAGCATAGCTAAAGGTACTCAGCGCGAGTTGATCCCCAGTCACCTTTGTAGGTCCGCTTGCCGTGCGTGGTCAATACAGTGTTTTCCCCAAAAGCGAACAGAGCGCGCGGCCATTTTGCCAGCGCGCTAGTGCCGGCTGCGGCGTTCGCGAATGGGTGGAATCGGGCAGCTTAATCAGGCAAATGATTGACGACTGACTGCGCACACCTCAACATCCCTCGTTGCCTTGCACCAACGCGATTTCGTGGGCGCTGCGCGGCACGGATTTCCATCCGGAAATCCGCAGCGCGGTGGTCGCTGGCGCAGGACGAACGACAAGACATTTTCGAAGTGCTATCCAAGCACATCGCCATCGGCATGGAATACCTTCCGTCGATCGCAACGCGACTGCACCGTTGTGGCGAACTGGGGGAGCCCTGCGACTCTCTGACTTGGTTTGAGTACGCGCCGGAGCACACGGATGCTGTCGAGGAATTGGTCAGACGCTTGCAGGACACCCGCGAGTGGGAGTACGTCGAGAGAGAGGTTGATCTGCGATTGAGTCGGAGCTGAGCCCTGTGGCGCGACCGAATCTGCTAACGGACGTTAGGGCCTGCACTCTTTGTGCAGCTCACTTGCCACTCGGGCCGCGACCGATCTTACAGATTCATGCCCACGCTCGGATTCTGATCGCCGGTCAGGCGCCGGGAAGTACAGTGCATGAGAGTGGCATTCCATTTCAGGACGCCAGTGGCGATCGTTTGCGCGAGTGGCTGAGGGTCGACGCCGCAACGTTCTACGACGCGAAGCAGATTGCCATTCTGCCGATGGGGTTCTGTTACCCGGGTACCGGAAAGTCCGGGGACCTACCGCCGCGTCCGGAATGTGCGCCCACTTGGCGCACGCCACTGATGGCGCTGCTCGTGAACGTCAAGCTGACAATCCTCATCGGGCAGTACGCGCAGGCCTGGCATCTCGCTGCGCATCAGAAACCGACGTTGACCGAGACCGTGCAGGCGTGGCGCGAATATTGGCCAGAGAGTTTGCCATTGCCGCACCCGAGTCCACGCAATAACATATGGTTGAAGCGCAATCCGTGGTTCGAGCAGGAGGTGCTACCACCGTTGCGACGCAGGGTGCGCCAGCTGACGATCTCCACTACTACAGCTCGGCAGAATCCAGCGCGCTAAGGGTCAGTTCCGGTATTGACTTGCGTGCGGCCCATCGATCCCCTGAGGCCGCAGGCACACCTGTTTACCATGCCGCCGGTCACTGGCGCATTGAGTTGCGCAAAGCACCCGCCAACCTACCGAACGCTCATTGCGGGGATCGACGACAAGGAACCAGCTCACGGCTTGCTACTTCGCCGGACCCGAAGGCGACGATCACGTATGGCCGCTTTACGGAAGCGAACTGGGACTGATTTCCTGCTGAACTTCACGCTTGTAGCGCAAAGATCAGTACCTGGTGAAATACAGTCGCTTGCTGATCAGCCCGCTACTACGAGACGGTGTCCTGCGTCATATTCATTAAGGAAGAGCAATTCGGCATAGCGACGCTCCCACTCGCCGGTTTCAAGATCTTGCCGCAGACTTTGCAATCCAGTTTCAGAGTTACTGATTGCCCAGAAGGACGGCGCCAGTAAGCATAGAGGAATCCATCACGGCAATCGTGTGGCACCAGAATCGGGCTGACCTGCACAGCGCCTAACCATCGTTCATAGTCGGAAATCGTTGGCATCTTTGCCTGGTCCAATGCCGCCAGCTCAGGAAGATAGTCGGTCAGCCATGGTCTGTGCGACGGATCAAATGTGAGCAGGACAATCTAACGGCGCGTTACGCGGCGCATCTCGCGCAGTCCTGCCACCTTGTCAGGCCAATGATGAAGGGTCAGGATCGCCATGGAGGCTTCGAAACTCTTATCATCGAATGGCAGATCGTCGGCGCTGGCCTGAATCACGTCGGCCGAAGCCGGACTGCGTTTTCGGATCATCGCCCGCGAAGGCTCAACAGCAATAACGGTTCGATCAGTCGGTTCGTAGGAACCGCTGCCCGCGCCGACATTCAAAACAGTTTGCGCTGACCCGAGCGCGCTTTCGATGATCCTGGCTATCCTAGGATCCGGTTTGCGAAGCTCCACATAATTGTTGACGATGAAGTCGTATGTCGCACTCATCTCCCAGGCTCACGCCGGCTTGCGCATTGCGTCCAGTGCCGCGCGGGCTAGAAATCCAGATCGAGTTTCACCCTGTTTCCTGGCGTGGGCGTCGACTGCACGCAGAATGCGCTGCGGCAGCGTAATGTTGATTCTTGCGGCCTTGTCTCCAAGCTCGCTGGCGTCAACATCGACGACAGCCCAAGTCCAGCCGCGATAGCTACGCTTCTTTTGCAGCTGCCCGATCGGTGATGATGCAGGGAACGGCTTGCCGTCTTCCAAAAGCCCTTCGAGGTGAAGCAAAATGGCCTCACGCGAATTGGTTAGTGCATCGTCAAGGGTATCCCCAGCCGAGAAGCAGCCAGGCAAATCCGGGACGACCACCCCGAAGGCATGTTTGGCATCCCCTGTTTCAATGGCAATTGGATATCGCATAAATCTACAGCCTCACTTTAAACCAGCCTGCTTGCGGATAGCCTGCACCAAGCCTTTCCCTAAGTACTTCTTGAGATGCGGCACCGTGACCGTGGCAGGCCTGGTCGGATGCACAAATTGGTGATGGCCTCCGCGCGTTCGCTGCAGTCGTCAGCCGTCGGCATTCAAAAGCTTAATCAGCTCGCGGCTCTGCATCGTGTGTATTATACACACCGACTGTTGGTTTGGCCAAAGGCAGCTATTTCGCTGTCAGATTCGGGCATCGAGTAACTGGAGATGGCCGGGAGTGCCGCGGAACGGCTGGTAGCTGGTGGGCCGAGCTGCCCCTAAAAAAACATTGGAATTTTACACCGTCAATTCGGAGGGTTGCCAGCAATGTGCCAACCTGACCCACAGCCGCCCGTTGCGAGCGGCAGCTTTCAGGCCGCCTGATAGAGCGCTTAGGCTTGTGTTTGCAAGCACACGCCAATGCTACCGGTAACTGCATCGTCAATTTTCGATGGCGGGGCAGCGTGTTCAGCGGGATATTCTTGTGGTTGAACCACTGGATATTGTCTGCTTCCGCACTAAGTCGGATGACGCCCCCGACGGGCACACCGCGAAAGTTGAAAACCAAATCAGCACGAGACTCGACAGCGTATATTCCGAGAAGGCAGTCCACGCGAACTAACAAACCTACTTCCTCGTTTACCTCGCGCACGACAGCGTCCCACGGTGATTCCGTTGCCTCAACTCGCCCTCCGGGCAGGTTCCACATATCCCGGTCAGCGCGATGACACAGCAGCACGCGAGACGCGTCGTCCAAGATCACCGCAATAGCGCCAATGGAGTGCGTGCTCACAAGAGGAAATCGTACCCCGATTGCTTGGCCTGTGCCGCTGCTCAGCAGCGACTTCGGCCGCGTCCGTGAGCAGCGCGGCTGTGCTGGAAGATCCGCTACTTGTACGATTCGCCTATGGACAGCGGGCAGATCGTTATACGCATCATTCGTGCGAGTGAGGAATCTGTTCCGGACATCAACGGTTTGATTGCGTGCTGCAAGGCCTATTGGAATTTGCCGGATGGGTATTCAGACCAGGCGCTTCCCTGGCACCAGCTCAGGCCCACCTATTTGCGAATCAATCAGTGCTTCGAGGTCTTGGACGCACACGTTAGATTGGTCGCCTTTGTTTCCGTCGTGGTGACCGATGTGCGGGTTGTACTCGACAACCTTAGGGTTTAGCCAGAACTGATCGGCAACGGCATCGTCCGCCAGGCATGCGAGCATGTCTTTCGGTTGGCGCGCGAGCGAAGTTGCACGGAGTTGTGGGTGCTCCCTGATCCGCCTGCAGAGGGTTTCTATGTAAAGGCTGGATTTTCAGACACTGGTGAGCGAGTGGCCTCTCGAGTAACTGGCGGACCGGTCTTCTCAACTAGTCGCATTCGACTGCCGGCTAACTCTGGATCAAGCTGATCATTTACCGAGTGCGGGTGTCCGTTCTCGTGGGCGAAGCCCGTGCGGCCGTCGAGAACACCCGTACATTTGTTCAGTTTGGGCGCAGATTCGTTGGCGCAGACTGAGCTATTGCCAGAGCCCCATTGCGCTCCGGCGGCGGTCCTAAACGGCAGCTATGTCGGAGCCAATCCAGCGGGAACTACTGACCGGACCGGGCCGATCAGAGACCGCTTTTCTAGTCCGAACCAGCCGCTAGTCCGCCAAGCCCATGACAAATGCCAAAGCGATATTCAGTCGCGAGACGTCTTTGTCGTCGAGACGACCGACCTTTTTCCCGATTCGCTCGCGCCGAACCGTAACAGGCTTGTCCGCCATCACTTGCGATCTCGCCCGCAGCCCGTTTTTTTCGCTCGGATCAATTGTCACCCGGAAATCTGGCGCATCGCTGCACTTGGAAGTCATTTGGCATATCACAACCGAGGCATGCTCATCCGGGAGGGCATCTGTCTGGACAATCACTGCTGGGCGGGGCTTACCATAGTCGCCGGACGCGGCGACGGTCACAACATCACCGCGCCTCATCGGGCATCAAATTCCGATACAGATTCACTCCATCGCGTTGCCTCCAACTCAAGAGTGCGATCCAGCCCTGTCACCTGCTTGGCGACGCGCCGTCGGACCGCCCGCGAGCGCGCGTCTGGTACCACCAAGCGCAATTCCCGCAGGCCGCGGGCACGGCGTCGTTCGCGCATATCCTTCATTCGTTCGGCAGGCTGTGCCATGGGGGTTCTCCAACGTGTAACGCGTGACACTGTAACGCGTTACGGGCATCGATTCAAGCAAAAAGGACTCCGCGACACCCAAGACATTTCGTTGCCTCGAATGACGGCTAAGTTCTGGTTAAATCGGCCGACGCTATGCGGGCTTCGGGCCGGGAGTGCCGCGGAACGGCTGGTAGGTAGAAGCCAGACCTGTCGTTCAATTTCCGGGGAAGTTAACACATTCAATTCTTAGCCCGCCGGACAACCTACCTTGTTGACCCCAAGCGGCTAGTCGCGAATGACCGCAAGGTGCTGCCGCACTAGCGCTTCGAGGCAGGTCGCCGCGGGCGCTGTTTTGCTGAGATGGATTTCACGATCAGCCGTCGGGGTCCGGGCTCGTCCATTGCAACTGTAGCAAGCTTCAATGCCTGGCTGATCAGGGCTTCGACGTCAGGCCGGCGGATATCGGCCGGGCTCCCCAACACGATGTGACGCATTTGGTTCCCGCTTCCCTTCAGGATCGAGGTCGGATCCCGGAGGCGCGCACCTTGGGCGAAGAACAAGCTAACCCACCTCGGGTACACCGCAACGGAAAAGACAGCGGCTGAGCTGGCATCAGTGGGGCTAAAGGCGATCGCCAGCGCGTTGTAATTGTCGTACACCAACTCAAAGGCGCCGGGGAGTCTCTCGTGAAGCTTCGACACCGCCCCCTTGGCGAGCGCAGCTACTTTGGGTTCGAACTTCCCCAGGAAGCCAACAAGCTGCTTGGCCGGCGTCCGTCCGTCTAGTGCGTTTGCCCCTCGTCCCATCGGCGTACACCCAGTCGTTCCGATGCCTGCCCGTGACTATAAGCCCATTACTGCATGAACTCGAGTCGCGATCCGCATGCGACGACGCCACGGCGTGGACGGTCCTGATTGTTGACCCATTGCCGTCGGTCGCGAACGTCGGCTTCCGGGCAGCCCAATTCAGTAACATGCCTCGCTTGCGCGTCTTATCACAGAGGGAAGTGTCGCGGGCCGGGCGTTGCGCGACGGCGTAATTGCGCAATCCGATTTCAATTCAAACTCAACCGTAGGCTCGCTCTGCACATTCAGTAAGGTTCTGCGACGTCTGTGATCAACTCTTGACAGCCTCACAAGGGCGGCCGAGTACCCGCGGCACCGTCCTTCAACAGCGCCACAATCCAACCCACAAACGTGGCGACCAGGACGGGATAAGCAAAGAAAGGAAGCGGCTGCGACAAGGCCGTGATCTGTGTGCCTGTGAAGATACGGCAGGCAGTTGCCGAGAACAGGAATGCCGCCGCAAGTCCGAGCAGTCGAACCACTATCGGAAAGACACGCGGAACGCTTACCAATGCAAGCCCCGCTGCCCATAGGCCGACTCCGCCACCGAAGGACGGGACGCTTCGCGCCAATTCCATAGCCGAGCCCGAAACGATAAGACTTTCGCCGATAGCGAAGACCAGAAATCCCGCCGCTACGATTTCCTGTCCCATTCTGAAAAAGCGGAGCGCGAGCAATGGGCACGCCATCACCAGTGCGGTGCCATCGATGCCCCAGGCCAACCCCCGCAGCGACGCCGACGGGGCGAACGACCCCGCCAGACCGAGCGCGCCACCCACACCGAGCCCGATAGACGCCAGGACTCTAAGCGACTTGTCATTCATTGTACCGCTCTCTTAGGCAACGTCCGCCGTTCTGCGGACTGACAGAAAGTCTAAACCAGAGAAGGGCCTGTTGTAATGGCTGAACGTGACCCCAAGCGGCCGTCCATCAGCGGCAGCTTTCTGGAACCGCGATTTGCCAATCAGCGGGCGCGCTCGCGCGCCAATCTGCCCTGGCGGGTCACTCCAATTTCGGGGATGCTCGGCGCGCGTCGCCACGGCCGCCTGCAGCAACCTCCACGCCTGTTCGCGAAATATTCGAGCCTAGGTGTATTCCCAGCGGCGCGCCAACCTGCGGGCGATCGCGAACAACACGATGGCAATCCCCACGAGAACCAGCACCTGCGGCCAGAGGTGAAAGACAGGCTCGTCACGCCAGAAGATCTTGGTGAATCCGTCGATCGCCCAGGCATTGATGGTCAGCAGGCCGGCCTTCTGCATCGCCTCCGGCATCAAGAAACGCGGAAACATGCTGCCGCCGATCGAGGACATGACCAGAATGACCAAAGTGGACAGTGCGCCCAGTTGAGCGCGCGTGCGGCAAACGCTCGCCAGCAGCATGCCGAACGCGGCGACCGCGCAAGCCGTACAGACGCCCATAATCACAAAGCCGGGGATATGCGACCAGAAGTCGAGTCTGAACACGGCCCAGCCCCACAGGAACATCACCACGAGTTGCGCGAAGGCCAGCAGAGCATTGAAAGTGAGCTTGCCCAGCAGTAGTGTGGTCATGGTGACGCGCGAACTGAGCACGCGATCGAGCGTGCCGTTTTCCACTTCGTCGAGTAACGCGCCGGCTGCGCCGCTCGCCGTGAACAGCAGGAACATCACGCCGATGGCGGCAGCGTAGAAAGAAACCATAGGATTGTTCTTATCTTCGCCGACAACCGCGCGGGCCGTGACGGCGATGATTCCTCCATTGCCGGAGTCGGGCGCCGCCGCGCCGCTCTCTTGCCGCTCGCGCAGATAGCGGAGACTCTGGTCGAGTTTATCGTGCTGCTCGCGCGTGAGGCCGCCAACGAATTGATCGAGGTACTTCGACCCTCGCTCCGCCATCTGGTCGGGCATCGAAGTCATCGCGACTTTCTCGAGGAGGCCCACGATCATCTGGGGCGCAACGACGTCGCTGCTGTCTTCAAGCAGCTGGATGCTGGGTCGATCGGCGCCCGCAGTGCCAAACGAAATTGGGCTTGCGCCGAAGCCGTGTGGAATGATCAGGGCAACCGGAGCGGTTCCAGCCTTGACCGCGGCTTCCGCGGTGGGGGCCGTGTATTCGGGCTGTTCGGCGCCTTTGACCGGTGCGGGCCTCGTTTTGACGACGAGCGCGCCTTCGCGCTCGAGGCCCTGCACAAGGCGCTGCGAGATGCGGCTACGGTCTTCATCCACAACGAGAACTGTTACTTTGGGCGTGGTATCGTGGCGCCCGCCGAAGATGACGGCGAAAATGCTGAAGAAGACAACCGGCAGAATGAAACTCAAGAGTAGCGCGCCCCGATCGCGGCGCAGAGAGACCATGGCGGTGCGGACGATGGCGGCGATCAATCGCGCAACTCCCTTCCGGTTAAGCGCAGGAAGACCGATTCGAGGTTCGGTTTGCGCAGCGAAACGTCGAGGAGTTCGAATCCGGCCTTCTCGGCAGCTTCGAGCAGACCGACAATCTCGGTGGGATGCTCAATCGTGAACTGCGCCGAGCCATCAACCGCCTGCCCACCGCGTTGAGCGATCCAGTCGGCAATGCAATCTTGTGCTCCCGCAAAACGCGCCAGAACCTGACTACGCGAGCCAAAGGCGTTCCGTACTAGGTCGGTACGAGTACCAAGCGCGATGATCTTGCCATGATCGACGATGGCAATCCGGTCGCACAAGCGCTCAGCTTCTTCCATGTAGTGCGTGGTGTAGATGATTGACATGCCTTCGCCGCGCAGTGTCTCGATCATTTCGAAAATATGGTTGCGCGACTGCGGATCAACGCCCACGGTGGGCTCATCCATTAGTGCCAGCTTGGGCTGATGGATGAGGCCGGCGGCCATGTTGAGGCGACGCTTCATCCCTCCGGAGATATTCTGGACGAGTTCTCCGGCTCGATCACTGAGAGTAGCCCAGCCGAGGCACTGCGCCACGGCCTGGTCAAGCGCTAGGCCACCGAGTCCGTGATAGCGGCCGAACGACTGAAGATTCTCTCGACACGTGAGCCTGGGATAGAGCGCCAAATCCTGCGGGACCCATCCGAGAGCAGTGCGCGCCGATATCGAATCGGCTTGCGCGCCGAAGACCGAGATCGTTCCAGCATCGGGGATGACGCGGCCCACGATGCTCCGGATCAAGGTGCTCTTGCCGGCTCCGTTCGGGCCGAGTAGCCCCAGGCATTCTCCGCTATGCAGTTCGAGCGTTATGCCATCGACGGCAGTCATCTCGCCGAAGCGCTTGACCAGCGCGTCAACACGCAAGGGTGGCAATGACTTGGCGACGGAAATGGCTGGGGGAGACAACATCGCGCTCCTCGTTGCTAAGAACCACTGGAGCGTCAACGACGCGCGTCCAGCACCAGATCGGTCACAGACGGTAACTCTCGTGGATCAGTTGCTCAACGGAGACGCCCCGCAAGGGAGTACGGCTTTTTCTCGACGAAGTTTAGCATTTCGCGCATAGCGTCATCGCGCTTCGTGCTCCGATTCCCCGAGACCAAGACGTGCTCAGTCCACCGCGTATATCAAATGGCAGCTTTGTAGACGATGAACCGCTCCCGCTACCGTCCGGAGCGGGCCGATTGCAGTCATTCGAATAGCGAGCTTCCTGATCTCTGCGGCGCAACTCGCCGCTGCAATGGACTTGTTAATCGGTGTTCTTAGGGTAGGCAAGTCACCGTACCCAGTTGACTGCCACTATCGGAATCAACTGCGCACTCGCGTTGCGGCCGGCAACGGTGGCTTTGGTGCCCACAATCACGCCGACGTTGCCGCTCCAGTTGTACTCGACTGCGGGCGCCAGTGCCCAGGCCGTCGATGTGCCGCTGGCCATGCGGACAGGCGTCGGGGGCGCACCCGTGGCGGTGTTTTGACCTGTGACATGGGTGCTGGCGTCGCGTTCATAGCTGATGTCGAGCGCGAGCACCCAGCTTTGGGTCAGACTGTATTCCCAGGCCGAGTCGATCACGATCGAGTCGCCCGGCGCGGCGTCGCCCTGGAAACCCGCCTGCGTGCCATAGACGCTGACATCCCGCAGCGACGCCCGGTTTGAGTGCGTGTAGGACGCATCGAGTCTGGTGCGCACAATCCGGCCGTTGGGCGCCCAGAAATACCGCTGTGAGTAGATGCCAAGCGTAGTCGCGTACACGCCCGCGCCGAGTCCATCGCCGGGATGGCTGCCCAGATGATCGTAGCGTCCGGTCGGCAGCGTCTCCTCGATCACCAGTGCGAGCGCGGGTGGCCAATGGTGTTCGCGGAACCTGAGGAACTGATAATGCGCATGCAACGAAAGGTCGCCGGCCTGCACACTTGTGCTGTGTGTGCCCTCACCACCCGCGTTGTAGCCGAACCGCGGCAGCACCCCGACTGAACACCGGTCCGTGAGCCCGTAGAGCAAGTAGCTCAGCGAGCGGACGTCGTCCGTCTGGGCGCCGGCGTGCCGACGGCCCTGCGAGTCATAGGTACCGTAGGCAACAACGTCGTACAAGTAGGGTTCGACCAGGAAATGTCCGCGCGGCAGCGCCGATGGCGATGCGGCCACCAATGGACCCGTCCACCAGGCATCGGCGTACGACTGTTGCGCCGGATCGGCTGGCGCCGCCCAGGCCGGCACTGCGGCCAGTGCGAGCGCGCACATCAGTCTCGTCAGGCTAGGCCTCATGAGCTGCAATGTAGCGTTCAACTTCGCCCGCGGCATTCCGATTGTTGCGTTGAATCAGCTCAAAGCCCATCAGGAGCCGGCAGCAGCCCCGCCATCGATGCGTTGACCCCGGGTCGCTTCACCAGCCGGCCGCCGATCATGACCATCGACACGCGCTGCAGCGCGCTGATGTCAGTCAGCGGACTCCCGGGCACGGCGATGATGTCGGCCAGCTTGCCGCGCTCGAGCGTGCCCAGGCGATCGTCCCAGCGCAGCAGTTCGGCGGCGACGCGCGTGCCAGCCTGGATCGCCGCCATCGGCGGAATGCCAGCTTCGACGAACACCGCGAACTCCTTGGCATAGACCGCAGGATCGGCAATCGCGCCGCCCAGGTCCGGCCCGATGACCAGCTTGACGCCATAGCCGTGCGCGCGCTTCAGCGTGGCCAGGAATGCCGCGCGGCCGTGCTTGATGTACTCATCGTTCTTGTCCTGTGCGCGCAGCTTGTGGTCAGGCTCCGCGTAGTAGTCGCCAAGATAAACCGTGGGCACCATGTAGGTGCCGCGGCGTACCATTTCGTGCAGTGTCTGATCATCGACGTAGGTGCCATGTTCGATCGACCGCACGCCGGCAGCGACCGCCTGCCTGATGCCTTCGGTACCTTGAGCGTGCGCGGCAACGGGCACGCCATGGCGACTCGCCTCCTCGACCGCGGCCCGCAGCTCTTCGGGCGAAAACGCCACGTTGCGCGGATCGTCCCCCACCGACTCGAACGCGCCGGTGATATGCGGCCCCAGGTACACACCCGCGTCGATCACGCGCCGCAGGTCCTGGTTGGCGTAGTACACGTCGGCGTCGCCCATGACGCGCACCCCGGTCCAGCCCGCGAGCAGCAGCGTGGCATCGCCCAGCTCGACCACCTCGGCGCCGGCTGGAATGATCGAACGATCGCCGATCGCGCTGATGTGATTGCCATCGACCAGCACCACAGTCGCCGTAGTAAGGGTGTCGCTGCGCCCGTCGATGACCCGCGCTGCCACCAGCGCCGTTACCGCGCCACTGGCACTGCCCGCCGGCAGCACTACCAGCAGCGCCGCCAGCATCGCGCCATGACGCGCCCAACTGCGTAGCGACGGTCGCGTTCTGGTGCCCGGGATCTGCTGCATGGGAAGCCCCTTCGCGAGTTGGTGCAGGCAAGCTACGTAGCGACTACAGCGAAGTCAAGAACAGCCCTTCGGCATTGGACACTCACAGCGCGGGCGTGCAGATGGCAATCATCCCACCCACGAGGAACGCCATCGTGAGGACATCGTCTCCGTCATCCGCTGGCCAGGGCCCCTCGACCACAGAACTCATCGCGCAGAAAATCGCTGAACTGGGCGACTGGCGCGGCAAGACACTCGGCAGAATGCGCGAGTTCATCAGGAAGGCAGACCCGCACGTCGTCGAAGAGTGGAAGTAGAGGGGCACGCCGGTCTGGTCGCACGACGGCATACTCTGTACCGGAGAAACTTACAGGATGGTCGTGAAACTGACCTTTGCCAAGGGCGCGTCTCTTAAGGATCCGGCCGGCGGCGTGCAATCCTACCTGCCCGGTAGTCCCTCTACGACAAAGGAGCGCCATTTGGTCGACTTGTCGCGAATGGCTTTCAGTGCTGTGTATTCTGGAGATGAGTCAAAGGCCAGTGCCGCGAGCATGAGTTTTGCCGTGACGTTCATCGGTATTCCTCCGCTAATGACCGACGCCGATCGTCTATTATCAGGATCGCCACCTGGCAAAACAAGAATTGATATGTCCATGAAAAACTCCGCTTCGACTTTCGCTCTAGCAGTGCTGGCGGTTACAACTTCCGGATTGCCCGGCTGCACCCGCGACAACACGGACCACAAGGTCAATGCTGTGGTCGGAACCTGGGTCGTCAAGGACCCCGGCGCACCGTTCCCCTATCACATGTATGTTTTCAATGCCGACGGGACCATGCAGCAGGCCAACCCGGACGCGGGCGATCGCCATAGTAGTGATAGCGACGGCAAGGGCGTTTGGGTCGCGGACGGCGAGCAAATAAGGGGCAAGTGGGTTGAGATCAGCGCGGATCGTGCCTCGCATGGGTTTACGGGCCGCGCGGAAATTGCCTACGACATCAAGGTAAAGGCCGACGCCTTCACCGGAACGGTTACCGCGCGCTCGTATGACGCCCACGGCACTTTGACTGACGGCCCCACCAGCCCCACGCCGCTCGAAGGCAAGCGCGTCACCCTGCCGTAAAGCGCTGCGGTACGCCCTCCCTCACGAGCGCGGCAAATTTCAATGCCGCCGAATCGTGCGTCGCCGGTATATATCCGTCGCGACAGTTGACGTGCAGACGACGTAGGCGTTCTTGCCTCTTAGTCTCCGACCCTGGGCAAGCAGGTCCGGTAGCTCCAAGAAGTCGGAAATCCGATCAAGAAATATCTTCATAGCCGGACTTACGGCGTACCAATAGATTGGCGAGGCAAAGAGGATCTGATCATGCGCCAGCACCCGCTGCATCAGCGGCTCAAAGTCATCCTCTGCGCGCGTCAGACCCCAAAGTGCCCATGCTCCAGGAATTGCCCGGTTTCAAAGGCCACGCGCGCCGACAGCAGCATACCGGTATGGCTCAC
>Ga0075026_100000039_pt1 | contig 38666 bp, 37 predicted proteins | sample Str012_2_FD_71392 | JGI IMG/M metagenome (GOLD analysis project Ga0075026, IMG submission 71392) | Freshwater sediment microbial communities in response to fracking from Pennsylvania, USA - Straight Creek_MetaG_SC_2012 | ecosystem: Environmental > Aquatic > Freshwater > Creek > Sediment... | reverse complement strand
ATTAAAAAGAGAAACTAACAATTGTTAGCGGTTGCGTAAATAATTTTTATCTTTGATAAGACACCTATTTTCATCAAATCCCTGTAATGGATCCAGAAAAAATTTTCCAGGACAAAATTGACAACGACACCCGCATAGAGCCAAAGGACTGGATGCCGGATAAATACCGTCAAACTTTGATCAGGCAAATCAGTCAACATGCACACAGTGAGATAGTTGGCATGTTGCCAGAAGGTGATTGGATCAGCCGTGCGCCCACTTTAAAAAGAAAAGCCACCCTCATTGCAAAAGTACAGGACGAAGCCGGTCATGGTTTGTATTTATACAGCGCCGCAGAAACTCTGGGCATCAGTCGCGATGAAATGATTGATCAATTGCACAGCGGCAAAGCAAAATATTCTTCCATCTTTAATTACCCCAGTCTTACCTGGGCCGATATGGGCGCTATTGGCTGGTTGGTAGACGGTGCGGCCATCATCAACCAGGTGCCCATTTGCCGTTGCTCTCATGGTCCGTATGCAAGGGCCATGATAAGAATTTGTAAAGAAGAAAGTTTTCACCAGCGCCAGGGTTTCGAAATTTTATTAACGCTTAGCCAGGGAACAGCCGAACAAAAAGCCATGTGCCAGGATGCCATTAACCGTTGGTGGTGGCCCAGTATTATGATGTTTGGCCCCAATGACGATGCATCGCCCAATAGTGCACAGAGCATGCGCTGGAAAATAAAGCGGTTCAGCAACGATGAATTGCGCCAGCGGTTTATAGACATGTGTGCAGAACAGGTGAAAATATTAAACATGACCCTTCCCGACCCCGATCTGCGCTGGAACGAAACAAAGCAACAGTATGATTTTGGACCCATCGACTGGGAAGAATTTAAAAACGTGATCAATGGCAACGGGCCCTGCAACAAAGAAAGAATGGCGGCAAGGATAAAAGCGCATGAAGAAGGCGCATGGGTACGAGACGCCGCCATCGCTTATGCAGCCAAAGAAAAACAGCGAAATAAAAAGCCGCTGCCATTCAGCATTAATCTCAATCGTTAAAAGCTATTGTTATGAACAAGCTGGTAAAGAAATTTTATTATGGTGATTATGGAGATAAAGAAAATGCAGCAAGCCTGCCTCCGGACGCTTTAGCAGCAGCCAATGGCAATAGCTGGCCGCTGTGGGAAGTGTTCATCCGGAGCAAACAGGGCTTGGATCATAAACATGCGGGCAGCCTGCATGCCGCAGATGCACAGATGGCCATTGAAAATGCAAGAGATGTGTATACACGCCGCCAGGAGGGCATCAGCCTCTGGGTAGTTGAATCAAAATACATTCATGCTTCTAATCCTGCCGAAGCCGGTAGTTTATACGATCCGGCAAACGATAAAGTGTACCGGCACCCTACGTTTTATGATTTGCCCAATGAATTGAAACATATGTAAGCACTCATTCTGTAAGTTCAGGAAATGAAACCATCAACCGATTCACTTGTTTTATATACTTTACATTTGGCAGATAACGCCTTGATGCTCGGACAAAGAAATGCCGAGTGGACTGGCCACGGTCCCGTTTTAGAACAAGACATTGCCATCAGCAACATAGCGCTTGATCTTATTGGGCAGGCCAGGAATTTTTACCAGTACGCTGCCAAACAAATCAACCTATCAACAGATCAATCCATCAACCCGGCCGTTACTGAAGACAGCCTGGCCTACCTGCGCAATGAGCATGATTTTATGAACTGCCTGCTGGTAGAATTACCCAAAGGCGACTGGGCCGTTACCGTTTTGCGGCAATTCTTTTTCAGTACCTATCAATTCTATTTTTACGGGCAATTGATCAACAGTAAAGACAGTACCCTGTCAGCCGTTGCCGAAAAATCTTTAAAAGAAGTTACCTATCACCTTCGCTGGAGTGCGGAATGGGTAGTGCGCCTGGGCGATGGAACTATGGAAAGCCAGCAGCGCATCAGCAATGCATTAAATGATTTGTGGCCGTACACTGCAGAATTAACCACGCTGGCAGATTATGAAGAAGCGCTGCTAAAAGAACGCATTGCAGTTGATCTGAATTCCATACAACCGCTATGGCGCAATAAAATTGATGAAATACTTGCAACCGCAACATTGCCGACACCAAAAAACCTGGAAACAAGAACGGGCGGTAAACAAGGGAAGCATACAAACCAGCTTGCAATCATTCTCAAAGAGATGCAATACCTTCAAAGAACACATCCGGGCGCAATATGGTAAAAGATCCCATCATAGATAAACAGCAAGTACTATCACTGCTTGAACAGGTGGCTGATCCGGAAGTGCCTGTACTGTCTGTTATTGACCTGGGCATTGTACGGGATGTGAAACTAAACAATGACGAGGTTGAAATCATCATTACACCCACGTACAGCGGGTGCCCGGCCATGGATGTTATTGGCATGGAAATAAAAATGCTCTTGCTGGAGCATGGATTTAAAAAAATAACGGTCTCAAATGTTTTGTCGCCGGCATGGACCACCGACTGGATGAGCGAATCAGGCAAAGAAAAATTAAAAGCTTATGGCATTGCGCCGCCCAATCCTACCCGCCCGGTTTGCGATATCGGGTTGTTTACAGAAGCAGAAGCCGTTCAATGTCCGCATTGCCAGTCATACATTACAAAATTGGTCAGCCAGTTTGGATCCACCGCCTGCAAAGCATTGTACAAGTGCAATGATTGCCTGGAGCCATTCGATTATTTTAAATGCCATTGAAAAAGTATAGGGTACTTAGTATTCAGAAACAGACCAGAATAACAGTGGCGTGATTGAATATTCATCACTTTATAATATAAATACAATTTTTATCACCGGTGTGTATCTCAATTTTCAAGTAATATTTTTATAAATGGATTCTGTACTGCTAAATATCAACGAAGCTACCGCCGTCATCACCCTTAACAGGCCGGAAAAATTCAATGCCTTTAACCGGTCCATGGCCCTGCTTTTGCAAAAACTGCTCGACGATTGTGCAGCGGACAATAACATTCGGGCCATTTATTTCACGGGCAATGGCAAAGCCTTTTGCGCAGGACAGGATCTGAGTGAGCTTACCGGAGAAGACGCACCGGGCATTGATAAAATACTGGAAGAACATTATAACCCCATTGTTACCCGCATCCGCAACCTGGAGAAACCGGTTGTTTGTGCAGTAAACGGTGTAGCGGCCGGTGCCGGTGCCAACATCGCACTTTGCTGCGATATTGTAGTGGCCACGCAATCCGCCTCTTTTATACAGGCATTCTCAAAGATTGGGTTAATACCAGACAGCGGCGGCACTTTTACATTGCCACGTTTAATAGGCTGGCAAAAAGCCTCTGCACTGATGCTGCTGGGAGATAAAGTGAGTGCAACAGATGCAGAAAAATACGGCATGTTGTACAAAGTTTTTACCGATGAAGTATTTGCGGCGGAATCTATGAAGATTGCGGCAACACTTGCTGCCATGCCCACCAGGGCATTGGCGTATACCAAGCAGGCATTGAATGCATCTTTCAATAATACTTTTGAGGCACAACTACAAACGGAAGATAAACTGCAGTTTGCAGCTGCCGGTACAGCCGATTATGCAGAAGGGGTACGGGCATTTATGGAAAAACGAAATCCCCATTTTAAAGGATCATAAAAGCCATTTCATTTTATGATTTATTCGTTCAATGGTTTCATTCCGGTGGTTCATCCCTCCTCATTTGTACACCCGCAGGCAGCGGTAACAGGCAATGCCATCGTTGGTAAGCATGTATATATTGGACTAGGTGCGGCCATTCGTGCAGACTGGGGGAAGATTGTTATTGAAGACGGTTGCAATGTGCAGGAGAATTGCACCATTCACATGTTTCCCGGTATAACTGTTGTTTTAAAAGAAGGAGCACATATTGGCCATGGTGCAGTAGTGCACGGGGCTGTAATTGGACGCAATTGCCTGATAGGCATGAACAGCGTTATTATGGACAATGTTGTACTGGGCGATGAGTGCATTGTAGCGGCTCTAAGTTTTATAAAAGCGGATGAACAATATGAACCAAGAAGCCTGGTTGCCGGCAACCCCGCTAAAAAAATAAAAGAAGTAAGCGATGCAATGATGGCCTGGAAAACTGCCGGCACCGCATTATACCAGGCCCTGCCAAAGCAAATGTTTGACAACTGGAAACCCTGTGATCCGCTGACCGAAATTGAATCCGGCCGCCCGGCACAGGAAACCCTGTACAAAACCTGGCAGCAAATAAAAAGGGATCAGCAGTTGTAATACACCCTTCCACAGCACCCGCGTTTAATGATTCCCGAAAGCCGGTGATCCTGCCCGGGAAGACCGTTTTACTGTGCGTTAACGGTATTCACAATCCATTCACAAATGGCACTAAACCTTCCTTTCCTCTCTGGGTCTATTATACTGTAAACGGTTCAGAAAAAAAGAACCTTCTAAAAAAGCCAAAAACAAATTACCATGAAAACGTTACTTACATTTTTAATGCCTTTGCTGATAGCTGTTACTTTTACCATTAGCAGTAAATTCTTCGCAAATGCGCATTACCTGGTTTCCGCTTTGTTTACATTAGCGTGTTACAGTGCTACCAGTTTGTGGATTACCGTTATCAGTTCAAAAAAACTGGTATTGCGTTAATGATTCAAAAAACGCCCTCTGTCCGCAGTATACAACAGCAATAAGTCTTATTACTTCCATAAAACTTATTGCTGTTTTTTTTGTGCCCCTGCCAACCGTTTAATAACCCCGTCTGCCAGCCATTGCAGGGCACTTGTTCTTCGCAGCAACTCAATTTCCACTCCTCGCTCCATAACAGTTATCTTTGCCGCCACAAATGGAAAAGACCAACTTTATTGATTACATCCGTATATTTTGCCGCAGTGGCCATGGTGGTGCAGGCAGCAAACATTTTATGCGCAATAAGCTCACTGCCAAAGGTGGACCGGATGGTGGAGATGGAGGCCGCGGAGGTCATATTATTCTGAGGGGCAATAAAAACCTTTGGACACTCCTGCACCTGCGCTATTTTAAAAATGTACTGGCCGAAGATGGTGAAAACGGCAGTAAAAACAACAGCAGCGGCAGAAGCGGTAAAGATATCATCATTGAAGTGCCACTGGGTACCGTGGCCAGAGACGAAGAAACGGGTGTACAGCAGGTAGAAATACTGGAACATGGCCAGGAAGTGGTATGGTTAAAAGGCGGCAGGGGTGGATTGGGCAATGGCAATTTTGCTACGGCCACCAACCAGGCACCCGAATATTCCCAGCCCGGCGAACCGGGTACAGAAGCCTGGAAAGTTGTGGAATTGAAAGTGCTGGCAGATGTGGGCCTTGTGGGCTTTCCCAATGCCGGCAAATCAACCCTGCTTTCTTCTGTTTCGGCAGCTACCCCCAAAATAGCCAATTACGCATTTACAACGCTTGCACCGCACCTGGGCATAGTGGCCTACCGCAATGAGCAAAGCTTTTGTATGGCAGATTTACCCGGTATCATTGAAGGCGCTGCAGAAGGCAAAGGGCTGGGGCACCGTTTTTTGCGCCATATTGAGCGCAACCCGGTATTGTTGTTTTTAATTCCGGCAGACAGCAACGATCACAAAAAGGAATTTGAAATACTGGTCAACGAATTGAAAGAATACAACCCCGAATTGCTGCACAAGCAATTTGTGGTAGCGGTCAGCAAAAGCGATATGCTGGATGAAGAACTGAAAGCAGCCATTGAAAAAGAACTACCCAAAAATATTCCCCATGTTTTTATTTCTTCCGTAACACAACAGGGCCTGGTAGAATTAAAAGACGTATTGTGGAAGGCATTGAACGCAGGGAACGCATAACAGCATTACTAACCGGTTTGTGGTATTGTAACAAAAAACCAATGCTGTAACTTTCAGGATTGATTTTTACAATTCAACTTCCTGTCTATGCCAGTTTCTCCTGATCAACCCATGCTTCAGCGAACCAATGCAGGATTGCTGAAATTTGTTTCCAACGTGCTAAAGTCGCTCTGGCTTTTTTTTCCTTCGGTGGTTTTTATCATGCTCACATTTGCCTGTTTTATTTCATTAAGCCAGGGAAAGGATATCCTGATCTCGTTTACAGAAAACAACCGTAAGGGAAGCGCCCTTTACGTGGTGGGCACTAATATACTGATCAAGTTTACATTTTTTATGGCCATTGCTTTTTGGGCCTATGTAAGCTGGTATTCCTCGCGCATAGTGGCGTATGCCAAATTGTACCGGCAGCGTAATTATGCTAACCAGTTTATGCCGTCACTTGCAGAAGACAAGTTTGGAACTGTTTATGAAATTCAGCAGCGCTTCCTGGATGTTGTGCCCAGGCTTGCGGGCTATGGCTGTTTTATTATTGTACTTTTTTCGATTGCCGATCTTTTGTTTACCGCCTCCTGGGTAAGCAAACAACCGGTATTATGGCTGGTCATTTTTCTTTTGATTACCCGGTTTATAGATTACCAGCTCATACGGTTTACCAGCAACGAGATCAACAGCAAACGACTCCGCCGCTGGTTTACCATCGCCGGCATTGCTTTCCTGTTACTGGTAGTTATACTTGAAGTCAGCGGGCTTTTGATTAAAGTACCGGTACTGTTTGCCATGACGGTTTTGCTGATGCTGGTTTACATGCTGTACATTAACCTGCGCAGAAAATGGGTAGAAGAAGATGCATTGAAAACAAAGGCCAAACTGGCGGGACACGACAAAGGCATAAAAGGTATTCTGAAAAAAGTGATGGATTTTATTCACCTCGATCAAAAGGAGTATGGCTATTTTCTCTGGTTCAATATAGTTTGCCTGCTGGGTTTTATTGCCTATGCTGCAGCCATTGTTTCATTTAAAGTATCGGTGGCATTTGGGCCCATGCCGCTGGTATTGCTGGCATTTGCGGTGTTGCTGGGTTTTGGAAATCTCCTCACCATATTGTCTGTAAAAACCGGTGTCAATTTGCATTTTATTATTTTTTTAATTGCGGCAATCTTTGCCACTCCCGAAAGCCATTTTGTAAGAACGGTGCATTTAAACCCACGCAATCCCGATGCAACGGTTTTTAAAAAGCGGCAAAATATACAGCAGTATTTTAACGCCTGGCTGATCAACCATCCTGCAATAGATTCAACAGACGAATACCCTGTTTATTTTGTACTGGGCAATGGAGGCGCATCCCGTTCGGCTTATTGGGTAGCTTCTGTTCTCGGCAGGCTGGAAGACAGTTCTATACAAGCAGGTAAAGAAAGATTCTCCAGCCATGTTTTTTGTTTGTCGGGTACATCCGGTGGTGGCGTTGGTGTGGCCGCTTTTTACGCATTGCTAAAACATGCAGACAAGCAGGATACAACCGCCGCCTATGAAACTTCTGCCAAAAATTTCCTGCGGCAGGATTTTCTCACATACACACTTGCCAGGATGCTGGGCCCGGATTATTTTAATTACATACCCGTCATCAACTGGTTTGTTCCCAACCGCGACAGGGTTGATGCCCTGGAATCTGCATTTGAAAAAGCCATTGACAGTTCTCACTACAAACTTCATTTCGACAGTACGTATCTTGATGAGTGCATTACACAGCAAGCTTATAATGGTATGCCCGTTCTCTGCGTCAATACCACCCGTGTTCAGGATGGCAACCCTTCGGTTGTATGCAGTATCCGGCTCAACGACAGCCTTTTTAACAAACGGGTAGATGTAGCAGATTTGCTGGCGCCCGATACCAGTATTCGTTTAAGCACAGCGGCCATTCTCGGCGCACGCTTTCCGTATATGAGCCCGGCTGGCAGAATTGATCAGCAAACCAGCAGGGGTTTAAAGAAGCACTATTTTGTAGATGGCGGCTACTTCGATAACTCCGGTGCAGGCGTTGTGCAGGAAATGATCCGCGCCATCATTAAAATTGGGGATACCAGCCGCAACGCATTACTGTTGCAACGCATGAAGAAAATAAAAATCGTTGTACTGCACATTACCAACAGCCCGCAGGGAAACAGCATACTAAACCCGGTGACGCCTTTTAAAAATGATCTCGCCTCTCCTTTACTAACCATACTGGGTGCCTATGATATGCAAACAACAGTCAACGATATGCGGCTGCGGGCATTTACCGGCGATGTAAACCTAAGGCCCGATTCTGTGCCCATTAACAAAGCAATGTATTACCCCATTCATCTTTACAACGATCCGGACGAAAGAGGCGATACATTATCCCGTGGTCCATATGCAATGAACTGGTTTATTTCCGACAGTGTGCGCAACCAGATGGACCGGCGTTTAAAAGCGCAACCCAAATTAAAAAGAATGATTGAACGAAAATTTAAATTGTAACCCCGGTACCGGCCATTTGCAATGCCCCGGTATTTTATTATCTTTATAACACTAAAAACAAAGGCATTTCTCATTATTGCCATTGTGAATTTATCCGCCTCGCTTCTTTTTATCTGATGTTGCCGCTGTCATAGCGTTGCTTTCCATTTATTTGCTTGAACCATTCAACAATTCCGGCCATTCTGTGGCGGGTAATTATAAATAGTTGGCCTAACAGCAAGCAAGAAAAGCAGTCCGCATGAATGGTTTGCGGCTGCTTCTTCTTTTCCGGCACATTCTAATGCCAGGCAGCTGGCGTCAATGCATCCAAAAATATCTTTCTCTTACCGCTAACAACAGCAGAATTTAATTTTCAGTAGGTTTGTTGCAATAAAAGTGTTGTTACCATGAGAAAATATTTTGTAACGATCGTCTTACTCATCAGCTTTGTTTTTAAATCAATGGCCGACGAAGGCATGTGGCTGCCGTTGCTGCTGGGCCAGCAGGTGTACAATGATATGCTGAAGCGGGGCCTGAAGCTTACCAAAGAACAGCTGTACAGTATTAATAAAGCGTCTATCAAAGATGCCGTCATTATTTTTGGCGGTGGCTGCACCGGCGAAATTGTAAGCAGCGAAGGATTGATTTTTACCAACCATCATTGTGGTTATGAAGCTGTGGCCAATGCCAGTTCGGTAGAACACAATTACCTGCACGATGGTTTTTATGCTAAATCAAAACAGGAAGAAATCCGTTCTGCACTCACCGTTCAGTTTTTATTGAAAATAGAAGATGTTACCAAAGAAGTGGATTCTGCATTGGGTGTGTTAACGGGTATGGAGCGCAGCCAGAAACAGTCAGACTTGCTTGCAGACATCAATAAACGCTATTCAGATCCATCGCAGGCCATTGAAGCAAGGGTAAGTCCCCTGTTCAAAGCCAACCAGTTCCTGGTATTTGTGTACCAGCGTTACAGCGATGTGCGCCTGGTGGGCGTGCCTGCAGAAAGCATTGGTAAATTTGGCGGCGATACAGACAACTGGGAATGGCCACGGCACACCGGCGATTTTTCTGTGTTTCGGGTATACATGAGCAAGGATGGAAAACCGGCGCCCTATGCTGCCGATAATATTCCGCTAAAACCAAAATATGCACTCCCGGTTTCCATAAAAGGATATAAAGATGGCGACTATTCCATGATTTATGGCTATCCCGGCAGTACCAACCGTTATGAAACTTCCTATGGCATCAAACAAAAAGTAGACATTGACAATCCATCCCTGGTAGACCTGCGCGATATCCGTCTTAAAGCCATGCTTGCTCAAATGAAAAAAGATCCGGCTACACGGCTGCAGCTGGCGGCATCTTATGCATCCATTGCCAACTACTGGAAATTTTATGACGGCGAAAGCAAGCAGCTGCTGAAGTATGATGTATTGGGGCAAAAGAAAACAGCCGAAGCCAAATTTCAGCAATGGGCAAATGGAAAGCCGGAATACCAGAATGTAATGAGCGATTGGGAAAAAGCCTATGCAGCCTGGCGCCCTTACAGTAAACAACGGGTATATATTTACGAAGGCATTTTAGGATCGCCATTGCTGGCTTATGCAGCCACTTTGATGCAGGTAGAAATTGCCATGGTAAAACAAGGTAGCAGCGCCGCCATAAAAAATGCTGTTGAAGCCGCAGACAAAGCCAGGACTACGTTCCTGAAAAATGAAAACAAAATATCTGATCAGAACATTGTGGCCGCCGTACTGATGAAGTATTACACAGACATAGAAAAAAGCCAGCACCCCATTTCTTTTTATGAAAGTATAAAAGGAAGTTATGGCGATCTTAAAGATGAACTGACCTATAAAAAGTATGCAGCAGATATTTTTAAAACCACGATAATTTTTGATGACAACAAGTGGAAAGCTTTTGTAACCAACCCGGATGCTGTAATGCTGCAGGCCGACCCCGCATTTAATGTGGCCGGCAATTTTGTAAAGAACTGGCAAAACAAATTTTTACAATCTTACCAGGTGTTTAACAATACCAATAATGAGCTGGGCAGGCTCTACCTCAAAGGCATTGTGCAGATGGATACGGTGAAAGCAAAAAAAATGTACCCCGATGCCACGTTTACTATGCGGGTAAGTTTTGGCAATATTAAAAGTTATAGCCCCGGCACCTCCGTACACTACGATTATGTAACCACCATGAAAGGCGTACTGGAAAAATACAAACCCGGCGACGATGAATTTGATCTTCCCGCCGATTTGATTGAGAAGGCAAAGAAGAAAGATTTCGGCCTTTATATTGACAAGGCAAAAAATGACCTGGTCACCTGTTTTATCACCACCAACGATATTACCGGCGGCAATTCCGGATCGCCGGTTTTGGATGCCAACGGTAACCTGATTGGACTTTGCTTCGATGGAAATTACGAAGCCCTTAGCCATAAAATTGCGTTCGATAAAGATCTCAACCGCACCATTTGCGTAGACATTCGTTATGTACTGTGGTGCATCGATAAATTGGGCGGCGCCGGTAATATCATTAAAGAACTAAAACTGGTAAAACAATAAAAAACGAACTGGCCGGATTTCCGGCAATTACGCATCCTGTTAAAAAAGGAATGCCGCAGTCTTTAAAGCTTGTGGCCTTTTTGTTATTGCCCCAGAAAACAAAATGTATTTAGGGATGCTAAAACCAGCCGACCAATTTTTTATGCATCAGGAAGAGCCGGAAAAAAGCTGCCTGCTGGCTTTGCGCAGTACTATTCTCTCGTTCAACAAAGGCATTACCGAATCCTGGAAATACGGGATGCCATTTTACTGCATCCAGGGAAAGATGTTTTGCTATTTATGGATACACAAAAAATACAAACAACCCTATATTGGCATTGTGGAAGGCGGTAAAATCAACCACCCCTTGCTGATACAAGAGAAAAGGGCCCGGATGAAAATCATGCTGATTGATCCAGAGAAGGATATACCTGTAAAAACCGTAAAGGGCATTTTAAATACCGCAATGGCTTTGATGCCGGAGCGAAAATAATGTAAGGTCAATTCTTGTTTCAAATGGATACTTTATGCACAGTATTTGAACGGATATATCAATACAGCTAAAATGATCGTTTTAAAACCCGCAAATAGTCAATGAAAAAAGCCATGCTGAACTTTTTAAAGATAGCTGCCGCTGTGTATTTGCTGCTCTGCGTCTTGTTGTATTTTTTTCAGGAGAAATTGATTTTTATGCCGGATAAACTTCCTGCAGGATTTAAATTTTCTTTTAATCAACCATTTGAGGACCTGCAATTCAAAACGCCGGACGGAGTATTACTGAATGCAGTTTTATTCAGAGCAGACAGTTCAAAAGGACTTATCTTTTATTTGCATGGCAATGCCGGCTCACTGGAATCGTGGGGGCAGATTGCAAAATCCTATACAAGCCTTCATTACGATCTACTGATGGCTGATTACAGGGGTTATGGAAAAAGCGAAGGCAGTATTAGAAGCGAAAAGCAATTTTATGAAGATGTTCAGCTATTGTACGACAGCATGAAGACCCATTACTCCGAAAAAAATATTGTAGTGCTGGGTTATTCCATCGGAACAGGTGCTGCTACCCGGCTGGCTGCTTTTAATAAGCCACGAATGCTGATTCTACAGGCGCCATATTTCAGTTTAACCGATTTGGTAAAACACAATTTCAGGATAGTGCCTCCCTTTCTTTTAAAATACAAATTTGAAACCAACCGATTTATAAAAGACTGTGCAATGCCGGTTGTTTTATTTCATGGCAACAGGGACGAAGTGATTTATTATGGGTCATCACTTAAGCTAAAAGCCCTGTTTAAACCTGCCGATACCTTAATCACTTTAAACGGGCAGGGGCACAATGGCATGAGTGATAATCCTGATTACCCGGCCGAACTGGCGAATGTGCTGAACCGGTAAATAAAAGACCAGCAGATAGAGATCTGCCGGTCTTATCATTCCACACATATAGAATTGCTAATTAATTTTTATCACATCGGGCTTAACGACGTACCAGCTTTTGCCCACGGCTTCGCCTTTGGCGGCACCCCTGGCAAAGGCATCTGGCGTATAATAGTACAATGGCCGTCCGCGGTAAGTAGATTGTTTTCTTGTGGTACCACCGGCGCCATCGGCTCTTGTTATTTCACCAAAATCTGTTTTCAGCAGCAATGTGGGCAGGTTGAGACTGGCCGTATAAAATACCGGCCAGGTAGTAATACAACCATTGATGCAGTTGGTAGGCAGGGTGGTAGGATTGAGTGAGTCTTTTACAAAATAGTACAGTGTATTGCCGGCACTGTCTGTTAGAAATTCTTTTGTGGTGCTGTCGGTTGTACCGGAAGCCACTACCTTTTTATCGGCCAGCAAAATGGAATAATTGGTCTTAACAACAAACCATACGTTGCCAATTTTTTCGCCACCTTTCAGCCCGGGCAATTCTCTGGTATTGGCACCGCTGGCGTCTTTGGGCGCATAATAGTAAAGTGGCCAGCCCTTATAGGTTGTTTGTTTTTGGCCGGTACTGGCGGTAATCACACCAAAATCTGCAGCATTGAGGCCGGTGCCCAGTGTTGTGGCGCTTAAAAGTGAGTCATAAAATATGGGCCACACGTTGAGGCATCCGCTTGTACATTTGTTGATACCACCATCTATATCTAGGGAGAAATAGTAGAGTGTATAACCTTTGTTGTCTGTTAAAATAGTTCCCAATACAGGGTCTGTGGCCAGCTGCACAGAATTAATTTTATCAGGCGTTTTGTCTTTTGCACAACTCTTCAGCAGCACAGACAAAAACAACAATACTATTACCGGAAAGACATAGGATTTCAGCCTGAAAAAAGGCACTTGCTTTTTCATACACAAATTTTTAATGATTAAAATAATTATAGGCTTGCCTTTTAAACCGGCATGGTTAGCACGCAATACAATTGCGGGTTGACAGTAAGTTTGCCACACTTACATTTTTAAAACTGATAATACAGAAGGGTAGGAACGGATATACAGCTGTACGTAAGCTTATAAAAGAAGGATGCCTGTGTAGAAAAAAATTTCTACCGGCGCCATTTTTTTATCGACAAACAGGGTATTTCCGGGCAACATATAATGTTTTAGTGAAATGTTTTTTTACTAAATAAAAATGCTGCAGCAATGGCTATGGGGTTATTACCGGGTGTAGTAATTTTTTATTTTCTACCGATTTAATGGTTTTTGTGTTTGAAGCAGTAAAGATGCTTTGGGTGATGATCAAAACCGAACACAAACACAAGTGCCCCGGCTCAACAATATTTTAAGCCAGTTAACATTGCTTGCACAATAACTGGTTTGCGTTAATATTTGGTGAACGTTTATTTAACAAAGGTTAAGCAGATGCGAAGGGCATGCCGCCGCATTAAACCACGGAAATTAATTTCATTCACAAAGTTTCACCAAAAAAATATTTTATGAAACGACAATTCCATGTATCATTTACTGTTGTTGCGCTGGCTTCCCTTATTAGTTTTGCCTCCTGTAAAAAAGAGGTGGCTGCTTCGTCCACCACACCGTCTACGCCACTGTATGCAATGCTGATTGGCGATACCAGTGTATCTTTTTTCAATGCGGCTGTTCAGAAAGCGGGCGATAATTCATTGTTTCACGGAACGGATTCGGTAACAGTATTCATGCCCACCAATGCGGCATTTCTTGCGCAGGGCATTACCAGCACAGCCATCAGTGCCATGTCTGCCACTGCGCTTGATTCGCTGGTGCGGTATCATTTCATATCAAGCGCTGCAGATTTAACCACGGGCTCCTATACATCATTCAACAGCCTGCTGGGCCCTGCGCTGTATGGATATGGCAATACAGACGGGTCAAACAATTATTTCAACGGCAGCATTGGCATTAAAACAACCTTGTCTGGCAGCAATGCCATTGTGTATAAATTGAGTGCCCCGCTGCAAATACCGGCAGTCTCTATTGCGCAATTGCTCAGCACCGATACTTCGCTGGCATATTTTTCTGAAGCATTGAATCATACCGGGATTAGTCTTATACCTGGCAGCGGATGGAATACCGTGCTGGCACCCGATAACAATTCGTTTATCGCGGCCGGCTATCCCACAATTGCCAGCATTGATACCGCAAATGCCAGTTCGTTGACTACTATTTTACAATACCATATTTTGCCAGGGCAATATTTCAGCAATGGCTTCACGGGTTTGTCAACGGTAGGATCTTCAGAAGGAAATATGATCAATCTTGGTTTCAGCAATGGCCTGGTACAGTTTACAGGAACGGGTAATACGACTACGGCTTCGGTTACCCAGGCAGACAGGATTGCAGGAACCAATATCATTGTTCAAAAAATAAACGGACTGCTGATACCCTGAGAAAAGTTTTGAGTATGGGGAATAAAAAAGGCGATCCGGCTTTTATAGCGGGGTCGCCCTTCTATGTTGCAACCGGGCATTAAATTTTCTGCGTTAACTACTTGTTTTGGGGGCATTGTCTTTCCACTTCCACAAATGCAGGCAGGCATAGGTTCTGTACGGGCTCCATTTTTTTGCAATGCGCAGCATATCTTCTTTCAGCTGTTTTTTATCGGCGCCATCCAGCTTGTATATTTTTATCATGGCGTTCTGAATGCCAAGATCGTCCACGGCAAATACGTCTTCTCGGCCCAGTGCAAACATCAGTATCATTTCAGTTGTCCAGCGGCCAACCCCTTTAATCTGTATTAAATGCTGCGTCACTTCTTCATCGCTCATTTTATGCAGTTTTTTCCAATCCATGCCCTGCTCTAATGCAAACCTGGCCACGTTTTGTACATAGTTTACTTTGGCATTGCTAAGGCCAATGCCGCGCAGGCTGGCAAAAGGCGTTGCCACTATTTGTTCGGGGGTGGGTTGTTTTTCGTACAAAGCCAGGAAGCGTTTCCAGATTACATCGGCTACTTTTACCGACAATTGCTGGCTCATAATGGAGCCGCACAAATGCAGGTATACCTTTCTTCTTTTTGTGAGCACAAACGGTTCACGATCCAGTAGGTTATTAAATTTTTTGTCTTTTGCAAGGTGTTCAACGTAATGCATACTGCAATATAATATTATGGTTTTACATACCTGTAAACAAATCCCCCCTTGCCAGTCGCCCAACCATGACTACTATCTGTAAAATGAATTTCATATAACTGGGCTTTGTTTATGGTACATTGCCGAATTAACAATTTACCACCGTTAGTAGTTGAATAAATGTTGTGACCGCTCAGGACAAATCCATTGTCGTTGTCGAAAAAATGTATGTCCCCCGCCGGAACGTCGGGGCCGGCAATTTGCTCAAGAGTAATACCTCCGTCAACAGTCCGGTAAACACTCCTGCCACCTGCTACCCAACCATGCAGCTCATCTGTAAATTGAATGGCATACCCACCTTCCATTGTGGAAGATGATTTTGAAAAACTAACGCCTGCATTTTCGGTTTTGTTAAGGTAAGAATCAGAGAACCAACCTTTATTTTGATTTAGAAAGAAAAGACCGTGAGGCAAAATTGGTTCGGAAATGCCAATAAGAAACTGAAAAGTTGTGCCAGCATCTGATGTTTTATACAATCCTCTTGGCATTTGGGTTGTATTTTCATTTGTGTTTCCATACCCATTGTTTGCATCAAAAAATTGCACATCAAAGAACTTTGCAGCAATAGCTTTTTGCCAGGTGGCACCTCCGTCCCGCGTTCTTAAAAGAAAATTGGAGCCTGTTACCCACCCGTTATTTGCATCCGGAAAAAAAAGATTCGTAAAAGTTTCGTTTAATGAATCAGGGATTGCAGATTTCCATGTTAATCCACCATCTGTTGATTTCCCTAAATAGTTTTCACCACATATAAAACCAGTTTGAGGGTTTATAAAAAAACATCTTCTAAGTTCAAAGTGGCTTCTAGTTTTATTCTTTGCCAACCTGGACCCAAATCGTCTAAAACTTCAGGTACTATAGCAGGATCGTCATGCTTTCTGCAAGAAAAAGCAATGATACCGATGACAATTAATAAGAAATAGTAATTTAATTTACTTATCATAGATTGGGTTTAGTAAATGAAGATATAATTTTGCTATTTAAGTTTTATGAAAAGAGAAATTATTATTACGCGGGACGGGTCGCACAGCATATCCAATGCAGAGATGGGCGTTACTTATCACTCTCATCATGGCGCCCTGCAGGAATCTGTGCATGTTTTTATAGAATCGGGCCTGCGTTTTATAACTAAAAACCACAGCCAGGTAGTTGCGCTTTCCGTATTTGAGATGGGGTTTGGAACCGGCTTGAACGCTTTGCTTACTTTAATTGAAGCTGAAAACAAACGGCAGCCGATCTGCTATGAAACGGTGGAACTTTTTCCGCTGGAAGCAGCTACCATTGCGGCATTGAACTATTGTGAACTGTTGCTTCGGCCAGGTTTGGAACCGGTGTTTCGACAATTGCATTCATGTGCATGGGATACGCTCATCAAGATGACGCCTTTTTTCAGTTTTAAAAAAAGACAGACCAGCCTGGTTAATTTTTCGGCAACGCAAAGTTTTAACCTGGTTTATTTTGACGCATTTGCGCCGGATATACAACCTGATTTATGGACGGCCGCAATCTTTAGAAAATTATATGATTGCATGGAGCCGGGCGCCGTATTAACTACTTACTGCTCAAAGTCCATTGTGCGTAAAGCCATGGGGGAAGCGGGTTTTACGGTAGAAAAAATTCCGGGACCACCGCACAAACGCGAAATGGTGCGGGCGGTGAAGAGATAATTGTTTGCGGTTGTTAGCGGGGGACTGCAGCCCTCGCTTGCAATAGTTCGTCTTTTCAGGGCCCACAGATTTTAAAACGTTTGAAATCCTCTTGGTTATCTTGTCAATTCATTCCGGGTTGCGTAATCTTAAATCCGGTCTTTGTTTTTTCCCCGGCCACCATTTTCTTTACATCGGCCAGTAATTTTTTTGCATCGTATACAATGCCATCTTTAACGGTATAGCTTACACCGCCTCTTCTTACCACTTCATTTTTTTCGTTAAGCCCAAGTGCACCGGTGCCATACAATACTGCCAGGTTCTCCAGCGGATTGGCGTCTACAATTACAAAATCGGCCAGCTTGCCTACTTCTACGCTGCCAATTTCTTTTTCCATACCCAGGGCTTGTGCGCCATAGAGAGTGGCGCTGCGGATCACTTCCAGCGGGTGAAAGCCGGCTTCGCGCAGCAACTCCAGCTCTCTTACATATGAAAATCCATAGAGTTCGTAAATAAAACCGGCATCTGTGCCAACGGTTACGCGGCCACCGCGGTTTTTGTATTCATTGATAAAAGTCATCCATAGTTTATAATTTTCTTTCCAGCTCACTTCCTGTTCGGTGCCCCAGTTGAGCCAGTAAGACCCGTGCGATACGCGGCTGGGTTCATAAAATTTCCAGAGTTTTGGCATGGTATAGTCTTCATGCCATTCCGCCCTCCTGGCACGCATCAGGTCGCGGTTGGCCTCATAAATTTCAAACGTGGGGTCCAATGTAAAATCAAGTGCCAACAGTTCATTCATTACTTTATTCCAGTGCTCACTGTAAGGCTTAGCCGCTTGTTTCCACAAACGGCCTGCTTCTTCAAAACGGTTTTGCTCGTTGGCGTAATTGTAATTGAGCGGATAGTTCTGTATGGTCTTGTCTTCAAAGAGTGCTTCCGGCAAACCATACCAGTGTTCCATTGATGTCATACCGGCCCTTGCACTGTTTAAAACATTCCACCGGGCCACATCCATTTGCGCGTGGTGGCAGCAGGAGCGCAATCCTATTTTTTTATTTTCTTCAATGGCGGCTTTCATAATCTCGGGTGCTGCGCCAAAAAATTTGATGCCATCTGCGCCTTTTTTCTGGTTGTCTCTTACCCATGCAATGGCTTGTTCTGCTGTAGCAATCGGTTCTTTGCTGCCTTGTCCAAACGCGGTATATGCTTTCAGGCGCGGCGCCGTAATGGTATTGGCTTCGCTTTTCTTTTTTTCTTCCAGTACCCAATCGAGCCCGTTCATAGAACCCGGATCCCGAACGGTGGTAACGCCATGTGCCATCCATAGTTTAAAAACATATTCAGCATCGGCGCCCTGTGCTTCGCCACCTATATGCCCGTGCATATCAACAAAGCCGGGCATCAGGTACATGCCATCGCAATTGAGCTCTTTGCCGCCTGCGGCCAGTTGGGGGCGGCGTGCCGCGTTGATGGCCACACCCGGCGCTCCTACATTGACAATATTTTTGATGCGGTTTTTTTCTATCACAATGTCAACCGGGCCGGTGGCCGGTGCGCCAGTGCCATCTATCATAATAACACCGCGAATGATCAACTGTGGCCAGGGCCCGTCGCCCTCTTTACGGTCGGGTGCTTTTTTAACCTGTGCGCTGGCAACAAAGAATGACAATAAAATACAGGATAGCAGCAGTGCTTGTTTTCTCATGAAGTAAATTTTTGCTGAAAACAAGATACTGAAAACAGGCGGTATTATAGCAGAGAAGGGTTGATGTGCCGGAATAAAAAAGGAAGACCGCAATCTCCTTTTTAATAAAATAATCAGCGCTGTGCAGCTACTCAAACGAAATGCTCACTTTGCCATCTTTTTCATCTTTCAATAAAATGCCCAGGCTGGTCAATTGATTGCGGATGGCATCGCTGGCAGCATAGTCTTTTCTTGTTTTGGCTTCTTTGCGCATTTCAATCAGCAATTGCAATACGCCGTTTAGTTTGCCATCGTCCTGCTGCTGCTCGCTCTTAAGACCCAGTATGTTTTCGAGGTAGTTTTTAAAATAGGTTTGCAGCAATGCAATGGTTTTACTGCTAAGGGACGAAGCTTTTATCAGTCCTTCTTTTAAAGAATTGATGATCGGTACCAGTTCAAACAAATTGGCCAGCACCCTGGCGGTGTTAAAATCGTCGTTCATACAATCATCCATGTCTGCCAGCAGTTTTATTGTGGATGCTTCCAGGTCTTTATCCGCTGCAAGCGCATTGTCTTCAAATGAAAATTTTTGCAGGGTCTCATAGGCTTCCCACAAACGTTTGAAACCTTTTTCTGCCGCCTGCAATGCTTCATTGCTGAAATCGAGTGTACTGCGGTAATGCGTTTGCATCATAAAGAAGCGAACAGTCATCGGCGTATAGGCTTTGTCGAGCAGTGGATGGTTGCCCGAAAACAATTCTCCGGGCAGAAACCCGTTGCCGGCACTTTTGCTCATGCGTGTACCGTTTACCGTTAGCATGTTGGTATGCATCCAGTAGCGGGCAGGGTTTACGTGGTTGCAGGCCTGCGATTGTGCAATTTCGTTGGTATGATGGGTTGCTGCCAGGTCCATGCCACCGCCGTGTATATCAAATTCGTTGCCCAGGTATTTTTTACTCATGGCCGAGCATTCAATATGCCATCCCGGAAAGCCCATGCCCCAGGGCGAAGGCCATTGCATTAAATGTTCGGGCTTTGCTTTTATCCAAAGGGCAAAATCAAGCCTCCCTTTTTTTTCATCCTGTCCGCCCAGTTCGCGGGTGTTCTCCAGCAAATCTTCCAGTTTGCGGTTGGTAAGAATGCCGTAGGGTTGTTCCTGGCTGTATTTCTCAACATCAAAATAAATGGTGCCTTTTACATCATACGCATAACCATTGGCCAGTATTTTTTTTACCATCTCTATCTGCTCGGCAATGTGCCCGGTAGCCGTTGGTTCTATGTTGGGCGGAAGCGTGTTGAACATTTCCAGCACCTTGTGAAAACCCAGTGTATAGCGCTGCACAATTTCCATGGGCTCTACCTGCTCAAGCCGGGCTTTTTTGGAGAACTTGTCATCGCCTTCATCCATATCGCCTTCCAGGTGGCCGGCATCGGTAATGTTGCGCACATAGCGCACCTTGTAACCAAGGTGCAGCAGGTAACGGTAAATCATGTCGAAAGAAATAAATGTGCGGCAATTGCCCAGGTGTACATCGCTGTAAACTGTGGGGCCGCACACATAAATGCCCACATGCCCGGGCGTTAGGGGAACAAATACTTCTTTCTTTCGGCTGTATGTATTGTAAAGCGATAATTGCGACATAATTATTTTTTATTTCCGGCGCGGTAAGTTGACAAAAATAAAGAAAAAGCCGGAAGCTGTAAGGTATAGGTACCCTTATGCCTTATTGCTTATCGGGCAATTTAAGATCTGCTACCAGCGGGTAATGATCCGAATAATACAATTTGGTCTTTTTAAATTGCAGTACTTCTATTTTTGGGGCGGTAAGAATAAAATCTATCCGTAGGGTGGGCGAGAGCGAAGCAAAGCTCCGGCCGATGCCAAACCCACTCTTAAGAAATGCATCGTTATCGCCTCCCTTTACTTTGAAATAGGTAAATGAATTGGGAACATCATTAAAGTCGCCACAAACAATAGTAGGATAGGGGCTTTCATCTTTTTCGCGCCTTACCAGTTCTGCCTGTTTGCTGCGCAGGTAATAACCCAGCCTGAATTTTTTGAGCACCCCCTTTGACTTGTTCACCGCATTGTTTTCTGCTTTGGCAATGGACCCAATGACCGAATAATCATTGCCATCAAAACGCAGGGATTGCAGGTGCGTGGCAAAAACCCGGATGCGTTGCCCGTTTACATCAATATCCGTATGTATCAGGCTCTCGGCGGCTTTTAATGAATCGGGCCCCGAGTAGCGCAGGCGCAGCGTATCTGCAATGGGGTATTTGGAAAAAATGATAACGCCGTGTTCATACACACCATCCCAGCGACGGTGATCCCTGGCAAAGAAATGATAAGGATATTGCAGCACACGGGTGATATAGGGGATGTTTTCATCAAACTCACGCGGGTTGTTCGATTCCAGGAATTCTTCCATGCACAAAACATCGGGATTCATTTTTTTTATGAAGTCCAGTATGGGCTGGCGGAATGTACCGCCGGGCCTTTTGGGATTCATCTGGTCGAGCCGGGATACATTCCATTGCATAACCCGCAAAGCGCCGGCTGGTTTCTCCTGCTTAAAGCTGCTAAAGAGATGAAATCCAAATAAGGCATGCACCTGCCACCAGCCAAGTATGATTGCTGCCAGGGAGAGAAAGACCCAACGCGACTTAAAAAACCACCAGAAAAAAATAAACAGCAGGAGCGACAGTACAATAAAAGGGAAGGCGACTCCCAATACGGCAATATACCAGTACCGCCCGGGCGATAAAAAACTGGTGCAGCACACCGCCAGGAAGGCAGCAACGGCTGCGATATTGGCTACAATAAAGAATTTTTTTGAAACCTTACGTAATATGCGGGTCATGCTTAAAATTACGATTCATCTTCAGACGAAGCACGCCGCAGAATATCTTTTTCTTCATCTGTAAGCAGATGATAACCTTCCACGTTAATCTTATCCAGTATTTCGTCGATGCGTTTTTGTGTTACGTTGGGGATGCGTTTGTAAGGGTGGGCGCCGTGTACTTTATAAAAAAATTCATCCCGGGTATTTTTGTTCCTGTTTTTGGTATTGGGGTTAAAGAGGTTGTTGAACCAGTCGAACAAATTGTTCATGCCGATGCTCCAGTCGCGCCCCTTTCTTAGCTGAAAAATAAACAGGAAGCCGGTAACTGCCCCGGCCACATGGGCAATGTATTTGGCAGGGTCGCCCAGGTGTATGGAAAGAATGTCGATGATGACAAAGGCAACGGTTACTATCCATAGCGGTATGCCTCCGTTGATCATGGGAAAGAAGCGGTAATCGGGCTTTACGGTGCTGGTGGCAATGGCCACCGCCATGATGGCAGCATTGGGACCAAACATAACAGCATTGGGCAAATCGGGTTGCAGGCGCGGCACCAGGTTATAGGTAATCACATAAAAAAATACGCCGGCCAGTCCGCCATACACATAAACCGGTATCAGCCTTTTGTTGCCGGTCAAATCTTGTAACACATAGCCAAAAATGCCCAGCCAGAACATAGCAGGCAAAACCGCCCACACACTATCGTGCACAAACATATTGGTAATAATGGTCCAGGGCCGGGTGCCCAGTTTGCTAATATCGGCGGGAAGGGTAAACCAGTTGAAAATATTTTTATAGTAAGCTGCTGGATCCAGATCAGACATCTGGTAGATGACAAAAATGAACTTCAGCAACACAAAAAGCAGTGCATTGATGGCAAACAACATGACCAGGCTGTTATTGCTCTGCCCCAGTAAAATCTTGCTTGTTTTTTCTTCTTTTACGGTCATAGTCATGTAAACGGGTTGCTTTGAGCAAGTACTACAAATAAACGCGGTTGATGGTTTAGATTCTATTAAATCAATAAAGGGTCTTTCTGTTGGATTTATTCCAGATAAGTACAATTATAATACCGGACAAAGCGCCACCAAGGTGTGCCCAATGTGCTATATTATCGCCACCACGCGGACCAATTCCACCAAACAGATCATACGCCATAATCAGCGGCACCAAAATTTTTGCTTTTATAGGAATTGGCAAAGGCATCACTATTAATTCGGTGTTGGGGAACAAATAAGCATATGCAGCCATTAAACCCATGATAGAACCAGATGCGCCCAATGCCACACCTTCATTTTCCATGATCAATTGGGCTACCCCTGCAAATATGCCACAAACTATATAAAAGAAGAGAAAGCGCTTGCCCCCCCAGAAATTTTCAAGAGTGGTTCCAAACATCCATAAGGTTAACATGTTGAATGCGATATGAAAAATACCGCCATGCATGAATTGGTAAGTTACCAGTTGCCATCCCTTAAAATTTCCCGTACCAATACCCCATAATGCGCCCCAATACTCCAGTTGAATATCTCGCCCCTGAAACACATATTGTGCTAAAAAAATAAGCCCATTAATTATCAATAGATTTTTTACCACTGGAGGTGTTGGACCAAACCCTATACCCCTGGATCCGTTATACGCCATTTGCTTCTGTTTTGAATCTTTAAATCCGGGCAAAGGTAAACCTCCCCGCCGGTACCGCCTTAAAAAGGATTGGTAAGTTACTGTAAAATTTAACCGCATTCTGCAACACAATTACCGGCGGCAATTGTTGCAAATATTGGTTTATGATAAGCCGGTTTTGCTTGCGGATCTGTATCAAATCGTCTTTTATGCGGCTTAAACCTTAAAATAATCTTCCAGCTCGCTTAAGGTATCCTGGTTAGTGTGCAGGTCTTTGATAATTAGCCCTTTTTCCATCAGCAAAATGCGGGTAGAAACATCGGTTACGTGGTTTAAATCGTGACTGCTGATTAAAATGGTCATGCGGCGCCGTTCGTGCATTTCTTTCAGCATTTTTATCAGGCGCATTTGTGTGGTGGGGTCTAGGTTGGCAAAGGGCTCATCCAGCAGCAGCACTTCGGGGTTTTGCAGCAAACAGCCGGCAATGCCCACTTTAAACTGGTTGCCTTTTGAAAGTTCGCGGATGTATTTGCCGCTTTTGAGAACGGAACCATCAAAAAAAGTATCAAAATTTTTGAGGAACTCATCAACATCTGCTTTAGAGCGGTTGTTGAGTTTGCCTACAAAATAAAAATATTCTTCCGGGGTAAGGTAATCTATCAAAAAGCCTTCGTCCAAATAAGCGGCGGTATACGGTTTCCAGTCTTCAGAAACAGCTACATTTTTTTCTTTAGAGCTGATGCTGCCGCGGTCGGCCTTGATCAAATCCAGTATCAGCCTGAAAAAAGTGGTCTTGCCGGCGCCGTTGTTTCCAACCAGGCCAATAATTTCTCCTTCGTTTACCTGCAATGCTGCAATGTCTACCACTACTTTGCCGGCATATGCTTTAATAAGGTTGTTAACAGTAATCATAATGCTTATTTTTCCCTGAAGCCGGTTAAGATTTTGTATTTGCGCTTTAAAAATTCTTTGGTTAAAATGTCTGTCCACCAATCCTGCAATAAAAAACTTATCAAACCCAGCACGCCCAGGGCCAGTATGCCTGCCCATGCGTTGATCAGCAATCCAAAAGGCAGGTAGATAACAATCGGCACAATGTATACGGCCAGCGAATAGATCCACTTCTCGGCGCCCATGCCCTGGTAATTGAAAGTTGCGGCCCTGCCAATATCAATGGCCTTGTAACTATAAGTGGCAAAATACACGGCAATAATGGATTGAATGCCGATATTATAGAGATAGGCGGCCAGTTGCAGCACAATTAATTTCCAGCTCATCAAACCATACAAAGAACTTATCAGCAGGATAATGGTGCTGACGCCGGTAAACAAAACCAGTTTGCTTTTGATATAGGTTTTTACATCGAGGTTGCCGGCCATGATGCCATCAAAATGAGCGCTTTGCCAGGCAAATAAAAACTGGCCATAGGTAATGATGAACAAACCGGTAATAAAGATGGCGCCAAAAATGAGGATAAACCATTTGCCTTCCTGAATGTATTGGGGTTTGTAAAAAATAAAGCCGTAAAAAAGCAGCATCAGGCTAATCATGGCTACAGAGCGGGGCCGCTTGTTGCGGAGTATCAGTTTTATGTCCAGGCCAACCAGGTCGCCAATATGCCCGAAGCGGTTGAGGAATGCATAGTCTGCGCTTTCTTTTTTCTTGCCCTTGCCCACTATGTCTTCCAGGTAAAGGTTTTTAAAAAGAAAGCGGTAGTTATTGATGAATGCCAGGGCGGCTATGCCAGGGGGTAATGCACAGATAAGTGGCGCGGCCAGCATTTTGGTAAACACAAATGCCGAGACGTTTCTCAGCGAAAAAAGATGAAAATAGTCGGCTGCGGCAAAAGCGCCAATGACGCCAAAAAAGATCACATACCACCAGCTGTTAAGAATGCTTTTGCGCTTTACGTATAAAATAATAAAATGGTTAAAAAGCGTAAGCGATACAATGCTGATGATAAAAGTGAAAGCCGCAAGTCCGCCGTACTTTGGCGCAATGGCCATTATGGTAAACGGAATAAACAGGAAGAGCGGAATAAAATTAATGGCGCTAAACATGGACCGCACATTCAGAAAACGAATGAGCTGGCTTCGTTTAATATTTTGTACCAGGTAAGGCTGTATGGTGAGTGTTGGAAGATCCTGTATCATAAACCTGATCAGGATATCGGATAAAAAATAATAGAGAATAAACCCGCAGAATATTTTGATTACATCCTGCCCCGGAAAAAAATCAGATAACAATTTCTGCAGCAGAAAACCCAGACCAATGGCGGATGCCAGCAGGTAAAGTGTAATAAAACCAATAATGATTTGCAAAGCCAGGCTTTTGCCGGCATTGCGGCTTCTCCAAAACGATTTCCATTGGTGGCTGAGCAGTAGGCGAATCATTGAAAAAGGTTTGATCGCTGTAAATATACCATCCATGAATGATGTGTGAAGTGAACGGGGCTGATTTCTTTTATTTTCGCAGTTATTCAAAGGGGCAGACGCGCCATTGCCACTTTATCCCATTGCCACATTTTCGCTCATTTGCCCGTTGGCTCTCAGTTTTAGCTGTACTACATTTTCTATGTGATGCGTTTGTGGAAACATGTCTACCGGCTGCACTTTGGTAACCATGTATTTTTCATCCAGCAATTGCAGGTCGCGGGCCTGGGTGGCGGGGTTGCAGCTAACATACACCACTGTTGGCGCGGCCATGTTTAGTATTTTCTTCACCAGTTTTTCGTGCATGCCTGCCCGTGGGGGATCGGTAATAATCACATCGGGCCGCCCGTGCTGCGCAAAGAAAGCGTCGTTGCATACATCAATAACATCGCCGGCAAAAAAATGAGTGTGCTGAATCTTATTCAGCGCTGCATTTTCCCTGGCATCATCAATGGCTTCTTCAATCAGCTCTACCCCAATTATTTTTTTGGCCAGCCGGCTTACAAAAATGCCAATGCTGCCCGTGCCGCAGTACAAATCATATACCGTTTCATTGCCGGTCAGTTCCGCAAAATCTCTTGTTACCTGGTATAATTTTTCGCCCTGTCTTGTATTGGTCTGAAAAAAAGATTTAGGGCTGATTTTAAACTGAAAATCTTCCAGCGTCTCCAGCGCATAGCCCTTGCCGTAATACACTTTTGGCTGCAGGTCGTAAATACTGTCGTTCTTTTTTGGGTTGATGGTATACAGCAGGGTGCTGATGGAAGGCACTTGCAGCAACAAATGATCGAATAATTTTTTTGTGGCTTCTGCATCTTCATAGGCAATGCAGAGGTTCACCATTACTTCTCCCGTGGTGCAGATGCGCAGCACCAGTGTTCTCAGCCAACCGGTATGGTTGCGGATATCATAAAAAGGCAGGTTGTTGTTAAACGCATATTGCCGGATGGTATTTTTTATGGCGTTGGTGGGCTCGTCCATTAAGTGACAGGTGCTGATGTCAATAACTTTGTCGAACAGCCTTGGCACATGAAAGCCCAGCCCGCTGGTTTGGATGGCTGCTTCTGGGTTGTCCATTTCTCCGGCCAGTAAATAGCGGCGGTTGCTAAAGGTAAATTCCAGTTTGTTGCGGTAGCGGTTAATAGTATCGCAGCCAATAATGGGCATTATTTCCGGCAATTCTATTTTGCCCAGCCTGCGTAAATTCTGCTCCACTTCATTCTGCTTGTACTGCAATTGTTTTTCGTAGGGCAGCATCTGCCATTTGCAGCCGCCGCAAACACCAAAATGTTCGCAAAAGGGTTCTACCCGGTCTTTGGAGTATTCGTGGAAATAAATGGCCTTTCCTTCGGCCCAATCTTTTTTGTTTTTACTTAACTGCACATCCACCACATCGCCGGGTACGGCACCCGAAATAAAAACCACCTTGCCTTCCGTTCTGGCCAGTGCCTTTCCTTCGGCGGCATAATCTTCTACGGTTACCTGCTGCAGCACAACATTCTTTTTTCGCATGGCGCAAAAATAGGAAATAGGTTGAAGGTTTAAAGTCTAAGGTTTAAAGTTGCATGCGCAGCCAGGCTTACATCTTATAGTCTGTATCGAAAATTCCCTGTTAAATAAATTCTTATGTTTCGTTTGCGCTGTAAAAGAACTTTAAGCTTTAGATCCTACACCGGCCCTTTGTAATACTCCCCCGGATCGTTCAACACTTTTTTCCATTGGCGCTGGTGGCTATCCTGCCATTTTTTATCGCCGGCAACAGCCCAGTTAACAGTTGTTAATTGGTGCCTGATAGCATCCCGCTGTTCCGGATGAATGAATAAGGGATGCAGGTAAAACCATTTTTTATTGGTAGTGATGTATGCCCAGAAGGCGGCAAAATCAGCATAATTGGTTTCAAATACTTTTAATTCATCCGTATCGCTGTTATAGGTGCTGTGGTTGTAATAAAAATGGACCTTGCCTTCATCATTTGTTATCCGGTACAGGCTGCCACCGGCATCTTCATTGCTGATGTCTATGTAGAGTTCTTTTTTCATATCGCAGACAGTTTTTTGTGTTCAGTACCTGGTATTCAGACCGGGCGGGCATAGTGTTTTGTACTTAGTATCAGTGAAAGGCGAAGGTAGCTGTATTCGTAACCCCGGTTGCCAGTTTAAACATAGGCTTTCAGCTAACTTTGTCCATACCGGTATCGCGCCTGAATACTAATTACCCTGTACTGCCTACTTCATAATTTAGCACACGCTTAACCAACTTAAAAATGTATTTTCAATATTTTCGCACTTTTAACCGTTATGGTACCACAATGAAGAAATTACTATTACTAGCTTGTTTGTTGATTGCTGCGCGGCTTGCTGCCCAAACCCCTGGCTATGCCATTGGCATTACGTTGAAGCCCTATAAGAATCAATACGTATACCTGGGTTATTACTATGGAAAAATAAAGGCCCTGGCAGATTCTGTTCTGCTGAATGCCAATAGCAGCGGCACTTTCAAAGGAAAGACCAAATTAAACGGGGGTATCTATTTTGTGGTTTCGCCCCGCAAAGAGATTTTGTTTGAAGTGTTGCTGGACAAACAGCAAAATTTTTCAATACAGGCCGATACCATAGGCCTGCCCAACAGTGTAAAATTTATCAACTCGCCCGAAAACGAGCTGTTCCAGTATTACTCAAAATTTGCAGGTGCCAATGGCAAAACGGCGGCCGCTTATATCAGCGAAATGGCTGCTGCAAAAAACAGCGCAGACAGCAGCCGGATTTCGGAAAAACTGCGGGTACTGAACGAGAAAATGGCGCATTACCGCGATAGCGTGACCAGCAAAAACCCGGGCAGCATGCTCACTGCACTTTTTAAAGCACTCAAAGAACCGGTGGTGCCTCCCGCTGCCAAACAACCGGGTGGTAAATACGATTCGCTCTTTGCGTACAACTATTTTAAAGGTCATTTCTGGGATGGCATTAGCTTTACCGATGAACGCCTGCTGCGCACCCCCATTTTTGAGCCCCGGCTGGATAAATATTACAAATCGCTGGTGGTGCCCGAACCCGATAGCATCGAAAAAGAAGTGGATATCATGCTGGCAAAAGCAGCCCCCAATAAAGAAATGTACAAATACCTGCTTACTTATTTTGTGCAGCAATACATAAACCCGCAGTATATGGGGCAAGATGCCGTTTTTGTGCACCTGTTTGAAAAATACATCAACAATAACCCCGAAGTAGACTGGTTTACGGAGAAGTATAAAAAATACATGACCGACCGGGCTTATAGCCTTATGGCCAACCTCATTGGGGCCCCTGCACAAAACCTGGAGCTGGTAGATTCTTCTGAAAAACCCAGGCCCCTTTACAATGTAAACGCACCATTTGTAGTGGTTTGTTTCTGGGATGCTACCTGCAGCCATTGCAAAGAAGTGGTGCCCAAACTGGATTCCATCTACCAGAAAAAATGGAAGCAGGAAGGCGTGGTCATTTATGGTGTGATGGTAGACGGTGGAAAAGAAGCCTGGACCAACTATATACGCGACAACAATTTGAAAGACTGGATTCACGTTTATGAAACCAACGCGGCGCGGGACGCGGGTTATGCTGCCGGAAAACCCAATTACCGCCAGTTGTACGATGTATACCAGACACCGATCCTGTATTTGCTGGACAAAGACAAACGCATCATCGCTAAAAAATTAACATACGACCAGATAGAAGAAGTGCTGAATGTGAAAATGAAACAGGCTGCTAAAAATTAGTTTAAAATTTCACGGTTTAAAGTGTAAGGGTCATGACAAGCCGTAAGCCTTATGGCAGCAAACACCTGGCAAAAGAACTTTAAACTTTGGACCTTGAACAGAATACTTTCAAAACATTTTATGAAACAAACCTTAGCTGCATTATTTTTATTGGTTGCCTGTAATGTCTCCTCGCAAACATTATTCAGCTACGGCAAAAGCAATGTAAGCAAAGAGGAATTTCTGCGTGCCTACAATAAAAACAATACCAATAGCAACAATACCGAAAAAGCCTACCGCGATTACCTGGAACTCTATACCCGCTTTAAGCTAAAAGTACAGGCGGCCTACGATGCCAAACTGGATACCCTTTCTGCCCAGCATACAGAACTGCAAAATTTCCGCGGGCAGATTATTGATGGATTTATGAATGATGAAAGCAGCATTCAGCAACTGGTAAACGAGGCTTTTCAGCGCAGTCAGAAAGACCTGCGGGTGTCTGCCATTTACATTCCTTTCAGGGGGGGCGATACGATGGCCGCATTCCAGAAAGCCATGGAAGCCTGGCAAAAAGCCGGGAGCGGATCCGATTTTGCCACGCTGGCAGAAGCTTATTCATCCGATCCTTCGGTGCATACTTCAAAAGGCGATATCGGTTATATCACTGCTTTCACACTGCCTTACGATCTGGAAACCATTGTGTACAATACCCCTTTGGGTAAAACGGCACAGCCTTATCGCAGTAAAATAGCCTATCTTATTTTTAAAACAACGGCAGAAAGGCCGGCGGTGGGCCGCATGAAAGCCGCACAGATATTAATTGGAATGCAACCCGGTGCCGATGAAAAAGAAAAGGAGAAAAAAAGAAACCTGGCAGACTCAATATACAAAGCATTGCTAAGCGGTGCCGATTTTAAAGAAATGGTGGCAAAATACAGCACCGATAACATCAGTTACCAGGCTGGCGGACTAATGCCAGAATTTGGAACCGGCAGGTACAGCGATGATTTTGAAAAAGCCGCTTTTGCCCTTGGCAAAGACGGAGACATCAGCAAACCAGTACTCACTTCGTTTGGCTACCATATCATCACCCGGGTAGAACATGTACCGGTAAACAATGACAAGAACAACGCGGCTGCCATGGCCCAGCTGAAACAGACGGTGCTGGCCGACAAGCGCATTGCCGTGGCCAAACAAATGCTGGCACAAAAAGCCATGAAGACGGCCGGTTTTAAAATGGGGACTTATAATGAAAAGCAATTGCTGGCCTACGCAGACAGCGTATACGCCGGCAAAACACCCAAACAGTTGCCCACCCTGAACGATAAAACACTGGTTTTTTCTTTTCCGCAGCAAAAAGTAACAGCGGGTGATTTTGCCAGGTACATCAACAGCATAAAAACAACGCCCGACCTTTTACGTGGAAAATCTACACCGCAACTGCTGCAGCAATATGCAGAAACAGTGGCCATGGAGTATTACCGCAACCGCCTCGAAACCTTTAATAAGGAATTTGCCGCCCAGCTGAAAGAATTTAAAGATGGCAACCTGCTTTTTGAAATAATGCAGCGCAGGGTTTGGGACAAAGCTGCTGCCGATACCACCGGCTTAAAAAATTATTACAACGCCCACAAAAATAAATACTGGTGGGAAACAAGTGCCGATGTGATTCTGTTTACCTGCAGCGATTCTGCCAGTGCCACCAAAGCCAAATATACATTTGCTAAAAACCCTTCAGACTGGAAAACGCTGGTACAGAATGCAGATGGTACCGTGCAGGCAGACTCCGGCCGGTTTGAATTAACGCAACTGCCCGTCTCCGTTAGCATTAATGCAAAAGCTGGCTATATTTCTGATCCGGTTAAAAACAGTACAGACAATACCAGCACATTTGCCTGCATTGTTAAAGTGTACAAAGACCGCATGCCCCGCAATTTTGATGACGCCCGCGGTTTTGTGATCAACGATTACCAGTCTTTCCTGGAAGACAAATGGATTGAAACGCTGAAAGTAAAATACCCGGTAAAAATTGCTGCGCCCGTATTGGCAAGTTGCTGGAAGTAATTATTTTTATTGAGTATCCTGCTGCCCTGGCAGGGTGACGGCTATTTGCTTTATAGTAGATTTACCAGCCTGTCTCCGTTAAACTTTTTTTGTCTCCTCTTGTCTCAGACGGGATGTGTAAAGCATTCCATTGCATGTCTGAAAAAAGCCAGTTTATTTTTACAACCAAGATCCAAACGGCAACCATTTTCGTAGTTACAACGGTTCTGCATGAACCGATTCCTTACCCAAAAAACATACAATGAAAACTTTTGTTTTTACCCTCACGGTCCTCTTATTTGCCATTGGTTCTTACGCGCAGGAAAGCAGCGCTTATATTAAAGGCGGTTTCAATCTTGCCAATGTTTCCGTTACCAGCGACGGAAGAATTGACGACGCAAAATCACTGCCCAGTTTCCATATTGGTTTGATGGGTGATCTTCCGCTGGGCAGGATTTTAGCCGTACAGCCCGGTATATTTTTTACCGGCAAGGGCACCAAAAGCCAGTCTGGCCAACCCACCGATGCCACTTATTTTAAAGCCAGTTCCAATCCGTATTATATTGAGCTGCCATTAAACCTGGTGGTTAAACTGCCGCTGGCATCCAAATCTTCTTCTTTGTTTTTTGGTGCAGGTCCTTATGCCGCTATTGGCATTGCCGGAAGCAATAAAACAGAAGGCAAAATATACAGCGTGGCTTACAGCAGTAATGACAAGATTCAGTTCAGCAATGACGATCCCACTACGTTCAATGAACAGGAAGGCGCCGGGTTTGGCATTATGCGCCGGTTCGATTTTGGCCTGAACGGCACTGCGGGGCTTGAGCTGAATGGTTTGTTGTTATCGGTTAATTATGGCTATGGGCTCACCAAAATTAATTCAGTAGAAAAAAATGCGGACGATAGAAACAAACACCGTGTACTCAGTTTTTCAATTGGGTTTAAATTATAATGATGTGCGTCAAATAAAAAAGGCTGTAGTTGTTGCAACTACAGCCTTTTTTATTTGATAATTGATCAATACAGCCCTGATGCCGAAGCTAACTACTCAAAGCTTACTTCTACAGCAGTTCCTTCACTGTATTGTAAATTACTTTTGGTTTTCCCAATGTATAGTAATGCAGCACGGGCACGCCAAATGTTCTCAGCTCCTTGCTTTGCTGTATCAGCCATTCAGTTCCGATTGTTTCTACATCTTCATCGGTTTTGGCTTTTGCAATGGCGTTGGAGAGATCGGTAGGAATGTCTACATGAAATATTTTGGGCAGTATGTTCAGCTGTTTTTTATTGGTAATGGGCTTTAGTCCGGGAATGATGGGCACCAGGATGCCATTCTCGCGGCAGAGTTTTACAAATTCAAAATATTTCTGGTTGTTAAAAAACATCTGCGTCATGATGTATTCTGCGCCGGCATCTACTTTTGCCTTCAGGTGGCCCATATCGGTTTCAAGATTGGGCGCTTCAAAATGTTTTTCGGGGTAACCGGCAATCCCCATACAGAAATTGGTTTTACCGCCATTCTTAATGTCTTCTTCCTGGTAGATGCCGTGATTGAGGTTGGATACCTGTTTCAACAGATCGAGTGCATAGCGGTTGCCATCGGGGTGGGGTTCAAAAGCGGCTTCGTTTTTTGCAGCATCGCCCCGCAACACCAGCACATTGTCTATGCCCAGGAAGTTTAAATCGATGAGCGCATCTTCGGTTTCCCTTTTAGAAAAACCACCGCAGATCAGGTGCGGTACGGCATCAATCTGGTAATGGTTCATAATGGCGGCACAAATGCCCACGGTGCCGGGGCGTTTACGCACTTCCACCTTTTCAAAAGTTCCATCCGCTTTCTTTTTAAACATCGTCTCACTGCGGTGGTAGGTAACATTGATGAATGTAGGTTTGAAATCCATCAGCGGATCCAGGTGATCATAAATGGCATTAATGCCCTTGCCTTTTAAGGGGGGCAACACTTCAAACGATATTAATGTACTTTTTGCGTTATTGATATGGTCTATTACCTTCATTTGGAATAAATATAGGCGCAAACATACTTACGCTTGGCTAGATATCAAAACCCTGTTAAATAAATTACGCCGGGTGCAGTTTGCAGCAGTTACGGTATTTTTGTAAAAAGCTGTTCCATTGAGTTTAACGATACATACCCACGACTTAATCAAGAGTTACCGCAACCGCACTGTAGTAAACCATGTTTCTGTAGAAGTAAAGCAGGGTGAGATTGTAGGATTACTGGGGCCCAATGGCGCAGGCAAAACCACCACTTTTTACATGGTGGTAGGGTTGATAAGGCCCGATGAAGGCAAGGTTTTCCTGAATGATGAAGACATAACCCGCCAACCCATGTACAAAAGGGCACAAATGGGCCTGGGCTACCTGCCACAGGAAGCATCGGTATTCCGCAAACTAACCGTGGAAGAAAACATCAAAGCCATCCTGGAAATGACCAAACTGAGCAAGCAGGAACAAAAAAATAAACTGGAGAGTTTGCTGGATGAGTTTGGCCTGCAGCATGTAAGAAAAAACAATGGCGATAGCCTCAGCGGAGGAGAAAGAAGGCGTACCGAAATAGCCCGTGCACTGGCTGTGGATCCCAAGTTTATCTTGCTGGATGAGCCATTTGCGGGCGTAGACCCCATTGCCGTGGAAGACATTCAGACGGTGGTAGCCAGGTTAAAAACGAAAAACATCGGCATCCTTATTACCGATCACAATGTAAATGAAACCCTGTCTATTTGCGACCGGGCCTACCTGCTTATTGAAGGAAAGATATTTAAACATGGCACGGCAGAAGAATTGGCTGAAGATGAACAGGTGCGCCGTTTGTATTTAGGCAAAAACTTTGAACTGAAGCGCAAGGATTATTTACATGAAGAGGCAAGACGTAATGAAAATAATGCAGTTTCCGGAGTAGATTTAATTGAAGGTCAGGGCCAGATTGGGGAATCGCTTTTGTAAACGTTTCGGATATACGATTACAGTAGTTATTTTATGACATTTGCTTGTAAACCCATATTTATCATTTTCAATTTGCTATTACTGACGCAATGACAAAATAAATAAAAGGATAGATCATCGGCAAATGAAAAGACTCAATTTAATGCCCCAATTGTAATATATACATCTGCTACATCCAACCCTGTTTTCATTTATGGAGAATGGATATACCACTTTCCTTTTTATTATAGCCAATTAACTATCAAAAAAGACAAGACTTTTACATTCTATGACAGAGGTTGCACAGGTAAGGGCTATTCAGAGGGGAAATGGATATTAAATGGGCAGGACTTAATACTTACCAGTTTCGACAAATACAAAGAAGAGACTACCCCAATAATGACATCAACAAGCAAACCGGGTTCTGCCAGCATTAATAAAAGAAAATCCCAAAAGCTGTATGGCAAATTTTATATGAACCTGGATGTAAACACATTTGACCATACGATTTCATATAAACTTCCAGACACTTCAAATATATATTTTGACAGAACCCAATTGAGACTAATTGCAGTAGCCCTCTACGAATTAGACAAAAGCGGAAAATATACAGATTCAAAATTTAACCGGATAAAATTGGGCTTCCGGTAAGTTTTAGCTACTCAATCATCGAAACCCTTTACGTTCCTGTCAGAAACATTGATTTTCCCCTTCTCAAAAACCACTATTTACTGTTTAATGATGCAAGTGTCAGTGCATTTGTTTATTTTGCCCCCAGGGTATGAAACTATTATCACCTGCAATCTCAAGGCTTGCCCGCTTAAGGCTTCGTTTAATTGAACTCTGGACCTCGCAACCAGTGGCGGCCCAGCGGGAAGTATTGCAGGACCTGGTAACCGCAGCCCAGTATACAGAGTTTGGCCGTCAGTATAAATTCAACCTGCTTTTTTCCTTCAAAACATTCAGGCAAACTGTACCCGTGCACGAGTACGATGATCTGAAACCATTTATTCAGCGCATGATGAATGGAGAAGAAAACATACTCTGGAATACACCCATAGAATGGTTTGCCAAAAGCAGCGGCACCACCAGCGATAAAAGCAAGTTTATACCTGTAAGCAAGGAAAGCCTGGAAGAGAACCATTACCAGGCATCCAAAGATGTGCTGACTATGTATTATAAGAATTTTCCTGATTCTGATTTACTGACAGGCAAAGGACTGGTGATTGGTGGCAGCCACCAGGTAAACAAGATCAATGAAAACATTCAATACGGCGATTTAAGTGCCGTACTCATGCAAAACTCACCGGTATGGAGCAACTGGATAAGAACACCCGAACTCAGCATTGCTTTAATGGATGAATGGGAAGGGAAGATTGAACAGCTTGCCCAGGCGACCATCAATGAGAATGTAACTTCTATTTCTGGCGTTCCTACCTGGACCCTGGTACTCATCAAACGCATCCTTGAAATCAGCGGTAAACAATACCTCTCAGAAGTATGGCCCCACCTGGAGCTATACCTGCACGGCGGTGTATCTTTTGTGCCATACAAAGAGCAGTTTAAACAACTCATTGGTAAAGACATCAATTACCTTGAAACCTACAATGCCAGCGAAGGTTTTTTTGCGGCACAGGTAAACCCATCAGAAGAAGGCCTGCTGCTGTTTACCCACCACGGCATATTTTATGAGTTTATGCCCATTGAAGAATACGGTAAAAAATTTCCGCAGACATTTGGACTTGGAAAAGTAGAACTCCATAAAAACTATGCACTCATCATTAGCACTACAGGTGGCCTGTGGCGGTATATTGTGGGCGATACCGTACAATTTACTTCGCTGAACCCCTATAAAATAAAAGTGAGCGGCCGCCTGAAACATTATATGAATGCTTTTGGTGAAGAAGTGATTGCCGACAATTCGGATAAAGCTATCGCTATTGCAAGTGAAAAAACCGGCGCCATTGTAAACGACTATACAGCAGCACCTGTTTATTTTAGCAGCAATAGCAATGGCGCACACGAATGGCTGATTGAATTTGAGAAAGCACCCGCCGACCTGAAAATATTTACAGAAGAACTGGACAGTGCCTTAAAAAGCCTTAACAGCGATTACGAAGCCAAACGCTACAAAGACATTGCCCTGCGCATGCCCATACTGCACGCCTTAAAAACAGGCACCTTCAATGCATGGCTGAAGAGCAAGGGAAAACTGGGTGGCCAGCACAAAGTGCCCCGGCTTAGCAATGAGAGAACCCTGCTGGAAGAAATTTTGCAATTAAATCAGTAGCAACAATTTATTGTCATAAAATTTATTTCAGTTACTTTGCCTATTACAAAAAGACCAATGAAATTACTGGAGAATAAAATTGCGATAGTAACCGGCGCCGCTCGTGGCATTGGAGAAGGCATTGCCATTAAACTGGCAGAACAGGGTGCTAGCATTGCATTTACTTATGTAAGCAACAGCAGCGCAGACAAGGCAAAACTGCTGGAAGACAAATTAATTGCCATGGGCGTAAAAGCCAAAGCTTACCAAAGCAATGCCGGCGATTATGCAGCCAGCGAAGCATTTGTAAACGATGTGGTAAAGGAATTCGGCACCATCGATGTATGTGTAAACAATGCGGGTATATCTAAAGACAACCTCTTACTGCGCATGACCCCCGAACAATGGGACGAGGTAATGAACATTAACCTGAAGAGCGTATACAATATGACCAAACAGGTGATCCGCCCCATGATGAAGGCAAAAAAAGGCAGCATCATCAATATGAGCTCCATTATTGGCGTACGCGGCAATGCGGGGCAAAGCAGTTATGCCGCCAGTAAGGCCGGTATCATCGGTTTCACCAAATCCATTGCTGCAGAACTGGGCAGCCGCAATGTCCGTTGCAACGCCATTGCCCCCGGTTTTATTGAAACCGATATGACGCATTATTTAAAAGAAGGCGAAGCTTCCAAAGCATTTCTTGAAAAAATTCCGCTGGGCAGGTTTGGTACCGCCGAAGAAATTGCCAATACTACTTTATTCCTGGCATCTGATATGAGCAGTTATATAACGGGCCAGGTGATCAGCGCCTGTGGTGGATTGAATATATAACTAAGAAATCGCTGATGGCTGGCTGCTCTTACTGCTCGCCCGGTTTAAAACAAACTTACATACAGGTAAAAATTCGGAAGAACACAAATCAGCCATTATATTTTAATGTTCCTCGTTTTTATGTAATGGTGCCATAGCAACATTGTTGCCAGCGAACGATGCGGACGCCACGCTTCCGCAATTTGAATCAATTCTTCTTTGCTGGTTTCCTTGGGCAGATGCTTGATTTGTTTCAGGGCATTAACCATCGCCAAATCACCAGTTGGAAAAATATCGGACCGCTGCAATACAAACAGGAGATACACATCCACCGTCCAGTCGCCAATACCTTTTATTTTTTTCAGTTCAAATCTGATTGCATCGTCAGTAGCCAACTCCAGCTTCTTTAATTGCAATTTTTTTGTGACGATGGCTTCCGCCAGGCACCTCACATACACTGTTTTTTGCCGGCTGAAATAACAGGCCCTCAAAGCGGCGTCTGAAAGTAACAATACCTTCTCCGGTGTAATGCGGCCAATCTTTTCTTTTAATTTTTCGAGTGCAGCTTTTGCAGAAGCCAGCGAAACTTGCTGTTCAAGTATGATGTGTACCAGCGATGCAAACGTGGCAGGCCTGCTCCACATGGGCGGATGGCCATATTGCTGCAGAATGGATTGCAGGTGCAGATCTTTCTTTGCAAGTTTGGTACAGCGCTGCCGGAAATTATTTTTGTTGAATGAATAAATCATGAGAGCTAAGAGATCAAAAGAGGAAAATTTCGGAGAGCGCAAATCAGACATAAGCCATTTCCTATCGCTTAGCCTTAAACTTCGCAATGGCATCCTTTGTAAACTTGCTCACCACCAGCCTGCCACTGATGGCGGCCCGTTCGTCCAGCAGCTGGTCCCAGTGTTCAGTGCCCTTCCAGAATATTTTTTTCATTTCTGCCATGGCATCCGGACTTGAATGCGCCAGCGTATGACAGATCCGCGCAATGGACTCATCCATGTTTTCAATACTGTTGTGCACTTCTGCAAACAGGCCTTTGCGTTTTGCCCAATCTGCATTGCGCCACATGCCGGCATCAATGGCCAGGTGACTGAATGCGGCCGTGCCTGTTTTTCGCTCAATGACGGGCCCTACCACAAAAGGACCAATACCAATGGCCAGCTCGCTCA
>Ga0075026_100000038_pt1 | contig 38914 bp, 28 predicted proteins | sample Str012_2_FD_71392 | JGI IMG/M metagenome (GOLD analysis project Ga0075026, IMG submission 71392) | Freshwater sediment microbial communities in response to fracking from Pennsylvania, USA - Straight Creek_MetaG_SC_2012 | ecosystem: Environmental > Aquatic > Freshwater > Creek > Sediment... | reverse complement strand
ATTTTTTTGCTAATAGGGGTAAACCATTAAGGTTGCTTTTTTAAGCATTATTTGAAAAGAGGCTGCTTTTTTTCAGCTATTTTTACAGATAACCATGATGCGAAGAATTACCTGCTTTGGGCTGCTTATCTGTTTAACCTGTCTTATTGCAACTGCACAACACAAAAGTCTGCAGGCAATTAAGACCGCTTTGCCCCCGCGCATTGATGGATCCCTAACAGATAGTGCCTGGAAAAATGTGCCCGAGGCCATCAATTTTATTACCAATTCTCCTGTATTTGGCAAGCCTTCGAAAGTTAAAACTTCCATCAGGATTGTTTATGACGACGATGCCATTTATGTCGGCGCTTATTTGTACGACGACCCAGCCCAGATAAAAAAGCAGTTTACCACCCGCGATAACCAGGACCGCGCCAACGTGGATTACTTTTCAGTATTTATTGATACCTATAAGGATCACCAGAATGCATACCAGTTTGCTGTAACTGCCCGAAATGTGCAAACCGATGCCCGTTTATCTTCTGCCGTAAAACCAGATTTGGGCATCTATGGCGATCTCAGTTGGGATGCGGTTTGGGACAGTAAAGTAGAAATGCAAAAAGACGGATGGACAGTAGAGATCAGGATACCTTATTTCTCGCTGCGTTTTGCGAAAACCAATATACAGGACTGGGGCATTAATTTTTTACGTTTCAGCAAACGCTACAACGAAGCCTCTTTCTGGAATGAAGTAAACCCTAACAACAATGGTTTTGTAAACCAGTTTGGCTATCTCAAAGGTTTGGAACAACTTTCTCCACCCTTGCGCTTAAGCCTTTCGCCCTATATCAGCGGAGGCTACCGAAGCGATCCGCAGCAAAAAACAGGTTACAACAACAATGAATTTTTGAAAAGCGGCGGCCTGGATGTTAAGTACGGGCTGAATGAAAGTTTTACGCTGGATGCCACACTGATTCCCGATTTTGGCCAGGTGATTTCCGACAATGTGGTCAATAATATCAGCCCGTTTGAACAGCTGTTTAAAGAAAACCGCCAGTTCTTTACCGAAGGCACCGAACTCTTTAATAAGGCCGGCATTTTTTACAGTCGCCGCATTGGCAGAACACCTACAGGTTATTACGATGTAAAAGATTTTACTGACAACAACCCCAATTACCTGGTGTTAAAAAACCCGCAGGTAACCAGGCTGTACAATGCTATAAAATTTTCGGGGCGCAACAAACACAACCTGGGTATTGGTATTTTCAATTCAATTACAGAACCGGTACATGCTAAAATATACAATACCGCCAATGGCAAAGATTCGGTAATTACCACCGAAGAACTGGCTAATTACAATATCATTGTGCTTGACAAGGCGCTAAAGAACCGCTCTTCCATTACCTTAACCAATACCAATGTGCTTCGCAATGGCAATGCCAATGATGCCAACGTAACGGCCGTGGATGTAGTATTGTACGATAAGAACAATGACTATGGCGTGAGCGTTAAACCCCGGTACAGTAAAATATTTGGGAAGGGCGGCTACGATGGGTTTGCCAATGAAGCACAGTTTGGTAAAGTGAGCGGCAAGTGGCAATGGTTTGTAAACAACAATGTTTTATCAGACCGCTACAATCCTAACGATCTTGGTTACCTGCAGGTGGCCAATCAAATCAATACCACGGCAGAGCTTAGCTATAATATTTTCCAGGCCACCGATAAATTCCTGAACCAGCGGTATGCAATAACGGCCATGCAATCTTATTTGTACAAACCATTTGGCTACCAGGCTACCGAGTTTAAGCCTTCGGTGTTCTGGGTGTTCAATAATTTCTGGGATCTTTCCATCAGTGTACCCATACAGCCTTTCTGGTACAATGATTATTTTGAATTGCAGACGCCGGGCAAAATGCTGAAACGTTCGCCGTATTATTCGGCTTTTGTGAGTGGCAGCACCGATAGCCGCGAAAAACTTTTTGTAAACTGGAACCTGGGTTTTGCAGAAGGCCCCTTGCCCAACGATCCTTACAATGCCGTTACCCTCGGTGCCCGCTACCGCTTCAGCGATAAATTTACTGTGGAAGCATCCATCCGCAGGCGGCACGACAACGGCCAGTGGGGCCTCACCAATAACGGCAAGACGTTTATTTTTGACAATAGCAATGAACCCGTTCTGGCCAGACGCAAGTTTACAGATGTGAGTACCATTGTAAGCGGTACCTATAATTTTACCTCGCGCATGAACCTTACATTCAGGGCGCGGCATTACTGGAACAAACTGGAGAATACCAATCTCTATTATGCCAACAACGATGGCTACTGGACGGAAAGGCTGGATCTGAAACCTTCAGATTACAATGCCAATTACAATATCTTCAACCTCGATGTATTTTATACCTGGGATTTTAAGCTGGGCAGCAAGATTATCATTGGCTATAAAAACTGGCTGGGCAATGATTACCTCAATGCATTGTCGTTTACAGACAATAAACTGTATGGAAAAAACCTGGTCAACCTCTTCTCTATACCACACGGTAATGAACTAACACTGCGCTTTATTTATTTTATCAATTACCAGGACCTGCGCTCTGCCGTTAAAAAGTCTTTATAATTGATAGATTGATTTTGCAGTGCGGAAAGTATTGCAATGTGCTTCTGTTATGATTTTTACATCGGCCGAATAGCTGCCGCCCATCGCCACCGTGCAGGGGATATTGTTTTTTTGCAGCATACTAAAAACCAATTCGTCCCTTAGCCGGCAACCCTGTATGCTGATTTTTAATTTGCCGAATTTATCGGTTGCTAAAATATCGGTACCCGCCAGGAAAAACGCAAAATCGGGTTTAACCGCCGCAATCAGTTCTTCCAGGTTTGTTTGTAAGAGATGGAGATAGGTTTTATCATCCGTTCCATCTTCCAGTGGAATATCAAGATCGGATTTTTCTTTGTGAAACGGGTAGTTGTGCCTGCCATGCATACTGAAAGTAAATACGCGGGCATCGTTTTCAAATATTTTTGCCGTGCCGTTTCCCTGGTGTACATCCAGGTCGATAATTAAGATTTTTCCGGCGAGGCCCTGTTGCAGCAGGTAGTTTGCAGCCACTGCAAAATCGTTGAGCAGGCAAAAGCCCTCGCCCCTGTCCGCAAATGCGTGGTGCGTACCCCCAGCCACATTCAATGCTACGCCGTTTGCGATGGCATGCAGGCAACAATCGATACTGCCCTGTGTGATGATCCATTCTCTGTTTGTCAGCTGCGGCGATTGCGGAAAACCGATGGCCCTTTGTTCTTTGGCGGATAAGGTTTGCTGTTTTAATTTATCAGTATAGGCGTTGGTATGTGTCAGCAAAACAATCTCATCTGCACAGGCGGCGGGTGAAAACAAGTTTTCCTGTGTAATACTGCCTTCGTACAACAGCTGCTCCGGTATCAGCTCGTATTTTATCATCGGAAACCGGTGGCCTTCCGGCAGGGGGTGCGCATAGATGGAATGAAAGGCGATCTTCAGCATTACATTTGAATGATGGACTGATTGACGATGGCAAAAATATGGTCTGCTGCTTTCGGTTTAACCATGGCAAGCCCGGTAAAGCGGCTGAAAGCCGGTAAAACACAGAAAGAAGGTGTAAAATAAAAACAAGGGAAATGCAAAGATTGTTTACCCGCCCCGCTGATGCGCACACCCGGATGAATATGGCCACTGAAAAAATAATTGGTTGCGGAAGCTGGTAAATCCGGTTTATCATCAATATCGTGTACAAATGAAAACGGGCCGGCCGACAATTGCCGGTATACCATGCTGATGCCGGTTTCAATATACCATTGCCGGTGCAGTATATCGTGGTTGCCCATTACAAGTTGTATATCCAGTGCCGGAAAATCTTCCCGCCATTTTTTAAACCAGTCGAGTTCTTTGTTGGCCACACTGTGAAACATATCGCCCACCACAATCAATTGCTGCGGTTGAAAAAATTGCAATTGGCTCACCAGGCGCTGCAGGTCTTCTTTGTAGACCGACTGGGGGATGGCGATGCCTTCGCGCCTGAAATGGCCTGTCTTGCCAAAATGCAGATCGGCCACCACCAGGGCCTTTGCTTCTTCCCAGTACAGCATGCGCTCTGCTGAAAGCCAGCAATTATTTTCCTGTAATTTGTAATGAAAAGGTGCGCCCATAGACTAACAAAGTGTGCAAAACTAGGATAAGCCCTGCTGGAATGTTATTTTTTTATTCCACAAGCTTGTTTAAATTTAACCTTCCAAATTAAACATCAACCAAAAACTACTTCTATGGCAGATTTGCAACAACCCAATGATAGCTTTATGACAGGCGAAAAGCCCAAAATTCCAACTGGAATTAATGTGCTTACCATTCTTACTTTTATAGGATGTGCAGTTGGCCTTCTTGGCAGCCTTTATAATTTCTCGGCGGCCAAATCCAATTTGGATAAAATGGAGACAGCCATTAACAGCCCTGATTATGAAAATATGCCTGCTTTGGCAAAGAAATTTATGAACCCGGAAGCCCTTGAAGTTGCCAGGAAAACTTATGAAAACCGTATTCCGATGACTATTATCGGGCTTTTATGTATTGGCCTGTGCTTGTATGGCGCAATTCAAATGCGGCAGCTGAAAAAGCAGGGGTATCTTTTATACCTTATTGGAGAAATTTTACCGGTGATTACCTATGGAATATTTATTGGAATGGCCTCTCTGACGGGGATTAGCGGTATAATGATGATTGGGTTTACGCTCTTATTTGTTTTATTATACACAGCGCAAAGGAAATATTTAGTCAATTAACCGGATTGTAAATATTGTAAAAGCAGATTCATTATTGGATCTGCTTTTTTATTTCTCCAGCTGCTGCTGCATTCGCTTCACGCGGTCTTCCAGTTTTTCGGAAGATAAATTTTCACGCATACTGTCTACCTTAATGGGAAAGCAAAAAGGTGTTAACCGATCAGGAAATTTTAAAATGATGTTTGATTGCTGGATGCGTTCCAGCATATTGCGCAGCCGCACTTCTTCCATCTGCTGGTCCAACACTTCGCGGTAAGCCTGTTGCAGCAAGACATTGTTGGGATCGTACTCCAGAAATACATTAAATAACAACGATGCAGATGATTGCAGGTGTCTTGCTTTTTGTTGTTCGCCCGGCATACCCTGGAAGATAAGGCCGCCAATAACGGCTATATCACGGAACTTTCGTTTGGCCATTTCTGTGGCATTTACGCTGCGCTGAATGTCGGCCAGCAAATCTGCAGGGCTGAACAATTCATATACATTGCTGTCGTCTACCGGTATGGGCTGGTCGCTCAGCAGTTCAAATCCATAATCGTTCATGGCAAATGAAAAAGTGATGGGCGTTATTTTACTGATTCGGTAGGCGAGAATGGCTGCCATCGCTTCGTGCACCAGTCTTCCTTCAAAAGGATATACAAAAAGATGAAAGCCGTCTTTGGTTTCTATCTGCTCAATCAGCAGTTCATTGGCCCGTGGCACATGCGATAAGCTTTCCTGCAAATCAAACAAAGGCTGCAGGGCTATCATTTCAGGATCTCTTTCTTTGTGCTTGTTGTTTGCCGCAGCAGGGGGAGCCATCGCTTCATTCAGTTTCTCCCGCAGTTTTCTGCCCAGGTTGGCGCTCAATGGCATCCGCCCGCCATTCCAGCTGGGTACAATGGACTTGGTAGCATTTGATTTTTTTACAATCACCGTCATGTCTTTTATCATCACCAGTTCCAGGTTCCTGCCTGCCAGCGTAAATACGGTGCCGGGGTCGAGCCTTGAAATAAAATATTCCTCAATTACACCAATATATCCGCCGCTCATAAATTTTACTTTCAGCATGGCATCGCTTACAATGGTGCCAATGTGCAAACGGTGCCGCATGGCCATACGCCGTGAGGTAATCCTGTAAATGCCGTCAATAACGGCTACTTTCTTAAATTCATCGTATTGCTGCAATGCATTGCCACCGGCGGTGATAAAGTATAAAATCTCATTCCATTCTTGTTCGGTGATGTCTGCAAAGCAATGAGTGCATTTTATCTCCCTGTAAATTGCCGCTGGGTTAAAGCCGTCGCCCACGGCCAGTGTACACAGGTATTGCGTCAGCACATCAAAGCAAAGCAACATGGGGTCGCGGCTTTCAATCAGGTTTTCACGGATGCCCTCTTTCAATGCAGCGGCTTCCACCAGTTCAAGCGAATGCGTTGGCAGGAAATAGATCCTGCTTACCGCATCCGGCTGGTGACCGCTTCTGCCGGCCCTTTGTAAAAACCGGGCAACGCCCTTGGGTGAGCCTACCTGTATAACGGTCTCCACTGGTCGAAAATCGACACCAAGGTCAAGACTGGCTGTGCAAACCACGGCTTTCAGTGTACCTGCATGCAATGCTTCTTCTACCCAGGTACGCAGCTGGCGTTCTATGCTGCCATGATGGAGTGCAATGGCGCCTGCAAGATCAGGTTCAACATTTAATAAAGTCTGGTACCAGGTTTCGCTCATCCCCCTTGTATTGATAAAGATGAGCGTGGTATGGCTGCCATTTACAATTGGAATTACTTTGTCCGCCAGTTTTATACCAAGGTGGCCCGCCCATGGATACTTTTCCATTTCATCGGGTATCACAGATTCGATGCGGATGTTTTTTTTGATATTCGCTTTTACAATGGTACCGGCTCCGTCTCCCAAAAGTAAGAGTGGTGAAAGCAGTACATCCTTTGCTTGTTCAAGATTGCCAATGGTGGCAGAGATACCCCATAAAGAAAGTTGTGAGCGGTTCTCTTCGCTCTCAGCTGCTGGTGCATAGCTCGCGGCCAATCCTGCTATTCTCGACACGGCCAGTTCTACCTGCACACCGCGTTTGCTGCCGAGCAGTTCATGCCATTCATCCACTGCTATCATGCGCAGCGAGGAAAAAATAGTTGGATAATTTTTTTGCGCCAGTAGTAAATGCAGACTTTCCGGCGTAATGATCAGTACTTCCGGCATCATCCTTTTCTGCTTTTCACGTTCGGATGTTTCGGTGTCGCCATTGCGGATGCCAACCTTCCATTGCATACCCAGCCCGGCAATTACTTCCTCCATGGCGCGGCCAATGTCTTTTGCCAGTGCACGCAAAGGTGTAATCCACAATAATTGTAAACCGTTTTTGCTTTTGGTTTGATAGTTTGAAGGATGCTGGTTAATGAATTGTATAACCGATCCAAGAAAAACAGAAAATGTTTTTCCGCAACCTGTGGGCGCATTTACCAGGCCGCTTTCACCATTGATAATGCGTTGCCATGCTTCTTCCTGGAAAGTAAAAGGCTGACGGCCTTCGGCGGAAAGCCAGTCTTTGATTATTTTATACCCGGGTGAAGAATGAATGCTGATCAATAATCGCTTTTTGTAAGCATCTTTTAAAAATTTTTCCGGCCACCACTCGTGTTATTGTTACAATGTTTTTAAATATTCAAGGATGGCTTTTCTTTGTTTGTCCGTTAGTATATCACCAAAGTAATGGCCATAGTTGCCATAGCCCGGCAGGCTGGTATTGTATATGGCATTGCCCTGCGGTGCTTTTTCTTCTGTAAAATGCCAGCTCATATTGTCGTCGTCGTAATTGGGATCATCAAAATTGCGCTGCCAGTAAGCCGGGCGGATTTTACTGTTGAGCACCCCTTCCAGCGTGGGTATCGAACCATTGTGCAAATACGGAGCAGTTGCCCAGATGCCATCCAGCGGCGGGGCAATATAGCCATTGAATGGTTGCAGCCTTGCCGGATGATCGCTTTGTGCAAACCAGCTGCTGTTGAACCAGGCTACAAACTGCGGATTTTGGTAATTGCTTTTATACAGCATAGAATCGGTTTGTACCACCGATTCCGGAATCAGCAGGTTGGGGAAAGTTTCATTGCTGCCATATTTGCCATGGCATTTTGAACAATGGGTAGTATAAAGTATTGAGCCCTGCCCCGCCAGTTGCTTGTTTACCGGCTTTGGGTATTTGGGTGCCTGCAGGCTGTAGATATAGGAAAGCACATCATCAAAATGGGTGTCTACCTCTCTCGATTCTGACGTGTCGTTCACCGTTAGTAAGTTGGAAGCCATTAAAAATTTCCCAAAATCGCCGCGGCCAAAGCCATTGTAAAACATGGCGTGTTTCTTTTTCAGCAGCCACCAGGGAGGTACATCACTGGGAATGACGGCGTCGGGAATGATCATCCGCGCGGTATCGCTCCATTTAAAGGTAACGGGGTCGCGGTGTGCCGCCAGCACGCCTGCTAAACGGTCTGCGGCATTAACGCCCCTTACTGCCGTTGTTAAATAAGGGCCGATGGCTTTTGCCACCTGTATAAAAGATTTGCTGGCTTCATATTTTTGGGGCGCTCCTTTTTTCAAGAAATTTTCCAGCAGGGTATAAGCCTGCGGATTTAATTTCTGGCCCATGGTAAAATCGGCAAAAGTATTGCCCATACCCATTACCAGTTTTCCCTGGAAAACCTGTGCATGGCATTGCATGCAATTGGGTGCTACCAGTTTTTCGCCATTGGCCGCTTTTACAACGGTGTAGTCGTGGGTGAGGGCCGCATTCAATCCATCACGGTTGAGGTAATTGGTCCGGCTTTTTCCGATTGCCAGGGTAAAATAATCATACGGAAGACCGCCTTTTACATAATCGCCGGTGGTTAAGTAGCTGTAACCTGCCGCGGCATCGCCTGTACGTTGCGCCGTTTCGGGAATGTACACGGGTTTGTCAGGAAGATCGGAATGCCATACACCAAACCCTGCAAATGCAGAACAAATAACCGCTACCAGTACCAATACCTGTATTTTCTTCATAGGTGATGCTTAGCGCCTTAAAGTTAGAAAGGATTGATTGAATAAACAGCCGGAAGCTGAATAATGTTCTGGTAAAATACAGGCATTTTAAAACCCCGGTTGGGTGACTGACTTTTATTGATAGCCGTCTTGATAATGGGAAAGTCTGAATACCCGATACCTCTAATTCACCTGCTTTATAATACCGTCTTCTTTTTTTACGAAGTATAGTTTTTTGTTTTCGAAATGATCGAGGGCGAGTGTTTGTTTATCGAGTACGGGTTGTATATCCCAATCGGTAAACACTTTGTATTTTTTTTCGCCGATGCTGGAATTGAGGTTGGGGCCTTTGTCGGCCAGCAGTTTGCCAAAGCGGTACATGCATTCGTAGCCGCGGAAGACCATATCACTGGGACGTGAATAGAGAATGGTTTTAAAATAATTGGCAATGCCAAGGCTGGTCTTGTCTGTTTTGGCGTTGTAAAAAGGCGTGGTGTAAACAATGCTAAGGCCTTTGTATTCTTTTTTGTTAAAGTCGGTAATGGCGTCCCAGGTGGGCATACCAATCAGCAGGGAGGGATAAGTTACAATACCTGCTGCCAGTTGTTGGGCAATGTTTTTCCCAAAAGCTTCATCCAGGCTTCCGGCGATGCTTACCATTAGCCTGGTACTGTCGAGGTATTGTTTAATGGAAAAGGGTTTGGTTTCATCCAGTAAAACATATTTAACCTTCAGCTTTACACCGGCCGTATTTTTTTCTGCTTCCGTAAAATAGCTTTGCAGCCTGTCTTCCATGGTACCTTTTTTACGAAAAATGATAACCGGGGAGGTTGCATAATTTCTTTGCAGGTAGCGGTAAATAATTTCGCAATGGGTTTGCAGGGTAGTGTTTAAGATAACCAGTGACGGATTATTGCCAATGCCCGCATCATTGGGAAGGTTGGCATTGATAAAAGGAATGTTTTTCCGGAACGCTGCTTCTGCCAGTAACCTGGCTTCTGCTGGTGTTACGTGGCCAATGATGAGGCCGGCATTTTCAAGCGCAGGTGAGTTCAGTTGCTGTTGCAATGTTTGGGAAGCGGACCGGGTATCAAACACTTCAATATTCAAAGGCAGTTTTTCAATTTTCAGCGAATCGGCGGCCATCTTAATGCCCTCGTAAAATTCAAGACCGGGGCTGATGAATTTGGGAAAATTTTTATCGTAGCGGTATTCTCCGGCAGCATCAAATGCAGAATCGAGATAAAGCGGGGTAAAAACAGCCACTGTATAACGTTTGTGTACGGTATCGGTTTGTGCAAAAGCACGGCTGCAGGTACAAATCAATGTAAGTGCGGCAATCAATAATGGCAACAACCTTGTTTTTTTCATCCTGGTAAATCTTTTGTTCTTGTGCTTACTGCAATTACTATTCCCATTCAATGGTTGCAGGCGGCTTACTGCTGATATCGTACACAACCCTGTTGATGCCTCTTACGTTATTAATAATATCGTTCGAAATAAAGGCAAGGAAATCGTACGGTAAATGTGCCCAATCGGCCGTCATTCCATCTACGGAGGTTACGGCTCTTAAAGCTACTGTAAATTCATAGGTTCTTTCATCGCCCATTACGCCCACACTTTTTACAGGAAGTAAGATGGTGCCAGCTTGCCAAACCGTTGCATACAAGTTGTTATCTTTTAAGCCCTGGATATAACGGTGATCCGCTTCCTGCAGCAGCGCCACTTTTTCGGGGGTAATCTCGCCTAAAATGCGGATGGCCAAACCGGGACCGGGAAATGGGTGCCGGTCGATCATCTCTGCGGGTACACCCAATTCACGGCCAACCCTTCTTACTTCGTCTTTAAACAGGGAGCGCAGGGGCTCTACCAGTTCAAGGTGCAGGTGTTCGGGCAGGCCGCCCACATTGTGGTGCGATTTGATGGTTACCGAGGGCCCGTGTACAGAAACGCTTTCAATCACATCGGGATAAATGGTACCCTGTCCCAGCAAACCAACGCCTTCAATTTTTTTTGCTTCTTCCTGGAAGATATCGATGAATAAACTGCCGATTACTTTTCTCTTGGCTTCCGGGTCTGTTTTACCGGCCAGGCCATCGTAAAACCTTTGTTTGGCATCAATGCCTTTTACATTCAGCCCCAGCTGGTCGTATGTTTTTAAAACACTTTCAAATTCATTTTTGCGCAATACGCCATTGTCTACAAAAATGCCAAAGAGCCGGTCGCCAATGGCTTTGTGAATAAGCGTGGCTGCCACAGTAGAATCCACCCCGCCACTCAGCGCCATCACTACTTTCCGGTCGCCAATTTGTTTTTTCAATGCGGCCACTGTATCGGTAATAAAATGAGCCGCCGTCCAATCCTGTTTGCAGCCGCAAACATTCACCAGGAAATTCTTCAGTATTTTTTTTCCTTCGGTGCTATGGTATACTTCCGGATGAAACTGCACGCAATATAACGGCAATGACACCCCGTTTTTTTTGAATGCAGCGTATGGAATGCTTTCGGTGGTGGCCAGTACATCAAAACCTTTCGGCAATTCCAGCACCGTATCAGCATGGCTCATCCAAACTTGCGATGAAGGGCTGACCTGGTCCAGCAGTACATCTTTCGCCGTCACCTGCATGGTGGCCCTGCCGTACTCGCGTTTATTGCTTTTGGCAACGGAGCCGCCAAACTGTTTGGCGGTTAGCTGGGCGCCATAGCAAACACCCAGTACGGGCAACCGGCTGTTCAATGCGGCAATATCCACTTCCGGTGCATTTTCATCGTTTACACTGAATGGGGAGCCAGACAGGATAATACCCTTTAAGGAAGGATCAAACTGAACGGGTTTGTGAAAGGGAGTGATTTCGCAGTATACATTGGCCTCACGAACGGCGCGGGCAATAAGTTGGGTATACTGGCTGCCAAAGTCGAGAATCAGGATTTTTTCCGTCATGATGCCGCGAAGGTAAGAAAACGGGCGGTAGTTTGGAGGGGGTAGGGATAAGCTGGTGATAACCAGTTTCCAGGCGGGCGCAGGAGGATACAACGCCATTTCGTATCTTTAAAACTACTTGTTAATTGGCGCCCCGGGCTTTTCTTTGAACAATGGCAAAAAACTGTAACCTGGTGCAATTTATTGTAGTCCAACCCGTCACAAAGCATTTTACAAATTCACCCAAAAGCATAAACTTTACTTTCCAAAACAAAAACAACAGCATGAAAAACTTATTTTTCTTCGCATTAATGGCATTGGCCATCAGCAGCTCTTCCTGTCAATATATGTTGGGTAAGCGGGTACAAGGCAACGGCAATATTAAAACCCAGGAGCATACGGTGGGCTCATTTAAAAATGTGGAAGTATCCGGGGCCATTGACTTGTATGTGGCGCAGGGCGATACAAAGCCTGTAAAAATTGAGACCGATGAAAACCTGCTGCAATATGTGGAAGTGGAACAGCAGGGCGACCGGATTATTGTAAAAAACAAAGAAGGCTACAACCTGCGTCCCACCGGTAAAATAAAAGTGTATGTGACATCACAATTGTACAACGACATTGATGTATCCGGTGCCAGCAATATAACCGGAGAGACAAAGATTGTGAACAAAGAAAAAATGACACTTGATGTAAGCGGCGCAGGCGATATCAATATGGATTTGGATGCACCAGCTGTTAGCGCAGAAGTATCCGGTGCGGGTTCCGTAAACCTTAAAGGACAAACTAAAATCTTTGAACTTACACTTACCGGTGCAGCAAAAGCACATTGCTTCGAATTGCTTTCAGAGAATACCAAAGTAGATATCTCCGGTGCTGGCGAAGCCGATGTATTTGCCAGTGTAAAACTGGACGCAGAGGTAAGCGGGGCCGGCAATGTTTCGTACAAAGGCGGCGCCAGCAACGTGGCACAGCAGGTGAGTGGTGCGGGCAGCGTGAAGAAAGTTGACTAATGCCGGGTTTATTTTATCAACAAATGGTTTTGTGTTTTTAATGCTTAATAACAATCGTATGAATAAGTATCTTTTTTTACTACTATCAATGCTGGTCCTGGCTGCTTCCTGTAGATACCGCAGCAGCCGGCATATTTCAGGCAATGGCAATCTTACTACCGAGCAGCGCAGCGTTACCGGTTTTACCGGTGTAGAAACCCATGGATCCATAGATATTATTGTAACGCAGGGAAGTTTTAATGTAAAAGTGGAAACGGATCAAAACCTGCTGCAGTATGTAGAAACCGTGGTAGAAAACGGCCGGTTGATGGTTCGTTATAAACAAGGCATATCATTATTGGATGCCAGGGATGCAAAAGTGTATGTGAGTGCACCGGATCTGAATGATTTTGAAACGCATGGTAGTGGCGATATCAGTAGTACAGGTAAGATTTCTGATAAAGGCAAAATCAGCCTGAATGTTTCGGGCAGCGGCGATATCAATCTTGAACTGGATTGCCCGGAAGTGCAAACCGAAACACATGGCAGTGGCGACATCACACTGCGCGGTACCACCCGTACCTTTAGCTGCAAAACCAGCGGCAGCGGAGATGTAAAAGCTGCTGAACTGAAAGCAGAAAACGTAAAAACATCTATTCATGGCAGTGGCGACAATGAAGTGTTTGCCAGCGAATCGCTGGAAGTAGATATTGCAGGCAGTGGCGATGTGCATTATAGGGGCGAACCCAAAATATCGACTTCTGTACATGGCAGCGGTTCAGTAACCAAAATGTAATACTTCTATAGCTGTCAATTCGCAGGTCGATTAGCAAATCTTCATTAAAAATAGTGAACCACCCGGCAATAGCCAGGTGGTTTTTTTTAGAATGCCCTTAAATTTTTTTGTGTGATCATTGCGGTATGAAAAGACTTGTCCTCTTTTTATTGTTGTTAGGGCAGCAGCAGGGCATGGGCCAGCTTAGGGCTTTTTCCAATGAGGACTTCGTAAATGCGGTAGCCAGGTTGATCATCGACAGTAGTGAATCGCAATATTATCTTTCGGCCTATGCGCCTTCCTGTTCTTTCAAAAAATATGATTATGAAGAATGGTATAAATATGGATTAAAGGAAGACGTTCCCTTTTACATTTTAAATGAACTTTCCGAAAAAGCATACCTCGACAATATCCCTCTCAATTGGCGGCAGGAAAAATTATTGAACGCATTTTGTATAAATGACGAAGCCGCAAAAATTGTTTTATCATCCGTTTTTATCCATCATGTAAAAAGCCAACCAGCCCGGGGCAGCCCTGCAAAAATGGTTTACTATTTTTCAAGACCGGCATTTACAGGCGACTATGGATACGCTGTTATTGATATAGGCTTTCGTTGCGATGACAAACAATGCGGCATGGGATCTACTTTTCTTTTCAGACAAGTAAATGGCAAATGGCGGGTAGCCGGAATAAAACAGGTATGGGGAAATTAACGCTTCTGTATATTGATTTTTCTTTTGATTACCCATTTTTTGTTGCCGGGCCAGATCGCAATTACAAATTCACCAGCTTTACCGTAATCCACACATCCCGGTTTCTGCCCTTGTCATCCGTGCAGGAAATCTTTACCGGCCCTTCGTCGGGTACAAAGAATTGTTTTTCTCCCACCGCGCAGGATTTGTAAAATTTATTGTTGATGTACCAATAGAGCATACCTGCATCGGCGGCGGCGCGGCAAACCAGTTGCAGGGGTTCCGGATGTTTCTTGCTGATCAGGTATTCCGTTCCGTTTGAAGGAGAAGTGATCAGCGGTGCCCCTTCTTTAAATACTTTTTCGCACAAGGGATTGTGCGGCGGCAATTGCGCATAGGCCACCCTGTTATCCTGCATCCATGCCTGCATATCGGCACCAATCATTTTATACCATTTCTTTTTATAACCGCTGGCAGGCACACAACTCTGGCAATAGGAAACGGTTTCATTGGCATTCAGCATTACTTCCTGCATGTTATCACATTTTTTGGCGGGCGAAACAAGCGGGATAAAATAATCGGTCACAATATTGGTACAATAATCATTGGGTGGCAAACCGGTTTCTGAACAAACCTGGCGGATATCGCAATCTTTGGGCTGCGTATACCAGTCCTGGTCGCTGTCGTAATCTATTGTATTAAAAATTTTAAACAGCAGCGGCGTGGCAATATTGGCGCCGCTGAGTTCCGGTATGCCCTGCGCGGAGAAATTGCCCGTCCAGATGCCAATGGTATAATGCTTGTTGTAGCCAATACTCCAGGCATCTCTTCTTCCGTACGAGGTGCCGGTTTTCCAGGCAATCTTTGGCATGTGTTCGGTGCTGCCCCAGTTTAGTGGAAAATCGGGCCGGTTTACTTTGGAAAGGGTTTCGTTGATCATAAAATTGGCCGCTGCAGACAATACTTTTACTTTACTGTACAGGCTGTCTGCCTGCGAATACGAAGGCTGCACGTAAACACCCTCATTGGCAAAAGCACTGTACAAGCCCGTTAGTTCTTCCAGCGTGGCGCCGCAGCCCCCCAGTATTAAAGAAAGCCCTAGTTTTTGCTGATCTTTTTTTACCTGTTCAAAATGGCAGGCTGCTAATTGCTGCACCAGCAAATCCTTGCCCAGCAGGCGAAGGCTTTTCACCGCTGGTATATTAAGTGAATGCTCCAGCGCATACTCCATACTAACATACCCGTTGAATTTTTTGTCGTAGTTCTCTGGTGCATAGCCCTGGTAGTTCACGGCAACATCGGTGATCACTGTTTTTGGAGTCAGCAATCCATGGTCGATGCAAAGCCCGTACAGCAAGGGTTTTAGCGTACTGCCGGGTTGGCGGATGGCCGCTGCACCGTTTACCTGGCCCGCATCTGTAGTATCTTTAAAATTGGCAGAGCCCACATAGGCAATTACGTTGTGGGTTTGATTGTTGATTACAATCACCGCGGCATTGCGGATGTTTTTGAGTGTAAGCGTTCTTGAATAATCGGCCACCAGTTTTTCAATTTTCAACTGGGTGTTCATTTCAATATGCGTTTTTATGATAGCGCCGCCCGTTCTTTTTAATTTGCAGGAAAGTTGCGGCATATAATTGGGAACGCTGCCCCTTGCGGCGGTTAATGGTTCGTCCAGCGCATCTTTGATTTCTTTTTGGGTGAATACTTTTTCAGCTGCAAATTTTTGCAGCCAGCGGTTTCGTTCTTTTACAATCAAATCATTGTTACGGCCAATCACCAGGGTAGAAGGGCGATTGGGTATTATAGACAATGCTGTAATTTCTGCCAGCGATAAATGGTCGGGGCTTTTTTTGAAATAAAGGGTGGAGGCCGATTTCACACCTTCTATATTGCCGCCATAAGGTACCAGGTTGAGGTAAAGTTGCAAAATTTCATCTTTGCTGTATTTCCACTCCAGCTGCAGCGCCCTGAACATTTCAATGGTTTTGTTCAGGTAGGTTCTCTTCCTGGGCTCCAGCGCCCTGGCCACCTGCATGGTAATGGTAGAGGCACCGGATGTACGTTTCATGTGCAGCAGGTTCTTTACAAATGCCCTTGCCATTGCCAGCAAATTAATGCCCGGGTGCCGGTAGAAATATTTGTCTTCTTTTTCAACAATGGTTTTGCGCAGTAAAGGCGAAATCTCGTCCAGCTCTGTCTTCATGCGCCATTGCTGGTCTTTGGTAAGAAATGCATGAATCACTTCACCCTTACTGTCGGTTACAATGCTGGAGTATTCTATTTTGGAAGGAACAGGAAAGATCCAGTTGAGGAGCAGGAACAATAAAAAAGACACTGCAGCAAAGAGGAGCAGTTTATAAAAAAATTTTTTTATGTGTGTAGCACGAATCCGCATAGAATGCGCAAATGTATCAATTAACAAATCCTTACCGTATCAAATTTGTAAAGAAGCCCGCTATCACTCTACCTTTCCTGTGTAATTTTATGTTACTATGACCCCGCAAGGACATCCTCCGTAAGTACTCACCGCTAATATCAGGCATTCTTTTTCCAAATAAAGATAACATCGCCTGTTTTTTTACCATCATTTTTGTACTTTAACACCGGTTTTTAAAAATACCTTAACCAAACCTCTCTATGCGTATTGCAAAGCTTTTTGTCATACCCGCAATCATCGGGTTTATTTTTTTATACGGTTGCAACAGGCAGGCCGTAGCACTTGATTATACCAACGCAAAAGACGAAGTGCCACAACTGGGCAATCTTGTTTTTCGTTTCAACAAACCGCTGGTCAACGATTCGATGCTTAACCAGTGGGATTCTACCGAGTATGTTTCTTTTGAGCCAAAAATTCAGGGCCGTTTCCGCTGGGAACATGGCGATGAACTGGTTTTTTCGCCGGCAAGGCCGCTGGCCGCTGCCACATCGTACAAAGTAAAACTGGGCAGCGAACTGTTGCGCTATTCAAAATTTGGAAAAGTAGAAAAGGGAGATGATATTCATTTTAGCACGCCCGATCTAAAACTGGAAAACACCAATACTACCTGGGTTTTACAGGATGAGAACAGCAAGACGGCCGTGCCCCAGGTAGATCTTTATTTTAATTACCCTGTCAACCCGGCTTCGCTGAAAGATAAACTGGCGGTTACTGTTGACGGTAAGCCGGCCAATTATACACTGCAAACAGTTTCTGACGACAATAAAATTTCTTTGCGCATCACCGGTCTTGCCACCGAAGACCGCGATTATGATATAAAGATCAGTCTCGACAAAGGCCTTATTCCGCAGGGAGGCACCAATGCCACAAAAGAGAAAGCAGACATCAAAGCGCTGATACCTTCGCCTTTTAACCTAACTATCAATGATGTCAATTCCGAACACGACGGCACAACGGGCACCCTTACCGTAAGAACCAGTCAGCAGGTGGCTACAGAAAACCTGGCTTCATTTATTAAGTTTGATCCGGCTGTAAAATTTACGGTTGAGCCTTCGGAGGATGGCTTTATTATCAGCAGTGAAGGTTTTGATGCGTCAAAAAGTTATGGCCTCACATTGACCAAAGGCCTGCGCGGCAAAATTGGGGGTGTTTTAAAAGATGAATACAAAAACAATTTTGCCTTTGGTAAGATGGAACCGGCGGTAAGTTTTGTAAACCGGCAGGCTGTTTATCTGGCAGGCCAGGGCAATAAAAATATTGAAGTAAAGCTGGTGAGTGTTGCCAAAGTAAAAGTGATCATCTCAAAAATTTATGAGAACAATTTGCTGGCGGCGCAGCGCGGTTATTATCCAAAAGAAAGCAATGGCAATAGCGAAGAGGATTACGAAGGCGGTAGCGATGCAATAGTGGGCGATGTGATTTATGAAAAAGAAATCGACACAAAGACATTGCCCAAAAGTGGTTCTGCCCGCCTCTTCAATTTTAATATTGAAGACAAACTGCCCGATTTTAAAGGCATCTACCACATCAAAATAAAATCAACAGAAGATTACTGGGTGAGCGACAGCCGTTTTATTTCACTCTCAGATTTTGGAATGATAGCAAAAGAAGGTACCAATAAAATTTTTGTGTTTGTCAACTCGCTGAAGACTGCCTTGCCGGTAAATGGCGTAAATGTGCTGGCATATGGTGCCAATAACCAGTTGCTGGGTACCGCTGCCACCAATGCCGATGGTGTTGCAACCATCAATTATGCAAAGAAAGAATTTGCAGGTTTCCGGCCCGCGATGATCATTGCCAAAACAGAAAATGATTTTAGTTACCTGCCTTTTAACAGTACCAGGGTAAACATGAGCCGCTTTGAAACAGGGGGCAAACACATTAATTCCACCGGGCTGGATGCATTTATCTATGCCGAACGCGATATCTACCGGCCCGGAGAGAAAATTAATTTTTCCGTTGTGCTGCGCGACCGCTTGTGGAAATCGCCGGGTGAGTTGCCGGTTAAACTGAAATTCTTATTGCCCAATGGCAAGGAGCTAAAAACATTCCGCAAGAATTTAAACGAACAGGGATCGCTGGAAGGCAATATTGATATTGCTGCATCTGCCATCACCGGCAGTTATTCGCTGGAAGTGTACAATGGAAACGATGTATTGCTGGGCAGCCAGAATTTTATGGTGGAAGAATTTGTACCCGATCGCATAAAAGTAACGGCTAAACTGGATAAGGAAAGCCTTACTACCGGCGAATCTGCCAAACTCAGCATCAATGCGCTGAATTTTTTTGGACCACCGGCTGCCAACCGCAATTACGAATGCGAAATACAGGTAAAGCAAAATTCCTTCAACCCAAAGAAATATACTCACTATAATTTTTCGATTGCCAATCCCGGAATCTCGTTCGACAAAGGTGTGAAGGAAGGAAAAACAGACGAGAGCGGCAATGCCAGCGAAAGTTTTACGGCAAAAGAAGAATACAAAAACGTTGGACTGTTGCAGGCCAGTTTTTATACCACTGTTTTTGATGAAACAGGCCGGCCGGTCAGCCGCAGCACATCGGCCAATATTTATACGCAACCGGTTTTCTTTGGCATAGGAGAAGATGGCTGGTGGTATTACCCGTTGAACCAACCCATCAAAACGCCTTTGATAGCCATTAACAAAAGTGAACAGCTAACAACAACACAGGCCAAAGTAGAAGTGATTAAGCACGAATACAGAACGGTATTAACGAAGAACGGCGAATACTTCCGTTATGAATCGCAAAAAGAGGATAAGATTGTGGCCAGCAACAATGTTACTGTATCTGGTGAGAACACCAATTTTTCATTTACACCACGCACATCGGGCAACTATGAAATGCGTGTATACATACCCGGTGCCAACAGTTATGTAAAGAAAGAATTTTACAGTTATGGCAGCTGGGGTAACGAAGATAACAGCTCGTTTGAAGTAAGTACCGAAGGCAATATTGATATAGACGTTGATAAAAATGCATACCAGTCGGGAGAAACGGCGAAAGTATTGTTTAAAACACCTTTCAGCGGAAAAATGCTGGTAACCATGGAAACAGATAACGTGGTTTCTTACCAGTATGTAAATGTAGATGGCCGGCAGGCTTCGCTGGATATGAAATTAACAGCAGACCATTTGCCCAATGTATACATTACTGCCACTTTAATTAAGCCACACGATGTGAGTGATATTCCATTAACAGTGGCGCACGGCTACCGGAATATTATGGTGGAAGAAAAAAGCCGTAAAATGGATGTACGGATAGAGGCAGCAGCCGCTGTTCGTTCCAGAACCCACCAGAAAGTAAAAGTAAAAGCCGATGCAGGCAGCTATATAACACTGGCAGCGGTAGACAATGGGGTATTGCAGGTAAGCAATTTTGAAACGCCCAATCCTTATGCTTATTTCTATGGAAAGCGATCGCTGGATGTGACGGCCTATGATATGTATCCGTTATTGTTTCCTGAGATAAGAGCAAGATTGAGCAGTACTGGTGGTGATGGCGATTTGGAAACCAGCAAGCGCAGCAACCCCATGCCCAATAAGCGCATAAAGATTGTGAGCTACTGGAGCGGCATTGCAAAAGCAGATGGCAGTGGCGAAGCAAATTTTGAATTCGACATTCCGCAGTTTAGCGGCGAAATAAGACTAATGGCGGTTGCCTACAAGAACGAAAGTTTTGGCAGCACAGAAGCAAACATGAAAGTAGCAGACCCGATTGTGCTGAGTACGGCATTGCCAAGGTTTTTAAGTCCGGGTGATACCGTGAATGTGCCGGTAACCATTACCAATACCACTTCAAAAAATACAACAGCAGATGCCACACTGAGTGTAACGGCGCCATTGCTGGCAGCAGGCCCTTTGCAACAATCGGTAGAACTGAAAGCCAATAGTGAAGCAAGGGTGGTTTTTAAAATCATTGCCTCGCCGGCCATCAGTACCGGAAAAATAAAAGTAGAAGTAAAAGGCATGGGCGAAAAATTTGCAGATGAAACGGATATTACCGTACGTCCGCCATCAACCTTGCAAAAAGTAACCGGTAGCGGAACAATTGCAGGAAACAGTGCACAGAAAATAACCATCGGTTTAAATGATTTTATACCCGGTAGTGGTGATTATAAACTGGTGGTAAGCCGCTCTCCGGCATTGCGCCTTGCCAACCAGTTTGCCTACCTGGTAGAATATCCGTACGGTTGTACTGAGCAAACGGTTTCTGCTGCATTTCCGCAATTGTATTATGGAGATTTGGCCGATCTGTTTAATACCGGCAAGGGCAGCAAGACTTCCGCCAATTTCAATATCCAGGAAGCCATCCGTAAAATAAAACTGCGCCAGTTGTACAATGGCGGCATTACTTTATGGGATGGAGAAGGAACCGAACATTGGTGGGCGTCTGTGTATGCGGCACATTTTTTAATAGAAGCACAGAAAGCGGGCTATGATGTGGACAACGGATTGCTTTTAACCCTGCTCAACTTTTTAAACAGCAAACTCCGCAACCGCGAAACCATTCTTTATTATTACAACCTGAAAGAGCAAAAGAAAATCGCCCCCAAAGAAGTTGCGTACAGCCTGTATGTGCTGGCGCTGGCGGGCAAGCCCAATATCAGTGCCATGAATTATTACAAGGCAAACCCGGCGCTGCTGGCGCTCGACAGCCGTTATTTGTTATCTGCTGCCTATGCAGTGGCTGGCGATAAGGCCCGGTTTAAAGAAATGTTGCCGGCTTCTTTCAGCGGCGAAGTTTCCGTAGCACAAACCGGCGGCAGTTTTTACAGCGATATCCGCGATGAATCCATTGCATTGAATGTGCTGATTGACGCAGACCCTTCCAATGCGCAAATACCCGTAATGTCGAACCATGTAGTGGAAAAATTAAGGCAACGAACCTGGTACAGCACACAGGAAAGTGCTTTTAGTTTTTTGGCGATGGGCAAACTGGCCCGGGCGGCCAATAAATCTTCTGTAACGGCTACTATTTCTGCCAATGGAAAGAACGTCGGCTCGCTCGACAATACCAGCAGCGTGCAATTGAACGCAAAACAATTGGGCAGCTATACTATTGATATTGCTGCAAAAGGGAGTGGTAACCTGTATTACTGGTGGCAGAGCGAAGGCATCAGCGCCAGCGGGGCCTACAAAGAAGAAGACAATTATATAAAAGTGCGCCGCAAGTTTTTTGACAGGTATGGCCGCGCCATCAGTGGCAATACTTTTAAACAAAATGATTTGGTAATTGTGCAGCTAAGCCTTGAAAAATCATACAGCGGCGCTGTAGATAATATTGTGCTCACGGATTTATTGCCTGCCGGTTTTGAAATTGAAAATCCGCGCACCAGGGAATTGCCGGGCATGGAGTGGATAAAAGATGCCAGTACCCCAACCTACCTGGATGTACGCGACGACAGGATAAATTTGTTTGTGGATTTGTACAATGCAAGGCAAACTTATTACTATGCAGTGAGGGCGGTTAGTCCGGGTGTGTACAAGATGGGGCCTGCCAGCGCGGATGCCATGTACAACGGCGAATACCATTCTTACAACGGAGCGGGAATAATAAAAGTGGTGCAGTAATCGTCATTGCGAACCGCCTGCATGGTTTTATAATCAACAGGAAATAGTGGCGGTGAAGCAATCTGTGGAAAAAAATTTCAGCCTGCTGTTGCAGAAGCCAATGATCAGGCTGGGGTTTTATAGTAGCAGGCTGGTTCAAAAATTTGAATGCTTTTATGCAAACACAGGTTGCTTCATCGCGTAAAATGCATCTATGATAAATCATTGTTGCGATTCGCAATGACGTCAAAAAATAATTTCTATTCTTACAATGGGTATTTTTTTTAAAAAGATAATAAAATACAGCTGGCGGTTTTTGCTGGGCTTTTGCACTTTTGTATTGCTATACCTGCTTTGCGCTTATTGCTTATCAAGGCTAACGGTTGATAAAGAGCCAGGCCAGCCTGATGAAATGGCCATTTACATTAAAACAAACGGTGTGCATACAGACATTGTGGTGCCGGTTAAAAACGAACTGAACGACTGGAGCCGGGAGATAAAATTTGGCAATGCGCATTTGCCAGATACCAGCAATATAAAATGGCTGGCCATGGGCTGGGGCGATAAAGGATTTTATTTGGAGACACCCAAATGGGCCGACCTGAAATTCAGCGTTGCCTTTAAAGCAGCTTTTGCTTTAAGCACCACGGCCATTCATGCAACATTTTATGGCGATTTGCAGGAGAATGAAAAATGCAAAAAGATAATGATCAGCCGTGCAGAATATACAAGGCTCATCCAATATATCATGAACAGTTTTCAAAGAAGCGCCAATGGTCATGTGGTGCGCATTGCCACCAGTGCCAACTACAGCAATGCGGATGCGTTTTATGAGGCAAACGGCAGCTATAGCATGCTGCATACCTGTAATACCTGGGCCAACAATGCGCTTAAAAACTGCGGGCAAAAGGCCTGCTGGTGGACACCCTTTGATACAGGTATTTTTCTAAAATACAAATAACAGTAATCAGTGAATGTTGCAGGCGGCTCTGAAAGCCGTCCTGCAATATCATACAAAAACAAAAAATATGAACCAGAAACCTTCTGCTGCATTTGTTGCAGCATCGTGGATTGCATTGGCGGTGGGCGCCATTGGCTTTATCATTGGCTTGTGGCGGGCAGAAATGCCACTGAATGAAAAAGGCTATTACTTCACCGTGCTGATGTTTGGATTGTTTGCGGTGGTTTCATTACAAAAGAGTGTGCGCGACAAACTGGAGGGATTGTCTGTGACCGATCTTTACTATGCCATTTGCTGGTTTGCCACTATCTTATCCATCATCTTACTGGTAGTGGGTTTGTGGAACGCCAGTTTGCTGCCAAGTGAAAAAGGATTTTATGCTTTTGCATTTCTGCTGGGTTTATTTGGCGCCATTACGGTGCAGAAAAATATCAGGGATGCGCAAAATACAAGTAAGGGCCAATAGGGATTGATAAAAATGATCTTAGAAAATTAAAATCAACAGCACATGAAAAGCATGCTACTGCTCAGGGTTATCTTTTGTTTGCTGCTGCCCGCATACAGCTATAGCCAGTCAAAAGACAATGAAGAACTGAAAAAAATGTATGCAGAAGACCAGGGCGCAAGACAGGTTGCCAATATTAACTGGTACCTGGTAAGCAAGGCCGACAGCCTTCGCGAAAAGCGGGTGTATGAACTGATTGATTCCGGCAAGCTGGTAACAGGTAAAGACTATTACAATTCTGCCATGATTTTTCAGCATGGCAGGGATTCTGTTGCGCATGGCATGGCCGTAAAGCAAATGAGAAAAGCCATTGAGCTGGATAGCACCATCGATAAATGGTTGCTGGCAGCTGCAATAGACAGGGACCTGATGAGCAGGAACCGCCCGCAGATTTATGGTACGCAATATGTGAAGCATGGTGCAGATGGTAAATGGCAGCGGTATACCATTGATACCAGCAAAGTAAATGATGCAGAAAGAAAATACTACGGTGTTGAAACCCTGCAGGAGCAGCTGGTAAAAGAGCAAAACATGAACCTGCTTGCCATCAGCGATTACTATGAAAAATCAAAATCAGTAAGCGCCAGCATTGATCTGATAAAAAGAGAAAAAAGCGCAGGTGAAAAATCATTGTACAACGTGAGTGAAGGGGCGGTTAACCAGTTTGGATATGAATTGTTGCAGGGCGGAAAGGCCAATGAAGCGGTGGAGATTTTTACGTTGAATACAATGCTGTATCCAAAGGGTTACAATACTTTTGATAGCCTGGGCGAATGCCTGTTGGGGATGGGGCGCAAGATGGAAGCACTTAAAGCTTACAAAAGATCGCTGGAGCTGAATCCCAAAAATGAAAATGCAAAAGCCATTATAGCCGCAAACCAGTAATGTTTTGCAAGTATGAAACAGAAAAGCTGAACCTTTAAACAGGTTCAGCTTTTCTGTTTTTATTAGAAACGTTGCCAATGTCCGGGTATCCAGCGGAAGCCACGATTGGTATTTTGCCAATGCCCGTCTTCCCAGCGTGCACCATTGCGCGGCCTGTCCCAATGTCCTTCGCGCCATTCGTAACGGCCACCTGCCCAAAACCAGTCGCCGCTAATCCAGACATGTTCGCGGCTGGGCGGCGCAGGCCTTACATACACCACTGCCCGCGGTCTTTCGCGCACTACATATGTTGGTGCACAGGAAGCCAGCGATAACATGGCCAGCAATACAGTTAAATGTACAAGATACTTTTTCATAATTATATCATTTAGGTGTACGGGTAAGACTACGGAACAGGTAATGGTTTAAACCTTTCATCTTAATAAATATAAAAACCAGGTGTGGTATTACTCGTCTTGACGGGGCAGTTATAATTTAATGGATGCCTTAACCGGTATTTAACTACCAACCATTCAAGTACCATTATTCGGTGGGTAAAGATTTATACCGCTGTTTGGTTTTTTAAAAATTTTGGAGCTTCTCTTTTTTTTGACGCCTGTTCATAGGCATAGGCGATTGTTAGTAGCTGGCCTTCTTTGTAAGCGCCTGCAATAAAAGACAGACCGGCTGGCAACCCGTGTACCTTGCCCATTGGAACGGTTATGTGCGGGTAGCCCGCCATGGCAGCCGGCGGACAAAAATAAAACCCGGTATCATAATCGCCATTGATTAAATCGATGCAATTGGGTAAACCAGTGCTGGTACCGCAAATGGCATCCAGTTTGTTTTTGTTCATCATTTCATCAATGATGGCCCTGCTACGGGTTGTTTTTTTCAATGCCTCCATATATTCTTTACTGTCAAGTCCCTTTTTTTGCTGGCTGCTTTCCAGCGTCTCCTGTTTAAACCAGGGCATAGCTTTGGCTTCATTTTTTTTGTTGAATGCAATTACATCTGCAAGCGATTTTACAGAACCGTTGGCAGCAGCCAGGTATTTATCCAAACCGTCTTTAAATTCGTACTGCAACAAGGTAAATTCTCCCGAGCTGGCTTCACTACAGGCTTTTAAAAGTTCCACTTCAACAATAACGGCTCCTTTAGATTTCAGGGTTTCAATGGCTGTATTGTACATGCCAACCATGCCTTCATGACCTTGCAAGAATTTCTTTTCAATACCAATTCTTTTTCCCTGCAGGCCATTTGCATCCAGGAATTTTGTGTAATCTTTCTCAATCTTCCCTATGCTTTCACTGGTTACCGTATCTGCTGCATCCGGTCCGGTCAGTGCTGCCAGCAATATAGCGGCGTCGCGTACCGTCCTGGCCATAGGCCCTGCGGTATCCTGGGTTTTTGAAATGGGAATAATGCCACTGCGGCTTAACAGGCCAACCGTTGGTTTGATGCCCACAATGCCGCAAAAGGATGAAGGCGCAATTACGGAGCCGTCGGTTTCTGTTCCTATTGCTACGGCGCAAAGATTGGCGGCCACGGCTGCGCCAGAGCCCGAACTGGAGCCGCAGGGGTTATGGTCGAGCATAACCGGGTTTTTTGTCTGCAAACCGCGGCTGCTCCAGCCACTGGTAGATCTGCTGGATCTGAAATTGGCCCACTCGCTTAAATTTGTTTTTCCCAGCAGTACGGCGCCGGCTGCTCTTAATTGCTGAATGATGAAGGCATCTTTTGCAGCGATATTGCCCACCAATGCCAGCGATCCGGCGGTGGTCATCATCTTATCGCCCGTATTGATATTGTCTTTTATTAAAACGGGTATGCCGTGCAACGGCCCGCGGATTTTACCGGCCTTGCGTTCCTTGTCCATCTCTTGTGCAATGGCAATGGCGTCGGGGTTTATTTCTATCACCGCGTTGATGGCTGGTCCATTTTTATCGACGGCATCAATGCGTTTTAAATAAAGTTCGGTGATGGATTGGGAGGTACTGGCGCCCGACTGCATTTTTTGCTGCAATGCATCAATGGTTATTTCATTTAATTCAAAATCAGTCTCAGCTGCCCCAGCCGCTGTTATTGGTAAAGGCGTCTCTTTTTTTTCTGCATTGTTACAGGATGCAGTTGCCAGGCTTGTAATAGCAAATCCTGCAAGCGAGCCAGTGCGAAGAAATTTTTTTCTGTCCATAAGATGCAATGTAAAAATGTGACAAATGTGAAAATACTTTAAATTGGAGTTTCAATTGTATTTTAAAAAAGCAAATAGTTGCATCAGCAGCCATCACTTTCCCACCACCGGTACCACTGCCAGGCTTTCATTGCCGTCTTCGCTCACGGATTGTACTGCAAAAAAATAATTGTCTTTAGAATAGGGCAAACTGATACTTGTTTGCGTAGTAAAAATTTTCTTTTGCCATACGGGGCTGGTGGTTTCGCGCAGCAACACATAGAACCCTTTGCACTTGCCGGTTTTTGGGCTGGCCCAGTTAAGCGCCGTAAAATTGCCGAGTTTTTTTATATCAACCGTTACATTTTGCGGCATTGAGGGCGATTTTGCCAGGTTGGCGAGGTTGGCCAGGTTCATACAAGTGTTTTTGCGCAGGTATTCAAAATCCATGAACCCGGTTAAGTCGCCGTACTGTACGCCATTTTCCATACGGATATCCTGGTGCTGGTGATTGTAGTTTTCATTCATTTCTGTGATGCGCACCGCCGTAAATCCATTCAATACAAAGGGCGTATGATCGCCACCGCGCAAAAAGCGGTCGTTTCTGTATACCATTACCACCTGTAAATTGTCTACATAACGTTCTCCGGTTTCTTTTACGTACCGGGCCAGCTGTCTTGCTTTGCCATCGTTTTCCAATCCGAGTTGGCGGATATTGACCGCATTTTTATCCAGCTCATAGGCTGGCAATCCCTCGCTGAATACGCGGATGCGGGTATTGTCGGTGATATTTGTTTCGCTGCTGTTGTTGCTGCCCATGATGTCGTTGTTCAGCACGGCTTCCAGGTTCAGGTTTTCTTTCTTCAATTTGGTGGCCATAAAATTGGCGCCGAGCAATCCCTGTTCTTCTCCGCTTACCGCTATAAAAACAATCGTTGCCGGAAAAGCCGCTGCACTCATGATGCGGGCACATTCAATGACAGCCGCAGTTCCGCTGCCATCATCATTGGCGCCGGGAGCATCACCGGTTTTGTCCATAACATTGGTACGGCGGCTATCCAGGTGACCGCTGATTAAAAAGATGCGGTTGTCATTGGGGTCTGTTCCTTTTAAAGTAGCCACTACATTGCCCAGCAGCAGGGGTGCATCCACTCTTTTGCCATCGGCAGGCAGGGTAGTGGTATCAATAATAGCGCTGAGCCTTCCGCCAGATTGTTTGCCAAACTCATTGAACTTGCCCAGCACCCATAACCTGGCTGCACCAATACCTCTTTTGACATCTGTTTGTGTGCTGATGGTACTGCGGGTGCCAAATGCAACCAGCGATTTAATATAAGATTGTAAAGAATCGGCCGATACCTCATTTACCATCTTTTCAATGGCGGGATCTTTGTGAACAATGGTTTGTGCAAATAAAGCCCGGCTGCAAAACAACAAAGCAACAATGAAATTGAATTTTCTCATGTAAGAATAGTTTGGTCTTTAAAATTAATGTTTTCTCTTATAGGAACACGGCTTAAGCGGTATTCTGCAGAAAATGTATTGACATTTTAATCCGGAATTTATTTTTTAGCGGAGGATTGAACCGCAGGCCGAAGATCCTCATTGATATGCCGTTGAAAGGATTGCGACGCAAGGATGCTGCCCAATGATATTTGCTTGTATTGGAAATTATGTGAACCCTACCCGGACTGTCTGCGTTTAAACCCTGGGTAACCTTTCGGCCATATTCAATAGCCGTATTTTTCTTTCCATCGCTGCCGCAAAAATTTTCTCAGTTCTTCTTCTCTGGCATTTTGGCCTGGATTGTAAAACGCGGTGCCGCTGATTTTATCGGGCAGGTATTCCTGTTCAGAAAAATTGTTTTCATAACTGTGCGAATACTGGTAGCCTTTGCCATAGTCGAGGTTTTTCATGAGGCGTGTAGGAGCATTGCGGATATGCAGGGGTACGGGAAGATCTCCATATTGCTGTACGGCGGCCATGGCAGCACCAATGGCGGCAACGGCCGCATTGCTTTTGGGGGATGCAGCCAGGTAGGTAACGCACTGCGATAAAATAATCTGCGATTCCGGGTAGCCAATCTTATTCACGGCATCAAAAGTTGTATTGGCCATCACCAATGCGGTGGGGTTGGCATTGCCAATGTCTTCGCTGGCCAGTATTACCAGGCGGCGTGCAATGAACTTAACGTCTTCGCCGGCATCAATCATTCTTGCCAGCCAGTACACGGCCGCATTGGGGTCGCTTCCGCGGATGGATTTTATAAAAGCGGAGATGATATCGTAATGCTGTTCGCCCTTTTTATCGTACAGGGCAATTTTTTTTTGTGCAATGGCCATTACCTGTTCGTCGGTAATCACCGCCTTATCGCCCAATGTATCGGTTACCAGTTCCAGCAGGTTCAGTAATTTGCGGGCATCGCCACCGGAAATATTGATGAGCGCTTCTGTTTCCTGCAGCGTAATTTTTTTCCGGCTCAGCCCCGGGTCTGTCTCCAAAGCATGCTGCAACAGGCCCACCAGCTTCTTTTCATCCAGCGGTTTTAAAATGTAGACCTGGCAACGACTTAGCAATGCCGAATTAACTTCAAACGACGGGTTTTCTGTAGTGGCGCCAATGAGGGTGACGATCCCTTTTTCTACAGCACCCAGCAAAGCATCCTGCTGTCCTTTATTGAAACGGTGAATTTCATCGATAAAAAGAATACAATTTTCTTTTGTTTTGGCGGTTTCAATTACTTCACGCACTTCTTTTACCCCGCTGCTGATAGCGCTGAGTGTAAAAAAAGGCGCATTTAAAGTATGGGCAATAATATTGGCGATGGTGGTTTTGCCAACACCGGGCGGTCCCCATAAAATCATGGAGGGCAGTTTGCCATTTTCTATGGCGGTGCGCAATATGCTGCCCTTGCCGGTTAAGTGTTCCTGTCCGGCCAGTTCATCCAGTGTGGTGGGGCGCAGGCGTTCTGCTAATGGAGAAGTCATAGATCAAAGTAACAAAAAAAGCGCCTGACAGTTCGTGAATAAACCAATTGGCCAGCGGCTGCACGGCAAGTCTTACTGGTTTTGCAAGTTTGTTAATGCACATTTGCTTTTAAAAACGCGGCTATTTTATCAAAAGAATCGATTAAGTCTGTTCCTTCCCAGCCATGGCCATCATTGGGGTAGTATACGTATTGACTAACAACACCCAATGATTTCAGTTTGTCATTTACCATGGCAGATTGCGTTGGCGGCACCAGCGGATCGGCGCCACCCTGCAGCAACAAAGTGGGCGGAGATTGTGCGGTGATAAAACTAAAAGGACTTGATTGCTGGTACAAACCAGGATTGAGGGAAGGCGTGGTGCCGGTAACGGTCAATAGCAACAATGCTATTAACGGATTGGGTGCATTGTACAAGCTGGTTAATTCTGAGGGGCCAAAAAAAGAAACGACTGCCTTTGGTATTACCGGGCTGTTGTATTTATAAGATTGCAGCAATGCAAGATGGCCACCCGCACTGGCACCGAGGAAAACCCATTTGTCTGAAATCCGGTATTCGCTTCGTTTGCTGTATATAAAACCGGCGGCAGTTTTTACGTCATTCTCCTGCGTTGGAAAAAGATTTTGACCATTGGCCGCCAGCCTGTAATTGATGTTAATAATGGCATAACCGGGCAGTAAAGTTTGCAGGTAGCTGGTATAGCTGGTGAAATCGGCTTTATCACCTTCGTTCCAGCCACCGCCATGTATCAGCACAATTAATTTGGTACTGTCTGCTGAGCGGGCCGCCGGTAAATAAATATCCATTTTTTGCCTGGCATCAGGGCCATAGGCCTGGTTCAGCAGGGTGGTTGGCCCGCTGAGACTATCGGTTTTCTTGCAGGTGGTTAGCAACAGGCAGCCGCAAAAAGCCAGTATGATTATACGCATGGGTGAAGTTTGTTTAGAAACGTAACCAATTGTAAAACACATGTGAAAGAAATGAGAAATCACGGCGGCAAACCGCAGCAGGATTACGGGCAGGCTTAGTTGAAAACAAATCCTTCTGTTTGCTGCCAGCACCAGGCCATCTCCCAGTAAAAGATCGTAATTATACCCATAGTAGACGGATTTTTTTTCCACAATAACAGCGCATTAATATTTAATCTGGTTTTAATCTCTAAATTACAAATACAAATCTTTTTTTATGGGAACTACCATGCAGCGGCGTCAGTTTTTAAGCCGCCTATCCAAAAGTATCAAACCCCTGCCAAACGAAACAGGTTCCCAAACCGCAGAAACGAAAATCCAGTCATCCGCCCAGCCAGGCAGGACTTTTAGGGCAGCCGGGGCGCAATCGGGTATTGCCCCTTATGCAGGCGCATGGACGGAAAGGGAAATGATCCACCTGTTGAGAAGGGTAATGTTCGGCGCTGCAAAAAAAGATGCAGACAAGATAAAGGGCATGACCATGAGCGCCGCTGTTGATTTTCTTATCGACAACCCGGTGCAACCCACAACTACACCCGTAAATGTGTATACAGCCGGCAGCGATACCGGTGCGGTAGCGTTTGGCAGTTCCTGGGTAGATGCCAACCTGCCCGATCCTACCGACAATACCATCCGCAATACGCTTAACAACAACCGGCTTACCAATTCATTTAAACCCTGGTGGATGGGGCAATTGATCAACCAGAAGACCCATATACTGGAAAAAATGACCCTGTTCTGGTCGAACCATTTTGGAACAGACAATGCCAATAACAACCGGCCAAAAGCCATTTTTCAGCATTACAAAATACTGCGCAACTACGGCCTTGGTAATTTTCGTGATCTGCTGAAACAGGTGACCATCGATCCGCACATGCTGTATTTTCTGAGTGGCTATACCAGTACCAAAGGCGCTCCCAATGAAAACTATGGCAGGGAGCTGCAGGAATTGTTCAGTGTTGGCAAGGGCCCCGATTCTCATTATACGGAAGACGATGTAAGGGCAGCCGCCAAAGTGCTGACCGGCTGGCAGGTTTCGCAAAGCACTGTAAACGGAACTTATGCTTCTTATTTCACCGCTTCAAGGCACGATGCCAGTAACAAACAGTTTTCTGCCTTTTATGGCAATAAGATAATAACCGGGCAGACCGGCGCCAATGGTGCCAATGAAGTGGATGATTTGCTGAACATGATTTTGCAAACCAATGAATCGGCAAAATACATTGTAAGACGATTGTATACCTGGTTTGTTTACTACAACATTACCGCGGAAGTGGAGGCAAACGTGATTACTCCGCTGGCAGATATTTTCAGAACCAGCAATTACAGTATACCCGTAGTATTAAAAGCCTTGTTTAAAAGCGAACATTTTTTTGATGCGCTCAATTACGGCGCCATTATCAAAAGCCCGGTAGACATGTATGTAAGCATGATCCGGGAATTCAATATTGCCCTTGCAGCTGCGCCCGTGGATGTGCAATACCTGCACTGGAAAAATTTCTACGACAAGGCCCGGACGGAAGGGCAGAACATCGGCGACCCGCCCAATGTGGCGGGCTGGACGGCTTATTATGAAGCGCCTGGTTTTTATGAATTGTGGATGTCTTCTTCCAGCATACAAACCAAGGCCAATAATTTAAAAGCATTTTCCAATGCAGGTGTTAAGGTGAGCGGCATCAATATCGTCATCGATTCCGTTGCGTTTAATAAACAATTTGCCGACGCGGGAGATCCGGATGCAGTGGTTAGAAATTTTATTATGTACCTGCTGCCCGTAGATGATTTAACCGCCGAACAAAAAGCAGCAATGAAGGCCTTTCTTGTTCCGCCCAATGAATCCAATGCCTACTGGTCTAATGAATGGAACAGGTACCTGGCCAGTCCGGCGATGTACTACACCGAAGTAAAAAATATTCTTGACCAGTTGATGCGGCCCATTGTGGCGATGGCCGAGTTTTACCTGTATTAATTTCAGTTATTAAAGCACCCCAAATGAAACGCAGAAGTTTTTTAAAGACAGCGCCGGTTTTATCACTGCCATTGCTGATAAAAGGTTTTCCGGTGGAGGCCATGACGCAAAGCCCCCTGCTGCACCTGGTGGGCGCCCAGTCTTTGATCAACGGACGGATACTGGTGCTGATACAGCTGAGCGGTGGCAATGATGGCCTGAATACCGTGATTGCGCTTGACCGTTATGCTGAGCTTACCAATGCAAGGGCAAACATCCTGATTCCGCAAGCTAAGGTATTGTCGCTCAATAAATCTGCTGCAACAGGCCTGCACCCGGCGATGACAGAAATGCAGTCTTTGTACAATGCCGGGCAAATGAATATAGTACAGGGCGTTAGTTATGAAAACCCCAGCTTTTCGCATTTCAGGGCCACCGATATCTGGCTTACCGGGGCAAGATCAAACGAATACCTTTCTACCGGCTGGCTGGGCCGCAGCATTGATGAGCAATATCCCGACTACCCGAATGTATTGCCCAGCACGGATCCATTGGCTGTTCAGATTGGCACCCAGGCTTCACCCATAATGCAAACCGGAGAAACCAATGCCGCGTTTACGCTTACCAGTGTTACTAATTTTTACAATTTTGTGAGTGGTACGCCACCGGCTTTGCCCGATACCCCTTTTAATAACCAGCTTACTTTTATACGGCAGCTGCAATACCAGACAGATAAATACTCCGGCGTAATAACGGCTGCAAATACAAAGGGAAAAAATTACAACAACGGCACCGATTACCCGGCCAATAACGCCCTTGCACAGCAATTAAAAATTGTTGCCAAGCTGATAAGCGGCGGTTTAAAAACACCCATCTATATTGTAAACCATCCAAACAGTTTTGATACGCATACCAACCAGACTGATGCCGCAGATCATACCATTGGCACGCATGCCAATGCACTGGCTTTGCTGTCGAAAGCCATCGGTGTATTTCAGAATGATTTAACACAGCAGGGGCTGCAGGACAAAGTAACGGGCATGACGTTTACTGAATTTGGAAGGCGCATCAAATCCAACGACAGCATTGGAACCGATCATGGTACATCCATCCCCATGTTCTTTTTTGGGGCCAAAGTAAATCCCGCTCTCACCGGCGCCAGCCCGGTATTGCCCACCAATGCTACGGTAAACGACCAGATACCAATGCAGTTTGATTTCAGGCAGGTATATGCTACAGTACTGCGCGACTGGTTTCAGCTGAGTGATGCCGATCTGCAGTCTGTTTTTATCAATACGGCGTTTACATCGCTGCCCATTTTCAGCCCGTCTGTACTGCCGGTAACTTTGTTATCGTTTACGGGTGACTGGAAGAATGCGGCCGTGTCGCTGCAATGGTCAACCGAAAAAGAAAACAATATTGATTCTTACCAGGTACAGCGTTCAACCGATGGCGTTGGTTTCAGCAATATAGGTGTTGTTGTTTCTGTGAATGCAGACATCAAGCACGACTATTCTTTTTACGATAACCATTTGCAGCAATCGTTTTATTATTACCGGATAAAAATTGTTGAAAAATCGGGCAGCAGCCGGTTTTCATCAGTATTGCTGCTGAAAGATACACAGGTAGTAAAGGGAATAAGGGTGAAGATTCTGCCCAACCCCATCGACAACTGGTTTACCACTTCATTCCAGGATAAAGTGTCGGGCGCCATTACAGTACGCATAGTAGATTTGGCCGGTAAAGAAGTGTGGAAGGCGGAACAGTATGCCAATGATGTGTACAATCTTTCGTTTACCATAGATAAGCACATCACGCCGGGCGTGTATGTTATTCAGGTGCACGACAGTACCGGCTATGAAGCCGCCAGCAAAGTGTTGCTGCGATAATATTTTTTTCATCTTGCCTATACGAATACGGGCTGCAACTTTGTGTTGCGGTCCTTTTTAATGCGGTAACAGGAAGATTGGTATCTTGTTGGCACGCTGAATTGTTTTTTTAATTGTATAAAATGAGTGACGGGTTCGATATAGATTATAATGCCATTGTTTTAGAGGAAGGCATCCCGCTGAATGAAGGGGAGTTAAAAAATAGTCAAAAGGAACTGGCTATGTTGCGAAAATTGCCGCCGCTTGTTGCGTTGCTGGTTTTACCTGTGATGGCCTTTATATGCTGGCTGCTACGCGATAATTTTGCCAGTTTCAAATATTATGATTACCTGCTTTTGCTGGGCGCAACAGTAATATCTTATTTTTTTGTTTTTCTTATCGGCAAGTTAATTGGCTGGTACGATACCAGAAATCTTAAGAAAGATATGATTTATGGGAAAGCCTGTATTACGAGTGTACTGACTGGCTGTGACAGGACTGAGTATGGGGTGTATTTTACTTTCCAGGGCAAAGAGAGAAAAAAAAAGATCAGGATACAGGTAGCTGAAGAACAGTATAGATTGTATGTGAAGGGCGACTGGCTGGTTGCCGAATATTTGCCTTTTAGTAAAAAAGCGTTGCTGATTAACCGGGCAGAAAAAGATTAAAAGAAATCCGTTATTGTATCAGCAGAGCACGAGTTGCCGGTACAATCGATCCAATTTTTCTTTTGCATCCGGACAAAGACCTGTATGTGTTTTAGATGTTTGTACAACGGTACTGCGCGTAGCCGTTAGCCAGCGGAAGCGGTCTGCAATGGCCAGTTTACCAATGGGGCCGCTGTCTTTGGTGCCAGCGCAGATATTTTCAAAAGCCTGCAGGTATTGGCCTATTTCGGGAATGTCCAGTTCAGCAGAAAAGGCTTTGATTCTTTCGCCATCGAGGTGAAACTGCACCTGCAGAAATTTTTGTTGCGGGCAGTACAGTACCACTCCCACATTCAGGAATTCTTCCCGCTCCACTTTTGGAACAACACGGAGAACGGCATATTCAAATAAATACTTCTCTTGCATGTTGTGCTTCTTTTACGAAAATGGCAGAATTGGCGATGCGCAATGACAGGAAGCGGATATAGGCTTCCCGGTGTTCGGCAACGGTTTTAAATGGAGCGTCCACCAGCAGCCATTCATCGGGTACCAGCGATACAATGGAGCGGATGCGTTCTTCTGTAAGTATGGTTTTAAATTTTGCGTCAATGCTTGTAAGTTCGCTGGCGCGTGGCAGTAATACATGATCTTTAACATGTGTAAATGGCCGCAGTGCCTGTTCTTCCCAGTTTTGCCAGGCATGGTGAAAATACAGCGAGGCCCCGTGATCTATCAACCACAATTCTTTGTGCCAGAAAAGCATATTGGTATTGCGGAAGGTGCGGTCTACATTGGTGATCAGGCAATCGAGCCATACTACCTGCGATGCAAGAACGGGATCAATACGGCTAACCGTTGGATCGAATGTGATGGAGCCTGAGAGGTAATGCAGGCCGATGTTGAGCCCTACACTTGCTTTTAATAAGTCCTGAATTTCTTCATCGGGTTCGGTGCGGCCAAATGCGGTATCCAGTTCTGCAAATACTATTTCAGGAACTTTCAGCCCGAGCAGGCGGGCCATCTCGCCACCTACCAGTTCAGCAATCAGCGATTTGGGAGCCTGTCCTGCACCGCGGAACTTTATAACGTACAAAAAATCATCGTCCGCCTCTGCAATCGCCGGCATAGAGCCGCCCTCGCGCAGGGGCGTCACATACCTCGTAACATGCACAGTTCGGATAGAAGGTTTTATTTCTTTCAAGATTAGTGGTTGAAATATGCAGCAGGCAGCCGGGTTGGTGGCGTGCAGACCGGCAATCGCTGTACTGACAAAAATAGTATTATCTGCGTTTGTTCAAAGAATATTATGAAGCCCTCCGTTTTCAGGTGTGCTTTGCGGATCTGTCGCACAACAGTGCCTGTTTTTCATTACTTTCTTTTACCTTCATCCTTAATTTAAGACGGTCATTAAAAATTTAAAAGGATCAAGCTCAACAAGTATGATTATTGAACCCAGAATGCGCGGATTTATCTGTTTAACGGCCCATCCAAAAGGGTGTGCACAAAACGTGATGCAGCAAATTGCCTTTATTAAATCAAAAGGAACGATTGAAGGGCCCAAAAAGGTATTGATCATTGGTGCTTCAACCGGCTTTGGCCTGGCATCCAGGATTACAGCTGCGTTTGGCTCCAATGCATCCAGCATCGGCGTCTTTTTTGAAAAGCCACCGGCCGAAGGAAAAACAGCTTCTCCGGGCTGGTACAATACTGCAGCATTTGAAACACAGGCGCGGGAAGCCGGCCTCTATGCCAAAAGCATCAACGGAGATGCCTTCTCAAACGAAATCAAACAACAAACCATTGATCTGATAAAAAAGGATCTTGGCCAGGTAGACCTGGTGATTTACAGTCTTGCTTCGCCGGTAAGAACCAACCCGGTCACCGGCATTACGCATAAATCTGTTTTAAAACCTATTGGCAACCGTTATACCAATAAGACCGTTGACTTTCATACCGGCAAAGTTTCCGAGATATCCATTGAGCCCTGTACGGAAGAAGACATTGTAAATACCGTTGCCGTGATGGGAGGAGAAGACTGGGCCATGTGGATGGATGCGTTGCAAAAAGATAATTTACTTGCGCCCAAAGCCGTTACCGTTGCTTATTCTTATATCGGCCCTTTGCTTACCGAAGACGTGTACCGCAAAGGAACCATCGGCCGGGCAAAAGATCACCTGGAAGCAACCGCCTTCTCCATTACAGATGCACTGGCACCCATCGGCGGCAAGGCCTGGGTGTCGGTAAACAAGGCATTGGTTACACAGGCCAGTTCCGCCATACCCGTTATTCCGCTGTACATATCATTGCTGTACAAAATCATGAAGCAGGAAGGCATACATGAAGGTTGTATAGAACAGATACAAAGACTGTTTAAAGAAAGGCTGTACACAAATGGAGCTGTTCCTTTGGATGAAAAAGGCCGGATACGCATCGACGATTGGGAACTGCGGGAGGATGTACAGGCCAAAGTGGCTGCTATGTGGAAAGACGTAACCACAGATTCACTGCCCGGCATCGGAGACCTGGAAGGTTACCGCACCGATTTCTACAACCTGTTTGGTTTTAAAGTTGATACAATCAATTATACAGAAGATGTAAATGAAATGGTGGAAATACCGGGCCTTGTATAACCCGCTTCCCCTTTAACCATAGTTTGTTGCATGCATGAGCAGAAATAAAGTAAGGCAGGCCTTGGTGATTCCTTCATCGGCCCTTTCGTTTTTAAAATTGCTAAAGAAGAACAATCAACGCGAATGGTTCAATAAACACAAAGACAGGTTCCTGGAAGAACAGGGCCAGGTAGAGGTTTTTGCAGATGCGCTACTGGCTTTGCTGAATGAACACGATGTGATTGAAACTCCCTCGGGTAAAAAAAGCCTGCACCGTATCTACCGCGATACGCGTTTTTCTAATAACAAGACGCCATATAAAAATAATTGGAGCGGTAGTTATTCCAGGGCAGGGAAGCAACGGCGCGGCGGTTATTATTTTCACATTGAACCCGGAAATAGTTTTATCGCCGGTGGATTCTGGGCGCCCAATCCGGCCGATTTAAAACGCATCCGCGATGATATTGCTTTTGACGCCAGCCCGCTGCGGAAAATAATAAAGAGCAAATCTTTTACTGCCAGTTTCGGCAGCCTGCTGGGCGAACAGGTGAAGACCGTGCCCAGGGGTTTTGATGCCCATGATGCCGCCATTGACTTGCTGCGCTACAAACAGTTTCTGGTAAAGCGAAACTTTACAGATGAAGAAGTACTGGCAGAAAATTTTTTGAAGGAAGCTAGTCTAACGTTCAGAAACATGCGCCCTTTTTTTGACTACATGAGCGAAACACTGTCTTCAGATCTCAACGGCATTGCACTGTAAGAACCCGGCTTGCAGCACGTGGGCGGCTTGCTGCAACCGGCCGTGACAGCGTTGGCCCCACCCGCTTACTAAACTGAGTCAGGAAAAACTAATTCGGGCAGGGACTCAAATTTATCAACTCCGGTTTGAGGGCAATTTCTTTTTTTTACTGCTATTTTGTTTTTAGTTGGATGACAGCAATTGCTTAATGGCATTAATTCTTCCAGCATGGCAGCCTTCATGATATAGCAAAAACGCTAAGGCATCTTCTATGGCAAGTAGTTCCAAACCATACACCCTTTCAATGTTTTCCGATTTTGTATAATTGTTAAAGTTCTTTGTATTTAAGTCCGTTTGCATAGCATCAATGGTGCTGACGGCTAATTCTTTAATGATTTTAATTTCAACTGAACCTATTAATTTACCAGGCTTTGTTGATGTCAAAAAAGGAGTGATATATTTATCG
>Ga0075026_100000037_pt1 | contig 39286 bp, 50 predicted proteins | sample Str012_2_FD_71392 | JGI IMG/M metagenome (GOLD analysis project Ga0075026, IMG submission 71392) | Freshwater sediment microbial communities in response to fracking from Pennsylvania, USA - Straight Creek_MetaG_SC_2012 | ecosystem: Environmental > Aquatic > Freshwater > Creek > Sediment... | reverse complement strand
AGGCGATCGCTAGCTATGACGACAATGCCGATGCGAGCAAGCTGGAAATTGAGACCGCTCTCGCCAACGCCAACACGATATCCAGCACCGTGAAGTATGCGCAACTGCGTCGCATTGAAACCGAGCGCGACGCCACCGGCGAGCAAGTGGTGATCATTACCACTCTCACCTATGAATGCCTGGCTTACACCGCGATGAACGCGCCGGGCACCCCGCTTTAATTTCCTGACAGGAGCATCACCATGACCATTGCCGTCGGCGTTGCCAAGCAGCTCAAATACAAAGTCGAATCCGCCTGGGGCACTGTGCCGTCGGCGTCCAGCGCGCAACTGCTGCGGCGTGTTTCCAGCACCCTCGCGCTGAAAAAAGCACGCTACGAGTCCAATGAACTTCGCTCGAACTATCAACGCTACGATGTGCGTCACGGCATCCGCAGCGTTGATGGCACCATCACGGGCGAACTCTCGCCCGGCACCTACAAGGATTTCATGGCCGCTGCGGTGCGCCGCGCCTGGGCATCGGTGACCGCCATCAGTAGCGTGTCGATCACCATTGCCGGCAGCGGCCCCACCTATACCGTCACGCGCAGCACCGGCTCCTGGCTGTCCGATGGCGTTAAGGCCGGCTATTGCGGGCGCCTGTCGGTCGGTTCGCTGAACGCCGCCAATATCAGCAAAAACTTGTGGATCCTCTCGCTGTCAGCCACCGTGCTCACCGTGATGCCGCTCAATGGCGTGGCCCTGGTGGCTGAGGGGCCGATCTCCGGCTGCACCTTCACCCTCACCGGCAAGACCACCTACGCACCCACCACTGGGCACACTGATCTGTCGTACAGCTTCGAGCACTATCACACCGACCTCACACTGTCCGAGGTGTTCAGCGGTTGCAAGATCCAGCAGCTCGATATTGGCCTGCCGGCCACCGGCATGGCGACCATCGGCATGCAGTTGATGGGCAAGGACATCACTACGGCGGGCAGCGAATATTTCACCAGTCCCACCACCGAAACCAGCACCGGCATCCTGGCCGCGGTCAACGGCCTGCTGATGGTCCAGGGCGCCGCCGTCGCCAATGTGACGGGATTAACTTTCGCCATCAAGGGGGAGATGACGGCCGACCCTGTGGTCGGGCAAAACACCTACGCCGACATCGCCGAAGGGCGCATTGTAGTGGATGGAAGCTTCACCGCGCAGTTTATCGACGCGACCATGCGTGACTACTTCATTAATGAAACCGAGGTTAGCCTGGCGGTTGCCCTGGCTACCAGTAACGCCGCCGCCTGTGACTTCACCACCTTCACTTTCCCGCGTATCAAGGTGACTGATGCCAGTAAAGATGATGGCATGAAGGCTCTGATTCAGACCTTTCCCTTCGACGCCCTTTACAATAGCGCTGGCGGCAGCGGCACCAGCAGCGAACAGAGCACGATCGCGATCCAAGATTCACAAGCGTAACCACGTATTACAAAACAGATCACCTGGCGCGTCTGCATCGTGTTCACTGTCCTCCTCCTTCAGTGGCCGATATGGGCAGCGCTGGGTGCCCTGTTCAACCAAGGAGACAACCCGATGGACCTCGCAACACTCGATACCGAACAACGCGCCAATGCCGGCGTGGAAGTGCAGTTGAAACACCCTACGACTGGCGCACCGCTGGAGATGTGGATCACGCTCTATGGCATGGACAGCCAGGCGTATGAAGACAAGCAGCTCGAAATGCAGCGCCGGCGGCTGGAGCTGATGTCGCGCGGCAGCGGAGGCGATCCGGATCCGGCGCGCCGCGTGGCGCAGGAAAAAATAGAAATGCTGGTCGCATTCACCAAGGACTGGCGCGGCATCGAGCGCGACGGCCAGACGCTTGCCTACAGCCAGCAGGCGGCCACGGCGCTATACAGCAAACGGGGCTTACGCTGGATCGGCGAGCAGATCGACACCGCGGTGCATGACCGCGCGCTTTTTTTGCCGGGCGGCGCGAACGACTGATCGCGTTCGCCCGCCACGGCTTCGAGCTCAATGTCCGCCAGCCCGATGGCGCCACACTGCGGCAACACTACCAGGCGGCAGCCAGGCAGGGCAGACGGCCCGCCGCCCTCGACGGTCCGCCTTGTCCGCCCGAGCTGGCTTATGTCTGGGGATGGTTCTGCGAGCTATCCAACGCACGCGGTAGCAACGGCTTCGGCGCCAATAGCATCACCTGGCTGGATATGGACGCATGGTCTCGCCTTCGCGATATCCGCCTAACGGAGTTTGAACGTAGGTGTCTGCAGGAACTCGACAGGGCCTATCTTGAAACACAAAGCAAACAGCAGCCTTAAGTTGGGCTTTGCAACCCGGCTCACGCCCCGTCAACCACGACCCACGACCCACGAACCACGAGCCGCCACATGATCCAGGTGCAAATCAAAAGCAACCTCGAAGATGTGCGCAAGCGCTTCGGCACGCTCGCCAAGGACGTGGAAGAAAAAGCCACCGTGAGTGCGCTGAACCGCACTGCCACCACCGTGCGGGCGGCGGCGGTGCGCGAGATCCGCGCTGAGTATCCGGGTTTGAAAGCAGGTGCCATCCGCGATGAACTGAAGATCACCCGGGCGCGGCGCGATCAACTAGAGGCCATCATTACCTTAAAAGGCGACCGCATTCCATTGATTGATTTCAGCGCGCGGCAAACGAAGAAAGGCGTTAGCGTCCAAATCAAGCGTGGGCGCAAGTTGATCCCGCACGCCTTCATCGCCACCATGAAAAGCGGTCACAAAGGCGTGTTTGTCCGTGTGAAATCGGTAAAGCCTTTGGTGTTCCGTTTCGGTCCCGGCAGTCGCCTCACACAGAAAAAGAACGACCTGCCTATCGCCGAGTTGAGCAGCCTGTCGCTGCCGCGCGCGTTTGTGAACAAAAACGTGCAGGCAGTACTGAAGCGTCTGGCCGCTGAAACCTTCAGTAAAAACTTTGCGGCTGAACTCTCCTACCGCAGCAGCTTGGTGTAACACGAGGCACGCCCATGGGCACCAACATCGAAAAAACCGAATTCCAGATCACCGCGATCGACAACGCCACGCGCGTGTTTAAAAGCGTGCAAGGCGCAATGGGTGAGCTGAATGGCAGTTTCGTGGCCTTGACAGCGGCGCTCACCGGCGGCGTTGCCATGACCGCGTTCGTCGCGAAGGCGGTCAGCGCACGCGCGGCCTTGATGGAAATGTCGCAGACCACCGGCGACAGCGTGCAGACGCTGTCGGGCCTGGCCAAAGTGGCCAAGGTATCTGGCGTGGAGATGGACCAACTGGGCGGTGCGCTCACCAAGCTCGCCAAGAATATGAACTCTGCGGATGATGACGGTAAAGCCGCTGGCGTCGCCATCAAATCGTTGGGCCTGAACATCGAAGAGGTGCGCGCCAAAAAGCCCGGCGAGGCCATGCTCGACATCGCCATCGCGCTCAACAAGTTCGAGGATGGCGCCGCCAAGGTCGCGGTCGCCATGGCGCTAATGGGCAAGTCCGGCGCCTCGATGCTGCCCTACCTGAAAGAGCTGGGCGAGCAAGGTACTTTGAACGGCAAGGTCACCACCGAGCAGGCGATGGCAGCGCGCGAGCTGGAGAAAAGCTGGGCGCGCCTCAATGGCCAGATGCAGGAAACCAAAAACGGCATCGCCACCCTGGTGATCCCGGTGCTCGGTTCGCTGGTCGATCAGATGCGTGAGGGCATCAAGATTACCGGCAGCCTGGGTGCTGCATTGCTCACCCTGGGCACCATCAATCCGTTTCGCAGCATCCGCGGTAACATCGAAAGCCTGCAGGCCGATATCGACCAGCGTACGGCCAATGTGGCCAATAGGCAGCGCATGCCGTCCGGTTTCCGGGGCGGCGCTGCGGATGCCGATTTGCTGAACAAGGGTGACCTTGAGCGCATCGCGTTTTTGAAATATCAGCAGCGCCAGCAGGCGCTGGCCACCAGCGGCGAAGGCTCGCTCGACGCCAACGACCTGCGCATGCGCGCCAAGCCGCAGCTTGATTTTGTGATCCCACCCAAGGATCGCGGCGGCGCCGGCAAAGACAGCGGCTTTGATTCGCTGATGGATGGTCTCACCAAAAAGCTCGAACTCGACAAGCAATCGAGCGTGCTGGAAAAGCTCAACCTCGATCTGGCGCGGCAGAAATACAGTCTTATCACGCCGGCGCAGCGCGAAGAACTTCGCACCACGGCCATGCTGGTTGATGTGAAACTTCGCGACATGGAGATCCGCAAGGCCGAGCTCGATGTGGCGCTGCTCGAAGCCGCTGCGTCCAAAAAAGCCGAAGACGCGCTGCAGGCCGAAGCCGACGCACGCCTCGCCCAGCAGCGCGCGGCGAAGCAGACGATCGACAATTTACAGTTTGAGACCTCGCTGATCGGCCTGGATACAGCTGCACGCGAGCGCGCGATCGCCATGCGCAAGCTCGAAGCCGACACCGTCGGCCTAAGCGCCGACGCCATCGATCACTTCCGCGCCGCGCTCGATAAAGAACTCACCGCGAATGCGACCGCGCATGAATCCGATCAACGCTGGCAAGACTATCTCAAAGAACAGCAGGACACCGCAAAGCAATCCGTGCAAATCTGGCACAGGGCAGCCACCGAAATGGAACACTCGATGAGCGGCTTTTTCTTTGATGTGATGCAAGGCAATCTTAAAGACTTCGGCACCAATATCAAAAGCACGCTCGACAAAATGGTGGCCGACACGCTGGCCGCCGAGGCCAAGGCTTTGCTATTCGGCCGCACCTTTTCACGGGGCGGCAGCGACCAGTTCGGCGGCTATATCGGCCAGGCGATGAATTATCTGGGCTGGGGTGGCACATCGTATAGCACCTTAGCCGCAACGCCCTTTGGCGGCACCCTGGCGGATGTGCCCTACGGGGCGACCGGCGGCAGCTGGGATGTCGGCGGCAGCGGCGGCACCGATTCGCAACTGGCGCAATTGCATGTTACGCCGGGCGAGCGGGTCATTGTGCAGACGCCTGAACAGCAGCGCGCCACGCCAAGCAAAAGCGTTACCGTGGTGAACCAATTCACCATCAGCGGCGCCGTGGATAACCGCTCGCAAGCCCAGATCGCCGCCGCGGCCTATGAAGGCGTGCAGCGCGCCGCGGCAAGGAATACCTGATGAGTTTCAAGGAAACCCCTCGCTTTCCGGAGGCGATTAGCGTGGGCAGCAAGTTCGGTCCGGTGTATTCGACGACCGTGGCGCGCAACATTGGCGGCGCCGAGGCCAACAATCAAAACTGGAGCATGCCGCTACACGAGGGCGATGTCTCGCATGGCGTCAAATCGCAATCCGATCTCGATGACCTGCTGGCCTTTTTCCATTCGGTGGCCGGCATGCACCACGGCTTTCGGTTTAAGAACTACAACGACTACACCGCCACCGGCAGCCAGGGCACGTTGGTCGCGCTGTCGGGCACGACCTGGCAGATGTATAAAACCTACACCATCGGCGCCATCAGCATGGCGCGCAAAATTCAAAAGCCGATCGCCGGCGCGGTGATTGCCGGCGGGGGTAGCTACACGCTGGATACCACCACCGGCATCATCACCAAAGTCTCCGGCGCCTCACCTACGAGCTGGACCGGCGAGTTCGATTTTCCGGTGCGCTTTAACACCGACAAGATGCTGCCGGTGTGGATGAGCTATGCGGTCTACGATTGGAGTGCGATCCCGATCATCGAGGTGCGCGTGTGAAATCGTTGCCCAGCGCGCTGGCGACTCACGTCGCCACGCGCAGCACCACGCTCGCCACCGCGCTACGCATCACGCGCAGCGACGCCACAGTACTGGCGCTCACCTCGCACGACATCGACGACACGATCTCGGGTGTACTCTACAAGAGTAATCCGGGCCTCGATGTCACCAGCATCGTCACTGCCGCCAACCTCGCCGTGGGCAATCTCGAATTAAAAGCCCTGCACGACGGCAGCATTTTCACCACTGCCGATATTCTGTCGGGCGTGTGGCGCAACGCCGCCTTTACGATTTTCCGCTACAACTATGCCAGCATCAGCGATGGCATCGACACGCTGCTTGCCGGCACCCTGGGCGAGCTCGGCATCAATCTGAATATCGTCACCGCCGAGTTGCGCTCGCTCATCCAGTACCTGCAGCAACCAGTGGGCAGCGCCTCGCAGCGCACCTGCAGGTATCGCCTGGGCTCTACCACCAAATACACCGGCGGACTGTGCCGCAAGACCATCAGCGGCGCGCCGTTTACCGTGTCGGCCGCCGTCACCGGCGTCACCAGTAACCAGGTGTTTCGGGATAGTGCGCGTACCGAGGCCGCTGATTATTTTGGCGAGGGCGAGGTGATCTGGCTGACCGGGTTGAATGCCGGCCTCACCGCCAAGGTATCCTATTACGCCGCCGATGGAACATTTCAGCTCGCGCGCGCGATGTTGCACACCGTGGTCATTGGCGACACCTTCACCGCCGTGGTCGGCTGCCGCAAGCGCTGGGAGGAGGATTGCAAAAATAAATTCAACAACCTGGCTAACTTCGGCGGCGAAAAAGACCGCCAGGGCTTCGATGCGCTCACCAAGGGCGTGCTGGTGAATGTATGAGCCGCCAAGACATCGTGCGCGTAGCACGCTCCTACCTCGGCACGCCCTGGCATCACTTGGAGCGCCAGCCGGGCATCGGCATCGATTGCGCCGGGCTGATCATTTGCGTCATGCGCGAGCTGGGCCTGTGCGCGCCGGATTGGGATGTCGAGCCCTATATTCAAATCCCCGATGGCTTGAGCATGATCAAGCAGTGCGACCAGTACATGACGCGCATCCCCATCGGCGCCATGCAGCCGGGTGACGCGATCTGTATCATCACCGACCGCCATCCGCAGCATCTGGGAATCCTCGGAGATTATCTGCACGGCGGGTTGAGCCTGATTCACGCAGCCAACACCGCGCAGCCGCCGCGCGTGATCGAGACACGGCTGATGGTATCGCGCGTGTGCCGGGTAGTGGCCGCCTATTCGCTGCCAGGGGTTGAGTCATGAGTATCGGTGGCATCGTTGGCGCCATCATCGGCGGCATCATCACCGAATCGCCGCAGGGCGCGGCCCTGGGTTACTCCATCGGTTCGGGCCTGCAGTCGGTCATCGCGCCGCCGAAAAAGCCCAACGACTACAAAGTCCAGGATCAACTCACCAGTCTGCATGTTACCGGCACCGACTACGGCCAGTGCATCCCCTACATCCGTGGCAGGGCGCGCGTGGCGGCACAGGATTGGTGGCACTCTGATCTACAACCCATCACCACCTGGACGGTGAGCGGCGGCGGTGGCGGCAAAGGCGGAGGTGGCGGCGGGGAGACCTTTACCGAAAATATCACCTACCAGATGGATGTATGGTTTGGGCTCGCCGATAACGAATGCATCGGGATCCGGCGCATCTGGGAAAATGGCACGCTGATCTGGAGCGCGGCGGACGATGCCAGCCTTGGCACACTCGCCGCGAGCGCCGACACCGGGCGGTGGGATCGCATCACATTCTATTCCGGCAGTTCGAGCCAGACGCCGGATCCAACCTATGAGGCAGCGGTCGGCGCCACCAATGCCGTGGCGCTTCGCGGGCGTTCAAGCGTATTCATTCAGGGCTGGAAACTCGGCACGTCGGGCCAGATCCGCAATCTGAATTTCGAGGTGGTGGCCGACGGGACGGCGAGTAGTGCGCCTACGGCGTGGGTCACGCACACTGGCGATGCCTCTGTTGGGTGGAATGGGGTTTGTTACGCGTACGGCAATATGTTTGTGGCGGTCGGCGCCAATGGCGGAGCTGGCGGTATCATGACTTCCAACAGTGATGGATCTGCGTGGACGCTGCGCAAGACCCTTTCGAATGATATGCAAGCGGTTGCTTGCGGCTTCTGGCATGTTGTGGCCGTAGGTGGCGTATATGGCAACTCAACCGCAACTGAGTGGTCGTCCGATGGGATAACGTGGCATACGCAATCCGTGACCGCTGACCCCAACCTGACTGTTGATTTGAAAGATGTCTGTTTCAGCCCGCACATAGGCACGTTCGTTGCCGTCGGTGGGTATTACGCGGCTGGAGGCGGCGAAGTATTTACCTCGCCGGCAGATTCTGAAGTGCGGGGCAGTTGGACAGAGCGGCATGGCGCAGTGCAGGACGCAGTATCGTGGAACGGGTGCTGCGCACATACGACCCGCGTTGTTGCCGTGGGTACAAACGCTGCAATGTATTCTGATGATGCGGGTGTTACGTGGACGGCGTGCGCGGGGGTTCCTACCGGCACATGGCAAAAAGTATGCTTCGATGATGCGTCTGGCAATTATGTCGCTGTAGGCAGTGGAGCGCATTACGTGATGACCTCTTCCGATAGCGGCGTCACGTGGACCTCGCGCACGCCTGCGACCACGGATACATGGTTAGGTGTTTCGGCGGGCAACGGTGTGGTGATGGCAGTGGCGTCGAATATCTCTATGTATTCTCTTGATGGTGGCGTTACTTGGACAACGCTCGCGGCTGCGACAGGTAACTGGCGGCGAGTGGCCTGTGGCGGCGGCGTGTTCACTGCGGTTTCATCAACGCTGGCATCCGCAGATGTCATGACCAACATCGCGCTCGACCTTACGCGCGTCACTGTCGCCTCGCCAACTGTGGCCAGCGTGGTGAGCGATATCTGTTTGCGCTGCGGCGTTACCGCCGGCCAGATCGATGTTACCGCGCTCTCGACCATCACCGACAAGGTGGACAGCCTCGCATGGGATCAGATTTCATCCGGCCGCTCGGTGATTGAAATGTTAGAGGCCGCCTTTTATTTTGAGTCGGTGCAATCCGACAAAATCTATTTCAAGCCGCGCGGCGCCGCCACCGTGGGCAGCGTACCTTATCTCGACCTCGGCGCGAGCATGGGCGGCGAGCAACCCGAACCGCTGGCACTGCGCCAGGGCAACGATCTGGAAATCCCCGCGCACATCAGTTTAAGTTTCGTCAACTTGGACAACGACTATCAGCCTGGCACGGTGATGAGCGACCGGCTCGTCACCGCTACGAGTGAGACGGTCGAATCACGCACCATGGCACTGGGCCTCACCGCCGCGCGCGCTCAAGGCGTGGTCGAAACCATGGCGCTCGATCGCGTCGCCGGCAGCGTGGGCACCACCATTGCACTGCTCGGCGATTACTGCGCGTACGAGCCGACCGACCGCGTGGTGGTCACTGGGCCGGACGGCAGCACGTTCACCTTGCGCCTGGTGGAAAAAACCGACAGCTACCCGCTGCTGACCTATCGCGCCGTGATCGACGACGCCACCGCATTGATTACCAGCGGCACCACGGCGGACGATTACACCAGCACCACCACCGTTGCGGCCATCGGCGACACGGCGCTACGGCTGATGGACATTCCCATCCTGCAGGACGCCGACAACGACGCCGGCTACTACGTCGCCGCCAAGGGCAGCACCACGCCCTGGCAGGGTGCTGCGGTGTTCTCCAGCACCGACGACGTCACCTACGGGCTGCAAACGACAGTGGATGAGTCCGCCGTATTTGGCAGTTGCAGCACCATCCTGGGCGACTGGAGCGGCCCGCGCGTGTTCGATGAGATGAACACCGTCACAGTGAACCTGGGCGCCGGTACGCTGTCGAGCAGCACCTATGCCGCCGTGATCGCAAGCCTCAGCGTAAACGCCATGCTCATCGGCAGCGAGATCATCCAGTTTCGCACCGCCACCCTGGTCAGTGCCGGCGAATATATATTGAGCGGATTATTGCGCGGCGGACGCGGTACCGAGTGGGCCATGACCGGGCATGTGGCCGGCGAGCGCGCCGTGCTGCTGCGCACCGCTGGGTTGCGCCGTGTGGCGGCGACCAACGCGGATATCGGCGCCACCCGTTACATTAGAGGAGTCACCAAGAGCCGCGCGCTAAGTTCGGCTACGCCGCTGCCATTTGTCGATAACGCCGTCGGTTTGAAACCGTTCTCGCCCTACTACCCGCAAATCCTGCGCGACACCAGCAACAACGCCACCATCAGCTTCATTCGCCGCACCAGGTTAACTACACGCGTGTCCGGCACCCTGGGTATCAACGTGCCGCTGGGCGAGGATATCGAACTATACGACGTGGAAATCTACAGCAGCAGCTCCTATACCACGGTGGTACACACGTTCAGCGGCTTGACGACACCTACCACGCCCTACACCGCCGCCCAACAAACAGCGGATGGCCTCATACCGGGCGACACGATCTATGCCAAGGCGTACCAGCGCAGCACGACGGTGGGGCGCGGATATCCGCTAGTCATGGCCGCTTAATCGTAGGTTGGGCTGCAAAGCTCAACACAAAAGGACGTTCAGGCAAGGAGAATTAACGATGGGGCAGGGCATCGATTTGGCGCGCGAGATTGCGCTGCTGCACGCGGCCGTGTTGGACAACTTCAAACATCAATTGCTGATCGTCTTTTTAAAAAGGCTGGGAAGCCCGCTGCGCATTCCGCTGTCGGAAGTGGACGACACCGGCGGCGACATGCTGGCTTTCAGCATTACAGATGGTGTTTTTCACTTTGAGCTAAGGAAGAAATCATGAACGATGTACCGCCGGTTGACCGCACACAACGCACGCTCACGAACGGCGCGCCGGTACCCGAAAACTACGAGCACACGCAAGATCGCGGCGACGGCCAGCAGAAAGGTTATGTCGTTTTATCTGCCGAAGAGCGCGCGAAAGGATTCATACGCCCGGTGCGCGAAAACTATGTGCACAAAACCTGTGGGGTAGTCACGCGCATGGGCTTGGCGCTTGCCGAGACGTATGCGCGCGATCCAAAGTTCTATAGCGGCACATTCTGTGTGGGCTGCGGAAAGCATTTCCCCCTGGATGAATTCACTTGGGATGGAACCGACGAGGTGCTCGGATCATGAATCTCCAATCCATGCCGGCATCCGGCGGCAGTCCGGAAGTGCCCGTCAACAGCGACTTCGAGGCCCTCGACTGGGCGAGTGTCTACGCCAAAAATGCTATCACCACCACCGCGTTAATCTGGGGTTATCTCGGCGGACGCTGGGGAGGCCTAGCGATTAGCGCGGGTACAGTTACGCTCACCAATGCCTCGACCAACTATGTGGTCATTCATCGCGGCACCGGCGCAGTGAGCACGTCAACATCTTCGACCAACTGGGATAACACCCTCCAGTACGCGCGTCTTTACAAGCTCACCACGGCAGGAAGTGTGGTGACTGTTACCGAGGATCATCGCGCTGGGCCCTACGGCGCGTTGGGAGGTCTCGCGCCTGGTGTGCCACAGATCAGCAAGAGTGCGGCTTATACGACGGTACTCGCCGATGCCAATGGACATGTATATCACCCATCGTCCGACAACAACCCACGAACGTTCACAATTGACAGCAATGCGAATGTGCCATACCAGATTGGCACTACGATCACATTTGTAAACGAGATCAATACCGTAACTATCGCCATCACGTCGGATACGCTCACGCTGGCGGGATCAGGTTCGACCGGCAGCCGCACACTAGCGGCCAACGGCATTGCAACCGCGCTGAAGGTTGCGCCGACGAAATGGGTAATTAACGGTGCGGGAATCACATGACAGGTCCGCTGGGCTTGTTGCTGGGCGCAGGCAGCGGGGGCGGAGGCGGTTCACTTTTATCTCTGTTGCACTTCGGCGGCGCAGACGGATCAAGCGTAATCACAGATGAAGTGGGCTTAACTGCGTGGACATGTCACGGCAGTGCCGGAATAACTACAGCGCAAAAGGTCTTTGGCACTGGATCACTATACGGAGATGGAGTTGGCGACAGCATCACGGCGGATACCAGTGCACCTTTCAATTTGGTTTCTAGTGATCTTTCTGTTGAGCTGCGTTTCCGGCCTCGCATTGTCCCTCAGGCCGGGTACGTTTGCGGTAAGACGGGGACCAATAAGGGTTGGATCATCTATCTCGACAACGACACGCTTAGATTTTATTGCTCATCGAACGGATCGACGTTTGATATGTTCAATGGCGTGGCTATGCATAGTGGAACTTTAAGTGCGGCGACGTGGTACGCGATTGCATTGACTCGTTCAGGGAATAATTTCTATGGTTTCCTGGATGGAGTTGTAACGTCTTTGGGGACTTCTTCGGCGGCTATTTATTCCAATACCGCAGCTATGGTCATCGGCGCGGCGGGCGAGGCCGGATTAAGCAGCGGGGTTGACGGAAATATTGATGAATTCAGATTGAATAGTGGTTTCGCATATTACACATCAAACTACACGCCGGCCTCATCGGCATTCACCTATCCCTGACAGGAGATAACATGCGGATGAACCCCGAACTGTTTGCCTTTCATGCGTGCGCATTCTTAGTCAGCGCCAGCGCCGGCGCGGCATCGATCATCACCACAGACTGGTCGGTGGCGGTGTTCGGCGTGCCGCTGTCGGTGCTGCTCGCCGGGTTTGCCGGCAGCGTCAGCGCATTGTCGTTTCTGCCGCCTATGCCTTCGCGCACGCGCATGTTCGTGGCTGTGGGCATCGGCACGCTCACCGCCGGCTACGGCGTGAGGATCGCCGCTAAGGCGCTGGCCTGGGGCGATGATTATCTCGCCCCAGGCGCTTTTTTCGTAGGTTTGCTCGCACACCTGGCATTGACCTGGGTGTTCGCACGCTTGCCGTCCATTGCTGATAAAAAATTCGGAGGGGGATCATGAGTATGGCTTTGGAATTGGCGCATGGCCTGGCGTGGTTGGCCGCTATATTTTTTTTAATACGGGGCCTTTGCATTCTAAATCACATGACCAAAGACACCGCGCTCGCGTATAAATTAAGCGAACTCGCGATGAGCATCGCCGCGCTGGTGGTGGTGGTGGGGCCGCTATATAACGCCGCGGTGACCGCGGCCGGGCATGAACTGCTGCTGATCAGCGTGGCCCTGCTGTGGCTGCTCGACCGCCGCACCGCGATTACGCCACATGGTGCGGCGGCACGCGCACCGCAGAACGGGGTGCCGCAATGACCCGCACCGTCTACCCCGAAGCCTATAAAAACCTGGGCGCCTTTCTCGACATGCTCGCGGTGTCCGAGATTGGCGAGGCGATGCTGGCGCAGTCGGACGACGGCTACAACGTCGTGGTCGGTAGCACGCCAGGCAATCTGATCCTGTTTGATTCATACGCCGATCACCCGCGCCGCATGCAAACGCTACGGCCGGGCCTCAAATCAGACGGCGCAGGCCGTTATCAGATTCTTTCGACCTACTGGCCGCACTATGCCAGGCAACTCGGGCTGCGCGATTTCGGTCCCGAGGCGCAGGATGCGTACGCCATCCAGCAGATCCGCGAGCGTACCGCTTATGCCGATGTGTTGGCCGGGCGCGTCGGCGTGGCCATGCAAAAATGCAAAAACATTTGGGCTAGTTTGCCTGGTGCGGGCTACGGACAACATGAAAACACCGCGAGCCGATTGGTGCAGGCGTTTGTCGATGCAGGCGGCGTGATGGCGTGATGCCCTGCGCCAGCTGCCGGCACAGTGCGCCGGTAAAACACGGCGATACGGCAACCGGATATTACGCGTGCCGTCTGCAACCGCAGCATGTATATCGCGTGAGCTGCAATATAAACAGACACGAAAAAAAGCCGTAGGCAAGGTTGGGAATGAAACTCCAAAAACATCAACGCGGCTTCAGCGTAGAGCTGCTGATCTATGGCATCGCGGCGGCGGCCGCGATCTCCTTCGGCACCTATGCCGTCCACACCTACCGCACGGCCATCGCCGAAAACGCCACACTCAAAAGCAGCGTAGCCACTCTACAAAAAGCCAACGACGATCAGCTCGCCGAAAACCACCTGCAGCGCGAGCGCCAGGCGCGTACCGATCAACTGCTCGCAGCACGCCAGGGCGAGCGCAACGCCGCCGCGCAATTGGAGGGCTTGATCAATGCCAAACTATCCCAGGTGTATCAACAACAACCGGCCGCGCGCGAGTGGCGCGATCAGCCTGTGCCTGTTTCTGTGCTTGCCAGCGTGCGCGCCGAACCCGACGGCGCGCGTCGAGCGAACGATCCGCGAGCGCCCGCCGGCCGAACTGATACTGCAAAACCCAGTCCCTGAATTCCCTGCCGCCCTGACCAACGGCGAGCTGCTCGATCTGGCCCGCGCGCTACGGCGAGCAGCCCTGGAGTGCAACGCCGACAAGGCGAAGCTCGATCAATGGTCCATCGATCTACAGAAGGAGCAGTCGCAATGAAATTTATTTTCGTGTGCCTATTGATGCTGGCAGGGTGCGCATCATCAACGATCCCGCTAGGCAGTGACGCGCCGACGCCGTACCAGTGGCAGCAGTACTGCGCAGAGCATTCTGACCGGGGAGAATGTAAATGACGTTCGACCTGGCAACAGCGAAAGCGATCCACGCGGAAGTAAACAGCAGAATCATCTACACGCCAGACATGACGCGTTGGGGCGTGATGGACAAATGGTGTGATGGCATTGATGACGCCGGCGGCAGGGAAGACTGTGACGGCTACGGCATTGCGCATTTAAGACGCATTCTCGCTGCGGGGTGCCCGCCGGAACCGGCGAAACTTTGGCTGTGCTGGACAGAGCCGGAGAATCCGGGCTATCACGCTGTCTGCAGCGTGACTATCGACGGCGAAGAATACGTGCTCGATAACCGCTATCCGAATGTGACGCGATGGCAGGACACGCTCTACACCTGGCACCAAGCGCTGGTCTATGTCCCTGCCAGCGGCAAGCGCAAATGGGTTTTTGCAAAGTCATGGGATGATCATCCCGTGCCGCCGTATTGATGCGGTAGGTTGGGCTGCCGAACCCAACGCAACGACTAGCGCGAGGGAAGTGGCACCTTGCGATATCCGCGAGCCTGCATGCACAGGTGCGCGAGATCCATCTGCCGCACGCTGCTATAGTCCCGCGTCGCGGCAGCCGCTTCATAAATACAGCGCGCCTTGTCGCGTTCAAATTCCGCCTCGTCACCGCCATCCTTAACCCAACCAAATGGCGCCGCGCACGCGCTTAACGTCATAACCACACCCACCAAAATCACCTTCCGCATGATCGCCTCCTAAGTTAAAAAAACCCGTCGAAAATTTCTCTACACGCCGCGTAAGCGCTTGATTTTTAAAGCGCGAATTCGTGCACCGTGTGCTGTAATTCGTAGAGATTGCTGTTGCCTATTCATTCGTTAAATCAATGTGTTAGAGAGACTTCGCGGCTATTTGATGCCATAATTGGGCGGCATTGATTTATAAGGCTTTTTTGGTCTGAAACGTAGAGTTCCTCTCCGTTTTGACGTTTCTGATCGGCGAAACCACCACCGGTTTTCGCAAATAAAGTTCGGTGGTGCGGCTGTTGGAATGGCCGAGCCTACCCTGAGCGGTGTCTGCATCATCGCTAGCTGATTTCGCGCGGATATCGTGAAAGCGGCAATCAACTATCCCGGCCTGCTTGGCGGCATAGCTCCAGGCTTTGGACACGCTATATTCGGGCATGGGGGAACCGGTACGGGCGCAAATCACCGTCAGGCCGCGAACGTTGCCGGGCAGCGTTCTGGCGCGCTCCAGCACGGCTTTAACCTCATCGGTGAGGCGGTAGCTGATGGGCTTCTTCGATTTTGGTGGATGGAAGCTCAAGACATCATCCTTGATGTGCTGCCAACGCAGCGCACATACTCCAGAAACCCTCAGCCCGAGCAGGTACGCCAGATCAGCGGCGACCTGGTAAACCGGCTTCAGCTTGTCGCGGATCACCAGAAATTCGCCATCCGACAGATACCGCTTCCGATGTGCTTCGCCTTTCAGCTTCATGCGCGCCAATGGGTTTGCTTCTATCCAGTCGCGGTCAAGGGCGTGGGCGCATACGGTTTTGAGGAACAGCGCGGCATTTCGCGCCATATGCGGAGATCCATGCAGGCGTGTGTACTCGTCAACAAAATCCAAGACGTGACCCCGTTTCAATTCCTTGATGGGGCAAGTGCCGAACACCAGAGAATCTATGTCCGCTGATTTCCTGTAGCTTTTCATGGTGTTATCGGCAAGGCCCTGCCGAGTGGCCAGGAACTTGGCGATAAGCCAGCCGATCGTGCCTTCCGCTTGCTGCGCGCAGCCCTCAAGTTGATTGTATCGGGCAAGCACGCGATTCCAGTCCTTACCCAACGGCTCCCACTTACGCGGCTTCCCGCCGTGGTCATAATAGTAGCGCGGTCCTTGCTGGCGCAGCCGTGGATAGTCTTTTTTCATGCTCATGATATTAGCCTAAAACGGAAAAGTCCGGTTTCCACGTGCCGCCGCTGGTGGTAGTGGCGGCCATGCCCATGCGCTGATCGCGATAGGCGCGTAGCACCTTCGGCCCATCGCGCGAATCAGCGTAGGTCCAGCCGTGACGCTGCAGCCAGCGTGCCTGGTAGGCTGGCTTGGTATAGCCGGTGAGCGCGGCGAGATCCTCGCGGGTTAGGATTTCGCTGATAGTTGCCGGCGAGGTCACTCTGGGCACTTCGGTGCTCATGTCCCTTTTTTCCGATAAGATTTTGTGAGCGTGTGATTTACCGCCAACCCGAGCCGCCGCACCAAGTTCGCCAGGCGCGCGCGATCGTGGTGGCTGTGGGTGGTCTGGCGCAGCAGGCCGAAGTAGCTGTTGGCCGTCTGATAGACGTCGCCTACTTCGGCCGCTTCGATGCGGCCGAGCAGCTCGTTAAACGTGCGCCGCCGCAGCGTGCGGCGCCAGGGCTTGATCATCTGGCCGACGAAGTCGATACCGCGCGCGATCGGCTGCAGAATGGTCTTAGTCGGATTCAGCCGCACATTTAAGCGCCCGGGTAGGAATGCCGCAATCGCATCGTGCCAGGCGTTCAACTGCTGCGGCGATTCGTCGAGCAGGATGAAATCATCAACATAGCGGATGTAATGCCGGCAGCGCAGCGTGTGCTTGACGTAATGGTCCAGCGCATCGAGATAGACGTTTGCAAAAAACTGCGACGATAAATTGCCGATGGGCAGCCCCAGATGTCCTGGTTGATTCAGTAAGCTCTTATGCGGGGGCACGCGCGCCATCAGCGCCGGCGTACTCTGGATGCGTGCGTCGATGCGCGGATCGTGAAATAGCACTTCTTCGGTGAGCTGCAGCCACCACGGTTCACTGATGCGCAACGCGAGCTGATCGCGAAGAATACGCTTGTCGATAGTGACGAAAAAATTGGCGAGATCCAGTTTCAGATAAAACGCTGGCCGCTGCCAGTTCTGAGTGATGCTTCGCACCTTGCTTTCGAGTCGGTTCGCGGCGTATAGCGTGCCTCGCCCGGGAATGCAGGCGCAACTGTCGGGGATGAATGCGCGCTCGAAGCTCGGGCCGATACGTTTGTAAAGCAGGTGGTGCACGATGCGATCGCGATAGTCGGCGGCCCACACCTCGCGCGTCTTGGGGCGAGTGATGACGAAGCAAATCGAGGGGCCCGGACGATAGGTGCCTTCGACCAGTTCGTCGTGCAGACGTATGAGATTGCGCTCGCGCTCGATTTCCCAGGCAAGCGCGGCGGCCGTGTTGCGTTTGGTGCGGCGGCAGTCGATCTCGGCCGCGACCAGTTGCTCAAAAGAATACCCGTCAGGGCGTGCGGTGTAATCTGCGGACGGCTCTGGCTCGCAACGTGTTGTTCTTGTGGTTGTTGTTCTGGTTGCCGTTGTTGAAATTCTGATACCAGGCGTAACCGGCCTCGCCGGCGTACTGCGTCCATTCGTGCGATCTACGTCACCCGACCGGATGGCCAGTCGGGAAACTGCGCGGGGACCGGGCGGGGAGCAGTCCGCGGTATCCCGTGTGCGCTTGTCGGTGGCCTTGGCTGTGGCCAGCGGCACGACCAGATTAGATTTTCGCGCGGGCATGATCGCCTTGACGGTCATGCAGCAGGCGAAGCTGCGGAATGCCTGCGCCAACCGTGGGCCTGCTTGCCCACGCTATCGACCAGCTCGATCAGCCGGGCATACTGCCCCTGGCTGATGCAGCGCAGATCGACGGCGAGGCGTATAAGCTGGTCCGCCATTTCCTTGCGTTCGAGCAGCTCATCCAGGTGCGGGCGCTTATCGCGCGCAATGTTCGCACGCAGCACCCGCATGGAGATTTCGAGCAACTCGCCGACCAGTCGCTCGCCCAGCGTCTTCTTATAGTCGCGGGGCATGTTGCGCGTAGCCGTGATCGCGAGCTGGGTCAGCTCGCGCACCGTGCGGTAAATGGGTAGGTTGGAATGCAGTGCCATGACGGGGGAAACTGAATTACTGAATGGTTAAATGGCTAATCTGCGGACGGCTCTGGCTCGCAACGTGAGGCCCTTGCGGCCGTAGTACTGGTAGCCGTAGCGGAACTACTGAGACCAGGCGTAACCGGCCTCGCCGGCGTACTGCTCACGGGACCAATAACAGACTTTCTCGAACAGCTCAGGCACGTTGCCGTACATCACCGCTTGTTCGGCACGACGCGGCAGCGACCAGTCAAGGTGCTCAACGGTCGCCAGTTGCTGTGCCCACGCCATGGCGTCGTTGTAGTTGATGTCGTCGCGATCTTCGCCATGCACGATCAGGTGATAATCAGGTGCGCCATTCTCGCCGCGCAACGTGCCGGCGTAGATACCGCCGCCGGGCCACGGTGCGCCGATCCTCGGTGTGGCTGTCGTGTCGAGCACGGCGGGCGTGATGATGCGCGCGAGCAGCTCGCGCGTGAGCGCTTCGGGTGTGGCATGCTTAAGCAGCTCCCCGAGCGGCAGCGTAATCGTTTCTTGCTTCATAGTTTTACCCCTAAATGACTGAATGGATGAATGGCTAAATGGCGATTCTGCGGACGGCTCTGGCTCGCAACGTGTAGTTCTTGCGGGTGTAGTTCTGGGTGCCGTAGCTGAAATGCTGACACCAGGCGTAACCGGCCTCGCCGGCGTACTGCGTAGAGGTCCAGTACCAAGACTTTTCAAATCCCTCCGGCTTGCCGGCGTCGAATGCTTTGACCTGGCGCAGTTCGCCGAACAGCACCAGCGCTTCTAGGCGGCTCGGTAGATACCAGTCACCGTGGCTGTCGATCTCGATGGCGCGCGCCCACTTCGCCAGGGCGCTACCAGCCTTGGCCATGGCGACGGTGTTGGCGAGGCCGTTGCTGTAGCTCAACGCGTCCTTGACGGTTTTATCAGTGAGGCTCCAGGCGATCTCGGCTTGTTCGCCGCCGTCCTTTGGCGCGACAATGAGGGCGTAGGGCTTTCCGGCATCAAAGATGTTGCCGGCGTAGAAGCCGCCGGCGAAGGGCGCGCCGATGGTGGTGGGGATGGTGATAGGCTTGGTTTTTTTTGCTGCGGTCGGCATGGCTGTGCTCCTGGTTGGGGAATTATTTCTTCGCCGCGGGCTTGGGTTTGTCTTCGGGTGCGACGGACGTGGGCTTTAAATCTGCGATTACCTGCGCGCGGATTTTCTTGGCGTCGATGTTCAGGCGTTGCGCGACTTCGAGCAGTTGCGCGGGCTTGGTATGGTGATACACGTCGAGGTCACCAACGAGTAAAACGCAGGCGATGTAGCGCAGCAGCTCGGGCTCGGTGGCTTTGACGAAGTTCCAGCCGTCGGGAACCACGTCGTCAAGGACGTCGTCGTTGCCGTCGTATTCTTTAATGATGCCCGCGATGCGCTCCAGATCCGGCCGCTTGAGTGGACCTTTCCATTTTTGCCAGATGGCCTTAAAGAGCCGCGCGCGGTATTCTTCTTCTACCTTCATCTGCTCTTCCTCACGCGCGCGCTCTGCGGTGGCCTTAGCGGTGGCGGCGGGGTCATCAAACAAGGGCTTTTGCGGCGAGCTGCTCCAATATTTGGGTGGCGTGTGGCCTTTGGCCTTTAACAGCTTGACCGCATCGGCCAACGGCAGCAGGGCGTGCAGCGCGGCGCCTTTACCTTCGACCAGCACGGTGCCGGGCGGGTTGTCGCCGAGCAGCGCGCGATAAGTGGGGCGAGTGGGGCTCACGTGTACTTCCCATGCATTCAAGCGCTCTTCAAACGCTTCAGTGGTTTCGCCTTTGGCTTGTGTGGGTTCCTCATCGTCCGGCCAATCGAGCTCCTCGGCCTCGACATTCAGATTCAAATAGCCGTTTTTCACCGCGCCGTCATAGCGGCCGGGCGCCAGCTTGGCGGCCTGATCGCCGCTGAGGATTTTGGCGCCGCTGGCTTCGAGTGTCTGGCGTTGCCGCTGCCAGAAGATGCGTGCCTTGATGTCAAAACAGGGCTTGTCGGTGCAGATGTGTGGATCGTTAAGCGCTACGTTTAACTCGGCATCATTGCCGCTGCGGCTGGGGCAGGTGCTGCATGCGGGCAGCGGCTCGTGCTGTTTGGTTTCCAGCGTGGCATCGTCGTGATCGAAGGGCGCGGTGTCGAGCGGCACCATGAAATCATTACGCAGGATGCGCAGCGCGGCCTGGTAGCTGAGTGCGCTATGGTTCAGGCGCTCTAGTGCCTTACGTTGCAGCTTGTCGCCGCCCAGGCGCGCGATGAGCAACGCCTGGCTGGCATCGAGTGTGCCAGCCTGCAGCGCCTCGCGCCCAGCGGGGCACAGGTCGAGAAGCTTGGTTCTCGAGTACACATAACTGCGGCTTTTGCCCACTAGCGCGCCGATGGTTTCGGCATCGGCATGTTTGAGATCCATCAATTGTTTGTAGCCCGCGCCCTCTTCTAACGGGTGTAGGCCCTCGCGCTGCAGATTTTCCACGAGCTGCAGTTCGAGCGCTTGTTCGTCGGTGAGTTCGCGCACGATGGCGGGAACGTGGTCGAGGCCCGCGCGATCGGCGGCAATCCAGCGGCGCTCGCCGGCGACGATCTCAAAGCGCACATGACCTTGCACCGGCACCGGACGCACGACAATGGGTTGTGCCACGCCCAGGGCTTTAATGCTGGCGGCGAGTTCTAGCAGCGCCGCGGGATCAAAGCGCGCGCGTCGCAACGTCTGCACCGGCAACGGTGAAACGCGGATGTTATCGAGCGGGATGTGTTCGAGGGTTACATCGAGTGCGGTGGCCAGTGCAGTGGCGGCCAGAGGAGCGTTCATGATCGGTTGTTCTCCTTAGTTGATTAATCGCGAATTCAGGTTCTACTTTAGTTTCCGGTAACTATTTATTAACTACGGCCGACGATTTTGCGATGGCAATACATGGCGCACACAATGCCCAGCGGTCCACCCAACAGGTAGGCTGCAATCTCACTCACGCCGGCGTTGGGGCCGAGTTTGAGCAGGACCATTTGTGAACCGCCGATGAAAAAGCTGGTGAGGAATGCAGCGGCGTAGTGGCCGCCATTGACGTTGAGCGACTGCAGGCCGAGGGCGAACACCAGCACGAAAGTGCTGACGAACAAAATCAACTCATTCATGCTGAACTTGTGCGCGCAGCGCCCGCGCATACTCAACGTATTGGAGCCGCGTTTGCAGTTCGGCCTTGATGCCGTCGTTGACCTGATCGCGCTCGGCGTGCATTTTGTAGAGCGCAGCGTCAGAATTGCCGATCTGCCATTCTGCATAAATGAGTTGCGCCCATGCCCACGCCCGGCGCGGGATGATGAATGCGCGCGTGTAGTGCTTAGGGGCATAGTCGCGCCCGTACTGCAGCGCTTTGCGTTCGCGGATGGTGATCATGCGCAAACCTCTTTCCACGCGTACTGGCGTTGCACGGTGCGGCACGCCGACAAGTCATCAGCGAGTGCGCTGTTGATCTCGGTGAAGTTGCGCACGTAGGCCGCTTGACTGCGGCCGGTCAGATCGTTGCGCCAATAGTCGGCGTTATAGCCGCGCTCGATGCGTTCGCGGATGATGTTGCAGATCGGGGTGGCTGGGTTGAGCTGGTTTTTCATGGGGCCTCCGGGGGTTAGTTGGAGGGATAATACATGCATGTATTTAATATTGTCAATACGTGTATGTATTTTTCTGCTACAAGAGCGCCGGCAGCCCGTTTGGGCTGGTTAGGACGGTGCTAGGAAGCGGACCAGGAGGGCCGGCCGCTATGGCGACCCAGTGCCTTTTAGTCGAGGGCTGGGCTGCAAAACCCAATGCAGCCGGCAGTAAGTTCGCCGATTAGTCTGGAGGCTGCCATGTTTTTTGGATGGTCAAAACAATCGCTGCGCCTACCAGAAACACCGCGCCAATCAGTATCAGCAGCAGCGCAGAAAGTTGGCCGACTTCGGTCAATGATATGGCCCACCTGCCAATTCCGGCGAGAAAAAATAATACGCCGAAAATATCCAAAGCGACTCGCATCTGTCATTCCGACCAGCTGACCACGCGATCATTATCGAGTGACACCCGTACGCCTTTTGCGCGGTAGTGGAAACTGTAACGGATGCCCGATGAGGATGTATATTTGTCGGCCACATCAGGTTCGCCAAGTGCCGCCAGCACCGCGCACAATTGCATGCCAATTCGCAGGCGCCGACTGGTGATATAGCCGAGATCTTGGCGTTCTATCCAATCGTTATTTGTGGTCTTAGCGACCACTGCGTCGCGGTAGTTCATAGGGCTATCGCTGCGCAATGCGCGGCCTACCTCTACGCATAGGGCTTGGCCGTTGAAGCTATTCAACCGTTTGTTTTGGGCTGGGTCGAGGGGTTGCGCGCTTGATAATGGCGTGATTATCGACAGCATGAATGCAAAGCTAGCGCAACTATACAAGCAGAGCATGCGCGCAATGCGCGATCGCGCCGGAAAATGCAAATTACTGGGGTTAGCGTGAGATCGGTGTTTTTTTTGGAGGTTCATTCCCCTCCTCCTGAAATGCTTCGGCTGCTGCAATGAAGCCGCGCACTGTGTATTTAGGCATGCGTTGCATCGCCTTGATCATGCGGCGGTTATCCTCATTCATCTCAAGCGGGGTTTCCCCTATTAATTCGCCAACTGTTGAGTCTAATTTATCTGCAATCGCTTTCAGATTGTCGAGTAGCATCGAATTGGTAACGCCGGTTAGAAACCGCCAAATTGTAGGCTGCGGAACTCCACACAGGGCCGCCAGGGTCGTGTCATTTAGGCCCTGAACTTCCATCAGATGCTTGATGTTGCTGCGTACTAGGATCCAATTCATATGCGTATATTCCCTTAAAATCAAAAGGTTGGGAAATACACGCATGAAGACTTGACAATAATACATGCGTGTATGATAAAGTATCGCGCATGTTCAAGGACATCATAGAGAAATTGATCCGGTCGGGAATGACCGAATCAGGGATTGCGGCGAAGGTTGGTAGCAGCCAACCGTCGATCAATCGCATCCGCAATGGCAAGCAACAGCCGGGCTATGTGCTGGGTGATGCGCTCCTCAAATTAGCAGGTGAACGGTGCCCTGTGGATGAATCGCCGGCCGCCGACCAGCAAGAGGCGGCAGCGTGAGCCGCCTCAAAACCACAGTGTATTTTTTTATCCGCGCGTTGGCTTTCCCAACGCTTCCCAATTTTTTGTAAGGGTTGGTAATTAACTAAACATCCTGGGGAGGAGCGATGCAAAATCCGTTGTTTGTGGAATCGCTAGAAGAGGCGCTCACGCAGGTGGTCGGGGCGTTGGGTGGAGCGAAGACAGTGGGGCTGGTGTTATGGCCTGAAAAATCATGTAGGGACGCGCACACCTATCTGCTCGCCTGTCTGAACCCGGAACGTAAAGAGCATCTGACCGGCGCGCAGATTATGTTGCTGCTGCGCCGTGGGCGCGAGGCGCGCTGTCACGCGGCCATGCAATACCTCTCGCGCGAATGTGGCTATGCGGATCCAGTGCCGCTCGAACCCGAAGACGAACGCGCCCGCCTACAACGTGAGTTCACGGCAAGCGTGGACAATCTTCGCCGCATCACCACGGCGCTGGGGCTGGATACCGTGTTTCCGGCACCGCTACGGGTGATGAAGTGAGCGCCGCGCCGGTGATGGTCGAACACCATTGCCCGATTGAGGGCGACGATCTGGCAATCGAGGCGAATGTCCCCTGCAACTGGTGTGGCGCGGTGGTGGCGGCGCCGGTAGCGCAAGCTGAGCCGCCGATCTCGCCGGCGCGGATTGCGCGCTTTGCGCTCGAGATCCGCCGCGAGCGCTATTGGGCGGCACAAACATGAATACCGCGCCGCTGCCGTTGTTCCCTGATCTGCCGGCGCCGGCTCGCAGCTCGTGCACCGTGAGCCGGAGTGCCCAGGGGCGCTGCATCGGCGGCTACGTTCCGCGCAACAAGGCGATGCAAACCGCGAGCGAGTTCGCGGCCAAATATGTAGGCGCTCGGGATGGCGCGCGAAAAACCGAGTGCTATCTCAAAATGGTCGCGGCGATTCTGGCCAAGGATGGCCTGGAATGAGCCATCACGAGCTAAAGCCCGAAGAGCTCACACGCGCGCAGGAGCGCGGGCGGCGTGGCAGTCTTTATCCCGGCCTGTCGGACAGGATTCGCGAGCTGCTCAAGACCTGGGGGCCGCATACCGCGCGTGAAATGGGCGTAGCGCTCAAGGTTCCGTCCGACAATTGCCGCACCATGGCGGGCCAAATGGAAGCGCGCGGCAAGGAGGTCAAGATATTAAAGCGCAAGCACGGCCGGCAATCGATCTATGCCGATTACCGCTATGTCGAACCGCCGCTTGCCGAGGGCGAGGTTGCAACAGAGGCGGCTTCAGTAGTGAAGCCGGCGCACCAAAAGTTTGTGCGTAGCGATCGAGATCCGAATAGGCTGCGTTGCCCGGAATGCGGCAGCGCGCGGCTGCACAAATCGGCGCGCACCTATACCTGCGGAGTATGTATGCATGTGTTCGCGCACACAGATGCAGTCACCGATGCACAGGCGGACGCCAGCACGAGCACCGCCAGGCGCAAGAACCGATCTGCAGGTTCAGGCCAGATCGCCGCTCCGACCTATGCTACGGGTCTGCGCTGGCATAGGCCAGGCTTTTTCTAAGGAGGCAATATGAGCAAATCACAGGTTATACGCGAGTGTGTGCAGGAGAATTCGGGCATCACCAAGCCCGGCATCGTGGAAGGTACCGGGCTGGATATGAAATTCGTGGATACGATCTGCCGCCAACGCGTGGATCGCGGCGAGTTCATGCTGAGTCCTGGCGGCGGTTATTCGATCAATGTGGATTTCGTGAAATTCAAGAAAGGCGCACCGGCGCCACGGCGCAAGCCCGGCAAAAAATTCCAGGGCAATCGCGCGCTCTTGCGCCAGGCCAAGAAGCGCCAGCCACGAACCACCCTCGCTGATGTGGCGCGTAAACTCCTGGCGCCGCCGGCTTCGCTCCCAAAACCAGGGCGAGTCACTGTACTGGCCGGGCATGTGCAAGCGGCGCTCGATGCTTTTCTCGAAACCATCGATCTGGATTCGCTCAATGCGATGTCGCAATCCTCGCTGTGCGTGGTGAAGCAATCGATCGCCTTGCTCCAAGATGAGGCAATGCCGTTTTGAACACGAAGCCACGACCGACGAAGCTCAAGCTGCCCGCGTTCGGCAAAGCGCTACTCGATAATCGACGGGCGGGATGGCATCCCCTCAATGTGGATGTGCTGTTCGGTGATGACTGGCGCGAGGCGTCAACGCGGATGAAGCTGGAGCGCTCGGTGTGGTTGCAGGATGGCCGTAGCGCGCGGCCTTATGAATCACGCTGGCTGCGTGAAGTCGGAGTGCCAATGCTGGCGCTGCGCCCGCGCGAATATGCTCCAGGCGTTTTTGATTTTGGGTGTGTTCGCGGCTGCGCGGTGCGGGTGATTGATCTGCATGGTGCTTTACGCGTGCACCCACCCGCTCAGCCGGATGCGCAATCGACCTGGGGCGTGATTTACGATTTATTCGGCGAGCTGGCGCTGCAGGCGGCGTCGGTCGCCGTGTGCGACGGCGTGCATATCCCGCAGCATGAACAACTGGATTGCGCGGAAATCGCATATATGGCGCGCCATCATGATGGCGTGCATATGCAATGGCCACGCTGGTGGTCCGACGAAATTGAGGCGAAACGTGGCCAACGACAAAATACATGGTTCGGGGCCGCCGCCTACGCCGCTGCCGCCGAACGATCCGCTACAGCAGGCGCATGATGCCCTGGACGCGGATTTCAAGGCGGCTAACGGAAGCTGGCGCGAGGCATTGGCGCGCGCTCCCAGCGGCGCGCTGCTGCCGGTTCTGGATAACATCGTGCAGATCCTGCGCAACGATGCGGCGTGGCACAACGTGATCGCCTATGATGAATTTTCGGGACTGGTGATGAAGCGCGCGGCGCCTCCATTCCCTCGCGGCGAAATCGGTGAATGGACCGATCTGGATGATGCACGCCTTGAATTGTGGCTCGCTCACCACTATGCCTTGCGCAGCGTGCGCAGCGAAGCGCTAATGAAGGCGGTGTCGCTCGCCGCCGATGGCAATCGCTATCACGCGGTGCGCGAATATCTGGACGGCCTCAAATGGGATGGCACTGTGCGGCTGCTGCATATGCTCGGCACCTATTTCGGCGTGGCGGCCAATCCCGATTACACCCAAGCGGTATCCGTGAAGTGGATGGTGGGCGCAGTGGCGCGGGCCTATCGCCCAGGCTGCAAGATGGACAATGTCTTGATCCTCGAAGGGGATCAGGGTGTGATGAAATCCACTGCGCTGAAAGTGCTGTTTTCGCCATGGTTTACTGATGCGGCATTCGACATCGGCACGCCAGACGGCAACGCCATCATTCGCGGCATGTGGTGCGTGGAGCTGGCCGAGCTCGATGGCTATAACCGCAGCGACGCCTCGCGCAGTAAGGCATTTTTCACGCGCACGGAAGATCGCTATCGCAACCCGTATGGTCGCAAGCCGGTCAATATACCGCGGCAAGGCGTGTTTGCAGGATCCGTGAATCACTCGGCCTATCTCAAGGACGAAAGCGGGAACCGGCGTTACTGGCCAGTGATGACTGGGGTAATCGAAGTTGATGACTTAAAACGCGTGCGCGATCAGTTGTGGGCCGAGGCGGTAAGCGAATTTCGCGCCGGCACTGAATGGTGGGCGCGCGCCAGCGATCGCGCGCTGTTTGAGGTGGAGCAGGATGAGCGCTACATTGGCGACGCCTACGAGTCGATGATGCGCGATTGGCTCGACGGCCACACCGAAACGTCGATCGTGCGCCAACCGCAGGCCACCATGGCCGATCTGCTGGGCAAAGCGCTGCACCTCGATGCACGCGCCTGGACGCTGGGCGAGCAGCAGCGCGTGGGGCGCATCATGGCGCGCATCGCGCGCAATCCACTGGATCCGAATAAGCCACTGTGGCAGCGCAAGCGCGTGGGCGGTGAGTCGCGCGAACGCATATGGGTGCGCGTTGAGGTCGTTCAATCATGACATTTAACGCAAACGTCCAGTTATGTCCGGTTTACGTCCAGTTCGCGTCCGGTTTCACGTCCAGTTGCGCGGACGAAAACACCTTAAAAATCAAGGGGCGTCCAGTTAGTCCAGTTGAAATACTTTTTTTTCGCGCGCGCGCGCGCGCACGTGTATCTCGTATTTTCAACTGGACGTACTGGACGTACTGGACGCAGCGGGGTGTGGCATGAGATTTCCGCGCGTGCTTCCGGCGCCGTGGTATCGCGATCCGGCACTGCATTCCCACTTCGATTCGGGCGCGCCTGCAGCAATCACTGCGCCTGCACCCGCACGTCCAGGCAAAGACCGTTACTACACGATGGCGCGTCGAATTCACTTAAAACAACTGATGAAGGGGAAGCGATGATTGATGAGGGCGGTCTGGATTTACCCAGTGATTTCGTTCGGCGCATGCGCAACTGGGCGAGGGCTGCGGCGGGCTGTGCGTTCGGCGCATTGCGCGCTGCGGACTACGGCGCTGTGATCGAGGGTGGCTATCGTGAGTCCACGATGCCCGTGCTCGACGGCGAGGCCAGCGATACTGAGGCAGCGCTGGCGACAGTGGGCATGCGGTACCAGCAGGCCGTGCGCCAGTACTGGGCTTATGAGGGCAGGCCCTGGCGCTGGCACGGATTGCGCCGTAATGTGAATCATGAGACGTTCCGCGCATGGGTAATGAAAGGTCACGACGATCTGCGCATCGAGCTGGCACGCCGCACGCAAGTGCATCATCGCGTGGTCCTAGCCAACGCCAGCACCCGTGCCGTTAGCCCGTTTAATTGGCGCTTGACAGATTGATTCCGCCAATTTAAGATTCAATCCAGTAGTGGTATAACTACGTCCACATAACCCGGCTCAGCGATGTGCCGGGTTTTTTATTGGCGACCACGTGTAGCTCTTCGCCAGCGAGCAGGCCGTCACACCAGCCCGGCCTCGACACCGCGCGCAACGAACGAACCGCGCACGGAGCGCGGGTCCTGTCCAGACTTTGGGAAGCGCGGAACAAAAAACCGCTTTTTTGATCTAGCCGGGCGAGTGGCTTAGGTTCCTTCCTTTAGGGTGCCGGTGGTGTCTGACTATGGGAATCACCGTCAACAAGCGCGAGTTATCGGAAATTTTGGGGATTTCCGAGCGCTCGCTGACCGACTGGCAAAAAGAGGGGATGCCCGTCGTCGAGCTGGGCGAAGTGCGCGGGCAGGAAAACACTTACGACACCGAGGCGGTGATCCGCTGGTGGATCGATCGCGATGTGAGTAAGCGCGCGGGCGGTTCGTCGTTCGAGCGGCTTAACGATATCCGCTGCCGGCGCGAGCTGCTGAATTTGCGGCGCGAAGAGGGCGAGATTGTATTGCGTTCGGAGATCCGGCCGGCCTTCGAAAGCTATGTCAATGATGTGCTCTCGGTGCTGGTGTCGCTGCCGGACAAATATACGCAGGTGCTCGAACTCACCGCCGGCGCCGACGGCAAGCACCAGGTGCTGGATGACATGATCGCCGAGATGCGAGACGTGATGGGCAACTATGAATTCTGCGCAGCGCCTGCTGCAGACGACGATCCGGGGGTTTCGCAACCCGCCGAAGATTTCGGTCGCGCAGTGGGCTGAACAACGACGCCGCATGTCGGCAGTCGAGTCGGCGTATGAGGGGCGCTTTAGCTTTCGGCTGACGCCCTACTGGAAGTGGTTTGTTGAGCGCTGGTCGCAGCCCGACGTGAAGAAAGGCGTCGCGCAAAAACCGGCACAGATCGGTTGGACGCAGTCGGTGATCTGCAACACGCTCGGGCACAACGTGGAGATCCGCCACGCGAGTTGCATTACCATGTTTCCGAAGGACGGCGCCGCGAGAAATTTCGACCTCGAAAAATTCTCGCCGATGATCGAATCGACGCCGTCGCTGACGCCGCTGATCCCGGTGCGCAGCCGTGCCAAGGGCATCAAGGCGCTGTTCAAGAGTTTCGTCGGCGGCTTCATCAAGTTCGTAGGATCTAATTCGATCTCCGATGTGAAGTCCACTTCGGCCAAGCTCTTGATCATCGAAGAGCCGGACGACTGCAACCTGAACCTGCGGGGACAGGGCGACGCCATCAAGCTCCTGGAAGAGCGCGGCAAGACGTTCAGGGATCTAAAGATTCTGATTGGCGGCACGCCCAGCATCAAGGGCGTGTCGAGCATCGAAGATGAGATGTTGCAGTCCGACCGCAATCGCTGGATGGTGCCGTGTCCCGATTGCGGAGAGTTCCAGGCGCTCGAATGGGAGCAAGTGCGCTGGGACCAGGATGGCGCGGAAGTCGAGCACCCGACCTTTGGACGCGCCAAGACCGAGACGGCCGTGTATGTGTGCGTCGCGTGCGGCTCTTGCTGGAACGATGCGCAGAAGAATCTCGCGGTGCAGCGTGGGCGCGCCGAACCGCAGGCGCCGTTTCGCGGCGTGCTGGGGCTGTATATCAACGAGCTGTATGCGTGCTGGCACGAGTCGCGCATGCAGGTGCTGGTCGAGCGCTACTTAAACGCCAAGCACGAAGAGGCGCAGGGCAATCTCGAAGCGCTGATCGTGTTCTGGAATGCGGCCTTGGGGCGTGCCTGGGAATACAAAGGCGAGCTGGCCGATGAGGCGACGCTCTCCATGCGCGGCCTGGATTACCCAGTCAACACCGTGCCGGCGGGCGGGCTGGTGCTGACCATGGGCGTGGACGTGCAGCACAACCGCCTGGCGGTCGTGCTGCGCGCGTGGGGGCGCGGCGAGGAAAGCTGGCTGGTGTTGTTTGATGAAATCGAGGGCAATAGTGTCGATAAGAACGATCCGGTGTGGGCAGCACTCGATGCGCTGGTATTCACCACCTATGGCCACGCGTGGGGCGTGGCGTTGGGTGTGCGGGCGGTATCGATTGATGCGGGAGACGGCACAGCAAGCGATGCGGTGTATCACTGGGTGCGCACGCGGCGAGGACGGGGAGTCGAGCTGATGGCGATCAAGGGTAGCAGCGTGGCGGACAGCGAAATTTTCCGCCGCCCGACTGCCTCTATCGACAGCACCCACCGCAACACCAAGGCGAGCAAACATGGGCTACGCACCTACATCGTCGGCGTGAACCGCGCCAAGGATCTACTGCTCGGCGACAAAGGGCCTGGGCGGCTGGCGCTGGAGGGGAGCGGGCCAGGGCGTGTGCATTGGTATCGCGACGTGCGCACCGATTACCTCACCCAGTTCATGAGTGAAGTGAAGGTGCCGGTGCGGGGCCAGCGCGGCAAGCGCGTGTGGCAGGTCAAGAAGGGCGTGCGCAACGAAGTGCTCGACGCGGAAATCTACGCGCTGCACGCGGGGCGCGCGCTGAAAGTGCACTTGATGCGCGATGCGCATTGGGCCGCATTGGAAACCGGGTTTCGCCAGCAGGCGCTGTTTGCGCTGCCGGCAGTGGCAGCAGACAACGAAGGCGCGGACGCAGACACGGCAGACAGCAGCGCCGTGACGGATGTCGCGCCACCCACAACTGATGCCGCGCCGGTGCAGACGTTTACACCGCCACCGCTGCGCGCACCTCGCAACTGGATCACGGGTATTAGTCGATGACCACTATCGCCACCAACGAACCGATCGAGCAGCGCGCCGGCTTGACCTGGCAATGGCGGCGCGAGGATCTCGTGACCGACTACCCAGCGACGCTGTGGACGCTGACTTACTGGTTTAAAAAGATCGGTGCCGCGGGGGCCAACTTTTCGATTGTGGCGAGTGCGGACGGCAGCCAATTCGCGGTCACCGTGTCCGCCGCCACCAGCGGCGCCTATACTGCCGGCGACTACAAATGGGTGGCGGTGGTCACCTACGGTAGCGAAGCGTTCGAGGTAGATCGCGGCGAGTTCACCCTGCTGGCGAAATACAACGCGGCCGCCAATCTGGACGACCGCAGCCATGCGCGCATCACGCTGGATGCGATTGAAGCCGTGATCGAGGGCCGCGCGACGGTAGATCAACAGGAGTACACCATCGGTACCCGCCACTTGAAACGCACGCCGCTGGCTGACCTGATGAAATTCCGCGACTACTATCGCAGCCAGGTCATTGCCGAAGACAACAAAGCGGCCGGCCATGCCAGCCGCCTGGTGGCGCGCCTGTGATGCGCTGGCTCGACGGTATCGCCCAGCGCCTGGGCTACGTGCGCCCGGCGCAGCGCAACCACACCGTGGGCTTTGCCGCGGCGCAGATCTCGCGCTTGACGGCGTCGCTGGCGCAAGACACGGCGATGATCAACAACACCATGCGCTATCAACTGCGCATCCTGCGCGCGCGATCGCGCCAGGAGTGCATGAACAACCCATACGCGCGCCGCTTCGCGCAGATGGTGGTGGACAACGTTGCCGGGCCCACGCCGTTCAAGCTGCAGGCGAAGGCCACCTTCAAGAATGGCAAGCTCGATACCGCCGCCAACGCCAAGATCGAGGCATGCTGGAAAAGCTGGGGGCGCAAAGGCAACTGTGAAATCACCGGAAAATGGTCGTGGAGCGCCGTGCAGCGGCTGCTGGTACGCACGCTGGCTGTGGATGGAGAGATACTATTACGCATCCTGCGCGGACGCGCCTACGGCCCGCATGGCTATCAATTGCAGGTGCTTGACGCCGACCGGCTCGACGATCTCCTGAACAAAGTGCTGCCCAACGGCAACGCTATCCACATGGGCGTCGAGTTGGACCCCAACAGCGTGCCCGTGGCGTATCACATTTTGAAACGCAAGCCCGCGACCTGGCTCGCCGGCGGCTACCCGCGCGAGTCCGAGCGCGTACCGGCGGCGGATATCATGCATTTTTTTATACCGGAGTATGCCGAGCAGGTGCGCGGTATTCCGTGGGTGTATGCCGCCCTGGTGAACCTGGTGCATATCGGTGCGTTTGCCGAGGCCGCGGTGATCGCCGCGCGCGTGGGCGCCACACAAATGGGCGTGATTCAATCACCCGACGGCGATCCCACCTTACTCGCTACCCAGTTCGATGCCCAGGGCAAGCCGATATTGGCCGCCGGCGCGCCGCAGATCGACGCCGAGCCGGGCTCCTTTCCTGTGCTGCCGCCAGGTTACACCCTGCAGGGGTGGAATCCGCAATATCCGGATGCCGCGATCGCGCCTTTTTTGAAAGCGTGCTTACGCGGAGTGGCGGTGGGGGTGAACGTGGCGTACCACAATTTGAGCGGCGATATGGAGGGCGTCAACTACAGCAGCGCGCGCATCGCCGAGCTCGATGAGCGGGACGGCTGGATGACGATTCAGAGCTGCGTGTCCGAACATCTGCACGACCCGCTGGTGATGGACTGGCTACCGGTGCAGATCAGCGCCGGCAAGCTCGCCATCCAGCTCAAGATGGAACTTTACGACTACTACTTCCAGGGCCGCCGCTGGGCGTGGGTGGATCCGGTTAAAGAAGTGCGTGCCGCGCTCGAAGCGGTCGATGGCCGCTTGAAGAGCCGCACGCGTGTGGTGGCTGAAGGCGGTGAGGATTTCGAAGACGTGCTCGACGAAATCGCCGCCGAAGAAAAGCTCGCGAAGGAAAAAAACGTGGCGCTCGAAGTCGCCCCGAATCCCTCGCCGGAAATTCAACCGATTGGTGGAGGGGTGAAAGATCATGCACTCGAAAACGACGATTGACATTGCGGCCTTCCGCAAGCTCGACGGGCCCCAACAAATTAAAGCCCTGCGCGGCCAGCGCGTCGAACGCACCTTCACCATCGACCGCGCCAGTGGCATCGATGAGGCCAAACGCACCGTGTGGCTATCGATCGCGTCGGACGCGCCCTACGAAAGATGGTGGGGCATCGAAGTGCTCGACATGGGCATGCAGTCCATTCGCAAAACCCGTTTGCAAAACGCAGCACCGCTGTTGGTAGGACACGACACGGCCGACCAGGTCGGCGTGGTGGAAGACTACGAGATCACGGCTGACAAAAAACTTCGCATCCTGGCGCGCTTTGGCAAAAGCGCGCGGGCCGAAGAGATTTATCAGGACGTGCTCGACGGCATCCGCCGCAATGCGTCTGTGGGCTACCTGATCCACGACCTCATCCTGGAGCGTCAGGATGGGGATACCGCTACCTACCGCGTCACCGACTGGGAGCCGCTCGAAGGTTCCCTCGTGCCCGTGCCGGCCGATCCCTCGGTCGGCGTGGGCCGCCAGCTCGGCGACCCTGCGCCCGTTTTACCTCAACCTGAAAAAAGGACCACCATGACACCTGAAGAAAAAGCCGCCTTCGAAGCGAAAATCCGCGCCGATGTGCAAGCTGAACTGAACGCCGCGGCAGCGAAAGAAAAGGCTGCCCGCGACAATGATCCCGCCGCCGTGCAGTCGCGCGAGACCACGCGCATCAGCGACCTGCTCGCCGCCGGCGATGCCTTTGCGAAACTGGGCGGCCCCGAGCTCGCGCGCGAGATGATCAAGGATCCCAACGCCACCGTGGACCTGTTCAAATCGCGCATGTTCGACAAGCTGTCCGCCAGTGGCAGCAAGCCCACGCCCACCGCCGAACCCGGCAATGATCATTACGGCTCTGGCGCACGCCACCTCCTGCGTCACGGCTCACAGCTGCGTGCATTTACCAAGCCGCTGATTTTCAGCGACGGCACGCGCATGGAGGCCATCGAAGCCGCCTACCGCTCCGGCCAGTGGTTGCTCGCCACAGTTGGCGGCAACAAAGACGCCAAGCGCTGGTGCAAAGAGCGCGGCATCGACGTGCAAGAACGCGTCATGACCACCGACAGCGGCAGCGCCGGCGGCTACCTGGTGCCGGACGAAATGGAGCAATCCATCATCGACCTGCGCGAAGCCTATGGTCTCGCGCGCCGGCTCACGCGCCGCCGTCCGATGGCAACCGACACCAAGTCCGTGCCGAAGCGCACCGGCGGCGTGTCGGCGTATTTCATCAACGAAGACAACGCCGGCGCCACCGCAGCCGACAAGTCCTGGGGCAACGTCAATTTCGTGGCCAAGACGCTGTCGGCCTTGTCGCTCATCAGCATCAACCTGGAGCAAGATGCGATCATCGACGTGGTGGACGATCTGGCGCAGGAACACGCCTACGCCTTCGCCACCAAGGAAGATCAATGCTGGCTCATCGGCGACGGTACCAGCACCTACGGCGGCATGACCGGCATCATCACCCTGATGGAAGCCACTGCCTACGCCTCGCGCGCATCGGCGGCTACCGGGCATGATCTGTTCAGCGAATACGATAATGCTGACCTGACCGCCACCATGGGGTCTGTGGCCGACTGGGCGGGCCTGAATCCGGTGTGGGTGTGCTCCAAGATGTTCGCTAACGTCACGTTGAACCGCCTGAAGGCGACCGCCGGCGGCAACACCCTGACCACCCTTGAAGGGCGGCCGAAAGATCAATATCTCGGCTACGACGTGCTCACCAGCGAAATCATGCCGAAGGTGCTGACCACGCTGGTGAATAAGGTTAACGCGCTCTTCGGAGACTTCACCAAATCCAGCAGCTTCGCCGACCGGCGCGGCCTGATGGTGCAGGTGCTGCGCGAGCGCTATGCCGAAAAACTGCAAGTGGGCGTGCTTTCTCACGAGCGCTTCGACATCGTCAACCACGACCTGGGCAGCACCACCGCCAAGGGTCCCGTCGCCGCGCTCTACGGCGCGTAATTCCGCGTAGCGTCCTCTCTCCTTCAGGGGAGGGTTAGGGCAGGCGGTGTAGTAACACCGCCTGTCGTATAGACGCACGTGATTAACGAACCCATCACTTAAGGAAAAATCATGAAAATCAGCAAAGATCTGCACAACAACGTCAAATCGCAGCGCGTAATTGCGCCAATTGCGATTGGCGCCAATGCCACCAAAACCGGCAAAATCGTGGACATCAAAGGCTACGCCGGCGTCGAGTTCATCGCGAGCTATGGCGCGGTGACCACCACCGGCACCATCGTCACGCTGGTGGCCTTCGAGGGCGATGTGACCGGCACCATGACCAGCATCGCGGATGCCGATCTCATCGGCACCGAAGCGTTGGCCAGCCTGCCTGTGCAAGCCACAGCGCGCACCAGCGAGGTCGGCAAGAACGTCTCCAAGCGCCTGGGCTACAAAGGCAATAAGCGTTACGTGCGCGTGGATGCCGTCGGCACCGGGACCACTTCGGTGGGCTGCGTATCGGTTACGGCATTGCTGTTCACGCCCGAAGCGGCGCCGACGGCTAACCCGTAATATTTTCGGGATTCGTGGTTCGTGGCTCGTGGGTCGTAACCCCACGCGTCGCGAGCCACGAGACACGAAACACGACCAAGGAGCGAAACGTGGACGAAGCAAAGCCGGTCGCAGACGATGAAATCGTCTGCGTATACGAGTCCGAGGGGCGCGTGGTTACATCACGAGGCAAGCGCCCCAAACCAGAGCCGCCCACCATCCTTAAAAACGGCGACCGTGTCTGGGCTGGCCGCCTAAAAGGCGAAGTTATCGGAAGCGAAATCCAAGACGGCCAGCAACATTATCTGGTGCGCACCGAGAAGGGCGACGACTTATATCCCGCAATGTGGGTGGACAAGGAAATAATCTCAGATAAGCCCTGGGAATTTGCGATTGGTCGCAAGATCAAATGCGGCGGAAAGAATCACGAAATCCTAGGGACCTGGGAGCGCTTTAAAGGCATGCGCTGCTATCAATGCCGCGATGAGAATGGACGGGAAGTCTGGATCGCTGAAGGAATGGTTACCGCCGAAAACGGTGGCCCGAAGCTCGTACCACCGCAGCCCAGGCCATCCGAAGCAACGCCATCCGAAGCGATATCGTCCGAAGCGATGTCATCCGAAGCAATGCCATCCGAACCCATGCCGTCAACGCCCAATGCCGAATAAGCCGCAGCGGGTACGCGGCAAGCCGCGCGCTCTGACCCACGAACCCCGAGCCACGAGCCACGTGCCGGGCCATGTGGCCATCCTCGGCCTTGGCCCATCGCTCTCTGAGTTCGTCTACATCGCGCGCACCCTGGGCGGGCGCAGCGCCTATTGCGACGAAGTGTGGGGCATCAATGGCCTGGGCGACGTGCTCGCGTGCGATCGCGTGTTCCACATGGATGACGTGCGGATCCAGCAGATCCGCGCCGATGCGCGCCCCAAGAGCAATATCGCAGCGATGCTTAAATGGATGAAGCGCCATCCGGGCCCCATCTATACCAGCCGCTTGCATCCCGACTATCCGGGGCTAGTGGAATTTCCGCTGCAGGCGGTGATCCGCAACACGAATTTTGCATATTTCAATAGCACCAGCGCCTACGCCGTGGCGTATGCCATCTATATCGGGGTCAAGAAAATCAGCATTTTCGGCTTCGATTTCACCTACCCCAAAGCGCACGACGCCGAAAAAGGGCGTGGCTGCGTCGAGTTCTGGCTGGGCCTGGCGGCAGCGCGAGGCATCCAGCTCTGCATTCCGCGTGCATCGAGCCTGATGGACGCCTGCATGCCGCAGTCCGATCGGCTCTATGGTTATGACACGCGCGACGTGAAGCTTGAAAAACGCCGCGGCAAAATGCACGTGAGTTTCACCGAGCGCGCGGCGCTGCCCTGCGCCGACGATATCGAGCACCGCTACGATCACAGCCGGCACCCGTCCGTGCTGGTTGAAAAAGGAGCCTCGGCATGAGCAAAATTCATGAAGGCATGGCCGGCGATTCGCTGGAAGTCGAAAGCGGTGGGGTCATAATCGTCAAATCCGGCGGTAATATCGCCGTGCAATCTGGCGCCCGCATCAACGAAGAGTCGGGCGGCAAGATCCTCGGCCGCGACGTGTTGACCACCTACGCCTCCGACATCGGCACGGCGGGCAGCTCGTATGTGGTGTGCCCGTTCGACGGCGCCATTATCGGGCTCGCCGTGGTCAATCACAGTGCAAACGCCGGAACCAAAACCGTGCTCACCGCCAAAATCGCCGGGGCCACCGTCACGCATCCAGCTTTCGAAGTGGCGGTCACTGCAGTAGCGGGTACCGGCGTCAGCGTCGCGCCCACCGCGGCCAACACCGTCACTGCCGGCCAGGTGATCGAGATTGCCTACGACGGCGGCAGCAACGTGGTGACGCCGGCGACATTTTCCATCACGATTTCAAGGAGTTCATAATCATGAAAATAGTCGAAGAACGCGCGCCGAACGGGGCCCTGCTGGATTGGAAACTGACCGACGACAGTGGCAATAGCAGCGACGTACTGGGCTTCGATATAGCCGACAGTCCGACTACAACCAATGGATCCTACGCAGCCGGGGACGTCATCGGCGGGTACCGTACCATCGCGGCGGCCTCGGTGGCCGACGCGATCTTCATGCTGGTCACTGTGCAGGTCATTTTTAAAGCCGCAGTCCAGCCCACGATTCGGATGGTGATTTTTGGAGGGACGCCCGCGGCTTTACTGAACGACAATGACGCTTATTCGCTCAGCGCTGCGGATGCGTTACTGGTTAAAAAACAGATTGATCCGCTGTCTTGGTCAGCTTATATGTCGCACGGCACAGCGAAGTCGAAAATGGCTCAACCGACAGTCCTGATGAAGCCCATTACTGGGACCGTGAATTTGGGTTACTACCTGATCACCGATGATGCGGTGACATTGACATCGACGGCTGATGTGCAGTTACGGTTCGCTGGACTGTAATCATGCGCATTACTTATGAGTTTTCGCACTACGTCAAAGACGGCCACGGGTTTGAATATCTGCACGCAGTAACCATCAGTGGCCCTGTAAAAAACGAACGCGGTGTGCAGTTTATTGGCATCGGCGACAACGGACGCAGAGGTATCAAAGATACCCTCTTTCAATCCGTGGCGTTATTCAAGCAAAACGGAATTATTGTGGGCCCGCTACCAGGAATGGCCAATCAACGGGTAACCTGGGACGAGTGGAGTAAACAACGACACGGCCTGTTTAAGTTCGTTGATGCCTACATCGAAGATGTCGAAGAGACGGACGCCGAAAAACGGTTTCAATACGTTGACGACCGCGGGCAAGTTAAAACGGCGTAGCTGCGTCGAAACACTTTACTACGCCATGATCGAAGACCTCAAACTTGGGATCCTGCTCGCCACGCTGCTCTTTATGGTGATGGCGCTCGTAGGCCATGTTGATGAGGCCTTGGCACGCATCAGGCAAACGGAGGCACACCAATGTCCGGCACCCCAGTAACCGTACGCTTCAAACTCGCGTGGCAGCACTATCGCGTGGGCGACGAGATCACGCCCAGCGGCACGCAGCGCGACTGGCTGATCGCTAACGGATACTGCGAGCTGCTGCCTGACAAGCCCGCGCCCGTGCGCAGCAAAGCCCAGGCCGCCAAGCAAGCCGTCGGCGGATTGTTTACGCGCTAACCGCCGACCATGTTCACCGAAGACCTCAGGGTATTTTTCAATACCGATGAGCATGCTATTGCCGCGAACTACAACAGCGGCACCACCGTCAACGGAATTTTCGATGCCGAGTACGTCGATTTCAATGGCGTTGCCGGCAGCAATCCGGTGTTCCTTTGCGCGGCGAGCGATGTCCCGGTGGGCGGCATCGGCAACACCCTGGTGGTGAACAGCATCACCTACAAAATCCGCAACCGCCAGCCGCAGGATGACGGCGCAGTGGTGCTGCTGCAGCTTGAAAAACAATGAGCCACATCGATAAACAAGTCCGCGATGCAGCCGCCACGCTGCTGACCGGCCTCACCACCACCGGCGCGCGCGTTTACAAGTCGCGCGCGTATCCGCTGCAGGATGCCGATCTGCCGGGCCTGCGTATATATGTGGACAGTAGCGACATTACCGTTGACACCATCGGCGGCGCCAACCGGATCCAGCAGCGCAACATCGTGCTCACCATCGAATTCGTCGGCAAGGCGATCGCTAGCTATGACGACAATGCCGATGCGAGCAAGCTGGAAATTGAGACCGCTCTCGCCAACGCCAACACGATATCCAGCACCGTGAAGTATGCGCAACTGCGT
>Ga0075026_100000036_pt1 | contig 39598 bp, 34 predicted proteins | sample Str012_2_FD_71392 | JGI IMG/M metagenome (GOLD analysis project Ga0075026, IMG submission 71392) | Freshwater sediment microbial communities in response to fracking from Pennsylvania, USA - Straight Creek_MetaG_SC_2012 | ecosystem: Environmental > Aquatic > Freshwater > Creek > Sediment... | reverse complement strand
ACCGTAAAGATGTCGATCATCGACACCAGCTGCAGCTCGGAGGGCTTGCGCTGGCGACGCATCAACTTTCGTACCGCTGCGGAGCGACGCATGCTTGTTCTCGCTGATTCGGTTGCGCTGGATTCGGCTCTTCAGGAGCGCCTGCTTCAGGCCGCCTGGGCCGGATTGCGCTCGGTTACCGCATTGAGGAATTTCACCGAGGCCATCTCCAGGCTGTCGATCAGCTCGGTAGTCTTGGTCTGCAGCACCGCATGAATCACCAGCAGCGGCACGGCGGTCATCAGGCCGAAGGCGGTGCAGTTCATGGCCACCGAAATGCTCGCCGAGAGCAGATTGGCTTTTTCGGACGGGTTGACGGTCGCCACCGCCGCGAAGGCGTTGATCAGGCCGACCACCGTGCCCAGCAGTCCGAGCAGCGTGGCCAGATTGGCAAAGGTCGCCAGGTAATGGGTGCGCTTCTCGAGCTTGGGCACGATATCCATCAGGCTCTCTTCCATGGCCTTCTCGATATCGTCCCGGCGCCGGGCCGAGGCAATGCGCGCCAGGCCGTAGCTCAGGATCTGGCCGATCGCGGCATCCGAGGCGCCGGTGATCTTCACCGCGCCCTGGAAATTGCCTTGTGCCAGGAGCGGTGCGATCTCGTTCCACAGTCCGCGATTGCGCAGCGAAGTGTGGGTGAGAACGATATAGCGCTCGATGGCGATAGCCACGCCGATGACCAGCACCACCGCAATGGGGTACATCATCGCGCCGCCGCCCTGGAAAAAACGAACAATCATGCTGAAGAATTCCATCGCTCAGACTCCCATGCCTGAATCAACCTGTGAAACTAAATACTCTTGGTGTCGCATTGCAAAGAACTACTTCTCATCCCCGGACACTGGTGCAGAAACCGGCCCGGATGCCGGCGCCGCCGGCGCCGCCGGCCGCGCGCCGGGCACTGCCGGGGCCGCACCGCTGGCCGCGCGGTCGGGCTGCAGGGCGGCAAAATAACGGTTCTGGCGCTGAAATACTTCGCGATCGACCGGCGCCAGCATTTCGTCCAGCAGGCTCTTGGGCGGCCGGCCGGCGAAGTCGCCCAGATCGGGCTTTTTCCAGGGCACCACGTACATCACATTGGGCAGCTCGCGATTGCCGGTGATCTGCGTGGCCTCGAGATCGATACTGTCCTTCGCGTGCGAGCCGGCAGCGCCCTTGCGAGGCGCGGTCGCAGGCTGGCGCGCCGCCGGCGCGCCCGCGGCGCTGGAGGTCTGTACCGCGGGCTCAGCCGCGGCGGTGTCAGTGGCTGCAGGCGTCGCAGGGGCCGGCTGCGCAGGCGCCTTGGGTTCGGCTCCGAACGCCGGGTTCAGCGCGGCGGCGGCGATCAGGCACAGGGCATACAGGTGGCGATTCATGTGGCACCTCCCTTGTCATTGGCGGCGGGAGCCGGGGGCACAGTGGGCTCTGGGGGTACGGTCGGCGGCGCGCTGGCTGCGGGCGCCTTCGGGGCCGCGCGGCGTCGTACTTCGGCGATCCATCCGCTGACCGGCTTGTCTTCGCCGCTGAGCTGCTGGTACTGCTCGAACTGCGCCAGCGCCGCATCCGGATCGCCGATGTAGATATCGAGCAGCACGGCCAGGTTGCGGTGTGCCGGCACGTAGCTGGCATCGGCGGCCAGGGCATGCTCGTAGGCGGCGCGCGCCTCGCTGAACTTGCCCTGCCGGCGCAGCGTCAGGCCGAGTTCGTCCCAGGCCCTGGCGCTGGCAGGTGCCCGTTCGGTGGCCCGCTGCAGGGCCGCCGCTGAATCATCGAGCTTGCCTTCATCGCGCGTCACGATGCCGAGATTAACCGAAGACTCGGCGTAGGTCGGATACTGAAGTTCCATTTGCTTGAAATCGAGCTCGGCATCGGTCGCTCGGCCGGCGAGCAGATCGGCGACACCGCGCGTGAAATCACTGACCGCCGCGGGCGGGATGACGCCATCGGCCGGCGTTGACAGGCTGCGCAGCAGATCGCTGGTGGTCTCGCTCTTGCCGTACCGCGCCGGACTGAGTTCGGCGAGCGCACGGAAGCTGTTGCGCACCGCGTCGTCGTAGATGCCATCGTGGACCCGATGCGTATTGACCTCGTGGATCGTGATCGCCTGCTCTTCGAAGGGGAAGGCCTGCTCCTCGAGCAGCGAATCGAACTGCTCGCGCTCCTCGGCGCTGAGCTTCTTGGGGCGCTCGGAGGCCAGCAGGTCCTTGGCCAGGGTGCGGTACAGCTCCGCCATTTCGTAGGTCGCGGCGGTCGTGGTGCTGGCCACATCGTAGGCCACCACCGCCTTGTAGCCGGCGAGCGCGCTCTCCATGGCCTGCTTCTTGGCCACCAGCGACTTCTTCAGCGGCAGCGTCAGCCGCACGGCGCGAAAGGCGTCGCGCGCCGGCGCCGCCAGCGCCAGCCGGGCCGCGGCCGCCAGCGAACGCGTGCGATCGGTGCGCCCCGCACCGGCCGCGGCGTCGGCCTTGATGATCTCGTTCTGCCAGTAGCGCTGCCGCTCGCTGTCGTTGGCGTGCGCGGCGAATGCACTGAGGCGTGCGCGCGCCTCCTCGGCGTCGACTACCGGCGTCGGATAGCGCTGCACGAACTGCTCGAGCATAGTGACGGCGTGTGGGCCGTTGCCGGACTTGTCATACAGGTCGGCGGCACGCAGCGTAGCCTCGCGCGCCACGGCCGGGTCTTCACCGGGCGCGCCGGCGATGCGTTCAAATTCAGCGGCGGCGAGCGCACCCTGCCCGGCCTCTACATAGGCGACGGCCAGTTTGCGGGTGATGTCGGCGCGGTACTCGCTTTGCGGATAGTCGCGCCGGTAAGCCTCGAGCACGCCGATCGCCTGCTGCCACTGCTTGGCGTTGAGCAACGCGGCGGCGGCATCGTATTGCGCGGTGGCCACTACCTTCGAGGCTGGCGCGACAGTGGCGACGCGCAGGAAATCTGCAGCGGCACCCACGTCATCGCCACTCTTGCGCTTGGCGTCACCTTGCTTGTACACCGCGGCGGCCAGCCGCTCGGTGATGTCGGCATGCTCGGGCGCGCCCGGCGGCGTGACCATCAGGGCGCGCGTGAAGGCGCTCTCCGATTTGTCGAAGGCGCCCAGCTCGAATTGCGACTGGCCGATGATGGTCCAGCCGATACGCTGCTTGGCGGCATCGACCGGCGGCGTGCGCACCAGCAGCGATTCCGCGAGTGTGATCGAGCGGGGCAGGTCGTGCGCCGCGAACACATCCTGCGCGGCGCGCGTCAGCACGCTGGCGCTCTCGGGATGATCCGGAAAGGTCTCGGCGAAGTGTATTCCTGAGGCCGTAGCGCGCTCGTGCCAGGCCGGCCGCGCGGCGGCCGCGAGCAGTTCCTCCTGCTTCTGATAGGCGACCAGCGCTGCGTAGCCGGCCGCGGCCGAGCGCGCGCCCACCGGGTAGGCGTAGGCGGTGTGCTCGTACTCGTTGGCCGCGTCGGGGTACTGGCGGCTTTCGAACAGGGCCTCGGCCAGCAGGTAGTTGGTCTCCGCCGACTCCGGATCGTCCGGAAACGAGGCCAGGTAGTCGCGATACCAGCCGGCCGCGGTGGTGTAGTCCTCCAGCTTCTTCGATTTCTGGGCCTGCGCGTGGTAGTACTGCGCCAGGTCCTTGAGATTGCTCTTGAGCTCGGTGACCACCTGGGGAAAGGCGCTGCGCTCACGGCCCTTCCAGAACGCGGTCTTGAACCCATAGCTGTGCACGTACTCGCCCTTGCCTTCCACCACCAGGTCGGCGAAACCGCCCTTGGCGTAGGCCGCGATCGCCTGGTTGCTCAAGGTGGGCGCATGTTCATCGACCGGGTCGCGGGCCACGAAGGCCCGATAGGTATTGGCGGCATCCTGGAAGCGCTGCTTCTGGACATAAAGATCGCCCAGACGCGAATACAGCAGCCATGCATAGGGCGTCACGCCGCGCGTGGCCAGCAGCTGATCCACGGTCTTGGAGCCATCGAGGTACGAGCAGGCGATGCTCATCACGCGCAGCGTGTCCTCGGCCAGTTCGCGATCCGCGCGCGAGAGCGTGTCCCAGTTGCGCGCCACGCCGGCGTGCTGGCGGTCAACCAGCATGCGATCGAGCAGCGTCGCAAAGGACTTCAGGCTCTCCTCGTTCTGTGCCTGTTTGAACTGCGACCAGCCGTGCTTGTACAGGCTCTGCTCATAAAAGCTCGAACCGCCCGGACCACGCGCGACCACTTTGGCATAGGCGCCCTCGGCATCGGCGTAGCGCTTATCGGAAAACAGCAGCTCGCCGCGGCGAAACTGCACTTCCGCGATCTCGCGCGCCGTCGGGAAGCGTCGCACGATCTGATCCAGGGTAGCCAGCGCTTCGGCGCGCTGGCCGGTGGTTTCATAGGCGCGCGCCAGCTGGTAGAGCACCTGGTCGTTGCGCGGATAGTCGGGATAGGCCTTGAGCAGCGTCGAATACAGCTTGATCGCCTCGGCACCCTGCAGGTCGAGCTGCGTAACCTCGCTGGACATGCGCTCGAGCTCGCCTGATTCCAGGTTCAGATCGCCGAGGCGCCGCAGGGCCTCAGCCCGCAGCTTGGCATCCGTGTTCTGCAGCTCCAGGAACTGGCGGTAGCTCTGCATGGCTTTTGCGGCACTGCCGCCCACCGCCGCATCGGGGTGCACTTCGACATTGCGCTTGATCAGATCGCCGACCGTGGCAGCCCGCTTGGGCGGCGCGTCGGCCGCCCACGCCGCGCCACAGGCCGCCTGCAGTGCCGCCAGGCACAGCAGCGCCGGCAGCGCGCGTGTCATGGCGTACTACCCGCCGGCGGAACCGGCGCAGGCGCAGACACGGCGGGTGCTGCGGGTGCCGCGGGTGCACCGGAGCTGGCCCGATCATAGATGTCGGCCAGCGAGAAACGCGCCTGCACCTCGTAGGCGGCCAGTCGATCCTTCTGTGCCAGCAGCTCATTCTGCGCCAGGTGCTGCAGGAACAGGCTCTGCTGTTGCGCGGAGTCGAGCAGCGCCTGCTGCAGCTGCGCGATGCGCGTCGCCAGTGCCGCAATGCGGGTCGCGAATTCGCCGGTATTGGTCGGCACGCTGCCACGCGCGCGCTGCACGCGCGCCCAGCGGTTCTGCGCCTCGTTGAGTGCGGCATCGAGTGCGCGCAAGGCACGCCGCTGACTGTAGTCGCGCTGCTTGAATTCATTGTCGAGGCGCCAATAGAGCACACCTTTCATCAATTTGATCTTGTCGCGCTCGATCTGCAGCCCGGCGCTGTCCCCGCCGGTGGCGCTGGCGAGCGCAGCTTCCATCTGCCGCAGTTTGGACCATTGCTTCTGCTCGGCGCTCGTGCCCAGGGCCGCCACGTCATCACCGGTTTCGATGCTGGTGAGCCGGGCATCCACGGCCGCGCGCGCCGCCAGAAACTTGGCGGGCAGTTCGCTCGCCAGCAGCGCATCGGCACGCGGCAGCCGGTCGGCGTAGGCCCGCTCGCGGGTATCAATCATGGCGCCGAACGCATCCATGCTCTGGTTCCAGCGCGTCAAGGTGCCGCCGAGATACCCCAGGTCGCGATAGTTCTTCAGGCCTTCCTGGAAGTCATTATCGGCCAGCAGCGCGTACAGGTAGCGCGACTGCGGCGCATCGGGCAGCTGCCGCAGCTGCCAGAACCAGCCCAGCTGCTGCGCCTTCTGGTCGGCGCCCAGCAGGTCGTCGAGCATGTGGCCCTCGCCGATGCGCGCCACCGATTCGTCAATGCGCCCCGCCTCGCTATCGAAAGACTTGATGGCCGACTCGTAGTAATCGGCGGCCTGGGCATTGGCTCCGAGCTTGCTGAATGCATAGGGCACGGCGAGAAAGGATTCCTGCACGGCGGCATCGAGCAGGTTGCGGTCGTGCAGCTCGAGCCAGGGCGTGAGCGCCTCACGAAACTGGCCGAGCTGCGCGCTCGCCCAACCCACGCCCAGCAGCGCGCGGGTCGCATAGGGGCCGGACAGCCGCACCCGCTCGAGCGCCACACGCGCGTTGCCGGCATTGCCGGCCTGCAGCCAGGCGTAGCCCAGCGCCAGGTTGGCCTTGTCGCGCAGTGCCAGCATCTCCTCGCCGCCGACCTCCATGGTGCCCACCGCCGTCAGCACGGGATCGGCCTCATTCATGCGATTCTGGCGCACCAGTGCCACGCCCAGATTGAAGCGCGAGTAGGCCATCCAGTCGGCGGGGCCCTGCCAGCCGGCGAGCCGCGTCGCCGCTTCGTCGAAGCGGTTCTGGCGCATCAGCACGTTCACCAGCAGGTGCTGGCGCTCCGCTTCGAGCGCCGGTGCCAGCGTGCCGGTGATGCGAGCGAGCGATTGTTCGCTGCGGTCATAGTAGCCGCGCGCGTACCAGACCTTGGCCAGGTAAAACCAGGCGCGATTGCGCACTCCCACCGGCACCTCATTGCCGAGCAGGGTCTCGAAGCGCTTGCCGGCTTCGTTGTGCATGCCGAGCGAGAGATACAACCCGCCGGCCAGCAGCGCCGCATCGTGTTGATGATTGGGCATGCGCTGCCAGTGCTCGTAGGCCTCGAGGCGGGTCAGTGCCTCGAACTCATCGCCGGCGTAAAAATGGAACAGCACATCGCCGTAGTGCAGATCCTGGACGCGGATCTTCGGCAGACTGTCGGTGGGCACGGCACGCGCCGCCCAGGCAGGTTGGGAACCGGCGCTCGCTGCCAGCAACGCCATGAGGCCGCTGGCCAGCAGCGGCATCCGGAGCGCCAGGGATCGCCGCATCGGGCCGCTACTCCCAGTCCCGGATCTCGAATTCCGGTTGCGCCTTGCGCGCCCGGTCGGAAATCTTCAGTTCGAGGTACTTGGCGCCGACGCCCTTTTCAAACTTGATCGAAGCGCCGCGCCGGTAATCACGCTCATTCGGACCCTTGCCACCGAACAACGCCACCAGTTCGTGCTGGCCGGCACGCAGGTTGCCCACATACAGGCGCTGCACGCCGCCCTTGGCCAGCGCCGCAACTTCGCGTGGCGTGTAGAGGTAGTTGCTGACTTCGCGATTGTCGATCCTCAGCGTGACCGAATCGAGACCGAAGAATTCGCCGACGTCCATGGAGATGAACACCGCCACCTGGGTGTTGGCCGGAAACAGCAGCTCCTCCTCGAGCACGAACAGGTCCTTGTTGAGGTCGACCACCTGTTGTTTCAGATCCTGGATCTGCTCATCAAGCGCGCGCGTGCTGGCATCGGCGGCAGGTGCCGCGGCATCGGCCGGCGCGGCCGCCGCGGTCTCGGCCGGCGCGGCCGCGGGGCTGGTGGCGACCGCCGGCATGGGCTCATTCGCGCACCAGGCGGGCGACACCGCCAGCAGCGTCGCCAGCAGCGGCGCGGCGGCGCCGAGCCGGCGCAATTTTCTTGCAATACTCATAGTGGGCAATCCATTGGCAAGACTGTAATCGACCGTCGCACGGCCATCACAGCGGATCATCGAGCAAGGCGCGCAGCTGCGCGACGTACGAGTTATCAATACCGCGAAAGTCCGGCTGCACGCTGTGCACACGACCGCGCCGATCGATCAGCACCGTGGTCGGCAAACGCTCGATACCGTAGGCGCGGCTTACACCCTTGCGCCGATCCAGCAGCAGCGGGAAGCGCGCCGGATGGGATTTTGCGAATCGCGTCGCACGCGCGAGGTCGTCATCGACGCTGACCGCGAGCGTCACCAGGCCCGCCGAACGATAGGTGGTCTGCAGGTCGTCCAGGGCTGTGAGCTGCGTCACACATACGGCGCAGCGGCTGCTCCAGAACGCCAGCAGCACGACATCGCCGCGGTATTCAGACAGGCGCACATTGCCGCCGCTCGCGGCCGGCAGGGCGAAATCCGGGGCGGCGCTGCCAGGCTGTGCATCGGCGCAAGCCGCGCCGTGGAGCGCCGTATAGAGCGCAAGGATGAGTGTTAAGGTAAGTCGTCCGAACCAGCGGGTCACCAGCAGCTCCTTGGAAATGAACAACAGCGCCGGACGCCGCCCGCCATTTGACATCATCTGGAGCCGAGATGCGATAGCCACGAGAGAAGAATGCTGCAATACGGCGGCTCATGGAACCACCGCAGGCGTCTGTGATGCGCGACAGCGAGCTGTTAGCTGGCTTTAAACGGACCAGGTCCGACCGGTCCCAGGCCTATGAGACCTGTGGTACTGCCGAGGCTCGTACCAACCCCACTGTGCCATTTCAGATTTGAGAATGCGCCTTCCTGCCCATGAAGCGCCATGTAGTTCAGGACTACGGTCTCGGCGAGCAAGTTCACCGCGTTAGCTGCAGGACTCGACGTACTCACAACAGAACCATCGGCACTAAAGTGACCGATCTGGTTCCCGGCCGCGACCGTGGCAACCTTGCCACCCGGGTTGTAGACCAGGAAGAAAGCGGCGGCGGTTGACTGATTGTCGCCCGTCCACACACCCTTGCCACGACCGGCGGCAGAATTGTCGATCATGCCGTTCGAGGAGAGCGAACCATCACTGAACACATAAAGCATCAGCGGCATGTGTCGCCGCGCCGCATATTCCAGGCAGGCGCCCATGCAGCGACCGGCCCGGAAATCGCGACCTTCGCCAGTCGAGCGATCACCGGTATGATAATCGAAGCCGCCCATCTCGATGGTGCCGGCCCCGGCAAAACCGTTCACGACCATCTTCATGACGGCCGCGGTCTTGCGAATTTCGGAGTCACCGTCGTATTCCGCCTGCGTAAAGATGCCCGACGGCCCGACGATCAGAGGATCGACATCGGGATCAAGCGTCGCCTTGGCGTCACCGAATTTGTCGGCCAGGTAGGCTGCTTTGACATAGCCGCATTGCACCAGGTCCTTGACGACCAGGTCCGCAGCCCCGTCGGTGCGCAGCGTGACATTGTCGAGCTTCTTGCGGCTGATACGCTCCATCGATTCGAGTACCGCTGTGGCGTCATCTTTGCTCAGCAATCCGACCAGCTTGCCGGTGTCGACCAGACCAGTCACGTCCGAGGAGCGATCGACCTTGGTCGGCCTTGCGGTGGCATCCATCATGTAGGACGGCGCGACCGAATTGCCCCCCGAGTCGGAGCTGTCCGAGCCGATCAGCCCCAGCAGCTCGCCCAGAGCGCCGGCCGAATAGATGCCGTACATGGGGTTGTGCGGATTGTTGCCCGTGTCGTTTTGGCTCAAGGCGGGCAGCACCGCGCCATTGATGTTGGCACGCGTGGTAATCGCAGTACGCTCGAGTATGCCGCGCAGGAAGGCGCTGTCCGAATGGAAAGCAAGGCCCAGCTGCTGATCGACGAAGCTGCCGGCACCGATCGAGGAATTGGGCACCATATTGCCAGGCAGACCCAGCTTGCTGTAGCCCGCCGTGGACAGGAAATCAAGCTGCCCGCCAGCCTGACCGACCAGCACGTTGGAACCGGCGATATTCGCGCCGCCCGCCAGGTCGAAGCAGATGAACGGAATCATGGCAGCGCCGGGCTTTATATCGCACGGGCTGGTTGTGAGCGGCAAGATGTCGGGGGCAAGGTTCGCATAGGCCGCGCGCGGGTCCGCGAACAGACTGAAGACCGAGGCGCCGGCCATCGCCACGCCGCCGGTGATGAACCCCTGCCCGAGGAACTGTCGGCGTGTCACCGGCAGGGGGTGGTCGGGATGCCGCAGCGGTTCGTTCAACCCCAGGGCTCGTGTGCGTCGAATCTTCATAGGCGGCCTCGCTGAATCCTGGTAGTTGCGCTTACTTGATCATTACGGCGCCGCTGCCGAGTACGGCAGCACAGGCGGCTTTGGTGATGGTTTTGGTGCGATCGGCGGCACAACTGCCGCCGCCACACGCCGAGAGCGTGGCGACCAGACGATTGAGTTCCGTGGCCACGTCCGGATGATCAACGCTGGTATCGGCATCGAGCGGCTGCGTGGTGAGATTGACGCCCACGCCGCGCGTGACAAGAGGATTGATAAGCAACGACGGGTCAGCGAAGGCACTACTCGGCGCCGCACTCAGGTTCAGCCCCGGGAAGAAGCTGGCCGCCTGAGTCGACTCGACCAGCGCATCGCAGTACTGGATCGCCAGCTGCGCGACGCCTATCTGATGCGAAGCCACGAAACCTTCGATGGTCGGCACTGAAGGCAGCTGTTGTTCAACCAACTTATAAGTGGAATTCACGCTGGCCGTGCCCGGCGACACACCGGTGATATCGGCGAACGAGGCAGTGATTTCGCCGAAGGTGCGCACGCCCAGCTGCGAGCTCTCGGGCTTGTCGGCCGGGGTCGCCGGCGTCGGCGGCACCGGATCGGTGCGCACGTGAATCTGGCTGCCGATCTGGTCGAAGCTCAGGAAGAACAGGTCAGAGTCCGGTCCCTTCTCCAGCGCGATGACGGTGCCCACGTTGGCCAGGCGCTGACCCACACCAGGCGTGAAGTTGCTGTCAGTCACCGTGACATCGAGCGGCGCATAGGCCTGCCCGACCTTGGCCTCGGCGCCATTGATGCCGATGCGCATGCCCTTGATCGGGATGCTGCCGGGCATCGCCGCCGGATCCAGACTGATGAACACTGGCTTGTTGAACAGGTAGCTGTAGCTGTCGTAGCGGCTGACCTCGAACATCACATAGGCCTGGTTCATGCCGGTAAGCGCGCTGACGTTGAACAGCAGGAAGTAACGCTCGCCGACGCCGGCGGCAAAGTTCTGCTGGATCTGCTCCTGGGTCAGCGCCTTGTCGTAGACGGCCGCAAAGCGCAGCGTGCCCTGCCACTTGCGGTTGCCGGAGGTCTCGTTGCCGAGCAGGAATATGAAGGTGTCGTCCCAGTTGCCAATGGTGCCGCCCTTCTCGGCATCCACATCGCCAGTGTAGTTGCCGTTCACGTACAGGCGCCGGCCATTGACCGGATCGTAGGTCAGCACCACATGCTGCAGCGAGGCCTGCGCATCGCGGTCGGTGTCGCGGGTCAGCAGCGCCGGCGAGCCGTTGGCGTCGGTGGCGCTGGATCGCGCCAGCATCTCGTACTGGTAGGCATGCTGCGACATCGTGAAATTGCGCGAGGACGTGCCGCCCGAGAAGCTCGCCATGTAGGCATCTTCCTGGGTCACATTGGCCGGCGCGGTCCACAGCTCGACCGAGAACTCGCCGCTGTTCTTGATCAGGTCATAGAGCTTGTGGCTCGCGGCACCGCCGCGCGCCTCACCGCCGTTCGGGCCGAAGCTCACGCCCCAACCGCCCACCCAGCTGGTATCGCCGCCGAGCGTGAGGTTCAGCGCCGGATCGACGCCGCTGGTGTCATCGACTGTCGAGCCGGTGCCTTCCTTGAACTGGTACTTGGCGATGATCCCCGTCTCGTAGCGGTTGCCGCCCGAGGCGATGGTGCCGTCATACATTGACAGCGCCTTGGAGAGCACCAGCGCAGGATCGACCTGCGTGACCGGTATGCCATTGACGAAGGCCTGGATCGCCGCCAGCATGGTCGCCGAGCTCTGCGGACAGCTGACCGCCGAGCTGCCCTGGGGTATCCAGCAATTGTGGCTCTCATCGTGCAGGCGCACGTAGAAGCGCGACAGGGCCGGGGTATCGAGATTGATCTTGGCCTGCGCATTGGCGTAGGCCTCGTTGACATCGCTGCTGGCAAAATACGGCGTCTGCGGGGTCAGCGCGTTGGCGCTGTGGCAGCGCGAGCAGAACTGGCTCAGCAGCGGATAGACCGTGCTGGCAAACAGGCTGGAATCGGCCGGGAAGGTCTTGGTGCTGCCCACCGACTTGTCCACCGGCGCCACCAGCTGGACCTGTGTGCCACCACCGCTGACGCCGCCGGCCCAGTTCTTGATCCAGGTGGTGAGAATGTCCGCGCAGGCCTGCGGGCTCGAGAGCCAGCAGTTGTGGCCGCCGGCTACCTTGACCACCATGCGCGACTGGTCGGGCTGCGCCAGGTTCACGACGGTCAGAGCGTCGTTATAGGCCAGGTTGACGTCATCGGAGCGCGCAAACATCGGGCTCTGGCCGCCGGCCTTGTGACAGTTGCCGCAGCGATTGGCACCATTGATGTTCTGCCAGAGATTGACCTTGAAGGCCTGGACATCGGCGCTGCCAGGGGCCGGTCCCGCATAGCTGGCCGCGGTCACGCCGACCTGGGCATTGCCGTTCATGGTGGTGGCGGCGCCGCCCGAGCAGGCACTGAGCACCAGACTTAAGCTGGCCAGCAGCAGTGTCGACAGGAAATTGGTACGGTTCACGTTGCGGTCTCCTGGGGACTGGCGACTAGTTGCCCATGCAATAGATGGCGGCGTCGGCGAAGACCTGTTTCATCTTGTAGCCGCCGCTCTTGAAGTTGCCCTTGATCGTGCTGACGGCCTGGCGATCCTGGGCATTGCCCGGGTCGCGGAAGCACATGGCACGGAACACCTTTTCAACCTGGCATTGCGCGAAGGCATCGCTCTGCGCCAGCTCCTGTCCCATGCTCTTGGCGCCAGTGCCAGCGCCCGTCAGGTTGCTGTCGAAGCCGAGCACCTGGTTGGCGCCCTTGCGCCAGTAGTTGTTCCAGTGATCGTCGGTGGTGACGTAGCCGGTCTTGAAGTTGTCGGAGTTGATCAGGTATTTGGGCTGCACCGCGCCCGGGGCGTACGACAGGACGCCGGTGGTCGCGTCGAAATTGTAGTAGGCGAAGGCCTGATCCATCGGATCCATGCCGGCGTGACAGGTGATGCAGCTATTGAGAAACACGCGGCTGTCGCCGCCCGGTGAGCGGCTGACATCCTGGCGGATGCGATCCGGTGGGAGCGACGAGTCCTGCACCTGTTCCATGTCGCGGCACAGGTGATTGATCAGCGTGAAGCGGAACATGCGCCGGTTGGTGCCGGCGACGAAAAACGCTGCGGCCGAAGCGCGCGTGGTCATGACACCGGCCGCGGCCGCGGCCGGTATGCCCAGCAGGCTCGACTGGGTGGCGGGCACCAGGGCGGCCTGGAGATCGACGTTGTTGTCGTCCAGATACTGATAGTGGTCGTTGTTGGCGGCCGAGTAGGCCGGCGCCCCGGGCGTATTGGCCACATACAGCAGATCGGCCGAGAGCACGGTGCTGAAATCGATGCCGTCGCGCACCATGCCGATCACGGTTGCGGTGTAGTCATTGAGCGGCACGAACACCGACCGGTCGACGTTGGTCCACGGCGCGACGAAGTTCTTAAGCGTCACGTCATAAAAATTCTTGTTGGCCATGGCGAGCTGTGCCGCGGCAGTGGCATTGTTGGCAGCGATATCGGCGGCCATCTGCGACAGCACGGTGTCGGTCGGCGGCACACCCGCCAGGCGATCGTGCAGGCGGCGCGCCTGCTCACGCGAACCGGCCCACGCAGGGTTGCAAGCCTGCACAGCCAGCAGCATGGCCGTGGCCAAGGTGGCGATGCGCCGCGCCCGATCAAGGTGCCTGTCCTGTTTCATCACTTCGCTCCCATGTGCCCGAAGGCTGCACTTCGGGGGGCAATATACCCAGCGGTTCAGAGGCTTCGACTTGTCTCAAGTCGCATACGTCGCCACTCGCAGACATCGCACTTGCTACTGTTCAAGAGCTATGCTTAAGGCCGTGAATTGCGATACCTGTCACAGCAGCCTGGAGCGCGAACCTCTACCACTGGCGGCGGTATGCGTCGCACGCCAATTCCTTGCTGCCATAGGCCAAGGAACCGCATCCGGCGGCTGGCAGGGGTGACGCAGTTGGCAATATCGCGAGCAAATCTCGCCGCAGGGAGCAGCTGGACATGAACCGTGAATTCCGTCGACTGTGCACCGTTTTGGCCACGACCCTGGTGGCGGCGGCACTCAGCGCCTGTGGCGCCGGAGGCAGTCTGGACATAGGACGCGGCCAGACCGCCAACGGCGCGACCACCGATTTTGGCATTGCCTACATCAAGCGCGTGCTGCCCACCGACCCGGTAGCGCTCGCCAAACTGCGCCAGCTCGACGATCTGCGCCATCAGCGCAAGTTCTGGAGCAAGGCCGATGTCTACCTCCGTGACAAGGCCTCACCGGGCGGCGTGGAACGCAACATCACCGCGCGCCTGACCGGCACTGATTTCTACGACATCAAACATCTGGATGTCTCGGCTGATGGCACACGGCTGGTATTTGCGATGCGCGGCCCGCTGGTCGCGACCATGAAGGATTTCGCTCAGCCCACCTGGCGCATCTACGAATACGACATCGCCGCCGACAACCTGCACAGTCTCACCGACGATATAACCGCCAGCGAGGGCCAGGATGTCTCGCCGCACTACCTGCCGTCCGACAGCACCCATCCAAACGGGCGCATACTGATCAGTTCGACCCGCCAGCGCTACTCCAAGGGCGTGCTGCTGCAGGAAGGCAAGAGTGGCTTCGAAGCGCAGACCGAGGATGGCGACGAGTCGGCCTTCACGCTCAACGTGCTCGACCCGACGCTCACCGGTCCGAGTGCCTTCCAGCAGATTTCCTTCAACCAGAGCCATGACCTCGATCCGAGCGTCATGGCCAACGGCCGCGTCATGTTCACGCGTTGGGATCACGCGCCCGGTGGCACCAATGCCATGCATCTCTATACGATGAATCCGGACGGCAGCGACATGCAGCTGCTGTATGGCGCGCACAGTCACAACGTCGGCACGGTCGATCCGGCCACCAGCCTGCCGAGCACGGTCGAATTCGTGAAGACGCGGCAGATGCAGAGCGGCCAGGTCATGGCACTGATCCGGCCGGCCGACCCGGGCACCGATTTCGGCGGCAGCCTGGTGGTACTCGACGTCGTCAATTCGGTCGAATGCACGCAACGCACGCTGGCGGCCGGCGTGGGACCGGGCGGCAGCAACCCCTGCCCGGCGCAGACCGCCGCGACTACCAACGACGTGCGCACTATCCCCGGCCCCTCGCCCGGCGGGCGCTTCAATTCCGCCTATCCGCTCTGGGACAACACCAATCGCATCCTGGTCAGCTGGAGTGAGTGCCGGCTGATAGACACCACGGGGGCGATCGTGCCCTGCACGCCGGCCAACCTCGCGGTCGCCAACCCGCAACTGGCGCCGCCGCTGTACAGCGCCTGGCTGTTCGACCCCGCGGACAACACCCTCAAGCCGGTGGTGACGCCGACCGAGGGCGTGATGCTCACCGACGTGGTCACGCTGCAGGCGCGCACCTCGCCGGCCTTCGTCGCGCCGGTAGGCACCGGCAGCACGCTGGCGGGCGATGGTGTGGGCATCGTCGACATACGCAGTGTCTATGACTGGGCCGATGCGCAGTGGCAGGACCCGCGCTGGCCGCTCACCCTCAATTCGACGCCGGCGGCCTTCATCACCGCCATGTCCACCACCAATGCCGATGCCCGGCCGGCGCGCTTCCTGCGTCTGGAAAAGGCCGTGTCGATGGGCGACAAGAACCTGAAGGACGGCTTTCCGGATTTCGACCGCAATATCTCGCTCGACAATTCCGTGGGCTACATGCGCGAGATCCTCGGCTACGTACCCATCGAGGCCGACGGCTCGGTACGCGTGAAGGTACCGGCCAACGTCGCCTTCCAGATGACCATTCTCGATGCCAGCGCGCAGCGCATCACGACCTTTCCCCAGCATCGGGCCTGGCTGCAGCTGCGGCCCGGCGAAGTAATCCAGTGCAACGGCTGCCACAACGCGCGCACCCCGACCAGCGTCACAGCGCACGGTCGTGCCGGGCTGTTTGTCTCGGCCAATGCTGGCGACGCCTCGCGCAACACCGTCGCGCAGCTGCGCTACGGCGCGACCACCAACTGCGCCGTCGCGACCTGCCTCGCGGCCACGCCCAGCGTCGATGTCAAGTACGTCGGCAGCGGCATGGCGGGCGATACCAACATTAACCTGAGCTACAACCCCGGCCTGTCAACGCCCGTGCCGACCAGCCAGAGCTGCCTGAACGCCTGGTCCGGGACCTGCCGCATCACCATCGACTACGACAAGAGTGGCACCGGCGCGGCGAGCAGCGTACCCGGGCACATTCATCCGCTGTGGCAGACCGACCGCGGCGCCAACACCTGCGTCAACTGCCACACTTCGGCCACGCAGAGCGTGCAGTGCACGCCAACGGGCAGCAACACGCCCATCACCGTGACCTATGCCATGAGCCCCGGGGGTGGCCTCGATCTTGGCAACGACCCAGCGCAACAGGTCACCGCGCAGCTGCGCGCTTACCTGCAGTTGGTGACCACCCACACAGCGGTAGCCACGACGCTCAACGCCGCCTGCGTCCCGATATCCACCTCAGGCCAGTTCGGCGCCAGCATAGTTAGCGGTTCGGCCGCCACTTCGCGCTTCTTTGCGGTACTCTCTGGCGCCATGACCGGGACCGTGAATCACAGCGGGTTCATGACTCCCGGGGAACTGCGCATGCTGTCAGAATGGGTGGATATTGGAGCCCAGTATTACAACAATCCGTTCGCCGCGCCGCTCAACTGAGTGGCGGCGCCTGCTGGCGTTGCTGCTGCTTGCGTTGCCCCTGCTCACGCTGCCCACCAGTGCCCTGGCGGCCAGGCGCGAGCTGTTGCAGCTGTTCGTTACCGAACCCTTTCTCGAATTGCACACCGGCCCGGGGCGCGGCTACCCGGTGACCCAGGTGGTGGCGCGCGGCGATTCCATCGACGTGCTGTTCCACCGCACCGAGTGGTTCAAGGTACGCACCGAACGCGGCATCGAGGGCTGGGCCTCCGAGCACGACCTGCTCAATACCACGCTGGCCGATGGTTCGCCGTTTACGTTCGACCGTGGCGATCGCGAGGGCTTCCGCTCGCACCGCTGGGAAGGCGGCGTGATGACCGGTGACTATGCGGGTGCGACGCTGGTCGAAGGCTTCCTGGCGCGCTCGCTGACCGACACGTTGAAGGTCGAGCTGCATGCCGGGCAGTTTCTCGGCAACCTGTCGAATGGCGAGGTCGCCGATCTGGGCCTGAACCACGTGTTCGTGCCGCGCTGGCGCTGCTCGCCGTTCGTGACGCTGGGCACGGGCATCGAGCGTACCGAGGCCAAGGGCACGCTGGTGCGACCGGTGACCCAGAGCTATCAGACTGCCTACGAAGGCATCGGCGCCCGCTACTACCTGGCGCGCCGCTTCTACTTGCGGGCCGAGTACCGTCACCACACGGTATTCACGAAGAGTGACAGCAACGAGGTAAAACGGGAATGGAAACTCGGATTCGCGTTCTTCTACTAGCCCTGGTCTGCGCCTCGACCAGCGGCTGCGCGCACCTGCATTGGCCGTTCCATCGCCATCACGCGCAAGCTGCGCCGACGACGGGCGAGACTACCCAGAGCGCCACCGACGCCGCCGCGGCGGCCAGTGCCGAGGCGGCGGCCGTGCCGCCGACCGTCATCGAGCCGCAGGTCGAGCGCCGCAAGATCAAGGTGCCGAAGATCAAGAGCCAGAACGTCGAGCTCGGCGCCTATTATGGTGAAATCTCCATCGAGGATTTCGGCGCCGCGCCGGTCAGCGGTGTGCGCTTCGACTACCACGTCACCGAGGACTTCTTCTTCGAGGCGAATTATGCCCGCGCCAAGGGCGGCAAGACCAGTTTTGAAACTCTGGGCGGCAATGTCCAGCTGCTCACCAACGATGAGAGACGCTTCACGTATTACAACCTCTCGCTGGGCTACAACTTCCTGCCTGGCGAGGTGTTTCTCGGTCGCAACCGCGCCATGACCAGCGGGTTATACCTGATCGGCGGCATCGGCAGCGTCAAGTTCGCGGGTGATCAGAATTTCACCGTGAATTTTGGCGCTGGTTTCCGGGTGTTGCCGACCGATTGGCTGGCGATCCACATCGAAGCGCAGGATCTGGTGTTCAAATCCGATCTGCTGGGTGTGGAACGCCTGAAGAACAACCTGACTGCCCACGTAGGCGCGACCGTGTTCTTCTGACACGGAGTAAGGTATGAAACGCATTGTCCTGCCCCTGTGCTTCCTGGTGATGTCGGCCGCCACGCTGGCGGCGTCAGTCGATCCGCTGCGGACCGGCGCGTCGGCGCCGACCTTTGCGCTGCAGTCCAACAGCGGCAAGCCGGTGGCGCTCGCCGATCTGAAGGGCCAGATCGTGCTGGTCAATTTCTGGGCCAGCTGGTGCGGCCCCTGTCGCAAGGAAATGCCGATCCTGGAACAGCTGAACCGGCAATATCGCGCCAAGGGCGTGACGCTGGTGGGCGTGAATGTCGAACCCGACACCGCCGCGGCGGTCGACTGGCTGAAAGCCACACCTGTCTCTTTCCCGATACTCTTCGATGTCGACAGCAAAGTCAGTAAGCTTTACCAGGTAGAGGGCATGCCCAACACCGTGATACTCGATCGCACCGGCAAGGTACGCTATATCCATCGCGGCTATTCGGCGGGCGCCGAGAACGAGTATCTGGACCAGATTCGCGCGCTGATACGGGAATGATTGCACATGACTAAACGATCCGGACTGTTGCTGCTGGCAGCCGCCGGCGCTGTGGCACTGTCAGCCTGCAGCCCGATCGAACCCTGGGTGAAGCCCTACGAGCGCGAGCACCTGGCCGAGGCGGTGATGTCCTTCAGCCGCGACCCGGTATCGACCAGTTACATCGACCACGTATTTGAATCGCGTGAAGGCGCGCGCGGCGCCACCGGCGGCGTGGGCGGCGGCTGCGGCTGTAACTGATCCGTGTCAGCCGCGCCGCGCCACCTGTCCCGATTTGCCGCCGCCGCGCTCGCGCTGCTGGGCACGGCAAGCGCCGGCGTACTGCCGGATGACCGCGCCGACCTGCTGATCCACAGTTACAAGGGTGGCGGCATTGAGATCGAGGGCCCCTCGGTGCTGGTGCGCAAGAAATTCGGCGATCATGTCTCGGTCGCCTACAACTATTACGAGGATCAGATCACCGGTCACGTGGATACCTATTCGGGCGCATCCGTCGATGTGACCAGTGGCGCCAGCACCTATAAGGAAGAGCGCAAACAGCATTCGCTGAGCGTCGATTTGCTGCAGGGCAAAACCACCTGGAGCACAGGCTACATCGACAGCAATGAACCCGACTACAAATCCAAGACCGCCTTCGCCACCGTCAGCGAAGACATGTTCGGCGATCTGACCACGGTTTCCTTCGGCGTGGTGCGCGGCTGGGACAAGGTCTACGACAAGACCACCTTCAAAGGCGATGCGGACCGGCGCAACTGGCAGCTCGGGCTCTCGCAGATCCTGAGCCGCAATCTGCTGCTGGGGCTGAATTTCGAGACTTCGGAAAGCGAAGGGTTTCTGAACAACCCCTACCGCCTGGTACGCTTCCTGTCCAATGATCCGACCCTGGCGCGTGGCTATGGCACGCAGCCGGAGGCCTATCCGCACACCCGCACCGGCAATGCCGGCTCGGCGCAGCTGAAATACCACCTGCCTGGCCGCGGCGCGCTCGATAGCAGCTACCGCTACTTCAGTGATACCTGGGGTATCCGCGCCCATACCGTGCAGCTGGGCGTCGCCCAGCCGATATTCCACAACTGGCTGCTGGACGGCCACCTGCGCTTCTACCGCCAGACACACGCCAACTTCTACAGCGACCTGTTCCCCTATGCCGACGCGCAGAACTTCATGGCGCGCGACCGGGAGCTGGCCACTTTCAAGAGCCTGACCATCGGCGCGGGCGCCTCGTGGCAGCTGCCGCACCCGCGATTCCTGCAGAAAAACTCCGTCAACGTGCGCCTCGACCGGCTGCGCATCAACTACCAAGACTACCGCGACCTGCGCTTCACTACGGTGGGCGCGGGCAACGAGCCGCTGTTCACGCTGGACGCCACCGTATTCCAGGTCTTTTATTCTGCCTGGTACTGAACGATCATCTTTGCAGCGGGTCCAATGACCCGCCTCACAACCAGGGGATTGCTCATGACTCACTACGCGCGCCCGCGCCTATTGTTCATTGCCTTGCTGACCGCGCTGTGCGCGCCGACCTTCGCCGCGGCCCAGTCGCGTGAAGACGCGAAGCTGATCACCGCCACCCAGGTGCTGGATGAGCTGCGCGCCACACCCGATCAGAGGATTCCCACCTGGCTGCTGGATCGCGCCTATGGCGTCGCAGTAGTGCCGAACGTCATCCAGGGAGCGGTCGTATTCTTCGGTGGACGCCGCGGCAAAGGCGTACTCAGTGCGCGCGATGCCAACGGGCGTTTCAGCGACCCGGTGTTCATCTCACTGACCGGAGGGAGCGTCGGCTGGCAGATTGGCGCGCAGGCAGCGGACGTCGTGCTGGTGTTCGCCTCCAAGCGTAGTCTGGAGAACTTTGGTCGCGGCCAGTTCACGCTGGGTGCCAGCGCCTCGGTCGCCGCTGGCCCCATGGGGCGCACGGGTGAGGCGGCAGCGGGCGTCGAGGCCGAGATCTATTCCTATTCGCGTGCGCGCGGGCTATTTGCCGGCGTGGCACTCGATGGCACGGTGCTGGCCTTCGACGGCAAGGCCAATCGCAACTTCTATGGGCATGAAGTCACGACCGCGCAGATTACCGGCGGCGAAGTGAAAGCCAACTCCGAGACTTCACGGCGATTCATTGCCGCCATCGTCGCGGGTTTGTCACCGGCGGCGGGTGCGGAGCCCACGGCACCGGCGGTCGCTACGCCGGCACCGGCAGCTCCCGCGGCGCCGGCCCCCGAAGGCGCCAAGAGTTTTCCGCTCGCCGATCCGCAACCGGGCAGCGAGCCGAAATAACCGCGCGTCAGACTGTCTCGAGCGTTGCGATGCACTCGGCGTTCCGGTCCTGATCCAGCAGCGCTGTGCCCTCAAGCGGGCGCGTGCGGCTTGACCCCAGCCCAGGTCCAGCCGGTGATCTTCCAACCGCCGGCGCCGCGGCGCAGGGTCACGGTAATCTGCCCTTCCTCCAACATCGGCTTGCCGTGGTCCTTATAGGTATAGACCGTTGGCATCACTACATACGCCAGAGCACCCTCAATCTCTTTGCGGATCGGCTCGCTGTAGCTGACGTGGCCATCGGTCACACCGGTGGCGGCGGCGTGTTTGTCGTACGCCGCTGCCCAGCGGTGCGCAGCGTTGGGCCCCAGCCAGCGATGCGGCGCAAACTCATCGACAATGGAGATATCGCCGGTGGCGTAGGTAGCAAAGGCCGATTTCGTGTCGCCGCTGTTGAAGCCATCGATAAACTGGCGGATGGGGGCCGCCGGATCACCCTGCGACGCGGCCGTGGCCGTGGCCAGTGACGCCAGCAAGACGCCCGCGATCAAGGTCAGTCTGGTTCCAATCATCGCTACACCTCTGCTTCGTTGAATACCCGATCATAGCGCCGGCGCAATGTTTCAGGGCAGCAGGATTTTTTCCTCGAGACGGAAAGTGACGAAAGCGAAGGTATTGCGCGCAATAGCATCTGCACTGTGTACTCACATGTTTCATTCCCTAAAGATGCCATCAGACCAGTCGGCTCACGCTGCCCTGCGGATCCAGCGAAGAGGGCGCGTGCACAGCTCGCGCTGCAGATAGTCGTCCACCGCATCGGCCCGCGCAGCGGAGCTTAGGGTCGGAATGACGAGCTGGGTGAGAATGCGCGGGCAGACCACAATCCCAAGGAAATTCGGGACTTTGGCGAGCTAATGACACGATCAGGCTGAGGTCTGCACGCCTGCTGTGGATTGTTTTCCCCGCTTGACCGGTTCATGTTACATGCAGATTGCGTCGGCAATTGCTAAGGTTGGAACGGGGCGGATTCAGTTTGCAGGACGATCGGAGCAGCGGCCATGCAATTGTCACAGGCGAAACGGGCACTCCACAGCGTGATCAGGCGATTAGGGAACCTCGCCCCTCACGATCGCGAACGCGTCGAGCAGGAACTGGGGGAAATCCTCCTGTATCTGATTCGCACCGCCAATCGCTTCGGCATCGACCTGGTGGCCACCGCCGGCAAGCGCTTGTCCCACGATGCGAGGCTACTGCCCAGTGCCGTGGATGCGCTGGCGGCGGCCCGCCCGCCCCGAATACTAATCGTCGAGGACGAGGGGATCGTCGCAGCCGACCTGCAGGAAACGCTGAACGGACTGGGTTACGACGCCTATGCCATTGCCGCCTCGGGGGCCGAGGCGCTGTCCATTGCCCGCGACAACCCTCCGGATATTGCGCTGACAGACATTCGTATCGACGGTCATGTCGACGGCATTGAGGTCGCGGCGCAGCTGCGCCAGGAATTCGACACGGCGGTCATCTTTGTTACCGCCCTGGCTGACGATGCCACCTTTCAACGGGCCAAGCGCACAGAGCCCTACGCCTACCTGATCAAGCCGGTCAGCGGCACGGCGCTGAAGACCACCATTGAACTGACCGCCCGTCGCCAACGCCAGTCCCTGCTGACTGCCGGCTGATCCGCTTGCAGCCCGCGACCGCACCCGTCGATTGGGCCACCGCCGTCGAGGCCATCGTGCGCCGGACGCCCGCCTCAGGCTCGCAGCCGAACGACCTGCGCGCACCGGTACGGCTGCTCGCGCTGTTGAGCTCCGCCGCACCGCTGAATGTGCTGCTCGACGGGCTTGCCACCTATGTCGAGACTTGGGCCCAGGGCCTCCACTGCACGGTTCTGCTGGTCGACCCGACCGGCCGGCTGCTCGTGCCGGGCGCTGCTCCCAGCCTGCCCGCGACCTATGCCGACGCCATCGGTTCAGTGCCGATCGAGGACGGGCGCGGATCCTGCGGCACTGCTGCTGCACGTCGCGAGATGGTCGTCGTCGAGGATATTGAGCACTCGAAGTTGTGGGACAACTACGTGCCGATCGCCCGGTCGCACGGCCTCAAGGCATGCTGGTCAGTGCCCGTGCTCGACGATGCGCGCGCGCTGCTTGGCACGCTGGCCCTGTATTACCGCGAACGGCGCGCGCCCACGGTTCAGGAAACTGAGCTCATTCAGTTTGCCTCATCGCTGGCGGCATTTGTGATTCAGCGTCACCGCGACGCCGAGCGAATTCGCGCCAGTGAAACCCGGGTCAATGCCGCCGTCTGGGGCACCGAAATCGGACTCTGGGAGACCAACGCCGAGGGCGAATTTCTATGGTTCGACAGCTGGTGCGAGCGCTTCGACGTCGACCCCTGCATCGGCCGCAACGGGCTCGAACGCTGGACGGAGCGCATCCATCCGGACGACATCGACGCCTATGTCGCCGGGGACCTGCCCTGCCTGGATGGCGCCGAGGACCACTACGTCATCGACTATAGAATCCGCAGTCGCAATGGGGAATGGCGCTGGATTCATGAGCGCGGCAAGGTGACGGCCCGCGACAGCGGCGGCGCGCCACGTCGGTTCACCGGCGTGTGTATCGACATCGATTCGCAGAAGCGGACCGAGGCCGCGCTGCGCAAAGCCGAGGATCGCTACGAGCTGGCGATCAACGCGGCCCGGCTGCCGGTCTGGGAATACGATGTGGCCACCGATACCGTCACTGGCAACGTCTACTGGCACCAGACCGTAGGCTACGAGCTGTCGGATCCAAAGGCCCGCCGGCGCATCGAGACCTGGATCAGTGACGTCCATCCGGACGATTGCGCCGCACAGCAGCGCGTCATCTCCGGTGAGGCCGCCGATTCCACGGGTTATTATCAGTCGGAGTTTCGGGTCCGGGCGGCCAATGGCGAATACAAATGGTTGCTGGATCGTGGCCGCGTGATCGAACGCGCGGCGGATGGCTCGCCGCGCAAGGTGGTGGGAATCTCGGTCGACATCGATGCCCGCCGGCGCATGGAAACTGAGCTGCGCGCCTCGCTGCGCGAGAAAGAAGTCCTGCTGCAGGAGATACATCACCGGGTCAAGAACAACCTCCAGATCATCACCAGCCTGATCAATATGCAGCAACGGCGACTCCAGGATACTGCGACCCGGGAGACACTTGAGCAGTGCCAGCACCGCGTGCAGGCCATCGCGCTGATTCACGAGAAGCTGTACTTGTCCAAGAACCTGGCGGGTGTGCCGCTGGCCGACTACATCCGCAGCCTCACCGGCGACATCCTGCGCGCCGCCGGCACGCCGGCGACAACCGTGTCGCTCGATTTGGCGATCGAGGATGATGCACTGCCCATCGACATGGCGATTCCCTGTGGCCTGATCCTCAATGAACTCATTACCAATGTGCTGAAGCACGCCTTTCCGGATGGCAAGTGGGGTTCGATCGAGATCAGCTGCGGCCGGGTCGGGAGCGATCGGCTGCGACTCGCTATCACCGACAATGGCGTGGGATTGCCGGCCGATTTCAACATCAAGAGCTGCCACTCAATGGGCCTGCAGCTGGTCGACACGCTTGCCAGGCAGCTCGGCGCCCAGCTTGAGATCGAGCGTTGCGCGCCGACCACCTTCAGGCTGACCTTTCCGATCGAGCGCTGAACCCAAAGGAGGAGCTATGCACAAGCGACAACTTGGAAACAGCAGGCTTGAAGTATCGGCAGTGGGTCTGGGTTGCATGGGCATGAGCTTCGGTTATGGGCCCGCGGGTGACCGGCAGCAGATGATCGAGGTCATCCGCGCCGCGGTGGCACGCGGGGTCACGTTCTTCGATACCGCCGAGGTCTATGGTCCGTACGTGAATGAAGAATTGGTGGGCGAGGCCCTGGCGCCGTTCCGCGGCAAGGTCGTGATCGCCACCAAGTTCGGCTTCAGATTCGTCGATGGCAAGCAGGATGGCCTGGATAGCCGGCCCGCGCATATCAGGGAGGTCGCCGAGGCCTCGCTGAAGCGCCTGAAGGTCGAGGCCATTGATCTTTTCTACCAGCATCGCGTCGACCCCGACGTGCCCATCGAAGATGTCGCGGGCGCGGTCAGGGACCTGATCCAGGCCGGCAAGGTCAGGCACTTTGGCCTGTCGGAAGCCGGAGCCCAAACGATACGCCGCGCGCATGCGGTGCAGCCCGTCACCGCGCTGCAAAGTGAGTACTCACTGTGGTGGCGAAAGCCTGAAGCGGATGTGCTGCCGACGCTCGAGGAACTCGGTATCGGTTTCGTCCCCTTCAGCCCACTCGGTCGCGGCTTCCTGACCGGCACGATCGATGAGAATACGCACTTCGAGAGCGGTGATTTCCGCAATTTGGTACCGCGCTTCGCGCCTGAGGCGCGGAAGGCGAACAAGGCGCTGGTGGACCTGATCGCCGCAATCGCGGCCCGCAAGCGGGCGACTCCCGCGCAACTGGCGTTGGCCTGGTTGCTGGCCCAGAAACCGTGGATCGTCCCGATCCCGGGCACCACGAAACTGCACCGGCTCGAGGAGAACATCGGCGCTGCAACACTCGAGCTCAGCGCGGATGACCTGCGTGAGATCAACGGCGCCGCGAACCGGATCATGGTGCAGGGCGAGCGCTACAACGAACAGATGAATCGCATGGTCGGGCGCTAGAGCGCCGGCGCATATTGTTCCAGAAATTCCCCTGCCACGTGCTGCGTGATCTGGCTGCCCAGACTTCCCCAGGCGGCGTCATAGCCGTGATCGCTGTAGGGCACAGCGATCAGCACGTTCGGCACCCCTGCCCGGTTCATCCGCTCCCTGGCGTCGCTGTGGCCGGCAAACGGAACCAGATGATCGTGCGCACCGGCGCCGATCAGGGTCGGCGCTGAGCCCGGCCGGATATGGAACACCGGTGAGACGGTCCAATAGCGCTCCGGAAACTGTTCGGGTGAGCCGCCCAGGTACGCCGTATTGAATTTGCGCCCGCCGATCGGGCCCATGCCGGTGTCCAGGCGCCACGGCAAAGCCAGATCGTCGGGCGGATACAGGGCGATGACCGCGCGCGGCTGCATGGCAACGCCACCGCAGCTCGATTTCACGGTGCCGTCGGCCAATCCGTAGGCCACCTGCATCGCCAGGCCGCCGCCTGCCGACTGGCCGGCGAGCAGTACCCGATCCGCCGCAATATTGTAGCGGTCGGCATGTGCCGCTATCCAGGTCAGCGCGCAGGCCACGTCGGGCGCCGCCTGATTCCAGGTGACCGGCGGACTCAGCCGGTAGTCCACGTCGAACACGGTGTAGCCGCGCCGCGTAAACCAGCGATCCCAGTTCAGGGTTCCGCCGCTGCGTTGTCCAACGACGAAGCCACCGCCGTGCATCATCACTACCGGAGTCGAGCGGCGGTCGAGGCCGGCCTGGCGCGGCCGATAGATGTCCACGTGCAGTGGTTTGCCGTCAGGGCTCGCATACAGCTGGGTGTCATCTGGCACGAGCGCCGGCCCGCCAGGCACGATCCGCAGATGATCGATCCAAGACAGTGGTGTACCGGTCTGGTGTGCCAGCCGCGCCAGCGCTACGAGGGGCACCAGCGAACCGGCAATAGTCGCGACGCCTAGGATTGCGATGGTCCTGGTGAACCGGCCCGCCCCATTCACCACTGCGTACCAGGCGAGCGCCGTACCCACCGATGCCAGCAGCACAATGTGCAGAGTCAGGAAGGACTCCAGCAAGGTGCCGATGGTGCCGAGCGCGGGAATTGCCGGAACCACCGCCCCCAGCACAGCCAGGGACCCCGGAATTACGGCTGCCGCGCCGATGACTGTGCAGAGCGTTCGTGCACGAGTGGTGGTGCTGATGCGCATACGCTTAAGGCTCCTTCCCGGCCGTTACTGGAAAGCCCGCTTCGCGCCAGGCTTTCATGCCACCGTCCAGCGCTACAGCGTCCTGGAAACCCCTCTGCCACAAGGTGGCGGCGGCACAGTTTTCCTCGCAGCCCATCAGATATGACCGGAAGCCACTCTTCGCAACAGATTCGAAAAACATCAGGCCTCCCGTGCCATGCCGCGATTACTGTAGGACAAGCATAAGCGCCTTGATGTCGTGGACAAAATCGGCCACCGGCGCGATGGACGCGCCGGATCGATAGTCCACCAGTGTGCGCGGCGCTCCTCGTGAATCCACCAGGCACAGTAGTACGGATCGAGGTCTGTGGGCGCGCATGCTATGGATTGCAGTTGGCGGTGAGTGTCTGCAGCGAAGTCACATTGATCCGACTGCCCGGGGTCCCTTCAATCAATACGCCCATGACCGCGATCTTATGCCCCACGCGGCTTTGCGGATCAAAGGGCCCGATACACCCAGCAGCTTGAATTCTCTGGCGCCGAGACGCCGCGCGGAGGCGGCCCGAAGTTCTGCCATGGAGGTCGCCCGGCTGTCGGCCGCGACAGGCTCGTCAGCCTCGCTCAGCAGCCAGGTGCCTGGTTTGCCCGGTTTAAGGCTACGGACCGCCTGGACGTTTGGTAGCGCGCTGTGTCCAGGCACTGCCGAATCCGGGCTGGTAACGGCATAGTGCGCCGGCACGGTGCGCCGCGGTCCTCTAGAGTGCCCGCCTACCGCGACATGCATGGTCCAGGCACTCGTTTGCCGGTGCTTGACACGCAAGCACGTACTTGCCTATAATTCACGCAGGTATTTACTTGCGTATAAAACATGGCAGAACGCCTGGACACTGACGCGCTCTTCAAGGCCCTTGCGGACTCCAGCCGGCGCAAACTCCTGGACCTGCTGCATGTGCACGACGGCCGCACCCTCGTCGAACTGTGTGCGCACCTGGACATGACGCGCCAGGGTGTGACGCAGCACCTGGATCTGCTGGAGGCGGCAAACCTGGTCGCCACCGTGCGGCGGGGCCGCGAAAAACTGCACTTCCTCAATCCGGTGCCGTTGCAGGAGATTTACGAACGCTGGATTGCAAAATTCGAAAAGCCGCGCCTCAAGGCGCTCGCGGATCTGAAACGACGACTGGAGAAAACCTATGGCTAGATCGACCTTTGTCTACGTGACCTACATCCGTACCACGCCGGAGAAATTGTGGTCAGCGCTGACCGATGACGTGGAGTTCATGAAGCGCTACTGGTTTGGCGTGCATTGCGAAAGCAAATGGACGGCGGGGTCCTCGTGGAAGATGGTGTCCGGCGATGGTCAGACCTTGGATGCTGGCGAGATCGTCGAAGCCGAGCCACCTCGGCGCCTGGTGATCCGCTGGCAGCACCAGAACAAGCCCGAATTGAAGGCCGAAGGCGAGTCGCTCTGCACCATGGAACTGGAGCCCAGCGGAACCGCGGTGAAGCTCGCTATCACCCACTCCATCGAGCGCGATCCCTCAAAATTCATCGCGGCGGTGTCCGGTGGCTGGCCGAAGATCCTCGCCAACCTGAAGTCGCTGCTGGAGACTGGCTCCACCGTGCTGCAGGACGCGTATCCGACCAGCAATCAGCAATAAGTGCCTACCTCAGATCCGTTGGATGCCACGGCGGCCATCGCCGCGATCGAAGCCAACTTGCGTGCGTCTTTGGTGGGTCACACCTTCATCGCGCCCGGCCGATCTTGGTACTCACCTGCAAGGACTCGGCGTCAGGCACGTCGCTAGTGCTGGGTGCAAGGATTCGCCGCCGGCTTTGGAATTTCGGCACCACATGCGCGTGGCGACTTCGTCGTTGCTGGAGGGCGCGGGAGTTCCGGCAATCTATCATGTGGTCACGAGACCACCCTAAGGCAATCAGCGTCCGCCCCAGGTCCCGCGCCGGAGTGCTAGGATCACGCGATGGCGCGACGTACCACCCTGACTCTGCTCGCGGCTCGCGTTATTTGCGGCGCCGGCGCGTCGTTCGCGCAAGCGGCGGCTCCGCTCGCGGCAGCGCCGGGCGCGCGCGTGGTCACCGTGTCGCCTCTCGGGACGACTGCCAGCGAGCCGGCCATCGCCGTGAATCCACGCGAGCCGCACGAGCTCGTTGCGGTCGGCGGCCGTTGGGCGGCCTACTCAGTCGATGCCGGTGCGACATTCACGCCGGTACGGGTGACCCCCGACGACCACCCGCCGCTCGGAGACGTTTCGCTCGCCTTCGACGACCGCGGGCGCTTGTTTCTTTCCTACCTCGCGATCCAGAAGAACGGCCTGCCCGGCTACTGGGGGCACGGTACCGGCGGGAACGGCATCTGGGTGCTGCGGTCGCCTGACGGCGGCAAGACTTGGGATCCTACTCCGGTCGGCGTGAAGGTATGGAAGGGCGACGAGCCGGACGTGAAGCTCGAGGATATGCCGAGGATCTGGTCGGACACCGGCACGACCAGCCCACACCGCGGCAACCTGTACATGGCGTGGATCGAGTGGCAGCTCGAGCAGTCGATCATTCTCTACACGCGCTCGAGCGACGGTGGCCTGACCTGGGCGGCCCCGATCCGGATCAGCACCCGAGCCGGGCTACCGCGCGATGACAACGGTGCGGTGGTCGGCCCGATCGGTACCGTCGCGCCTGACGGCACAATCTATGTGATCTGGAACGAAGGGTTCAACGTCACGCTGGCAATCTCGAAGAACGGCGGCCGGAGCTTCGAGCCCTCGCGCCCGATCTTCGACGTTGCGGCGCCCTATTTCGGTGGCGCCAGCGGCATCCCAGGCGTCGCACGGTGCATGGGTTTTCCGCAGGTCGGTATCGATCCGAAGCGCGGCAGGCTCTATGTGACGTGGAGCGATTTTCGCAATGGCGATGTCGACGTGTTCATCTCGCGCTCCGACGACCACGGTAAAACCTGGACGGCACCGATGCGTGTCAACGACGACCCGGTCCACGACGGCGCCGACCAGTTCCTGCAATGGATGGCCGTCGACACGACCGACGGCTCGGTCAACGTGCAGTTCTACGACCGACGCGACGATCCCGCCAATCGCCTGACGCGCGTTACCCTCGCCCGCTCGACCGACGGTGGCCAGAGCTTCACGAACTACGCCTGGAGAACCGAGCCCTTCGCTACGGACAGCGCCTTCCTGGGCGACTACGAATGGACCGTCGCGCTGGGCGGGCGCGTGTTCGGCACCTGGGCGGAGCCCGCGCCGGCCGGTTACGTCCTGGCAGTGCCGCGAGCACCAAGCACCGTGGCCTCGACGACGCCGACGATCATCCGCGTCGGCAGCGCAGACTTCCGCGCGGCGCACTGAGCTTGGTGCGTCCCGACTGGCGTGTCATCGCCAGCACCTTCAGTCAAGCTCGGCCAGGAGTCTAGCGGTAGCTCACGCCCCTCCCTGCTATGCTGCGCGGCCGCCGCTTCCCGGCGCAGGCCATGAAACTCGCATGAAAGTACCCCGTCCTCTGCAGCCGCTGATCGATGACGGCATCATCGATGCCGTCGTCCGTCGCCTGCGCAGCGGCAAAGAGGCCGCGGTTTTCGTCGTGGAATGCCGTGGCGAACTGCGCTGTGCCAAGGTCTACAAGGATGCGCAACACCGCGGCTTCCACCGGCTGGCCGAATACCAGGAGGGTCGCAAGGTACGCGGCAGCCGCGACGCCCGCGCCTTGCGCAATAGCGGCCGGCACGGGCGCGAGCTGCAGGAAGCGCAGTGGAAGAATGCCGAAGTAGCGGCGCTATATACCCTGGATCGCGCCGGCGTCCGGGTGCCAAAGCCCTATGGCGTGTTCGACGGCGTACTGCTGATGGAACTGGTGGCGGATGAGCAGGGCCGCCCGGCACCGCGCTTGAGCGACCTGGCGATCCCACCTGAGCAGGCGCGGCTCTGGCACCGGTTCCTGGTGTCGCAGGTGGTGCTGATACTCGGCGCCGGGCTCATCCACGGCGACCTGTCGGAATTCAATGTGCTCGTGGATGCGTCCGGACCAGTCATCATCGACCTGCCGCAGGCCGTGAACGCTGCAAGCAACAACAACGCGTTCCGGATGCTGGAGCGAGACATCAACAACCTGCGCGAGACCTTCGGCCGCAGCGCGCCGGAGCTGCTCGACACACACTACGCGCACGAGATCTGGGCGCTCTACGGCGCGGGAGTGCTGACGCCGGACTCGGTACTGACGGGTACCTTCACCTTTGACGCGACTGCCGCAGATGTTGACGGCGTGCTGGCACATATTGAGGGCGAACGTCGCGAAGCAGAGGAGCGGCAGCGGCGCCTGCTGGAAGTCAATGCCTAACTGGACGAGATCACGCCTGCTCCCCTGCCTGTAACTCCGCTAGTACCGACGTTGGCACTGATTTGCGTCGTTGGTATCGGCGTCTATGGATTCTTCGGTCCTTTCTGGGCCCTGCCAGGAGAATTTCTCACCGGCTACGCAGCGGCATCGTCCAGATGCCCACCACACGGCGTTAGTTCCTCGTCCGAGCTGCAGGGTCGTTGGCTCCAGCACAGCGCCGGTTTACACCCCCCGCTTCCTTGCCCAAGCACTGACTATAGACGGCAGCGGCACGGGCATATTCCGCGACGCCGCCTCGTCCAGAAGACGCTGATACAGTGTACCGAGATCGCCGATTGGAGCGAGCGACAGGTTCAACGCCTTCGTCTGCGGCACGAGGCTGTGGAGTACGTCCGGCATCCACCGCTCTGCCCCAAAAAGTGTATCGGTCTGGGTCACCGGTTCAGGAAGTCCCGCCGCCACGAATGCGGCTGGAAGATCGGGGCCCATTCGGGTGTTCGTTCCGGTGCGATGAAAGGTCTCGACCAATAGAGCAGCGCCCGCTCGCCACAACGGCAGACCCTCGCATGCCTCCAGAAATGACTTCCAACATGGCTCTTGGAACCCAACAACACCGCCTGGCCGAACTATTCTGGAGACCTCCCTCAAGACAGCGATTGGATCGCGAAGAAACATTAGGATGTACCGGCCGACGGCCGCATCAAATGGTTCTGTTTCGGGGAGATCGGCAACGTCTGTTTCCGTGAACCGAACGTGGCCTAGACCCAGACTCACCATTCGAGCGGTTGCACGCGAGATAGCGCGTGGATCCCTATCAACGCCGACCACAATCCCGGCTGGCCCCACAAGCCGGCCGGCAATCAACGCGACGTCGCCGACACCGGATCCAAGGTCGAGAACACGTTGCCCGGGACCAATGCCGGCACGTCGAAACAAGCTTTCCGTGTGAGCGGACAACCATGCAGCCTGGCGAATCAATCGTTCCTGCTCGGCGTCCGCGCTGCCGAGGGCGTACTCATTCGTTTTACCTGAACTGGGCATGCTGAAATCCTGGGCTAAATGTGCTTTGGAATCGCCTGCAGATCCGTGCCAACTCTACCGAAAATTTACCGCACGACATCCGAGACTTCCGGTAGACGTCAGCGCCGAAACCAGCCTGCTTTTTCTCCCCAGAAATACGTGGGATGTTCGGGCAAGCCGACGCTAACCACGCGACTTCCTGTTGGAACCCGCAGCGTAGCGAAGACTACGCCTTCTCGCCTACTTGTAACTCGCAAGTTTGAAGGGAACCCCACACCCCCAGATCCCGCAGTACCCGTCCGGATTCTTCGCTAGGCACCGCTGGTGATAGTCGGCGCTTGAGTAGTCCTCGTACCCATAAAAATAGGTCATTTCTCCGATATGGGCTTCGATTTTTGACGAGCCACCTCTCGCAGTGACGCCGGCGGGCGCAATGGACCCCTTGATAACCTCTAACCTCCTCGGATTGCCTGCCGGCGTCCAGCAAAAACCTCACCCCGATAGGCAGTGGGGTGCTTGCCGCTCATCACATCGCTGATGGCGTGTGCATCGAGTGTTTCGAGGAAGTGCGCCTGCGCCGACTCAAGGACAGCTCGCAACCGGCAGCTAGGATATAGCGTGCAGCGGCCGTCATACTGGGGATCGAAGCACTCGACGGGCGTCAGTGGTTCGACGTCGCGAACCACCTCGCCGATGGATATCTTCGCCGGAGCACGAGCCAGACTGATGCCGCCGCCCTTGCCGCGCACCGCCTTGATATACCCTCGCTGCGAGAGCCGGTGGACAACCTTCGTCAGGTGGCTTTCCGAGACTCGGTGCGCATCGGCGACGTCCTTGATTGTCGTGGCAGCACCCCGCCGGTCTGCGAGAAAGATGAGCACATGCAACGAATAGTCGGTAAATCGAGTGAGTTGCATGCGGCACGCCTATCCGGTTCTCAAGCACTCCGGCGAAATGCCGTGCACTGCCGGTCACGGACACTCTATGCCTAACAGTTCCGGGAGGCCTCTACGTAGAATCCACATGTCTGCTTGCCTGAAGGTGCAGATAAACTGCACCTTTAATAAAGTCCATTCTGCAACGAGGGGGAGTTATGACGGTAGCTTCAGCGATGTCGGTCCGATCAGAAGACCCCGTCAGTCAAGTTCTGAAATGGATTTTGCTCACCGTGGGTGTGGTCACGTTCGTGGTGCTCGCCTGGACGGTCAAACTCACCTATCAAGCCGCGCCCCCCTTCCCCGAGCGCTTTGTCACCGCCGATGGCGGGGTCCTCATGACCGCCAGGGATATTCAAGCTGGCAAGGCCGGGTTTCAGCAGGCCGACCTGATGGACTATGGGAGTCTCTACGGAATGGGTTCTTACTTCGGTGAGGACTACACCGCCAGCAATCTCGTCCGTCTGGCGACGCTTACTCAAGAGAGTATTGCGCACTCGACAGCAGGTACGGCATTCGCGCAATTGCCAGCGGAGCAGCAGGCCTCGGTGAAGACCGTGATGCAGACGCAGCTGCAGGGGATCGACCTCACGCAAACGGTCGCTGTGATCCCAGCAGCTGTCGCGGAGGCCATCGCCACATTGCGCGGCACAATCGCGCACTCTCTGCGGCATCATGACTTTGCCAAGGGTTGGACTCAGGCGTACAGCCTCGATGAGGCAACTGCAACACAGACCGCAGACTTCCTCATCTATTCATCGCTGACGACGGTCGCCAGGCGCCCGGGTACCACGGCCTCTTGGACCCAGAATTGGCCGTTCGAACCGCTGGTGGGTAATACGCCCACCACCAGCACGTTCCGCTGGACGTGGATCAGCTTCTGTTTCACCTTTTTTTCCTTTGGCGCCGTGCTGTTCGTCTACGAGCGCTACCTCAACGTGCCGGACCAGGCGCCCATGGATCCGGTGCTCGCCCGCGCTCGACCCTTGACACCCAGTCAGCGTCGCATCGGCAAATATTTTCTGGTAGTCGCCGGTGTCCTGCTCTTGCAGATTCTTGTCGGCTCGATCATGGCGCACTACTACTCAGATCGAAGCAGTTTCTATGGCATCGAGGTGGATCGGTTTTTGCCCTTTAATTTTCTGCGTGACGTGCACATTCAGACGCCCATCGTCTGGATTGGACTGTCGTGGATCGGTGCGGCTCTTTTTCTCGCGCCTGCTATCAGCGGTGGTGAGCCCAAAGGGCAAGGCTTCCTGGTGGATCTGCTCTTCTGGGTGACCCTCTTGGTCGTGGTTGGGGCGTTGGTTGGCAATTATCTGGGCATCATGGGGTATCTGCGCGAGGGGTGGTTCTGGTTCGGCAATCAGGGGCTGTCCTACATCCAGCTTGGCCGAGCCTGGCAGATGGGATTCTTTGCCGGCCTTGCCATCTGGAGCGTGCTGGTCTTTCGAGCCTTGTGGCCGACCCGCGCCACGCTCATTCAGGCGACGCAGCAGTTTTGGTCAGGGCGCATTCGGCTCGAACACCTGATTTGGGCCTCCACCGTTAATATCGCCCTGCTCTACGCCTTCGGTATGGTGCCGCTCACCGGGATTGAGAAATCCTTCACCATTTCGGACTTCTGGCGCTGGTGGGTGGTGCACCTCTGGGTCGAGCAGTCCTTCGAATTCTTCGCCGCTGCCATCAGCGCGTATCTCCTGATGGCGATCGGGCTCGTGTCCCGGCAGCTGGCCGAACGCTCAGTGTACCTTGAGTTGATTCTGATCTTTCTCGGCGGCGTCCTTGGCACCGGCCATCACCTGTATTGGGCGGGCGAACCGGGGTTTTGGGTGCCGATGGGGACGATGTTCTCCTTCATCGAGGTACTACCGCTGGTGTTGTTGGTCATCGAGGCGATTCAGCATCACCGCTTGATCCAGGCCGACGGGCAGTTCAAGTACGGCCTCGCTTATCTCTACATTATCGGCGCGGCGTTCTGGAATTTTGTCGGTGCCGGTGTGTTTGGCGGCGGTACCCTTAATGCGCCATTGATTAATTATTATGAGCACGGCACTTTCCTGACGTTGAACCACGCACACACCGCACTCTTCGGCGCCTTTGGGCTCTTAGGCTTAGGGTTGATCTATTTTTGCCTGCGCTATGCCACCGGTGAGGAGCGCGCATTCAGCGAACGACTCGGGCGCTGGGCATTCTGGCTCTACAACTTGGGCCTCGTGCTGTGGATCGTGTTCAACTTCTTCCCGATCGGCTGGCCGCAACTCGATGCCGTGTTCGAACATGGACTGGCCTATGCTCGCAGTGCCGCGTTCTACGACACAACTAGCTTCTGGCAGTGGATGCGCCTTCCGGGAGATGTGGTATTCGCACTCGGTGCCTTGCTCATGGCGTGGGATTTCTTCAGCAAGATGAGCCCGCTCCTGCCGCGTTTCCTCTCTTGGCAGGGGCGCGTGTCGCATCCAGCTGCGCCGAACCCGGCGGCCTCAAGGTCTTGACCGTAGTGAACGAGGTCTATCGATCGCGACGCGCGTGAGTCTCCTCAACTACCGCTTCAGACCGTTCTTCATTGCCGCGGGCCTCGCCGCGATGGTGTTGGTCCCGCTGTGGACCGTGAGTGTGGTCTTTGGAACGGCGCTGGGGAATCCCTGGCCACCCACGCTGTGGCATGGGCACGAGATGCTGTTCGAATTTATCGCGACTGCGATCGCGGGTTTCTTGCTCACGGCGGTGCCGCGCTGGACCGGAACGGTTGGGTTCGCGGGCCGACCGCTCAAAATACTGTCGCTTTGTGGCTCCTGGGGCGCGTCGCCGCCTTTAGCGCCGGCGCGCTGCCACTCTGGCTCATTGCAATTATTAACCTGAGCTTTCTGCCGGCGGTGGGCCTGGTGGTCGCCCCCGATTGCTACAGAAAGACAATCGGAACGCACCACTCCTCGGCGTGCTGGCGGCCTTGACGGTCTGCGATGGCGCGTTTCACTGGGCCGTAGGCCACGGCAATGCCCCGCTAGCGGGTCGTGTGCTCATCGTTGCGATCGACATCGTGTTGGCCAGACGGTCCGTGTCTGCGGTCAGGCCGGTTTGATATTCTGATTCAGGCGCAGCACATTATTGGGGTCGTACTTCTTCTTAATCGCTGCAAGTCGAGCGTAGTTGACACCGTAGGCCTCCCGGACCAATTCCTCGCTCGTCTCGCCTAACTGGTTGACGTATGTTCCGCGCGCCAGCGGGTACAGCGCGTCGCGCAGTGACTTGACCCACTGCACCGCACGCAGTTCATCGGCAGCATTTCCCCATCGGCCCATAATGTCCATCTCGTAGCCGAACGAACGCAACGGAAAGGCAGTATCGGTGATTGCCACGCGCGTAATAGCACCATAAATCGGCACCATAAAGACTCGCGTATTCGGTGGCGCGTCGTTGAATGCAGCAGTTATCGTCGAGATCGCTTCCGCATTTAGGTCTGGAAGAAATAGGTTGGTTTGAAAATGTGCGGCCGGCGCCGCTGGATTGATGGTTGCATTCGCTTCCAAATATGACATGACGCGAATGCTGTCCTGCTGTGGACTGAGTGATCGCCACGGACTAAGCAGGCTATTTCCGACACGCGAATCGCCACAATGGCATACCAGCATCTGGAATCGCGGCCCTTGTTCGGACGCTAACACCTGGCCGACCACATTCATTTCATCCGGCGCCCGCGCGACGAACTTGGCAAAGGCCTCCAGCAGCTCGGGTATCTGCCCTGCCGGGTACGCCAGCGTTCCCGCCAAAACATCGGTGAGCGCATGGAGCCTATACTCCAGTGCCGTTACAACACCGAAATTTCCGCCTCCGCCCCGCATCGCCCAGAAAAGGTCCGGATTGGAGTGCTGACTGACCTCGATTTTCCTGCCGTCCACAGTCACGATTCGCGCCGATACGAGGTTATCGCAGGCGGCTCCATACTTTGACATCAACAGACCCTCGCCACCGCCGATCGTCAGCCCGGCAATACTTACTGTCGGGCAGCCAGCCGACGTCGTCGCCAGCCCAAAACGCTGTGTCGCCGCGTCAAGATGTACTACCAGCGCGCCTGCTCCAGCGCGAGCCACGCCCTCGCGAGCGTCGACCTTTACTCGGTTCATCCCTGAGAGATCGATCACAACACCATTATCACAAACGCTGAATCCGGCTCGGCTATGGCCTCCGCCACGCACCGCCAGCGGTAGATTCTGGCGCTGGGCGAATTCAAGCGCACGCACGACGTCGGTTGCACTGGCGCAGCGGATGATCAACGCCGGACGTCGATCGAATGCGCGATTGAAAATCAGGCGTGCCGATTCATAGTCGGACGCATCCGGAGTAATTACGCGACCAGTGATCTGGGATTTTAATCTCCGGATCGCCGTCGCATCGAGCGGAGCTCCATTGGGTTCGCCTTGCTCAACGATTCGTCGGGCTTCACCACGCGCCTCAATCGGCCATCCGTAAAGCGCAGCTGCCGCAAACGCCGTTGCCCGGACGAACCGTCTTCGAGAAGTCCGTGTCATGGCCGCCTGTGCCGCTAAGGGCTGTAAATATATTTGCCGAGTCTCAACCGCTCGAAAGTCCATCGCACCTGGTACATTGATTCTAAGCGCGTTTTCGCCTCACCCCAAGAGTACCAGTGTGAATAGTCCCTTGAGCCTTGGTTCCGTCGGTGACCGAGCACGAGGGGAGTAAGCGGAATTCACAGTCAGCGCGATTTCGCATCGCCACTCGGGTCATCGATTCAAGACTGGCAGGGCTCAGGAAACCGGTTCCGACGGTCAGGACTACTTGCTAAACTACGACAACATCCCATGAACCTCACGCCCGGTTTGACCTCAGCAGTCGATCTGCTTCACAAGCTGCAACGAGATGTTGGTCGGCTGAACAAGGAAATCACCAGTGACGATTTTTTCAACTTCGTAATCGCCGGCAATTCCCTGATTGATTGGGTCAAGCACGATACTTCGCTACCGGCATCTGCCAGGACGCCGAAAGAGATCGATCGACTCCACAAGGAGCCTTGGCTTAAAGTTTGCGGCGATCTCGCGACCGCAAGCAGGCACTACACCCTTACCAGACGGAAAGCGGTGGTGACCCGTGCTGAATCAAAGAGTGGTTTCGGTAAGGGCCGGTACGGTACAGGTGCATACGGAGTCGGCGAGGATTCGATAGAGATTCGGATCAACAACAACAGCGAGTGGATTGCGCTAGAGTTTGCATGCGGCGTCCTTCTAGCATGGCTCCAGTTTTTCGAGCGGCGCAGCATCGAACACGGTGACTCACTGTGCGGGTTAACGAGCAAACTACTTGGTCGGCCGGAACCGGACATCCACCAACTTACTTTGCCTGCCTGGAAGCCGTCATCGGTCGTCGCATCGACGCGATAGTTGCTAGCCCGAGGACGATCCGCCAGAATGAACGGCGTGGGGAATCGGCCAAGTAGCGCAATGGCCGCAGCTAGTATTATACGGCCATAAGAATGCCAAATCCGAATTCGCAGCCTGGCACTTCCCGGTCGGCCGTCCAACTTGGGCACTTGGAACTCTGCCATCTAGCCGCGCGGCGATGCGGCTCTAGCGCGGCTTTTGCCGCGATAAGTGCAACACCATGACGCGACTGATCGCGCGTGTTCTGGCAACCTTGCTCGTTTCCGGCTTTGTCACAATCCAAGCCACGCCTCCAGACGTAGTAGTCGCCAAGCTGCATGTTATTGCCATCGTCCCCATTGAAGCCCCACCACTTCTCGTTCATCCGCAAGACGACGCGGATCGTGCTGCGTTGACCGCGGCGGGCCTTTCCGTGCCAGACCATACGGGCGGAGCGAGCGTCTTCCTACCTTTTACGCCCAATCCAGCCGTCAATGCCGCCTCGGCAATTATTGGCCTGCTAAGCCTAGTCGGATCGTCGGCGCCAGGTAAGGGCGATGTTCTGACGCTGACAAAGGAGCAGCCTGCCGCATGGATGCCTACCAGGCAATTGGCGCAGCGCGCCGCTGAGCTATTAACGGCAACGGGCAGGCATGAGACCTTCGTAGTGGACGGCTACGCGCGACTTCCAATCGTGGACCGGTCTGTGAACAACCTATTGGAGAACTGGTACGCGCCCGTACGGCAGTGGTACAAGAGCGACGTATCGATGGTGGATTACGGTGATCAACCAGCGCTCGGAGATGCGGTGCTCGAAGTTGGCGTAAGCAATTTTGAATACGCTTCGCAACGATTCTTAATGCAGGTAATGGTCAAACTGGTTGATCCAGGTTCAAGGAAAGTGATTTTGCGAGCAAGGGAGTTTTCATACCCAAAGGGCCAGTCACTTGCAGCAATGCTGCAAAATCAGGGTGAGCCACTGCGGGAACTTAGCGCTCGGACTCTCGAGACCCTCATATCCAAGTGTTTGCAGGACATGGCGCTCGTGCCGCATTGAGGCTGGAGCCTTACTTTTTTCGATCCGAGCGAAGCTTATTGTGGCGTGCCCTTGATTTGCCGGCCAGTGCTTCCCCGGGGCTTTCCTAGGTCCAATCCACCGGTAGACTTTCGGTAGACTTCTATGCCGGAAGAGTCCAGCGTTTTCCCGCAGAAAAACGCATATCTCTCTGGTAACTCTTTGGCTTCCTCATGGAAACAGGGGCAATCCGACGACTACACCTTCTGACCCTCTTGTAACTCCGCGAGTTTGAAGGGAACCCCACACCCTCCAATCCCGCAGTACCCGTCAGGATTCTTCGCCAGATACTGCTGGTGATAGTCCTCCGCGTAATAGAAGGTTGGCGCATCAC